>Ga0209253_10005512_pt1 | contig 10973 bp, 8 predicted proteins | sample FrelakmetBRP12BR_FD_187145 | JGI IMG/M metagenome (GOLD analysis project Ga0209253, IMG submission 187145) | Freshwater lake sediment microbial communities from the University of Notre Dame, USA, for methane emissions studies - BRP12 BR (SPAdes)... | ecosystem: Environmental > Aquatic >... | reverse complement strand
CCCGGCCGAAAACTGGGCTCAGCCGCTCTCCCGGGGAGCGCTCAACAGGATCAAGAAAAACCTGGGCGGCCAGGCGGAGGTCGTGGTTGATTTTCGAAGACAGCCCGGCTCTCCGGCCGTTCCGGATATCCGGAGGGCGATCCTCTCCATGGCCGGGAGGCGGCCCGTTACGCTCGGGGACATCACCTCCTCTCTGGGCCGGAAGGAGATGGAGGTCCGGCCGCACCTGGAGACCTTGCTGCGCTGGCAAAGGGTCAGCCGGCATGAGCATCGGGGCACGATCTACTACGCGACTCCTGCGGCCTCGATGAGGAAAAATATTCGGCCGCAGAAAAGCGGCCGATCCCGAAAAAACGCATGACAGAAATCAAGGAAATCGGCGATTTCTCAAAGGACGGGCTCCTCGAGCTGCTGCGGGACGCGGCCGTCAACTGGCTGGCCCACGACGGCCTCTGGTTCCGGGCCGTCGAGGAGAGGTTCGGACTTGAGGCCGCCATGGAGCTCGACGGGAAGGCCTGGGAGAAATTCACCGTGCTCGAGGCCAGACGGATCATGAAACGGCTCGACCTCGCCGTAGGGGGCGGCATCCCGGCCCTCGTTCAAGCCTTGAAGCTTCGCCTCTACGCTCATATCAATGTCCAGGAGATGAGCGAGGTTACGGAGGACCGCCTGGTCTTCCGGATGCGGAGCTGCCGCGTCCAGGAGGCCCGGGAACGACAGGGCCTGGCCCCATTCCCCTGTAAGTCGATCGGAATCGTCGAATACAGCGGGTTTGCCCGGACGATCGACCCGCGGATCGAGACACGCTGCCTCACCTGCCCGCCAGACCCGAAACCAGAAAACACCTGGTGCGCCTGGGAGTTCATTATGAGGAAATGAATGATCGGCACCGGATTTGTTTGATAAAACCGGACAACCGCTGACCCCATTGGAGGAGCAAACATGACGCTCACGAGGAAAGCCTTCTTGAAGATGATGGGCGCCGGAGCGCTGGGAGTGTCTCTCCCTGCCGAGAAGGCTTTGGCCTCCCCGAAAATGGAGGCCGCCAAGGCGGACGCCAAGAAGCTGAAGATCCAGGACGTAGAAATCTATTACTTCGACATCCCCTTGAAAGAGCCATTCACCATCACCCTGGGGACGATCACCACTTCGAGCGGGGTGCTGATCAGGGTTGTGACCGACGCCGGGATCACCGGAATCGGCGAATCCAGCCCCTTCCAGCCGGTCACCGGCGACACCCAAGAAACCAACGTCGTGGCCGCCCGGGCGATCCGGGAGATGCTCAAAGGCAAGGACCCTCTGGCCATCGAGAGCGCCCACAAGCTCGTCGGCGGATTCCTCCACAGCAACCCCGCCCTCATCGCCGCCCTCGACATGGCCCTCTATGATATCCTTGGAAAAACGGCAGGCCTTCCCGTTTTCCGGCTGCTGGGCGGGGACAAGACCACATTCGAAACCGATGTCACCACCGGGATCGACACGCCGGAAAACATGGTCAAGAGCGTCAAGACGCGCCTTGCCGCCGGGTTCAAGACCTTCAAGATCAAGGTCGGCCTTGACCCGGACACGGATGTGGCCAGGATCCAGGCGATCCGCGACGCGATCGGTTACGACTACGGCATCCGGATCGACGCCAACCAGGGATGGACCGTGGCCCAGGCGGTTACCGCCCTCAAGGCGATGGAGAAGTTCAAGATCCAGTTCTGCGAGCAGCCGGGCCTCTACTCCGACATCGCCGGGATGAAACAGGTCCGGGATGAGAGCCCGATCGGCATCATGGCCGATGAATCGCTCTTCTCCCCCACCGACGCCCTGAAGCTCATCAAAGCCGCCGCCTGCGATTACTTCAACATCAAGCTGATGAAGGCCGGCGGGATGACGAACGGGCTCCGGATCGCCCTCATCGGAGAGGCCGCCAACATCCGCTGCATGCTCGGCTGCATGATCGAGACGCGGCTCGGCCTGACCGCGGCGGCTCACGTCCACGGCGCCACCCAGAACATCGTCTTCGCCGACCTCGACGGGTATTTCTCGCACACCTTCGATCCAATCGTTGACGGGATGACCGTCAAGGACGGGATGATCACGCTGCCCGAGAGGCCGGGCCTGGGTGTGGACGTCGACCCGGCCTTCCTCAAGAAGCTGAGAAAGGTCTAACCCGGGATCAGAGACGCCAGCCGAGGAGGTTATAGAAGTACAGTACCCAGAGAAAGATCACAGCGGCCAAAAGAATCAGGGTATAAGTAAGTCGGCGGCAGCCATACCAATACTTTTTGGCCCACGCCAGAACAGTGAAACCCAATACGCCAATCCCGAAAAGCGCTCCTATGAGCGGAAAGGCCAGGGCGACCTTGAAGAGGAGCGGGACTCCAAACATAACCTCATCCGTGTTGCTGAACGAGGAAGCCAGGAGGACGAGGAAGACAAGGAAGCAGCCGCTCATCATCCCGGCCAGCCAGCGCGCCGCTTTGGGCGCGGGCTTCCCTTCAATTTTCCGCCGGCAGATCTTCCTGGCGAGCATCGCAACCGGCCAGCCGATGGCTGCAACAAAGAAGAATAACACGCAGAACCCGATCATGACATAGTGGAGCATCGGCTGCTCGTACCACTTGAGCTTGAAAAGGGCCATGTGAGGGATATCGCCCGCGAAGGCCAGGGTCACCCGGCCGCGGTCGTCCTCCTTAAAAACCAGCTTGCCCTGCCCGTCGACCTCGCGGAACACCAGCGGCTCCAGTTCCGCATATTGACGGGCCTCTCCGGAGATCTTGACCAGGAGCGTCCCTTCTTTGGTCGGCGCAACCTTGATCTGCACCATGAGCGAAGCGATCTTTTCATACTTGGTGTATGACATCCTCGTCAGACCATAAGACCCGCTCACCTTTTTCAGCCGCTTCCGAGCCTCTTCCGACGGCTTGAGTTCAGCCAGTGGTGACGAGGCCGGGTAGAAGCGGTTGAGAAAGGCATGGAAGAGCTGCTCTCTCGAGCCGCCGGGAAGCGTATTGTACGAGACGAACCAGCCCACGTTCTTGTCCGGGATCAAGGCGAGCTGAGAATGGAAATAAACCGTGTCGCCCCCGTGCTCGATCAGGTGGAGGTCGTTGTAGCCGAATTCCCAGAACCCGTGGGCATTGCCGTTCACCCGCGGGTCATGACCGAACAGCCGGGAGTGCATGAACTTGGCGGTTTCTTCTTTGAGAATCCTGGTGTCCCCGTAGGCGCCGTTCTGAAGATGGGCGATCATGAACCGGGCCATGTCGGTGGCGCAGGCGCTGAGGGAGCCGGCCGGGGCCAGGCCGTTGATAAGCTCGAACTTCTCCTCCTTGAAAGCGCCGTTCTTATAGGTGTAGCCGGTGGACATGTCGGGCGCCAAAGCCTCAGGGAGGGGCTGCCGAAAAGTGCTGTGCTCGATCCCCAGCGGGCTGAAGATGTTGTCCTCAATATATTGTTCAAAGGGGATCCCGGAGACGACTTCGACGATATACCCGGCCAGGGCGGTCCCGTAATTGGAGTACGAAGTCAGCTCTCCGGGCGGACGAACGCGGGCCGGCATATGGCTCGCCAAAAACTCGCTCATGGGCCTGAGGTCCTTGGCCTCTCGCGCCATCAATCCGGTCCCCCACTCCTCAAAACCAGGCGTATGGGACAGCAGATGATTCAGCGTAATCGGTTGCGGGAATGTCGCCGGAATCTGGAATTCCTTGAGGTAGGTGTTGACATCGGCGTTGAGGTCGAGCTTTCTCTGCTCATAGAGCTGCATGACGGCGGTCCAGGTGAAAAGTTTGGAAACCGAGCCGGGACGGAACATGGTCCGGTCCGGAAGGACCGGAGCCTTGGACTTGAAGTTGGCATATCCATAGCCCTTGGCGAAGAAAAGCTGGCCGTCTTTGACGACGGAGACCGTCGCTCCAACGATATGGTTCGCCTCGAGCTCAACGGCCATTATTCCGTCGATGAAGGCCTCGAGTTCCCTCGGGTCGGAAGGCCCCTGGGTTGCCTGAGGTGGCGCCGACTCCGCCTCCTGGCCCGGCGCAGAAAGGGGAATCCAGCTAAGAAGCATTGCCAACACAGCCAGCCCGGTTTTTTTTGACACCGTGTCCTCCTTATTGAGGATCTTCAGTTCGATATCCGAGTCTTTTTTATTTGGGGCCGGCGACTTTCCAGACGGCCTTGGTGATCTGGATGTCCTGGACGGCGACACCCGTGAGATCGACGACCGTGATCTCATCGTCGGTTTGACGCTGCAACTTCGGGTCAGCCAGGGCTGCCCCCAATTCCACGAGGCTCTCTTTTTTAATGGCCCCGGCGGTTAAGGCCTTGAAAACCTCCCCCCTGAGCAGCGACTGCGGAATGCTGTCGACGACAACCCGGTCCGCTTTCTTCAGGATCGCTGAATCCAATTCCTGTTTCTCCGCCGTGTCCGAGCCCATGGCGGTGATGTGGGTGCCCTGGCGGATTTGTCCGGCCATGAGCAGCGGGATACGAGAGGGCGTGGCCGTGACGATGACGTTCGCGGTGGAAGCGATCTCCTCGGGGTCGCGCGTGGTTTTAATCCGGAAGCCCCTGGGCTCCATGTCGGCCTTATACTGATCCAGCTCTTCCTGGTTGATTCCCCAGACTATGACGTCATTAAATTCCCGCACATGCCGCAGGTACTCGAGCTGCATCCTCCCCTGGACTCCTGCTCCGAAGATCCCCACGCGGCGGACCTTTTGAGGCGCGAAATGCTTCCCCACCACGGCCCCGGCGGCGGCGGTCCGGACCTGGGTCAGGTATCCCTCGTCGAGAAGGACAGAAATGAGCTCCCCGGTTTTCTGGCTGAAAAGGAGCATCAGGCCGAAGGTCGTGGGCAGTCCGATCTTCGGGTTGCCGTAGAAGCCGGCGGCGACCTTGATGACGAAATAGTCGTCATTTTTGATGTAGCCGTACTTGATGTGGCAATCGCCCCGGCCCTCATCGAAGACAAGCTCCCCGACGGGTGGCACGACGACCTGGCCGCGGGAATAGGCGATGAAGCCTTCGGCGATCGCCGGGATGATGCCCGTGAGGGGGTCGACCTTCTTTAGGGCCTCTTTGATTTGATCCAGATTCAGGATAACCGGCATATGTCCCTCCATTTCAGGCTGTCGCCAGCCGTCGCGGCCCCTCCCGAGCCCCGACTTAGGGATAACATTATCAACGCTCGCTCGCGATTGTCAATGGATTTTTTTGGAGTTTACAGCGCCCTTTCGAATGTGCTAAGTTAACCCCTAATAGAGAGGCCCGCTTTCAAAACAGACAGTGACTTCGGCTCACCGCTCCCCGAGCGAAAACCACGGGCCCGTCACGCCATCGTAATATCATCCATCTCATAGCCAGAGGAGATACCCATGTTCAACACCACCCATTTCCCCAAAGCCCTCAAGTACTGGCACGAGGGAAAATTCTACAACTGGTCGGACGCCCATGTTCATCCGATGACCCACGCCCTTCACTACGGGTCGTCGGTCTTCGAGGGCATCAGGGCCTACTCGACGGCCAGAGGCACGGCCATCTTCCGGCTCAACGAGCACATCGACCGCTTCCTCTACTCCGCGGCCGTCGCCAGGATGGACGTCCCTTATACAAAAGAGGATATTATCCGGACCGTCAAGCTTACCCTGAGGGAGAACAAGCTCAAGTCGGCCTACATCCGCCCCATGATGTTCTATTCCTACGGAAACCTCGGCCTCGTCCCCAAGTTTTGCCGGGTCGAGCTCGTCGTGGCGACCTGGGAGTGGGGCGCCTACCTCGGAGAGAAGTCCGTAAACGGCGTCTCCGTCTGCATCGTCCCCTGGCGGCGGCTCCATCACAGCCAGCTGGATATGAAAGCCAAACTGGGAGGGGCCTACATTCAATCGACCATCTGCGGACTGGAGACGCGGGCCGAAGGCTACGATGAAGCCATCTTCCTGAATCTCGAGGGGAATGTGGCCGAAGGGCCGGGGGAGAACATTTTCATCGTCAAGGACGGTGTCGTCAAGACCAACGACACCTCGGAATCCATACTGGAAGGGATCACCCGGACGAGCCTCGTCGAGATGGCCAAAGACGAGGGCTATAAAATGGTCATCGGCCCGATCACGCGGGAGGAATTCTTCGGGGCCGATGAAGTCTTTTTCTCGGGCACGGCCGTGGAGGTCACGCCGATCATCATGGTCACCGACGGGTCCAACCCCGCCGGCCCCAAAAAAGAATATGTCATCGGCTCCGGCCGGGTCGGAGAGACGACCCGCCGGCTCCGCCAGATGTTCCAGGAAGTCGTCACCGGACAGATAAAGAAATATGAAAATTGGATCACCTTTTTGGAGGAGTGAGCGGCCGAAGCCGGAAAAAAATTGATTTTCCATTTGGATCGATTTTCGCTATAATCTTCCGCTCCCAGGATGACCCGATGACCGAGCCCAGAGACTTCTTGAGCAAGATCAGCCCCTACAAGCCGGGCCGGCCCATAGAGGAGGTGGCCCGGGCCCTCAATTTGAAGGGGGAGATCGACAAGCTGGCCTCCAATGAAAACCCCCTGGGCCCCTCTCCCCTGGCAGTCCAAGCCATGCAGAAGGCCCTGGGCGAATCCAATCTCTACCCCGATGACAGCTGCTATTACTTCAAGAAAAAGCTGGCCGAGAGGCTGGCCGTGGAGCCCGGGAATATCCTTGTCGGAAACGGCTCGGTCGAGATCCTCCCCATCATAACCCTGGCCTTTATCGACCCGGAACACAGCGCCGTGGCCAGCCAGAGCGCCTTTATCTGGTTCAAGATCGCCGCCCAGATTGCCGCGGCTGAGCTTATCGAAACGCCGATGAAGGATTACCGGCATGACCTCAAGGCCATGCTCGGGGCGATCAAGAAGAATACCCGGCTGGTCTACATCGCCAACCCCAACAATCCCACGGGGACGATCGTCACCAGGGCGGAAGTGGAGGATTTTTTCGGGAATATCCCGGAGGACCTCCTGGTGGTTATGGATGACGCCTATTTTGAGTACATCGACGACCCCGAATATCCCGATTCCTTTGAGCATCTTCGGAAGGGCCGGAATATCCTGATCCTCCGGACCTTCTCCAAGATCTACGGCCTGGCCGGCGTTCGCCTCGGATACGGAGTCTCCCGCCCCGAGGTCATCGCCAGCCTGTCCAAGCTTCGGATTTCCTTCAACGTCAGCCGCCTTTCCCAGGTCGCCGGCATGGCCGCCCTGGATGACCACGAGCACGCCAAAAGAGGCCGGGAGAACAACGAGGCCGGGAAGAAATATCTCTATGAGGCCTACCGGAAGCTGGGCCTTTTTTATCTTCCGACGCACGCCAATTTCATATTCGTCGACTTCGGAAAGGACAGCCAGCTGATTTTTGAAGCCCTTCAAAAAAGGGGGATTATCACCCGGACGATCAAAGAATATGGTTTCCCTCATGCCCTGCGCATCACGATCGGCAGCGAGGCCCAGAATCGCCGGCTCATCAAGGCACTCGAAGAAATTTTATAAATCACCAACCCTAAAGGAGGAGACCCGAATGATCATCAAATTGACGGATGGAAAAGAGATCCCGGTCGAAAACTACAAGACGAGGATGGTGCAGAAGATCGTCCTCGTCCCGGCCGAACAGAGGCTCAAGGCCATGGCTGAGGCCGGGTACAACACCTTCCAGCTCAAAACCAAGGACATCTTCCTGGACATGCTCACCGACAGCGGCGTCAACGCCATGAGCGACAACCAGTTCGCGGCCCTGCTCAACGCGGACGACGCCTATGCCGGAAGCATGACCTTCTACGAATTCGCCGACGCGGTCAAAGACGTGATGGGCTACCAGTACGTGATGAACGTCCATCAGGGAAGAGCGGCCGAACATCTGCTGTCCAAGCTATTCAGCAAGCCCGGCGGCGCGGTCATCACCAACTATCATTTCACGACGACCAAAGGCCATATCGAGCTGACCGGCGGGTCCGCCTGCCTGGAGCTCTACGCGGACGAAGCCTTAAAAACCAAGAGCACGCATCCGTTCAAGGGCAACATGGACCTCCAGAGGCTCAAGGACGCCATCAAGAAGTGGGGACCGGACAAGATCGGCTATGTCCGGATGGAGGCGACAACCAACCTGCTCGGCGGACAGCCGTTCTCGATGGAAAACCTCAAGGAGGTCAGGAAGATCTGCGACCAGCACGGTCTCCTCACGGTGATGGACGGCAGCCTGATCGCGGAGAACGCCTATTTCATCTGGAAGAGAGAGAAGGGTTACGAGAACAAGACGGTCGCCGAGATCGTCAAGGAGATGTGCAGCCTGGTCGACCTCTTCTACATGAGCGGGAGAAAAAACACCTGCGTCCGGGGCGGGTTCATCGCGACCAACCGAAAGGAGCTGATGGAGCCCCTGGAGCCCTGGCTGCCTTTTTACGAGGGATTCTACACCTACGGCGGGATGTCAATGCGAGAGATCGGCGCCATGACCGTGGGGCTGCGCGAGATGGTCGACCCCGCGATGGCCGGATGTTCCATCGAGCAGATCAAGTACTTCGTCGAGAAGCTCGACGGGCTGGGCATTCCCGTGGTCACGCCGGCCGGCGGCCTGGCCTGCCATATCGATGCCCGGAAATTCGTGCCCCATATCCCCAAAGAGCATTACATCGCCGGGGCTCTGGCGGCCGCGCTCTACATCGCTTCCGGAGTCCGGTCCATGGAAAGAGGGACGATTTCCACGGACCGAGACAAAGAGGGCAAGGAAGTCTACGCCGACCTCGAGCTCGCCCGGATCGCCCTGCCCCGAAGGGTTTACACCATATCTCATATCGAATACATCATCGAAAGGCTCCAGTGGATCTACAAGAACCGGGAGCTCATCAAGGGGCTCAAGTTCATCTCCGAGCCGCCGGTACTCAGGTTCTTCCTGGGCAAGCTGGAGGCGCTGGATAATTGGGGCAGGAAATTCTGCGACGCCTTCAAAAAGGATTTCGGGGGAGCGTGGTAAGGAACCGGACCAAGACAGTCAGACTGAGGCCCATCGGAGTCGTTCATTCTCCGTTCCGAGTCCGCGAGGACGTCGACCCGCGCCGGAATTCGAGTCCGGGCGGCTTCTCCGATGTGCACGGCGAGATCGAGATCGACCCCGCCTATGCCGCCGGCCTGAAGGATATCTCCGGCCTTTCCCACTTGATCGTCATCTTCGCTTTTCACAAGTCGGGGCCCGGGCATCTCCTCGTCAAGCCGCCTTTTGAGACCCGGCGCCGGGGAGTTTTCTCCACCCGCTCCCCGCACCGGCCCAACCCGGTCGGTATGACGGTCGTCCGTCTCCTCGGACGACGGGGGAACATCCTCAAGGTTTCCGGGGTCGACATGCTCGACGGAACGCCGGTCCTGGACATCAAACCCTATACCTCCCGGGACAGCAAGCGCGGAGTCAAGCGCGGCTGGATGCGGAGCTCGCGGCTGAACAGGTAATTCACAGGCATTCCTGAACCGCATCCGGCCGGCGAAGGCGCGGAAAGAGGGCTCTCATGATAGATAAACAAATGAAGCTTGTTTTTGTCTTTCTGTCCATCCTGATGGCGGCCGGCACGCGGCTGTTTTCCCAGGATTTTCTCGGCAACCTGGCCAAACCCCAGGATTACGTCAGCCGGCGGGTCTCGTCCTACGACCGGAGCGGCGGCAACAGCGACTCCCTGGCCATCGAGCCGGGCGCGACGGCCGTCCTGGCCGAGATCGCCGGCCCCGGAGCCGTCCACCATATCTGGACGACGATCGCCGCCGAGCCGTTCTATGGCCGGAAGCTCATCCTGCGGATGTACTGGGACGGCGAGGGCGCGCCGTCGGTGGAAGCGCCGGTGGGCGACTTTTTCGGCGTCGGTCACGGCCTCGACCGGAGTTTCAGCTCTCTCCCGATCAACTGCTCGAGCGAGGGCCGGGCCCGCAACTGCTATTGGCAGATGCCCTTCCGCAAGTCCGCCCGGATCACCGTCACCAATGAGGGCCAAAAGCCGGTGGCGGCCTTCTATTACTATATCGACTATCGAGTACCTAAAGAACTTTCAGAGTACACACCGTACTTCCACGCCCAATACCGCCAGGAGATGCCCTGCTCTCCCGGCCGGAACTACGTCCTGCTCGAAGCCGAGGGGCGCGGCCACTACGTCGGCTGCAACCTGAGCGTGCTGCAGCGGGCCATGGGATGGTGGGGGGAAGGCGACGACATGATCTTCGTCGACGGCGAGAAAACCCCCTCCCTCCACGGCACCGGCTCCGAGGACTACTTCTCCGACGCCTGGGGAATGCGCGAGGATGAAAACCCGTTCTATGGCTGCCCCCTCCAGGAGGAAGACTTCCAGACCGGCTCCAAGGCCACGGTTTACCGTTTCCACGTCCCCGACCCGGTCCCCTTCACCAAGTCGATTTCCGTGACTATCGAGCACGGCCACGCCAACGACCGCGCCGACCACTTCTCCTCCGTGGCCTACTGGTACCAGACAGAGCCGCACAAACCGTTCCCGACCCTTGCACCTGTATCCGAGAGACTTCCCTATGCTTTCGAGCCGCCCGATAACCTCGTCCTGCCCCGGTGGGAGAAGAGGGTGTCTCAGGAGGGCGCCGTTTTCGGCGATGAACAAAAGGGGTTGATCTTTGAATCGGTAAATCTCTTGCCCCTCCTGACTTCTTTTTATGGACCCGACGGCTCGCGGTTCACAGCCTTAACGACCGAGGCCGCACAGCCGGACGGCGTCAAAAGCGGGACCGAGGCCCGGCTGACTTTTCCCGTGGAGGTCAAGGAAAAGTATGATGTCGACCTCTATCTCCTCAAAGGACCGGCCAGGGGGGAAGTGACGGCCTTTGCGGCCGGGGCAGACGCAAAGCCTCTCTGCGCATCCCTTGACGGATACTCCCCTGAGGTCCAGATAGCTAAACTCACCATCCCCGGCCTCCTTCTGGAGGAGGGAGCCAACGCCATAGTCCTGCGCGTCACGGGGAAGAACCCCAA
>Ga0209253_10005511_pt1 | contig 10974 bp, 7 predicted proteins | sample FrelakmetBRP12BR_FD_187145 | JGI IMG/M metagenome (GOLD analysis project Ga0209253, IMG submission 187145) | Freshwater lake sediment microbial communities from the University of Notre Dame, USA, for methane emissions studies - BRP12 BR (SPAdes)... | ecosystem: Environmental > Aquatic >... | reverse complement strand
CAACGCGCGCCGGTTCAATTGCGATCTGTCGCGTTACTCGGCACTGACCGCAATCAGTAACTTCCTCGAGTCGAAGCCGCCCCTCGCGCAGGCGACGCCGGAGATCCAAGGCGATCCCGAGTCCGGCTGAATCGGCGGTGCTTGTCCGCAAATTGGCTGGCTCAACCTTCCGGCTTACCGCGACACCGATGCAACGACATCGGCGGAGTAGATCCCGAGCTTTCTCTGGAGCGGAGCGTCGTCGACGACGAACACATAGCTCGGGCGCGAAGTCGAGGCATTCAGGAAGCGGATCTGCGAGTGCGTCGGGACGGCTAGGGTGTCGGCCTCCAGGTAGCGATACTCGGCTTCATCGATCACGATGGTGCCCTCACCCTCGACGATGTGCAGCACCGCCGAGCAGGAGCGCCTTGCGAGCTGGATCTCCTCCCCAGGGCGCAGCATCAGTACCGAAAAACCGAGCGTAGGCAGGCACTCGCGGCCGGTTTCAGGGTTCACGTATGCCAGATGCACAGGCGCCCCGACAGCCGTGATCCGTGCAAGCCCGGCGAGCGTTTCCTTGACATCCCGCCACGGGAAACGGAGTAACGGATAGTCGTTCGGGCGTGCATCCAGCGACGCATACGGCACGACGCCTCCCTGCCGGTACCGCGCGCTGCCGAAGTCCAACGGCTTGTCGAGAACCTGCGACGGGCCTTCCACGGCGCACGATGCCTCGAGCATGTAGATGAGCGGCAGATCGAGCGCATCGAGCCAGACGACGGGTCCCGAACCCTCGTGACCGTGCTCGTGCCAAAGGCCACTCGGCGTCAGGATCAGGTCGCCCTTCTCCATCGGCAGCTTCTCGCCGCCCACCACCGTGAACCCGCCTTCTCCCTCGATGACGAAGCGGATCGCCGATGGTGTGTGCCGATGGTTCGGGGCCGTTTCGCGCGGCAGAATCAGCTGCAGGCCGATGTAGATCGAAGGCGTCGCCATCATGCTGTCGATGCCGAGCCCCGGATTGCAGAGCACGATGACGCGCCGCTCCGCCTTTTCGATAGGCGCAAGTTCGCCGGCACGGATGACGTCAGGTCTGATGTCGCGGTACCGCCACATCGTCGGCTGGGTACGACGGATCGGCGCCCCGTACGGCAGAAAGCCCCGGAGAGACGGCCAAAGAGGCAGTGTGTTCCTCGTCCTGAGCCCGTGATAATAGTCGGGAGGCAGGTCCTCTACCCGACCGAGCGGTTCATTCACGGCGTATTCCTCCGGCAAACTGCTTCGAACGGCGATTGATCAGGGGAGCGGCACTTTCAGAGGGTCATAGCAGTAGAGCCACTCGGCACGCGACCTCGCGATGTCCTTCTCGCGGAAGGCGCGCCGCATCTCCTCGGCATTCACGATGTGAAAAAGATTCCCGTGCTCGGTCGACTCGCGCACGATACGCGCCGTCCGCTCGGCACGTGCCTGCTGGTAGCGGTCGAGCGCATCCGCAACCGAGGGCGTTCCCGCGAGGCACCGGGCGAGCACGGCCGAGTCCTCGATCGCCATCACGGCCCCTTGCGCCATGTATGGCAGCGTAGGGTGCACGGCATCGCCCAGCAGCGTGGCATGCGCGGTACTCCATTGACTGACCGCCGGCCGGCTGTTCAACGCCCAACGGAAACATTCGTTGCGATCCGCCGCATCGATCACCGACTGGACTATCGGGTGCCAGCCCGCGTAATCGGAACGGAGTTCCTCCCACGGCCGGCGCGAGGTCCAGGATTCCTCTTCCCAATCCCGCTCGTGGCAACCCACGAAATTGAGGACCTTGCCGGAACGCAGGTAGTAGATCACCGCATGATTTTTCGGACCGCAGAACACCGTCACCACGCGGTCCATCAGATTCGCAGGCAACCGCTCCACCGGCACCGTCACGCGCCATGCGGCTTGCCCGGTGTACCTGGGTTGCGAATCGCCGACGATCTTATTGCGAATGACCGACTTGATACCGTCGGCGCCGACCAGCACGTCGCCCCGGAACGTCCGTCCGTCCGCCAGAGACAGATCGACGCCGTTCTCACTCTCCTGGAAATCAGTCACCCTCGCGTCGAGGTGTAACGCGCTGGGGGCGAGTTCACGGACTCGGTCAGCCAGGATGGAATGAATGTCGACCCGGTGGAGGTGATAGTACGGCGTGCCGTGCTTCCGCTCGTGTTGGTCGTCTGCGTTGAGCGGCACGTAGTGCAGCAGCTCGCCCGTGTCGAAGCGGCGAAACTCGTAGGCCTTCGGCTTGACAGCAACCTGCTCCAGCCGGTCCCGCAAGCCCAGGTCGTACAGGACTTTGACTGCGTTTGCGCTGGTCTGGATACCCGCGCCCACCTCGCCGAGTTGCGGCGCCTGCTCGAAGATCTCGACTTCGAAGCCGCGCCGAGCGAGGCACGCGGCGGCCGTCAAACCGCCGATGCCGGCCCCCGCCACCAGAATTTTTCGCCGACCCACGTGCACATGCTCCTTGATCTTCACACGGACTGAGCGAGGCAGTCGGTCAGCCCGACCGCGTCAGGAAGTCGATGCGCCCGCCATCGACAGCCAGCACCTGCGCCGTCATGAACGACGCATCATCACTGGCAAGAAACGCGACGACGCTCGCGATGTCAGCAGGCTTCCCCGGTCGGGCAATCAACTGCCGTGTGCCGGGCGATGTCCTCAGGGCGCGAAAAGCCTCGTTGTCTTCGGTCTGCTCCAGCATGTCGGTCTCGATCAGGCCGGGACACACGGCATTCACGGTGACGCCACGCGGCCCGAGTTCGAACGCCAGCCGCTTCGTCAGCATGTTCAGCGCGGCCTTGGCGACCGCATAGGGCGCAACGCCGCCCATGGCGGTACCGAGACCGCCGACCGAACTTACGTTGACGATGCGACCGACGCCGTGCCGCGCGAGGTGCAGGGCGGCCGCCTGGGCGCACCAGAGCGGACCGCCGAGATTGACCGCGAACGCCGACTCCAGTGTCTCAGGCGGCGTGTCTAGGATGTTCCCGGTCGCGGCCAGACCGGCATTGTTCACCAGTATGTCGAGGCGCCCGAGCGCCTGCTCCACGGTCGCGACGAGTCCGTTCGCCTCTTCCTGACGCGACACGTCCGCGCCCACCGCCACGGCACGACCACCCGATGAACGAATCTCGGCCACAACCTGCTCGGCGGCCGCGGCGTCAGAGCGATAGTTCACGCCGACCGCAGCGCCCTCTTGCGCCAATCGAAGCGCGACGCTGCGACCGATGCCACGCGACCCACCGGTCACGAGCGCAGCGCGACCCTCGAGTCGTCGGCGCCCCGCCTCATTGCGCGGACCTTGCATACCAGTTCAGAAGCGCGCCGATGCAGTCACACCGTAGACCCTGGGCTCGTTCGGGCTGCACTGTGCCTGGCCCCAGGGGATCGTGCCGGAGTTGAGACAGAACCGCTCGTCGCCAAGATTTCGACCGAAGATGGCGATCTCATACGCGTCGTCGTCTCCGAACCTATAAGCCGCTCGGGCATCGAATGTCGTGTGGGCGCCTTCGTAGGTCTGCGGCGGATTGTCGGCCTCGAAGTACTGGTCCCCCGTATACGCCACACCGACCTGCAGGCTTGCCTCGCCAGCGGTGAGGCGCCACGTCTTGCGCGCCAGCGCGTTCGCAGTGAAATCCGGCGTAAGCACCATCCGGTTGCCGTCCGCGACAACGGCCGGCGTCACGGAGTCGTCGAGCACGAAGTGATCGTAGTGAGCGTCGATGTAGCCGGCGCCCGCCTGCAGCAACAGGTCGTCGACGGGCAGCCACTTGAACTCGACCTCGATGCCCTTCGCGGTCGAGGCGGCCGCGTTACGGAGCACGAGGACGCCGTTGGAGTCGAAGCCGAAGACCTGCTGATCCGTATAGTCGTTGTGGAACAGCGCGACGTTGAGTTCGGCGCGGCCCGCGGCAAAACTCGTTTTGGCGCCAACTTCGTAGGTCAACAGCTCCTCCGGATCGACTCCGCGCTGGAAGGCGGGCTGGCCCACCGGCATCTCGCCCGGCGGCCCGCGGAACATCGCTGCCGCGGCGAAATTGAACGTGCCGCCCTTGAAGCCCTGCGACACACTGCCGTAAATCAACGTGTCGTCATCGAGCTTGAAGTTGACGCCAAGCTTGCCGCCCCAGTTGTCCCACGTCTGGTCGAAGGGCACCTTCGTATAGAACTCCGGGTCTCCGATCTGGCGTGCAAGCTGGAGATCGACGTGAGTGCCCACCTCGGGAAAGCGCGAAGTGTCGAACGCAAAGGTCCGGATTCGCTCGGCAGTCCCGCTCTTCTGCTCGGAAGAGAATCGCCCGCCGAGCGTCACGCTCCACTGATCGGTGAAGCGATAGTCGAGCTGCCCGTACGCGGAGTACATGTCGTCGTCCTGATCGTAGCCCAGCGCCGTGAACGAAACCGGGGGCGTGATGTCGGAGGCCAGCCGTCGCACGGCGGCCGTCACGCCCAGCTGGGTCTCCTTCATGTACAGGGCGCCGACCAGCCAGCGCAGCGCTGCGCCGTCGTCGCGCGACGCCACCCGGAATTCCTGGCTGAACTGGTCTGTCTCCGCGTCGATGTGGACATCGGCAATGGCAGACGGCCCGCCATCGGTATCCTCGGATCGCGCGACCGTATTGCGGATCCAGGACGTGATCGAAGTGATCTTGGTCGGCCCCGCGTTCCAGCCGACGTTCAATGCGGCACCGTTCACGTCGACGTCTTCGATCGGGTCCGGATAATCGGCGTACACATTGTCGAAGTTGCCGGTGTCGGCGAAACCTTCAATGTCCACGCATCCAGAGCCCAACGAAGGGTTTGTGCAGAAAGCCGTGCCGTCGCCGCCGGGCTCGAGCAGGCCGACCGACTTGTAGCGCAGGCTCTGGCCCCGACTCCGGCCGTCAAATGCCGTGACAAAGATCTCGCCCGATTCGCCGAATCCGGACGTGACGGACAACCGCACCGCGTCGCGCTTGCGATCGCTGTCCTCGGTGCCGAGCGTCCGGTTCTGAAAGATGCCGTCGCGGTTTTGTGTCATCGCCGCGATCCTCACGGCGGTCCGCTCGCCGATGGCGAAGCCGGCGGCAGCGTCGACGTCCAACTGCCCGTTGTTGCCGAACGTGATCAACGCGCGACCATTCGCGCCCTCTGCAACCGCCGGGCGATGGGTGATCACGTTGACCGCGCCACCGGTAGTACTCCGCCCATACAACGTGACCTGCGGGCCTCGCAGCACCTCGATCCGGTCGAGATCGAACAGCGCGAACGTGTTGAGCACTGGGGAATTGAGCGCCACTTCATCGACAATAACGCCGACAGAGCCGACCTGGCTCGTCGTGAAATTCACGTCGACCACGCCGCGGATCCCGATGTTGGAGCCGACGCCTCCCGACGGGGCCCAGGTCAGGTTCGGCGTGAAGCGTGCGAGATCGCTCGAGTTCTGGATGCCCAGTGCCTGCATCGCGGAAGAACTGAACGCCGAGATCGCCAGCGGCACGTCCTGGAGTGACTCGACGCGCTTCTGCGCGGTCACGATCACTTCCTCGAGGTGTCCTTCGTCGGGTTCCGCCGCCACTGCGGAAAGGGCCGAGGCGAACGTGATCAAACCGAACAAGATCCTGGAAGCCATGTGCATCCCCCCGTGCAAATCGATAACCGCATGCGACCCGCCGGCGCCGGCGCCGGCACGGCCCGCGACAGGCTAGAACCGCGCGCTGAACGTGACGCCGTACGTCCGCGGCTCGTTCACGATGCACTGAGCCGCCTGAACTCCGAGGTCCGCCGCATTGATGCAGAAGCGCTCATCACCGAGGTTCTTGCCCCAGAGCGTCGTACGCATCGCGCCGTCCTCGCCGAACACGTACTCGAGCCGTGCATCGGTGGTGGTGCGCGAGTCGGCTGCCAGCTGGTTCGCCAGATCGAAGTACTGTTTGTCCGCGTATGCAACGCCCAACTCGGCCGCGATCGAGCCACCCGGCACGCCCCATTCCTGGCGAACGGTTGCCGAGCCGCTGAAGCGGGGCGTCTGGACCATGTGATTGCCCGAGAACACCCCCGCGTCAGTCACGAGCCTGTCGTACTTTGCGTCGAGGTAAGCGCCGTTCAGCGACAACAGCGTTCCGTGCGCGGGCACCCACTGCCACTCGGCTTCGAGGCCCTTGATCGTCGACGATTCAGCGTTGTAGAGCGCCGACAGGCCATCGATCAGCAGAAAGAGCTGCTGATTCTTGTAGTCATTGTAGAAGGCAGCCACATTCAGTTGCATCTGCCCGTCGAGCATTCGTGTCTTGGCCCCGACCTCGTAGGTTGTAACCGTTTCCGGATCGACGCCGTTGGCAAACGTTTCGGCCTCCGGGGGATTCGCGAGCACCGGGCCGGCCGCAAGATTGATGGCTCCACCCTTGAACCCCTGGGCGATGCTCGCGTAGAGCAGGGCGTCGTCGGTCGCCTTGAAATTGATGCCGAACTTGCCTCCCGCGTTGTTCCAGGTCTGGTCGAAGGGCACGACAGCTGTGAATGCAGGATCTGCGAAGCTGCGTGCGATGGCGGTGTCGATCAGTACGCCGACTGGCGGGATGCCGCGGCCGACGAGGTCGTCGAAGGCGGCCAGTCCTGTGCCTGTTCCGTCCTTCGTTTCACTCGAGTAGCGGCCGCCGAGCGTCACACTCCATCGGTCGTTCAGGTCGTAATCCAGCTGCGCGTACCCGGAATAGATCGTATCGCGCTGGTCGTACGCCGTCGAAATGAAGACGTCGAAGTCGCGCAGCGCGACCGTCGTGATGCCGTCCTGCTGTTCACGCATGTAGAAGGCACCGACGATCCAGCGCAACGGCGCGTCGTCCGTCGACGCAAGGCGGAATTCCTGGGAGAACTGGTTCGTGTCCGCCACGATGGACACGTCGAGCAGGTTGGCGGGACCGCCATCCGAATCCTCATTGCGTCCGATGGAGTTCTCCTCGTAGGCCGTAATCGACGTCAGCGTCACGGTACCGGGGCGCCAGGACAGATTGACGAGTCCACCCGATGCGTCGATGTCTTCCACGGGGCGCGGAAAATTCGAGTAGTTCTCGCCGAAATTCCCTGTGTCCACGAAGCCTGAAAGATCCGCGCAACCATTGCCGACGACCAGCGGTTTGCCGCAAGGCGCTCCCGGATCCGAGGGCAGCCCATAACCGATCTGCTTGTAACGGAGACTTTCTCCGCGCTGCCGCCCGCCGTGCACGCTCGCAAAGAGGTCGAGGTCGTCGGTGAGATTCGCCGACAATGACATGCGCCCGAGGTAACGCTCGCGGTCCGAGTCCTCGGTTCCCAGCGTCTTATTGTCGAAGATTCCGTCCCTCGAACTCGCGAGCGCCGCGACACGGATGGCTGCCCGGTCACCGATCGGCGCACCGAACGCCGCTTCGATTTCCCGGTGGTTGTAATTGCCGAGCGTCACATTCACCGATCGATCCGCCTCACCGCCGACGACCGGCCGACGCGTGATGAAGTTGATCGCGCCACCCGTAGTGCTGCGGCCGTACAGCGTGACTTGCGGACCCCGCAGGACCTCGACCCGCTCCAGATCCATCATCGCGAACGTGTTCACGACTGGTGAGTTGAGTCCAACCTCGTCCACGACGATGCCGACAGAGCCGACTTGTCCGGTGGTGAAGTTGATGTCAACGATGCCTCGAAGGCCGACGCTGGACCCGGCGCCGCCCGCTGGATTCCAGGAGAGGCTTGGCGTGAGCCGCTGAATTTCGTTGGAGGTCGCGATGCCGCTCGATGCCAGTTTGTCAGCGGTGAACGCGGTGATCGCGATCGGCACGTCCTGCGCCGATTCGACACGCTTCTGCGCCGTCACGACCACTTCCTCCAGTGCGTTGGCCTCCTGGGCGAATGCCGTATCGATGCGCCCGACCAGCACACAGGCCACCGCGAACCGCCGCCAGCAGCTTTGATTCCATGTAGTCACGATCAGATCCCCCCGATTTCGCGAGCGGCAAGAGCGTATCGTGCGAACGAGCGTTGTACAACAGTTTTTTTTCGAACGTTTATTTTTGCGGCGCAACAGCGGCACCGAAATTCTTCGTAGGGGCTCTTTTTATAGTTCGATTCCCTGAATCATCACCCCCGGACATCGGTCGTGTCGACCGAGAATCCCTTTTTTATGTAGTACAGTTACGGAGCGATCGCTATACTCAGTGGCGGCGCACGAGCGCTGACAAGCCCCGCGTCGGGATGACCGAAATCGAGGAAAAGCCTATGTCCGACCCCATGCAGCCCTCACATGCGGCTCTCGCCGGCGATGCGCCGGCGCCTTCGCGAACCGCGGACCTCATCGCAAGAGCTGCGAAGGTAATGGCGAGCAGACAAAGCAATGTCCGGGCCCTTCCGGAACCGTCGATCTTCATCGACCGCGGCCAGGGCCAGCGCGTCTGGGACGTCGACGGCAAGGAGTATCTGGACTTCGCGATTGCGATGGGACCGGGCATCTGGGGGCATGGCCACCGCGAGTACCTCGACTCGATCCATGCGCAGATCGAGCGACTTCTATACGTCCAGTCGGGCGCCTGCCAGAGCGAACTGGAAGTCGCGCTTGCGGAGCGGATAGTGGCGCACGTTCCCAGCGCTGAGCGGGTACGGTTTCATCTCTCCGGCTCCGAAGCCGTGCAAATGGTCCTGCGCCTCGCCAGAGCATTCACGGAACGACCTTTGTTCCTGCGCTTCGAAGGGCACTACCACGGGTGGCTGGATAACGTCCTGGGCGGCACCGTTAACCGCGCCCCAAACTCCGCCCCGTACGCGATGGAGAGCGAGAAAGACCCGTTCTTCACAGCGGGCCGGGCCGCGGGCGCAATCACCGAATCCCTCATGATCCCCTGGAACGATGCCGAGAGCCTCGAGGACACGCTGAAGTCACACGGCTCGAGGGTCGCGGTCGTCATCATGGAGGTCTTTAACAGCAATGGCGGAGGTTGCCGACCAAAGCCGGGCTATCTCGAAGCAGTCAGGGCCCTTTGCGACGAACATGGCGTGCTGCTCTGCTTCGACGAAATCATCACCGGATTTCGCACAACCATCGGTGGGGCGCAGAGTCTGGTCGGCGTCACGCCGGACCTGACGATCTTCGGCAAGGCCATCGCGGGCGGCATGCCGCTCGCCGCGATAGCCGGCCGCGCCGACATTTTCGACCTGTTTCGGACGAACCGCGTAATCGGGGCCGGAACGTTCAATGCATTCCCGGTCGCAATGGCGGCGGGACTCGCATCAATGCGCCTGCTCGAGCGGGAGGACGGCGCTGTGTATCCGCGTCGCGATGCGCTGCAAGCACAACTCGAGACCGGTCTGCGGGACGCCGCGAAAGCCGCGGGTCACGCACTCATGACACAAGGAATGCCCGGCAACTTCTGCACGCATTTTGCCGATGCAGAGCAATTCTGGACGAGTTCCGAGATTGCCGCTCACGCGGATATCGTGAAGGCGAATCGATTCCGGGCTCTCCTGCGTGAGGAAGGCGTCATCCAGGGCCTGGGGAACCGGTGGTTTGTTTCCTTTGCGTTGACCGCCTCCGACGTCGAGGACACGATCGCGCGCGCTGCTCGTGCGCTCAGAAAACTGTGACGGGCGCTGCCGTAGCGCCGGGTCATCGCCCACTCCTGGCGGCCATACTCGCGGACGTCGCCGCCGCACAGGTGATCGTCCTGCAGCCTGCGTACGTGCAGGGACTGGTGGACCACGCAGGCATGAGCGACGCCAAGGCGGGCTACGCGCTCTCGGCCGAAATGCTGGCCTTCGCGGTCGCCACGATCAGCATGGCAGCCATTGCGTCCCGTGTTCGCTGGCGCCCCCTCGTCCAAAGTGCGCTCCTGGTCCTCCTGCTGTGTCATCTCGCCAGCGCGTGGATGGTTCACACCTCGATGTTCGTTGCAATTCGCGTCGCGGCCGGACTTGCGGCTGGCATCGTTGTACCACTCGCCTTCGCATCCATCGGCCTCACGTCAAAACCGGAACGTGGCTACGGGCTCGTCATCACCTCGGTGCTGCTCTACGGCGCAATCCTGCTAACGGTTACACCGGCATTATTCCGCGCAGGCGGTGTAGCGGCCCTGCTCGTGGCGATGGCGTCGACGTGCGTCGTCGCTCTGGCCGCCAGTTTCGCGTTCCACGAACCATCTCGGCATGCGACGGCACAACCGCGGAAACCACATCGCACGAGCGCAACGGAGCGGGCTGCGTTGTCCGCGATGTTCTTCTACTTTATGGCGCAGGGTTCGTTCTGGGCCTACGCGTCGTTGATCGGGAAATCAAAAGGCCTCAGCGACGGGGTGGTGTCAGACGCTCTGGCACTGTCGCAGTTCGCCGGCATCGCCGGGGCCCTTCTACCCGCCGTGCTGGCAGATCGTGCCGGTCGCACCGCGCCTCTTGCCGCGGGAATACTCTGCGGCGTTCTGCCACTCGCTGCGCTGGCCGGACCGGTGACGGCCGTGACATTCACCGTGGCGATCGCGATATACCAGTTTGGCTGGAATCTCTCTCACCCGTTCCTGCTTGGAATGTTTGCGCGCTTCGATCGAACCGGCCAGGTCGTCGTGTACGGTACCGCGATGCAGAAGCTCGGCCTCGCAGCAGGTCCGGCCGCCGCTGCCGTTGTCGTGGCATATGCAAGCTATGGAATTGTCGTCGCCATGTCGATGGCGCTGTGCGCGCTTTCACTGATTCTCGTCATGCCGGCAATTCGCGCGCAGTCAAATAGTGGGCTGTAGGCCCATTCTTGCTGCCCCGGAAAGCTGTCTCGATTTATCGACGACGGCCGTAGCCGGTTCGCCAAGGGCGTTTCCGCAACGCGTCGGAGTAAGAGCCATGAGTACTGAAAAGATCGACCTCTTCAACCACATCTGGCCGGCCGGATTCTATTCGCGCATGAAGAGTGTCATGCCGGACATGAAGGACATCACGCGCCGCAGCGAGGCAATACCGATGATGGTTGACCTC
>Ga0209253_10005509_pt1 | contig 10975 bp, 11 predicted proteins | sample FrelakmetBRP12BR_FD_187145 | JGI IMG/M metagenome (GOLD analysis project Ga0209253, IMG submission 187145) | Freshwater lake sediment microbial communities from the University of Notre Dame, USA, for methane emissions studies - BRP12 BR (SPAdes)... | ecosystem: Environmental > Aquatic >... | reverse complement strand
CAAATGCGACTTATTGATAGGGGCGGGGTAACATTATTAACAATGACTCCCGTTAATGGTATGACTTGGGTATATCAGGAGATATGGGAAAAGAATAAGACGAACAATATTGAGTGTTTTTTAATGGATATGGACTCGAATCCATATTTACCACAAGAGGAGAAGGATAGGGTTCTTGCAGGGCTTACCGACCAAGAGAAGCAGATACGTAAAGAGGGTAAATTTATTGCACTTCACGGACTCATTTATCCACAGTTTTCTGAGTCAAAGCACGTTATACCCTCTTTTGACATCCCGACCGATTGGCGAAGAGTCGTATCGGTTGACCCACATCTTGCTAAACCGACTTCCGTATTGTGGGGGGCAATGGCTCAGTCAGACTATGGACGAGTATCGAAGGGCGATTGGGTCATCTACCGAGAGTTACGCACTAAGGGAATTATACCCGACGTTGTGGCTAATATTATGGTCTATAACGGAAGGGACAGAATTTTTGCCAGAATTGGAGACCCCTCTCTCAACATGAAGGATAACATAACGGGTGTGAATCCGTTTGACGAGTTTGCAGAGCAGGGTTTCCCCTTGATAGCAGCGAACAAGGCAGTTGAAAGTGGTATATATGAGATTAGAAAACTATTAGACCAGACTCCGGTTGGTCTTTGGGTATTTGATAATTGCATTGGTTTGATAAAAGAATTAAGGCATTATTCGTTTAGTGAGTTGAACACCGATGCTCGAAAGTCTTATAGTGAGAAGATATTGAAGCGTGAGGATGATTTCTGCGATTGTTTGAGATACCTTGTGAATACGGGTATTCGACCTGCTACGGTGGGTATGAGACCGCAAGATGCGTATATTATTTCTGATACGGGAAGAATAGTAGGGGTAAGGGATGGACGAAGGTAAGTTAGTTAGTGAGATAATGGCTAAAATTCGTTTGGCCGAAAGTGATATTCAGACCAAGCGAAATCAATGGCTTGAGCATTACAAGATGTATCGCAACTATCGCAGTGATGCGGTAATTGGCGGACGTTCCAATCGTTCTATTCCCCTTGCTTTTGAGTGGGTTGAGGTAGTTAAGAGTCGGTTATTCGATATATTTTGTGGCAAAAGGCCGTATGTCAGAGTCAAGGGTCGGGAACCGATGGACGAATATCCGGCTAAGGCGATTGAACTTTATCAGAATTATCAGTATGATTTGGAGAACCAATATCGTCGGTTGGTTTATAATATTCTGACTCAGGCGTTGGTATATGGGACTGGTATTGCGAAAGTTTGTTGGAGATATAAAGAGGATATGCGGACTGTTTATCAACCGATATTACAGGATATGCCGCAATTAGGGTCATTGCCCGAACAACAGATGGTTCCGATATATGACAATGTGTTTTTTGAGTTAGTGGATATATTTGATTTCTTTGTTGACCCATCGCCGACGATAAGAGAAGCCCAATGGTGCGCTCACAGAACGTATAAAAGCGTTGACCATGTGATTGAAATGGCGAATCAGGGAATTTATACTAACATTGATGAATTGGTTGAGAGAACGCAGGGCGATAGAGGTGGGCATTATAAAGACCAGAACAAACAAGAGATATTGGTCATTGAGGGTCATCAGTCTGATAAAGGCGGATTGGTTAAGCCTATTGAATTAATTGAATATCAGACTGATGATTCTATTATTGTTATTGCTGATGGTAAGAAGGTTATCAGGCAGTCAGACAATCCTTATAATTGTAAGACTTTTATAGCGGGTAAAATTATTGAGACACCCCATGAGTTTTATGGTGTGCCATTGATTGAGTCGGGAGCGCAGTTGGCTAAAGTTGTTGAGGACTTGATTAATAATGCTCTTGATAATCAGCAAATGGCAATTAATAAAATGGTGGGAATTAATGAACTTTTGGTAGATGATACCGAGGCTGTGATACGGCCTGCGGGTATCTGGCATACGAGGGGTAATCCCCATGATGCGATATTTGAGTTTCAGTTTAGCGATATAGCTCCGAGCGTGTTTCAGTTGGTTGCAATGATTAATGATTTCGCCAAGCGTTCTACTGGTGTGGTAGATTACGTGGTTGGGCAGGCGGCGGGTGGCAAGACGGCAACAGAGGCTTCGCTATTGACTAATGAGGCAGCCAAGCGTATCGGCCTGCACATTCACGTATTTGGGGATACGTTTGTTGGAGAATTATCCAAGATGGTTCACGACATGAATCGTAAGTTTTTGACTGCGGATAAATTATTCAGGGTAACGGCAATGGATGGAATGTCGTTTGAGATGGTCAAGATGTCTCCTGACGTTCTTGGTGTTGACGTTGATTTTATCTGGGAGCATGAGGACAGAGAATTAAACAACATGGTTGCCGTTCAGCAAATGAATCAGTTGTTGATGATAGCTAATTCAAATCCGATACTTATGGGATTTGTGCCGATATTATTTGCTAAGGTATGTGAGATTTACGGTATGCACCAGAACGACGATTTGATGAAGGCTGCTAATTTAGCGAGGCAGTTGGTTCCGATGGCACAGTTGGCTGCGATTACTGGCGGTGGTGGCATGGAACAAGAAGGTGGTATGGGTTCTAATGCCAAGAAGAACGCAGGGGGTTCGGAAGGAAATGTTAGACAAAGTGCAAATAAAAAGTCGAGTCCGCAATACGGGTCGATTACTCAGGTAAGGGGGTAGGGTGAAAAAGTTACTAATTGGATTGATGTTGGCCTGTCTGTGGGGTTCGCAGGCGTGGGCGGCCAAAACGATAACCATGACGACATTGGCACAGCAGAATACTGCGGTGCAATTGAAGGTGCAAATGGCAACGCCTGATTCTGCGGTAAAGAAATGGGTTTTGTGGAAAGATGGTTCGAAATACGATTCTATCACATCGTCTGCTACGAATCCAGATACCTTTAAGGTAACGCCATTGACGTGGGGAACAGTTTATTCTTTTTATGTCGTGGCAACGGATTCAGTGGAATCTGTTACGCAGGGAACGGCGAGTGCCTGCACGACTACGTTCGTAACGGCTTCTACTTTTATAGCGTATGACACTACTTGTTCGAGAATTAAATTAACCTTTGAAATCGCCGATATGGATTCGGGATTAAAGAAAATTGTTCTGTTACAGGTATATCAAGATTCGTCTGACAATCCAATCCGAAAAGATTCAATAACGGCAAGTATTACAAATCCAGATTCTCTTACAATAAACGGCTTGCATCGTGGAGGACAATACTTTTATTATTTAATAGTTACCGACAGCACTGCAACTGATACTACTATGGTTTCTGCGGCGGTTACGGGAATCCAACATTCTGATTTATATGATATTGAGCGTATGATTCTTGCTACTCCGGTTGCACAGGAAACTACGTATCAGAATTTCAAGATTGCATTTTCGCTAACCAACCCAGATTCAGGGGTAAAGAAAATAGTTATAGTTAGGCGGACACCACCTACATATAATTATGTTACCGCTTCGGATACTGTTTGGGTTAGGTCTGATTCCGGTTCGACGTTAACAAAATCTGGTTCTGCTTATCGTGATACTTTGTATGGTGCTACGGGTATAATGACTCTAAGACAAAATCAGACTTATACCTATTGTGTAATCGTTACAGATTCTACTGGTGTTGATACGTTGCCAATTACTTTAACCCCAACATATTTGATTACAACCGAAAGTTTCCAGTGGGATGATTATAATTCTGGAGATTGGAATCGTGACAATCTATACCATTGGGTTTGGGCGTTTGACGAATCGCAAGATTCTTTACTAACTCCACCGGTGGATATATCAGACTATACGTGGGCTAAGTGTTGGGTAAGATTATTTGGTGAGGATAACAATCATAGCTTCGATTCCATAACCGTTTCGATATTATCCTATGAATTTGGGGTGCTTACGGTCAACGAGGCCATTGTAAGTGTTGACCCCGATACTGGACGAGCAAGCGATTACTGGATATTGAGGACATACAACGCCATTGACAGTATGGGTTCTACGCAAACGTCAGTCCGTAATTGGAGTGATATGATACAATTCAAGGTTGTGGTCAAGGATTCTGCGGCTGCGGTTGGCGATACGATGGACTTAGACCCACGCTACGGAGAGATTTACTTATTACTGAAATAGCGGTGGTAATAGTTTTAGCGGTTATGATTGATGTTATCCAATATCGTCTAACGCTATTTAACTACACCAACAGATTCAATGGTTACGGGGTTATGGAATCCGTTCTTGACGGAACGGCCTTAGCCCCTATGCAATATCGTCCATTAGTTGCTTGGTTGTGGTATCCATTTAAGATATGGGGCAGAAAGTCTTATGAAGTAATCAAGGTTGCGGCAATAGCATTATCGTTTTATGCAATATACCAAATGTGTCAGTTGTTTTGGGGTTGTGGTTACTTGGGAACGTTGATTTACGCCATATTGGTAGTATCGCAGTTCCAGTTTGATTACGTTGAGCAATACATAGAAATAGCGATTTGGTCATCTTTCATTATCTCTCTTTTTACGGGAAACATACTTTGGTCGGCAATATTACTTGTCATAGGTTCTCTTAATCGTGAGATGACGTTGTTTTTACCATTGGTTTATTTCTTGGCAACATTCCATTGGCTAAATTCTATTCTGATGTTGTGCGTATGCGGATTGACGATGTTGTCATTGCGGATTCTCTATGGGGTTAAAAAAAACTATGTAACAGAAGTGGTTAAACTTGGTGTGCGAAATGGTGGGGCTGTTGTAGTTAATGAGTCAATCGAAAATGCAACTGTTTTGCTTTCGTATAACATACAGAGTTTCAAAAAGAAACCAATGGTTATTAATAGTATGATTCTCGTTACGTTTGCTTTCGCCGGATTGTTCTTTAATTATTTCCCGATGCCTGAGATTAAATACGTGGTAATCCCTTTTGTGTTGTTGTGGTTCACAAAGGCAATGTTTTATGAAACAAGGGTTGGATTACCATTGTCGATATTTGTAATACCCGTAATATTAGGAGTTTTTGGTTATGTTAATTGATTTGCCTAAAATATTCGGAAGGGGGATAAACGAGGAGAAAGAAAAGGCCGACCTTAGAATTGTTGCCGATAACAGTCTCATTGAATATACGCTATCTACGGAAGGTTGGCGTATTTTACAGGAGTCATTGTTAGCGGAACTAAAAAGGCACGACAGTATTCGTATCGTGCAAGATGATAAAATAGAATTTGAGAGAGGTTATTGCAACGGATTAGATTATCTCTTGCAAGTAACCAGAAGTTATAAACGCAAGGCCATCGAATCGCAGAAGTATCTGGATTGGGTCGCCAAACAAAAGGAATAATATGCCAGACGAAACCATCGAAATCAAAACCGCCACCATCAACGATGCTGGCGATGAGAAGCCGGTCGTAGAGTCAACCGAAAAGCAACCGGAAGAAATTACTCAGCCGAAACCTGCATGGCAGGAACGATTCAAAACGCCTGAGGAAATCTACGAGTTTGCAAGACAGAAACAGAGTGAGGCGGATAGGGCTAAGGCAGAATTAGACCGCACCTTGCAGGTGATTCAGCAGGTTCAGCCACAGCCACAAATAAAGCAACCGACTACGGAAGAAATGGTTGATATGCTTGTTAAAGACCCGGTTGGTTTTTACAGGCAAATTGTCGGCCCAGACCTATCAAAAATAGAGGCAAGGATGGCATGGAGTGAGTTCAAAGAAACACATCCGGGAATTGATTCCCAAATGAAACAAGAGATGGGTAGTTTTATTGGACGCAATCCGAATGTATTATCCGACCCCGATGGTCTTGATATGGTCTATACTTACGTAAAGAATAAACAGGATGCTGAAAAACTGGCTAATGCCGCAAATAAAACTGCCGAACATAAGTCGCAGGTAGAGGAGACCAAAAAGAAAGATGCTTTCCTCGAAACATCTTCGACTACCAAGAAGCAGGAAACTCTGGAGATAAAAGCCGGAATGCGCTCTAAGGAAATGAATGAAATCATGGACAAAAAGGGTGTAGGCTGGTATAAACCTGATAGTTAATTTTTACTTTTAATATTTCTAAAGGGGGGATATTAATTGGCTTCTACACAAACTACTGCGACTTTGACCAAAGACCTTCAGACCTACTATGACAATATGTTCTTAGAGGGTGTGGATGAAAGTTTAATTTTGGCTCAGTTCGCAGATGTCAAGAATGTGCCTCTATATAGGGGCAAGGTTATTGACTTTTTCCGCAGACCGCCTATTACCCCTGATTCAACCGAGATTACAGAAGGTTCAAAGACCGATAATCAGATTGATTTCAAGGGACAAACATTACAGGCTACCGTAAAGCATTATGCTTTCTGGTCTGAACATACCAAATTCATTTCGTTGATTTCCAGAGACCCCGAACTCGCTACTCTTGTAAAAGAGTATGGAGTCGGTGCGGCTAAGGCGGTTGACGATATTCTAATGGCTGAGTGCATACTACGAGGCTCGGTTCCTCTTAGGGTTGACCAACTTTCTGTTTATACTACAAACAGTAAGACGGGTATTGTTGATGCCAGTGCGGGTAATAGCACGGTGCTATTTTTTGATGCTTCCATTTCCGATACTAACGCTTGGTTCGTTGGGGCGCACATTGCCTGCTTTGAGCCGACCGCTACTAACTACGGTTATGGTGGGCAGGTAATTTCCAATACTGCCGTTGGCACAACCGTTGGTGTTTCACCTGCGGCTCCTGTTGCTTTCGATAGTGATACCAATTATCGCATGGTAAGCGGTTCTGGGTTGTCCGCCAAGATGACAGGTTCGGCAATCAAATACGGCGTAGCCTTGCTACGTGATTTGAAGGCTCCTGCTTTTGACAACGATTGGTATTATATGCTCATGGGCAACCCCGTGATGAACGACCTAATGGATGACACTATATGGCTTGCCGTTCAGGAATATCATGGCGAAAAAGATTCGCTTATTCCCAATGGCTATGTCAAGAGTCTATGGGGCGTAAAAACCTTTAGGCTTACGAGACCATATAGAGAAACCGTTGGTGGTGCAGCTTCTGCTACTGGTGCGGTATGGTGTTCTCCGATACTTGGCCGTCATGCTTTGGCTCGTGTTGATTTGGCGGGTTATGCAGAACCCAAAATCATCATAAAGTCTCCCGGCCCCGGTGATACATCACAGCCCTACAATGAAACCAAGACGATAGCTGCGGATATGTATTTTGCCGCAAAGGCCATTAATGCTGCCTTTGCTGTGAACATCATGTCTGGTGCTACTTCTGTTCTTACCTAATAGGGGGGATAAAAGGGTGGGGGTTAATGCCCCTACCCTTGATTTATGAAAAAACACAAAACAAGATTTGATAAACTATTCACTGCCAGAATGAGAGAGGCAAGGCAGAAGATATTACCTCAAAAGTTACCCAAGATATTTTTAGGTATGCCGAGTTATGAAGGGGTAATGCCTTTAACCGTGTCGAGTCTCCAGAGAAGCGATAGATATTTTGCGGAACGTGGTATTCTATTGGAACGCTATGGGCCGATAGGTGTATCTCATATTGATAAGGCTCGTAACGATTGCGTAGATATGTTTATGAAAACGGATTGCACACATTTGTTGTGGGTTGATGATGACATGGCATGGAATCCAGAAGATTTAGAAAAGATGCTTTCGTATAATGTAGATGTGGTTTCGGCATTAGTTACTAAAAAGGGGCCACCGTTTAATCCTACGATTTATCAGATTGCGAAGGATTCCACTGGGCAACTTGCCAGTTATGCGTTGCCGTTGGGGTCATTCCCGATTGACGAACCGTTTTGGATGCCTCATTCTGGCATTGGAACGGCTTTTATGTTAGTTAAACGTCATGTCATAGAGAAAATACCGCAACCATGTTTTGCGTCTCCGCCGACTTCTCGTGGAAAGGTGCGTGGTGAGGATTTCTATTTCTGTATGCAGATGGACGCTAATGGATTTGATATATTATATGACCCAACGGTTAGGGTTTATCACATGGGATTTTGTTTATTTGGGGTTGAGGATTGGCTCGTATATAAGAAAATGTTTCCCGAACAAAAAGAGAGTATTATCATGGGAGACTTAAAGGTTGAAGAAGTTAAGGCTTTTTACGCTGGCCCACAACCGTCTTATATAACAGAGAATGCCCCGTTTGTAAAAGAAATGGTCAAAAAACGTATGGAGTTAATGAATGCCAATACTGGAATACCGATGCCAGAAGTGCCAGACAGTATCGGAGGAACTGATATTGTTGAACCCGCATCCGTCCCAGATAAAGTGTCCTGAGTGCGGTGAAAATGCCAACCGTATTATGAGTTCGTTCGGGGGGATTAAGATGGGTTTATTGCCTATGAGTGTCAAGCGTATGAAAAAGCCAGTGCATCTTGAGACTGGCGTGGAGAATTACGTAGCCTGTCTAAAAATAGCAGAACACAATAAGTGTTATAATCATTATAAACCCGCTACGCCAGAGGGCAGGAGACATGAAAGGGAAATGGTTGTTAAGGGGAGAAGGTTGGGATTATTATGACAAGAGAAGATATTAAAAAAGTTTTAATGATGATTCCCGGCTTTCGTCCAGAGCAAGAATCTGTTTTGGAAACTGCCGTGGCCGAGGCGGTAATGTGGGTGTGGAATGCTTATGACTGGTCATTTAAGAAAAGCAATACGACCTTTACCACATCTGCCGCAACATACGAATTGCCGATAGCCGTCGATTCTATTGTTGAGATTACGGCAGGAACAAACAATAGGGTTCTTTTGCCCCTACCGACTCATAGAGTTTCAGAATTATACGATGATGTTGAACGTAACGGAACTCCTTATTATTTTTCTATTTATTCTCGTGATGCCGATGGGGTAACAATAGAATTAATTCCCAATCCAGAATCTTCTGAAACTTATAAGGTAAGATATTTGAAATCTATTGACTATGGCGACATGGAACAGATACCAGACAAACTTCATGGATTGATATTACAGGCTGCTCGGTCTTATGTTATTTCCGGTGGTGATATAGAAGGGAATCTATCGGTTCAATCAATATTGCGGAGACACATTTTGTCCGACAAACCTGCGACACATAAGAAATGGACAATGGGATTAGATGGCAAGATTGCGAGTAGAATAGACGAAGGCAATACGATGAGACATGGTGGTTCTTCTGGCAATACAACGGAACCATATAATTAGGGGTGATATATGGCATTATATAATGTTCAATCTGCGATAGCTAAAGTCCAGACGATAATCGAGGAGGCTGCCGATAGTAATATCATTACCGAGAATGAATTGATTAGTGCGGTGTCTGATGCCCAGAAGTGGGTAGCGGCAGAAGCTCGATGTTATCAGTCTTGGTCAACGATTACGTTGGGAACAACCGTTCGTTATTCACCACCTGCGAATACGTCTGGTGTATTATCATTGGAATATGATTATGGTAGCGACATTGGTGTTCGTAGTCTTTTAATGGTTGAGCCGGACAATGTTCCTCATGCTCCAGATTTTAATCATCCTTATTATTGGCATTATCGTGGAAACTATATTTCAATATATCCGCTTTTGGCAACCTCACCACTTAACGCAACGGTTAATGTTCTCATTGTTACGATACCTGCTTCATTGACAGCATTGACTGATAATTTAGCAATACCCGATGAGTTTCAGATAGTGATACCATATAAAGTAGCGGAGTTGGTGGCAATTAAAGATAACCAACTTCCGAAGGCTTCATATTTAGCACAAAAGGTTCAAGAATTAATAAAAGTTGGCATTGCCCAGTATGCCCATCAAGGTCGTGCGAGTGCGTCCGGCGAGGGTGGCACATCGGGTGGTGCTTCATAAGGGGGAGAAATGATAAGTTATAAAAACACATCGCAGACCGTTAGTGCAATAGCGGCGAATACCAATACGGATTCAATTGATTTACGTGGGTATAAAGAATTGGCTATTCAAAGTAAATTTGCTACCTGTGTAGGAACAAGTAATACCGCAACCGTAAAACTACAAACATCAAACGATGGTGTTAATTGGGCTGATATTATTACTATCAGAAGTGAAGCGAATATAGAAACACTAAGTGGGGATAATGATTTTGATTATCTACCCGATGCTACCGCTACTGCATTATCTGGTTTTGGTAGATATGTGCGTGTCTCTATTGCTGCAAGTTCGTGGACGACCTCTACCATTAGTGCTACGTTTTACTTTGAGGCTAAGGGCTAATGCCTCGCACCGATTTCCTTTTCCCGTCGTTTGACAGGGGGTTGGTGGATGCTCTGGCGAGCAATACTGCCCCTGTCAACGGACTGAGCGTTTGCAAGAATGTTGATTTTGGCAAACCGCCTATCGGTGGTGTTACCATAAGACCACCCATTTGGGATGGCCAAATAACACCACGAATATTACATCCGAATACCGAACAATCCTGCAAAAGACTAATCCGGTTTGATGCGAATCAGTCCTATTTTTGGATAGGTAGCACTGGACTCATTTATGGGATAGACCACGATGTGTCATTTATCTATACGGTAATGGATTCAGAGTTTTCGCTTGACCATTCTTATATCATTATCGACGATACTGGCAAGGTATATTTCTTCGGAAACAAGGACGTTGGGCCGGTTGTATTAGAACACGATGAATACCAATACGGACCCAATATTCAATGGCAGGTTCGACAACTTGGGTTTAAGTCTAAGGTATTTGTTGGAACGGCAGGAACGGAACGCCAACCTCAAAGGCATCATCGCCCAACTGGCCCTGTCGATCGAGGGCGGCAGCACGTTCTCAGAAGGACTCGCGCAGCATCCGAAGGTTTTCAATCGCCTCTACGTGAACATGGTCAAGGCCGGCGAGTTGGGCGGCGTGCTCGAAGTGGTGCTGGCCCGCCTGGCGGAGTTCATGGAGAAGGCGCAGAAGATCCGGAACAAGGTCAAAGGCGCGATGGTGTATCCGGTCGTGGTGCTGG
>Ga0209253_10005508_pt1 | contig 10976 bp, 10 predicted proteins | sample FrelakmetBRP12BR_FD_187145 | JGI IMG/M metagenome (GOLD analysis project Ga0209253, IMG submission 187145) | Freshwater lake sediment microbial communities from the University of Notre Dame, USA, for methane emissions studies - BRP12 BR (SPAdes)... | ecosystem: Environmental > Aquatic >... | reverse complement strand
CGAAGCGTCAGCACGGGCATCGGCGCCACGTCGGGCTCGTCGAAGCGCAGCTCCTCCGGCACATCCAGCGGCGGCAGCGCGGGCTCCGACAGCACCTCGGCCAGCACCATGTCGGCCTTCTCGCGAGGGATGCGCATCGGCCCGTGCCTGCGCAGATTCGCGGCCCACCAGAAACCGCCAGGCGTTTCGAGCGGCGAGACGATGTGCGTGGTCACCAGGTATCCGCTGCCGAGAATCAGCACCGGCTCGTTCAATCCGAGGCGCGTTGTGTCGCGCACGAAGGCGCCCGTCAGCATGTAGGCCGGGTAGGGCGCCTCGAGATCGGGCACGATCTCCAGGCGGAACGTCCACGGCCGCGGATCCCAGCGGAGCTGGTGATAGGCGATTCCAGGTTCCGCCGTGTACAGGAAGGCGCGGCCCGAGTCGCACAGCGCCTGCAGCGCCGTTGCGTGGAACGCGCCGGGAATGGCCAGCGGCTGGTGCCGGTGTCCGAACGGGCCCGCGTCGTGTGGCGCAGCGTAGCCTCCGTGGCCGTAGCCGCCGGCGTATCCAGGCCCGGGACCCGACTCGCCGTATCCGCCGTATCCCTGATGCCCGCCGTAGTACGCGCTCTGCGCGGCCGAGGTGAGCAGCGCCACCAGATCGCGATCGGCCTTATCGGCGATGCGCGCCACGTCGGGCGGCGAGAGCGTCAGCGGCTTCGCGGCCGACCAGCCGCGATCGACGGTCACCGTGCCCTCGGGCGTCTCGATGGTCTCCGCCGGGCCTTCCTGCGGCTGGCTCTGCGCCGCCCGCCTTCTCGTGGCGGCGTGCACCATGAGCATCCCGGTGGCTTTCGTGGCGGCGGCGTCGAGGATGAAGATCAACTGCGCGTCGGGCGGCGGGATGGGGCGCAACTGGCGCGGGGCGCCGCCCGCGATGGCCGGGCCCGCCATGAGCTGCTGCCGGAGTTCGGCCAGCCTGTTCACCGCCGCCTGCGCCGCTTCGGTGATGGGGTCGGGCTTTGTCCGCGGCTTGCGCGCCGGGATGCGCGGCGGGAGGGACGCCGGCAGGAACGCCGGCCCGCCGACAGCGTCGATCTCGTCCGCCTCGTAGTACGGATCGTCGATGCCGCTTTCAAAATCGATCAGGGGACCGCCTGCGAGCCACGATCCGTCCCAGCGGGGATCCTGGTCGATGACAACCGCCGCCGCCCACACGTGCTTGCACGGGCCGCGATCCACGAAGTACGGGCACGTGCAGCTGACGACAATCGCGTCTTCGTCGCGGGAGAAGCCGACAAGATACGCCTCGGACCCCTGCACCATGCAGGCGATCCGGGCCTCGGACCACTCGAGGCCGGCCACGCGTCCCGCGCGGACGTACCTGTCGCCCCGATCGCGGATGTAGGGGGGAATGTCGCGTGCGAGCGCGGCGGTGAGACTTGTCGGCGTGCGGGCCACAGCCTCTCATGATACCGCGCCGCCTTGTCGCCCTCAGCGTGACAGCGTGACTGACTAGCCCCCAGCCCCATGCCCCCAGCCCCATGCCCCTACCCATGGGTGCCTACAGCTTTCCGGAATCGCGCCGATACAGCCTTACGGAGGCGAAGTCGTGGAACGGAAAGCCATTTCGATCATGAAAGCCTGCGCGCTTGTGGGGGTCAGCCGACGCACCATCTACAACTGGATCACCGCCGGAAAGGTGGAATACGTCCGGACGGCCGGCGGATCGGTGCGAATCTTCGTGGATTCCCTGTGGCGCGACCCGAACGGGCAGGAGCCGGCGTTCGACGGCACGTTCGCGATGCCCTACGAGGCGAACAAATGAGTGTCGACTCGGCCGAGCTGCGACAACTGTTTCATACGCTGAACAACCAGCTTGGCATCATCCTGTCGCACGCCGAACTCATCGAGGCGAAGGCCCAGGATGAACGTCAGAAGGCGCGGGCCAGCCAGGTCGTGACTGCCACGGTCGAGGCGCTCACCACCGCCCGCGAGATTCGCGCGGCAGTGGAAGCAGGGGCGGCGAGCTAGCCGCGCAGGTCAGAAGCAAGAAGCAAGAAGCAAGAGGGCGGATTCAGCTGAATAACGGCCACCCGACATTCTGACGACCGTCAGGAACCCATTCTTGCTCCTTGCTTCTTGCTTCTATCGCTCTGTCCCACCCCCAGTTTCGTCACCCCATTGACATCCTCAGCATCCGCCCTCGTCAACTGATTGACGAAATCGCACACTCCTGCATTCACGCCACTGCACACATCTTCCCACGCGATCCACGCTAAACCTTTCTTTTGCATGTGTTTACATGCTTGGGCTCGCGGAATCCCGCCCCGGCGCGCCAGCTACAAAAAGTGGCACCCACGTTGCTCTAGCTACCGGCACGCGGTAACGCAAGACACAGGCTGGAGAGACGCGATGAACGCCCAGACGCTGACAAGTGACAAACAGGACCGGGTCGTGAAGACCCTGCCGTTCGTGGAGGCCCTCGCGCGCCGCATGGCTGCCTCGATGCCTCACTCGATCGACATTGGCGACCTGGTGCAGGACGGCGTGATGGGCCTCATCGACGCCGCTCATCGCTTCGACGAGAGCCGGGGCATCAAGTTCGAGACCTTCGCCGAGCGCCGCGTCCGCGGGGCGATGATTGACGCGCTGCGCCGCGAAGCCTGGCCGCGTGGCGTCCGCCGCGTCCGCCGCGAGCTCGAGGCCGCGCGCGAGGAGTTGCGCCGCTCGAATGGCTGCGAGCCCTCGATGGCGGATCTTGCGGCGAAGGTCGGGACTGACGAGAAGCGTCTCAACCGCACCATCGTCCGCATCAACACCATCGAATCGACATCGCCGCACACGATTGGCGACAGCGTCGACGAAGCCAACCTCCCGACGGCGCTCATCCCGTCCGAGCCTGAGTCGCCCGACCGGGCCTTCGTGCGCACCGAGACCGAGGAGCGCGTGCGCGCCGCCATCGCGTCGCTGCCGTGGCGCGAGCGCAAGGTGGTGGGCCTCTACTACTACAACGAAGCGACGATGAAGGATATCGGGACCGAGATCGGGGTGAACGAGTCGCGCGTGTCGCAGTTGCACGCACGCGCCATCCAGCGTCTGCGCGCGGCCCTGGGCAGCGAGACCGATCCCAAGTCGGCCGCGAAGATCATGACCGAGGCCCTTGCCGCGTTCCGCCAGAAGCCGAAGATGCTGAAGGCGCAGCTCGCCACCGCGCCCGCCGAGCCGCTGCGTGCGGTTGCCGGCGCGAAGGCCCCGGCGATGCCCGCATGGACGCGCATGCCGCTGGCGATGGCTGCCGAGAAGCCGGGCCGGAACCACGGCCGTCGAAAGTCTGGCTGAAATACTATCCCGGCCGTCCTGAGCGAGCGTCCCGGTCGGCGCGAGTTGAAGAGGCGCGATTGCCGCCTCAATAGGGGTCAGACACCGAGTCTGGCCCCGCACACCACTGTATCAGTTCGGTCACGCCTTGTTTCTCTGTTGACACTGCGGCGGGTAGGGATAGAATCGCTGCTGGTTGTGTCCTGGTTGATACCAGGATCGCGGGCGCGCGCCTCCGTCCACTCGTTGGCGGGGCGAACTCTTCTCGAAACAATGATCCCAATCGACGCACTTGCGACGTTCAGCCTCGTGAGCGAGTCGCCGGCCATGCGCGACGTCCTGACGCAGGTTGGCACGGCTGCCGCCTCTCCCGCCGGGGTGATGTTGAGGGGCGAACCCGGCACGGGCCGCGGGCTCATCGCGCGGGCCATCCACGCCTGCGCACACCCCGGCGAGGCCCCGTTCGTGGCGCTCGACTGCCGGGTCCTCCTGCCCGCGGAGTCCGAGCGGGCGCTGTTTGGCGTGTCGGCGACCGGCGGCGCCCCCGGCACGGCGGCTGGCGCCCCGCGCACCGGCCCCGGCGTCGAGATCGTCCATCCCGGATCGCTCCTCCACGCCGCGCGCGGAGGCACGATGGTCTTCCGCAACCTCGACGAACTGCCTGTACGCGTACAGGCGCGGCTCGCCACGCTGTTCCGCGACCGCGAGTTCAAGACCCAGTCGAACGGCGGCGTGCAGCTCTTCCCTGTGCGCCCGGTCGCGGTGGTCGAGCCATCCTTCCACGCACTCGTCGATGAAGGGCGTGTGAGGCCGGATCTCTACCGCCGGTTCGCCGAGTTCCAGATTCAGCTGCCCTCGCTGCGGGAGCGCCGCGAGGACATCCCCGCGCTGGCGCAGTTGTTCGTGTCGCGGGCGTGCCATGCCCTGAGCATCGAGGAAAAGGTCATGGACGTCGCGTCGCAGACCGTTCTGGCGGCCCTGCCCTGGCACGGAAACGTCCGCGAGATGAAGGACCTGCTCGAAAGCCTCGTGCGGGTGACGCCGGAGACCACCGTCTCGCTGCGCACGCTTCTCGAACACATCACGCTGGACGGACCCGAGGGCGTGCATACGACCCTCGGCGTGTCCCTGCGCGAGGCGCGGCAGCGTTTCGAGCGCGAGTACATCTCCGCCGTCGTCGCGCAGCACCACGGCCGGATCCCCGACGCCGCGAAGTCTCTCGGCATCCAGCGCACGAATCTCTACAGAAAGCTCCGCGCCCTCAAACTGGCGACTCCCGATCTTCACGACAACGGAGCCGGGGTCGCCGGATCCGGCCTACCATGAACGTCACCCGCACCGCGATCCCGGACGTGTTGATCTTCGAGCCAGCCGTCCACGCGGACGCTCGCGGGTTCTTCATGGAGACGTTCCGCGACGAGGAGTTCCGCCGCGCCGCCGGCTGCGCCAGGCCATTTGTGCAGGACAACCACTCGCGTTCTGCACGCAACGTCCTCCGCGGTCTGCACTACCAGATCCGCCAGCCGCAGGGGAAACTCGTAAGGGTTGTGGCCGGGGAGGTCTTTGACGTCGCCGTGGACCTTCGGCGCGGTTCACCGACCTTCGGGAAGTGGGTGGGGGAGCGTCTCTCGGCCGAGAACCGACGCCAATTGTGGATTCCCGAAGGCTTCGCGCACGGGTTCCTGGTTCTCTCCGACTTCGCCGACACGGTCTACAAGGCCACCGATTACTACGCGCCGACGCACGAGCAGACGCTCCTGTGGAACGACGCGGCAATCGGCATTGAGTGGCCCCTGGCCGGAGCTCCAATCCTCACGCCGAAAGACACCGCTGGCGCGCCGCTCGCGGCGTGCGAGGTGTTCTCCTGACAGCGGATGCACAATAGTCATATGACGATCCTCGTGACCGGTGCGGCCGGCTTCATTGGCTACCACGTGGCCGAGCGCCTGCTCGCGCGTGGCGACAGGGTGGTGGGGCTCGACAACCTGAACACGTACTACGACGTTTCGCTGAAGGAGGCGCGCCTCGCCCGCCTCGCGAGCCGACCGGGCTTTGGATTCGCGCGGCTCGACCTTGCGGACCGGGCCGGCGTGACCACGTTGTTTGCCGGAGAGCGCCCGCAACGCGTGGTGCACCTGGCCGCGCAAGCGGGTGTGCGCTACTCGCTCGAGAATCCCCACGCGTACGTGGACAGCAACCTGGCGGGCTTCGTCAACATCCTGGAGGGCTGCCGCCACCTCGGCGTCGAACACCTCGTCTACGCCAGTTCGTCGAGCGTGTACGGCGGCAACGTCACGATGCCGTTCTCGGAGCACGACAACATCGACCACCCCGTCAGCCTCTACGCCGCCACGAAGAAGGCCAACGAACTGATGGCGCACACGTACAGCCACCTCTTCAGGCTGCCGACGACCGGGCTGAGGTTCTTCACGGTTTACGGACCATGGGGCCGGCCGGACATGGCGTTGTTTCTCTTCACGAAGGCCATCCTGGATGGCCGCCCCATCGACGTGTTCAATCACGGCAATATGGTTCGCGACTTCACCTACATCGACGACATTGTCGAGGGCGTGGTCCGCGTGCTGGACCGGCCGGCCGAGGCGAATCCGGCGTTCGACCCCGCGCATCCGGATCCCGCAACCAGCAATGCGCCGTACCGCGTGTTCAACATCGGGAACAGCCAGCCGACGCCGCTTGCCGACTACATTGGAGCCCTGGAGGCAACGCTCGGCCTAGAAGCACGTCGGAACTACCTGCCCATGCAACCCGGAGACGTGCCCGCGACCTCGGCAAACACCGAGGAACTCGACGCATGGGTCGGGTTCAAGCCAGCGACACCGGTGCGGGAGGGCGTCCGCCGCTTCGTTGAGTGGTACCGCAAGTTCTATGAAGTGTGAGTCGGATCCCCTCGTGGCCGGATTCTTCGATTCCGCCGCGGGGTGGCCCTGATGCCGTCACAGCATGGCGGCTTTCTGGCCCGATGAGCAGGGCGGCAGGCCAGACCTCCATCGGACGGACCCGACCGTTCCGACGCAACTACGCAGGCGGCGCGTCGTCGCGCCCGGCCCCGGCAGTACGACCCATCCGCTTCAGCTTCTCCACCAGCGTCGTCCGCTTGAGATTCAGGAGCTTCGCGGCGGCGCCCTTGTTCCCGTCGGTCTTGTCGAGCGCACGGGCAATGACGTCTCGCTCCAGCTTGTCAATGTAGCCGGGCAGATCGAAGCCCTCTTCGGGGATGGCCATGTCGAGCGGAACGATCGACGCACCCGCGGCCTGGATGGGGGGAGGAAGGTCGCGTACGTCGATCTGCCGCCGCCCGCCGGTGAGCGCCACGGCGCGCTCGAGCGCGTTCTCGAGCTCGCGCACGTTACCGGGCCAGTTGTGCGACATCAGGTGCCGCAGGGCCTCCTGCGCAATGCTGAGCGCGGGCGCGGGCGTGCCAGGCTCGCGATCTCGCGCAAGATCTGCGCCGAACTTGTTCAGGAAATGCTGCACGAGCAGCGGCACGTCGTCCTTGCGGTCGCGCAGGGGCGGCATGGGCACGGGAATCACGGCGAGGCGATAGTACAGGTCTTCGCGGAACGTGCCCTCGGCCACCATCTTCGCCAGATCGTGATTGGTGGCGGCGATGATGCGCACGTCGACCTTGACGACACCCTGGTCGCCGAGGCGCTGCACCTCGCGGCCCTGGATGACGCGCAGGAGCTTCATCTGCAGCGAGGGCGGCATCGTGCTCACTTCGTCGAGGAAGAGGGTGCCGCGGTTCGCCTCCTCGAAGCGGCCAGGCCGCGTGGCCACGGCACCGGTGAACGCGCCACGCACGTGGCCGAAGAGTTCGGCTTCGAGCAGCGTCTCGGGGATGGCGCCGCAATGGATGGCGACGAACCGCTGGGCGCGGCGCGGGCTGTTGTGATGAATCGCGTGCGCGACCAGCTCCTTGCCGGTGCCGGTCTCGCCGGTGACGAGAATCGTGCTGCTCGTCTGCGCCACGGTCTCGAGCAGGGCGAAGAGCTCCTTCATGGCGGTGCTCTTGCCGATGATGCCCTCGAAGCGGTACCGTTCTTCGAGTTGCTTGCGCAGGTACGCGTTCTCGGCCCGAAGCCGGCGTTGCTCGAGCGCGGTGTTGACGATGTGCAGCAGCTCGTCAAACTGGAACGGCTTCTGGATGAAGTCGGTAGCGCCACGCTTGATGGCCTCGACGGCGTCCTTGACCGTGCCGTAGCCGGTGACGATGATGCCGATGATGTCGGGATAGACGGCGCGGGCCTCGTCGAGCACCGCGGTGCCGTCGGCGCCGGTCCCCAGGCGCAGGTCGGTGATGATGATGTCGAAGGCGAACGACGCGAGGCGGTCGATGGCCTCCTCGCCAGAGGCGGCCTGCTCCACGTGAAAGCCGCGGTCCGTGAGCTGCTCGGCCACCGCCTCTCGGAGCGGGGCCTCGTCTTCAACCAGCAGGATGTGTCGTGTAGCCATGTCTGTCAGAAGTTTGACGCATGCGGGCCGCTACGTCAATCACGGAGAATCGCGGAGGGGTCCGTCGAGATCGACCCTGGCTGCGGCGGCCGCCTCGACCACGGCCACATCCAAGGCCCGCGCGGAATGACGGTTGAGAAACTGAGCTGACCAGCACTCCGACTCGCGCTGAAACCCGCCCGCTCAGGGTAATCCGACGTTGGAAGCCTCGCAGAATTGGTACGATCTTCTCGGTTGATTCCCCTCCCAGACGATGGCATCGTCGTCGTCCCCGGGGCACTGCCGGGGAGGGGAGGCGACGATGTGGGAAGTCGATCGAGCGCTCACGGAGAACATCCGCTTCACGCAACTCGAACCGGGCCGCTGGAAAGCGGAATACACGGGCTTTGTCACCGTGACGGCCGAAGGCCGCACGCCGACCGAAAGCGAGCGGCAACTGAGCCGGGCCATGGATGTGCTCCTGGCCAGCCTCATCAGGGGAGGCAAGGATCGCGACCAGCCGGATACCGACACCATCATCAGTTCCCTGATGCTGTCGGATGCGATTACCGTCGTGAAGAACACGGCGAGGAAGACGAAAAAGTTCAAGCAGGACGGGCGCCAGCGGGCAGATTCTGCGATGCCGCCGGCACAGAAGTGAGCAGTTTCTTCAACCTGGTCTCGAAAACGGCGAGCGTGCACAGCGGGAAGCGCTGACCAGAGAGTCAATTACGAACAACCACTGGGCAGGGGCCCAGTGGCACGCCGTTGGCAATGAGCGGTCGTCATGAAGAAGACTGAGACGGACCAGATCCTCGAGTATCTCAAGCACATCGACGAGTCGATCAACGGGCCGCGACCCAAAGCCCGCCCGCCCAAGAAGGAGCCGCCGCTATCCAAGAGGGTGGACACGCTCGACAAGAAGGTCGACGGCCTCGACAAGAAATTTGAAGGCCTCGACAAGAAGGTTGAAGGCCTCGACAAGAAGGTCGACGGCCTCGACAAGAAGGTTGAAGGCCTCGACAAGAAGGTCGACGGCCTCGACAAGAAGGTTGAAGGCCTCGACAAGAAAGTCGACAAACTCGACACCCGCGTGAGCGAGGTTCAACTCGGGCTGGCCACGCTGGCGGTCGACACGAAGGCGCAGTTCCAGAGGGTCGACGAACGGTTCCAGACGATCGACGTGCAGTTTCAGAAGGTCGACGAGCGGTTCCAGACGATCGACGCGCAGTTCCAAAAGGTCGACAAGCGGTTCGACAAAGTCGACCGAAGCATCGAGACAGCCCGCGTTCAGCTGGTGGGTCTCGTAGAGCTGGTCCACAACGAACTGACGGGCCGCATCGTCGATCTGGAAGGGCCCGGGCCGGCAGGACGAGGGGGAGGCGGGAGCGGATCCGGCGGTAGCGGCGTGCCCCTGGCGTCCTAACCCATCACCTCTTTGGCGATGCGCAGCAACTCGCTCAGGCGGAACGGCTTGGCGAGCCACCGGCAGCGGCTGTCGGCAAGGAACCGCTCGGCGTCGGTGCCGATCACGTCCCCCGTCACGAACATGATGCGTCCGGCCATCTCCGGGTGCTGCGCCCGGATCGCTCCAAGGAGCTGGATGCCGTCCATGCGCGGCATCTTCAGGTCGCTGATGATGAGGTCGTATTGCCCGCCATCGAGGCGCGCCATTGCCTCTTCGCCATCCCCGGCCCGATCGACGAGGAACCCGGCGTCGCCGAACGCCTCGGCCATGGCGGAAGCCAGGGCGGTTTCGTCTTCGACAATCAACACCGCCGGGCTGTCGAGGCGCGCGGCGCCGGCGATTTCCGGCGGCGGCACGATTTGCCTCCGCGGCGTCGGTTTCGGGCTGCTGCCGGGGCTGCCCGCACCAGCGATGCCGCTGCCGGTCCAGCGCGCGGGGACCGGATCCTCCATCGCCGCCAGGTCCGGCACCGCTCCGTCGGCCGCCCCAACACCCTCCAGCTCACCGGGCGCAATCGCCTTCAACTTCCCGCCGGCCACGGGCAGCTCGACGTAGAACGACGCGCCGGCGCCCAACTCCGACAGCAGCCACATCCGCCCGCCGTGCTCCTCGACGATGGCGTAGGCCACCGTGAGGCCGAGCCCGGTCCCCTTACCCACTTCTTTCGTCGTGAAGAATGGATCGAAGATCTTCGTTCTCACATCCTCCGGCACGCCCGGCCCGTCGTCGTTCACCTCGAGGACGATCGACTCGCGCTCGGGATCCTGCCACGTGCGCACCATCATCGTGCCGCGCCCGTTGGAGGTGAGCATGGCCTGCTCGGCGTTGATGACCAGGTTGAGCAGCACCTGCTGGATCTGGTGCGGGTCGGCGAACACCGACGGGATGCCCGACGCGAGCGCGTCGATCACCGAAATATTGGTGACGCGCTGCTCGTAGGCGCGCAGCGAGAGCGTTTCGCGCACCACCTGGTTGATGTCGACCATCGTGCGCGTCGTGTGACGCTTGCGCGCGAAAGTCAGCAGGTTGCGGACGATGCGCGCGGCGCGCTCCGCCTCGTGGAGGATGGTATCGACGCCCCGGCGCGTGGAGGCGTCCAGGTCGCGTTCGGTGAGGCGCTCCGACCAGGTGAGAATAGTCGCGAGCGGGTTGTTCAGCTCGTGCGCGACGCCCGAGATCGTGGTGCCGAGGGCGGCCATCTTCTCGGCCTGCAGCAGCTGGTGATAGAGGTCGCGCGACTGGTCTTCGAGCTTCTTGCGATCGGTCACGTCGCGCATGAGCGCTTCGATCCGCACCTGTCCCGTTGCCTCGATGACAGCCGCGCTGGCCGTCACTTCGGCCCAGATCACCGCGTCGTCGGCGCGGCGCAGGCGGAGCAGATAGTCGGTGACGGCCCCATCGCGCGCGAGGCGGTCGACGAAGACGGTGCGGGCGCCCTCGTCGGTGAAGCGGTCGGGCTCGAACGGACGCAGCGACGCCTCGGGCGTGTCGGCCGGGTAGCCGAGCATGATCCGGAGAAACGGGTTCGCGGCGATGGTGACGTTGTCGCGTGGGCCGAGCAGGCCGACGTAGACGCCTTCGTGCACCGCCTCGAAGAGCCGCGTGAACGACTCGGCGCGTGACAACTGGGCGGGATCGGGAGGAGGCACGGGGGGATTATATCGGGACTCGGGACTCCCGCCTTCGCCAAACGGCCTGGCGGCCGGCTACGGCGAGGCAGGCGGGACTAGGGATTCGGGGTGAGGCGTGGAGGT
>Ga0209253_10005507_pt1 | contig 10976 bp, 10 predicted proteins | sample FrelakmetBRP12BR_FD_187145 | JGI IMG/M metagenome (GOLD analysis project Ga0209253, IMG submission 187145) | Freshwater lake sediment microbial communities from the University of Notre Dame, USA, for methane emissions studies - BRP12 BR (SPAdes)... | ecosystem: Environmental > Aquatic >... | reverse complement strand
CAGCGACGAGGACCGTCAGCTAACCGGCGGGCATGTTGCGCGCCGCACGGCGAACAGCCGCTGGCGGCATCCCTGAGCCGGTCATCCGCCCGCCGGCGACGTACGGGCACGCAGGCTCGATGCGCAAGACGCAGCCGTAATTTCGTCTGCGCTCGCGCGAGCGCTTGGTTCCGCGGTGACGGTGCTAGGCGATGACGCGAGCTCCGGTGATGGAGCCTATTCTTCCAGCTACCGTGGATGCCGATGTGCCGTCCGGCAAGCGGCCAATCTGTACCGCCCGAGAACCGGATAGCCGAAGGCTCACCGACCAGACAGGCCGGCCATTCTTCAGTTGCTCATGCGTGACATGGACTTGCTGGATGGAGCCGAAAGTACTGACCAATTTGCCATTGCTAGTGACATCGCGCGATAGACGATCAAAGACGATTAGTGCTCGGCCGCAGCGCAGAGTAAGTCCAGAGCCTGTCGCGACCTCCACTTCGAGGAACTCCTTCTGTCGAAGGGACGGGAACAGACTCGCGACGAATGACGACATACGGGCCGGTTCCGCAGACTTCTCGCGTCAGGTGAGCATGCCGCTGTGCACGGGCGTCGCACCGATCGCACGGCCGGGAAACGGGCGCCGGCGCTCGATGCGATGCCGCTTGCGCTCATCCCAGGTGTGAGGCCCCGTGACCTCCGCGCGCTCGAGCAGCGATGCGACGGCTGCGGGCGTGAGCGTTCGGTGCTGCGCCACGCGAGGCCGCCCGAACGGCCAGCGTGTTTCGCCCAGTGCCGACGGCCAAGAGACGCGGCGTTGATCGACCCAGTAAATGCAGTCGCGTTGCGACCAATAGGCCTGGCGCTCGAACAGCACGCGGCCGGCGATGCCCGACGCTGCACTGAGCAGAACGGCGCGATCCGCCATATCGAACAGCGCCGCCAGAACATCGCCGGGCGATTCACCCTCGCCGGCGTGCACGAGTGTCACGCGCTCGATCTCGCCTGCCGGCAGGCGATCGATCAGTTCGCCACCCTGGGTGACGACGATTTCATCGGCCCGCCAGCAGGTTCTGACGGGCGCTTGCTTGGTCCTTGGCAACGTCCAGATCGTCATGTGCGTTCTCCACCACGCAGCAGCACCGCGGGGATGGCGTACTCCCGCCCCACCATCGCGCGGGCGAACAGATAGTTGGTCTTGGCGCGGTCGCTCAACGCATCGAGATCCACATGGCCTTCGCGGTCGCAAGGGAAGATGAATTCGAAACCGCGCCGAAGCAGCGAACGGAAGTGAACTTCGAACTCGGATGCGAAAGGCATCGAAACGGTCTGCGCCATGTCCGACCCCTCAATCGATGGGAGCGCCATTTGCGCGCTGCTGGCGGAACGTTGCTATCCCTCGAGCGCGGGGTCGGGCCCGTTGTGTTGCCTTGCCACGACGCTGAGCGGTCGGCTGTGCGCAGCGCGCAAAGGATGAGCTGCGTATCAGCGTAGTGGAGGAGGTGTCAGCCCGCAGCCAGAATCTCCGCTGCTGCATCGGTTCGCATCCGCTGGCTCCAATCCATCAGGAAACTGATCCTTGGTAAGCCCGTGGCCCGGGCCGCTAGGCCAGAATGGCTCGCGAAAGGGTGGTGCTCATGGTCAGGACTTCAGTGCTTCTCGCGTTGGCGCCGGCCTTGTGGCTCGCCGGCTGTGCGGTGCAGGTCGAGAACACCATGGCCGCGCAGGAGGTCGAGCAGCGCCCGCCGCCTGCCGGCTCGGTGTACACGGGCTGGCGCGTGTTTCAAGGCAAGTGCGCGAGTTGCCACGGGGCGGATGCCACCGGCGGTGCCGGGCCCGATCTGCTGCCCCGGATGCGCGGCCTGGGGCCGAGCCAGTTCGTGGATGTGCTGCTCAGGCGCTACGAGTGGGCCACCCCGCCCGCACAGGCCGGCCGCCCGGGCCCCGAGCGCGACGCGTGGATCGACGACATCGTGCAGCGCCGCAGGGGCGCGCTCGTGATGCCGGCGTGGCAGGGCGAGCCCGTCGTGAACGCACATGTGGTGGACCTTCACGCCTGGCTCTCGGCGCGCGCCGAGGGCAAACAGGGGCCGGGGCGGCCCACGGGGCCGTAGGTCGATCGGTCGTGGCCCGGGGTGTCGGCATGCAGCACGACCTCGGCGCGGAATCGATCATCGTGCGGCAAAGATGCGTGTTCAGATTGGTCGTGCGGCGCACAGACAACAGGCGTGCGTTCTGCGGCAGCATCGAGGGCTGCTCGCACACGCCTGGCATGCGCAACGTGCTGCGCATCAACCGCAACGAGCGCAAGCAGGTGCCGGCCGACGCCTCGCGCTACATCCACATGCTCGACCTGGTGGTCGAGACCGAGGTCGTCAAGCAGTGGCGCCGGCGGCGGCAGGCCGCGTGCCCCGTCAGCGGCCACTGGCGCGCAGCGGGTCCGTGCAGACGTCCGCGCCGTCGCGTGGCAGCGGGCCGAGCGTGAACCATTCCAGCGGCACCAGGACCGGCGACGCGACCAGGCGCAGCACCGAGACGAAGACATCCTGCTGCGTGAAACCGAAGCGCTGGTCGGTCAGCGTACCGCTGACGCGCAGCGGCGTCTGCAGGCGAAACAGGCCCGGGCCCTTGGCGCGCGGGCGGAAGACGAAGGCCAGCTCTTCGCTCCTGAGGTTGGCATGGCCCGCGCCGCGGATGCGCACCGTGCTCGTGTCGATCACGATCTTGTCGTCGCTCAGATCGCCGTCCTTCAGGTCGAAGCGGCCGACGATGCAGTTCACCTGGGACTTCAGCCCCGGATCGATCAGCGGCAGCAGCGTCAGCACCAGGTTCGCCGACCAGAGGTTGAACATGCCGCTGCGCAGTTCGGTCGGCCAGACGGCGAAATCCAGCGTGCCGTTTGCGTTGCGCATGATCGAGTCCAGCGACGGCGCGCGGCCCGAGAGTTCCAGGTTTAGGCTGAACAGGCCGCGCAGGTCGTCCGCGCGGTTCAGGCGGCGCGCGATGATGCCGTAGTCGAAGCGTTCGACATAGGCAGCCACCTGGAAATCGACTTCGGACTCCTTCAGGTCATAGGCCATCGACAGCCGCATGCCTCCCCCCGGCAAGTTGAGCACTGCGGGGCCCAGGTCCAGCCGTCCATCCTGAAGCTTCAGGCGCAAGGCACCATCGGCCAGCCGGTCGACGCCTGACAGCACCTCGCCAACCTGCAGGTCCACGCTGGCGTCGAAACGCTGCAGGAAGCGCGCGCTCAACAGCCGGTCGACCCGGCCGGCCAGCCGCGTCGTCGCGCCGCGCATGCCGTCATCCTGCCGCGACGCCGCGGGCGAGTCGGCCAGGCGCTGCGGCATCGGGAAATCGTCGAGCTGCAGGCTCGGCGCGGCCACCTGCATCTGCAGGTGCGGCCGCGGCCCGCTGACGTCCAGGGTGGCACTGCCGCTGAGCCGGCTCTGTCCGACGTTCACCGTCAGCGCCGGCAGTTCGTAGCCGGTGGCGCGCATGCGGATCGGGCCGTGCAGCGACCAGGGGCCCCACGCGGGCAGTTCCACGCGCGCCAGCTCGCTCAAGCTGTCGAGCCGCTCGCCGCTGATCTCGAAGCTCAGCTGCCCCGCGCTGCCGAGCGGCAGCGCGACCTCGCCGTCCAGGCGCAGGCGGGCGCCCGCGGCCTGCGCCGCCATCGCGAAGGGCACCCGGGTCGCATCGCCTGCGAAGTCGGCGAACGAGCCGGTGCTCAAGTCGATGCGCACGGCGGTCTGGTCGAGCGCGCCGTCCAGACGCATCAGCACGGGCTGGCCCGCGGCCGCTTCGATGACGGCCTCGCGCACGCGGATCTCGGTGACCGGACGCTGCGCCGCGCCCAGCACGGTGAGGCTGCCGCCGAGCACCGTCGCCTCGAGCGCCGTATTCGCGGCCAGCTCGCGCAGCGAGTTGCCGCGCCCCTGCAGCGCAAGCTGCAGGCGGTGCGCGCGCCCGTCGATGTCCTCGGCCAAGCCCAGCCCCCTCAGCAGCGCGCCGACGTCGAACTCGCCGACGGACAGGTCGAGCTTCGCAAACGGCAGCTCGCCGGCCAGGTCGAGCTCGATGAGCCCGGTGAACGGCGCGCCCGCCAGCTTGCCGCTGAGCGGCGACGGCAACAGCCGCCCCTGGCGGGTGCGCGCGACGAAGCCGACATCGACCAGATCGGTGCGGCCGAGCCACAGGTGTTGCAGATCGACATCGAGATCGGCATCGGCCAGGTCGATGGCGTCGGACAGGAGCGGCGCGTCCATGCGCGCGCCGGCCCGGGTGGGTGCGCTGACGCTGGCGCGCAGTGTCGCGAGTTCGGCCCCATCGATCAGCGGGCTGCGCACCGCGGCCGTCGTGAACGGCCTGCCGTCAACGCGCGTGCGCCGGGCGTCGATGCGCAACCGGCTGCGGCCGAGCTCGAGCGTGGTCTGGTCGAGATGCCACGCCTGCGGTGTCGCCCGCAGGTGCCCGCGTAGTGCCACCGGCAGGCTGGAGTCCGGCGCCACGGGCAGCCAGCGCGCCAGATCGCCGGAGCGGCGGGCCTGGAGCTCGAAGCGCAGCGCGTTGTCGCGCGTCGCCGCGGCGCGGCCGAACGCGCCCTGCACGCGCAATTTCGCCTGCGCCAGCGCGAGCTCCAGCTCCAGTGGCATGGCCGGCTCGCGCAACATCTGAGGCACGGTGCCGCCGCGCAGCGAAAGCTGCACGCGCTCGCCCAGCAGCGAACCGCGCGCACTGCCATGCAGGCGCTTGCCGCGCCCTGCGGCCAGCTCCAGCTTGTCGAGCGTGATGGCGATCAGCCGTGCATCGGCGCTGCTGCGGTAGCTCATCTGCCCGGCGGCGAGCGCGAGCGAGATCTCCAGGTCGCGCAGCACCGCGCCAGTCGTTTCACCGCGGCCGCCCAGGCGCAGGCCGGCGCGCCCCAGCCTGCCGTCAATGCCCTCGACCCCGACCAGATCCCGCGCCAGGCTGCCAAGCGGGACCTGCCGAGCGTCGAGCTGAAGTGCAAGCGTCGGCGTTGGCGCGGCCAGATCCAGGTCGACGCGGCCAGAGAAATCGGCGCCGGCGATCGTCGCGCTCAGCGGCGCCCGTACACCCCGCGCGTCGGCGCGCAACGCGAGCTTTGCGTCGTCGATCCTGACAGGCAGCCCGAGCCAGCGGTCCACGCTCAGCTCGAGGTCCAGGTCCGCCGGCACCAGGTCGCGCAGCGTCAGCACCTGCAACGCCGACGCATCATCGGGCGGCTGCGCTTCGGGCCCGACGAAGGGCCGCAGGTCCAGCACAGCGAGCTGCAGCGCGCCGCTCAACCGCCGGCGAGCGCCCGCGAAGGACAACGCCAGCTGCCCCGAGAATGCGGACTCCCCGACCATGCCCTGCAGTCCGGTGAGCGCAATCCCGTCCGCTCTGGCCACGACGGCGCCGCTCAACGTGGCGGCGCCGACCTGCGGCCAGCTTGCACCCAGCAGGCGAGCGGCCTGCGCCAGATCGTCGGCACCGGCGCCGAGGTGGAACCGGGCCTCGGCCTGGCGCAAGTCGAGCGTGCCGCCGGCGTGCAGCCAGGCTCCGGAAGAGTTGAGGTGGAGCGTGAACGGCCAAGGCTGCGCGGCCTGCTGCAGCAGCTGCAAGGGTGCGCCTTCGATACTGAGCAGGTAGGGCAGCCGGCCGTCCACGCGGCCGTGCAGCGCCAGGCGCAGGGGGTCATTCGGCCGGATGCTCGCGGACAACTCCTCCAGTTCGAGCATGCGGCGCGTTGCCGAGCGCAGGTCGTGATGGTGAACGGCCAGCCGGTGCAGCTTGATCAGCCCGATGTCGAGCGTGGCCGGCGCCGAGGCCGGATCATGCGGCTGGGCGAAGCTCCAGTTGCCACGGCCGTCGCCGGCCCTTTCGAGCCACAAGGCGATGTCGCTGGCCTCCACGCCGCGCAGTCGCGGCTGGCCGCGCAGCGCGTCGAACAAATCGACGCGGACGCTGACCTCGCCGATGGCGACGAACGCCGGCGCGCTGAACCCCGGCGGGTTCTGCACCTGCACGTCGCCGAGGCGCAGCACCAGTTCGCGACCCAGCGTGAGTTGCAGAGCGCCTTGCAGAGTGACCGGTCGTCCCAGCACGGTGGACGCCCGTTGCGCGGCCGCGTCGCGCCAGCGCGAGGCATCGATGGTCACACCGGCCACGAACGCGGCCATCGCCGCGCCCAGTGCCAGGCAGGCAAGCGCCGCGATCACGACGGCGAAGCGACGCCAACGGCTCTTCAAGGCCGACACTCGGAACACGCAGGCACAGCGCGCTCAGCAGCGTTTCGCAATCTCGATCGCTCGCCCGGCCCGCAAGCGGCCACCGCATGAAGGAACAAGCCATCCCCTTGCATTCAGCCTGGCCCGGTTCTGCCCATCGACACAGTCACAGGCAAATGTACCCGCGCGCTCGCGCTCCGGCATCGGCCGCTCAGCAAGGATTGGCCGCGGTCGCGAGGCCCGTGCCAGGCGCATGGATTCGACGCGCCGCTAAGATCGCCGCCGGCGTCGTCACGGCGAGCCTCGACAACAACCCTCGGGCATTGCCGTTGCAATCCGAGGGCCACGAGAATCCAAGGCAGGTCATTGAGCCGGCATCATCGAACTTGAATCAAGCCGCATAACGAACCGGTCCATGCTCGAAGTGGTTTCGAATCCGCTCAGGCTGCCGTTGCACGCTGCGCAAGTGGCGTGCGGTGGCCTTGACCAGTTGCAGCTTCGTGCGTGCCGGAGCCAGGGTCGTCACCGCTTGCTTGATGTCGGCGTTGGCCATCTCGTCGTGGTTGAGTTCGGGGCTGTAGCTGGGCAGGTAGAACACCTCGATCGCATCGGCATGCTCGGCCAGCCAGGCCTTGACGGGCTTGGCGTGGTGCACCCGCAGGTTGTCCAGGATCAGGAACAGCTTCTTGCTCGCCCCTTTTATTAGCCGGCGCAGGAAGTCGATCAGGATGTCGGTGTTGAGCGCGCCGTCGAAGATGCGCCAGCGCATCTGGCCCTTGTTGGTCACGGTGGAGATCACCGACAAGCCGTGGCGCTTGTTGTTGACCCGGATCACCGGCGTCTGGCCCTTGGGGGCGAAGCCGCGACCCCGCACGTCGTCGCTGCGCAGGCCGCTCTCGTCGCCCCAGTGGATCTCGGCGCCCTCGGCCTTGGCACGCGCTGCAATGACGGGGTAATCTTCGTCGAGCCACCTCTTGACCGCCGCAGGCGACTGCTCGTAGGCCTTCTTCATCGGCTTTTGCGGCGTGAAGCCCCAGCGCGCCAGGTACAGCCCCATCGTGCGCACCGGCAAGCGAATGCCAAAGCACTGCTCGATGAGCTGGGCCACCGCCGTGCGGGTCCACAGCGCGTAGGGCATCTTCAACTGATCCGGCGCCTTGTCAGTGATGAGCTTGCGCACCATCGCCTCCTGCGCTGCGTCCAGCAGCCGGCCATCGCCGCTCTTGCGCCCACTCGGCGCGTCGCGCAAGGCCTTGGCCCCCGCCGCCTCGTGGCGCTTGCAGATGTCGAACACGCCGGTGCGGCTCAACCCAGTTTGCGCCGCAATCTCGTCGTAGGTCTGGCCCGCCTTGCGAAGTCGGATGACCTGCACGCGCCTTTCGTGCCGCGCATCGCGCGACAGCGATCTCATGTCGGTTGCTTCCACCATCATCAGATGATGATGCAGTCGAATGGTTCAAGTTAAATACTTCCGAATAGATAGCTTGCGCGGCTTGACCGGACGCGCGCTGCCGCGAGAGGGTGCCGGCATCTGAGGGTGTCGGCATCCGGACTGTGCCTACAATCGTGCCGAGCGTCTGAGTTGCGGGGCGGGTTCAGTCAACGCGCGTCGGATTCACAGACCGATCATGAATGGCGCCCTTTGGTGAGAAACAAGTGATGAAGTCGAGGGCTCTCGGGTGGTTGAAGTGGGCTGCGGTGGTGCTCGCTGTCAGTGCGGTCACGCTGCTGGTCGTTCGCGGCTTCGACTCGCAGCGTGGTCCGCCGCTGGAGCGATGGCATACCTTCGTGCCGCACGAGTTGTCGGCCGACGAGCTGGACAAGGCGGACTGGAAGCTGTACGTGGCAGCCGAAGAGCGAGCCTTCTCCGAAGTGCGCAGCGAGGTCACGGATCGCTTGAGCCCGCAGGCCCGCGACGAGAGCAACCGTTACGACGCGACGAGCCCGATCTACCCAGGCAAGTTCGCCACCGACTGGAACCGCTCGTACATCATGCTGCCCCAAGGCGCACCGGTCGGCGCAGTGGTGCTGCTGCACGGGCTGACCGATTCGCCCTACAGCCTGCGCCACATCGCGCAGCGTTATCGCGATGACGGCTTTGTCGCGGTGGCGGCCAGGATGCCTGGCCATGGCACGGTGCCGGGCGGCCTGTCGAACATCGAATGGGAGCAGTGGACGGCGGCAACCCGCCTGGCGGTCAGGGAAGCGCGGCGTCTGGCCGGGCCTTCCGCACCCTTGCACGTCATCGGGTTCTCCAACGGCGGCGCACTGGCGATGAAATACGCGCTGGAAGCCCTTGAAGACAAGACGCTGGCACGCCCGGATCACATCGTCCTGATCTCGCCGATGATCGGCATCACCAGCATGGCGCGATTTGCCGGCGCGATGGGCTGGCCGGCGGTATTGCCGCGCTTTGCGAAGGCGGCCTGGCTGGGCATCGTGCCCGAGTTCAACCCCTTCAAGTACAACTCGTTCCCGGTCAACGCCGCGCGCCAGTCGTCGCTGGTGGCGCGCCGGTTGCAGCAGCAGATCGCCAGTCATGCCTCCGACGGCAAGTTGGGCGAACTTGCGCCCATCCTCACCTTCCAGTCGGTGGTCGATTTCACCGTCAGCACGCGCGCGATCGTCAACGCGCTGTACCTCAACCTGCCTGCGAACGGCAGCGAGCTCGTGTTGTTCGACATCAACCGCAATGCCTTCATCGGCCCGCTGCTGCGGGCCAGCACCGACACCGTGCTGGCGCGCATGCTGCCCGAGGCGCCGCGAACCTTCAGGACCACGGTCGTCATGAACGCGAGCGCGGGCAGTGCCGAAGTCGTCGAGCGCGTCACCGAAGCCGGCACGACCACCGAGCAAGTCCGCGCGCTGGGTTTGACGTACCCGCGAGAAGTGTTCTCGCTGTCCCATCTGGCGCTGACCTTCCCGATGAACGATTCGCTCTACGGACTGCGGCCAGACACGCCCACAGAGTACGGCGTCAACCTCGGCTCGATGGCGACCCGCGGTGAACGCGGCACACTGATCGTCAGCGTCGATTCGCTTTCGCGCATGTCGTCCAATCCGTTCTTTCCTTACCTCTTGGCGCGTATCGAGGAAGGCATTGCCAAGGGCGGCCAGACTGTTCCCAAAAAGTAGTCGGCTCAACCTTGGTGAAAGAGTCCAATCAATGATCTTGAAAACATCCATGACATCAAAACTGCGGCTGTTGCTGGCGTTTGCGCTCGCCTCCTGCATGCAATTGGCGGCGGCAGAAACCGCGATCATCACGAGATCTGTCAATGTCCGTTCCAGTCCCAATATCGCCTTCCCCACGGTGACGTGGTTGTTGACGGGAACCAGGGTGACCGTGTCGGGCTGTGTTTCAAGTTGGCGCTGGTGCGAAGTTGTCGCGGGTCGTGATCGTGGTTGGGTGTATTCGCGCTACCTGTCGATGCCATTCCAGGGAAGTGCAATCAGTATCCTCGATGCTGGCCCTGCCCTGGGCTTGCCGGTCGTCGATTTTGCGTTGGGTCCCTACTGGGGTGAGCACTACGAGCGGCGGCTTTGGTTCGCGCAGAAGGCCGCCTGGCAGCTTCGGTGGGACCAGTTGCCGGCCCAGCCCGAGTGGCGCGAACCCGCAGGCCGCAGGTAGTTGTCGGCGGGACCGGCAAACAGGCTGCCTTGCAGTTGCGCGCAGGCGTCGATTGCAGCCGTCAATTTCACTGGAGGAGTGTCGTACATGCGTTACTTGTACATGGTGCTGATCGCCGCGCTGGCGGGCCTGGTCATTCTCTTCAAGGTGCAGAATTTCGAATCTGCCACGGTGTCGCTGTTTTCGATGAGCGTGACCCTGCCGGTGTCGATATTGGTGCTGCTGATTTACTTGCTCGGCATGTTCACCGGTGGCCTGATGCTGCAACTGGTGCGCACATGGATCCGTGGCGCCAGCGCTCGCGGAAGTTGATTCAATTCCGGCCTTTGCCGGGAAAGCCTGGGCGCTTTGCCTGTTTTATTGATTGATCACTGGAGAGACTGACATGAGCAATTTCTGGGACCTGATCCTGTTGATGATTTCGACCTTCGTCTTTGTGGCGTACCTGCTCGTCATGTTCCAGATCGTCGTCGATCTGTTCCGCGATTCCGAACTCGGCGGCGGCTCCAAGGTGTTGTGGATCATCGGCCTGATCTTCGTGCCGATGATCACGGCGATCATCTACATCATCGCCCGCGGCAGGGGCATGGCGGCGCGGCAGCAGGCCAGCATGCAGCGCGCCAAGGCCGAAACCGAGACCTACCTCAAGGGCGTGGTCGGCAAGTCGCCGGCCGCCGACATCGCCGAGGCCAAGGCCTTGCTCGACTCGGGCGTCATCACCCAGGACGAGTTCGCCAAACTCAAGGCCAAGGCCTTGTCCTGACCGCTGTGTCGCGCACAGATTCGTTTCACGGCGGTCGCAGGACTGCGCGTCATGGCGCTGCGGCAGCACCGCACGGCATGCTGAATCGGCGCCGACTTCTGGGCGGTGGGGTGGGCGCCGCGGCCGGGCTGCTCCTCGCCGGCTGTGACTTCTCTTTGCGCGACGGTGTGCTCAACGCCTGCGGCGCCGAACTGCCGCCAGCGCTGCGAGAGCACCTGCTGGTGCAGGCGGCGTGGCGCGGTATCGACTCGATCAAGGTCTGGGACACCCATTGCCACATGTTCGGCAATGGTGACTCTGGCAGCGGGCTCTGGTTCAACCCGCGCATGGACAACTTCTGGCAACCGCTGGGCTACGTTCAGAAGGCGTT
>Ga0209253_10005506_pt1 | contig 10977 bp, 10 predicted proteins | sample FrelakmetBRP12BR_FD_187145 | JGI IMG/M metagenome (GOLD analysis project Ga0209253, IMG submission 187145) | Freshwater lake sediment microbial communities from the University of Notre Dame, USA, for methane emissions studies - BRP12 BR (SPAdes)... | ecosystem: Environmental > Aquatic >... | reverse complement strand
CCTCCGCTCCCTCCGCATGCGGCTCCCAGGGCCGCGGCGGCGAGGACGAGCGTGGCGGTGACGAGGCGGCGCATGCGTTTCTCTCGGCGGCGGGGGCGCGGCCTCTCCGGGCACGCCTTCTCTTCATATCCTCCCACGGGCCGGACGTCGCGGTCTCATGTCGCCGCTCCGCGTGAGCCGGCCACGCACATGGGCTACGGACGCCCACACCGTCCCCTGGAGCGGCGACCTGGAGCGGTGGTCTGGAGCGGTGGTCTGGAGCGGCGACCTGGCACCTCGTCCCGGCACCGCACAGCCCGCGGTCAGGAGCGGCGGCGGCCGGCGCGGCGGCTCTTCTCGTTGGGGGGTGCTGGCTCTGGCGAGGCCGCAGGCTCGGGCGAGCACAATGCTCCCGCCACCCACAGCGCCGCCGCCACCGACACCGGCAGGAGCGACCGGTGGACGGTGCCCTGGTCCACGGTGAACCGTGGGAAGAGCCAGAGCGCGCTCGCGGCCGTCTCCGCGAAGAGGAGCGCCACCGCGGCGAGCGCCCAGGCGAGGCCGCGGCGGCGGAGCGACGGGGCGAGCAGCACCGCCACGGCGGGCAGGACCCAGAAGACGAGCCCGGCGTTTCCGGAGGTGAACGTCGCCTCCAGGAATCGAGGGAGCGCGTCCGCTGCCGTGATCTGCGGCACCGGTGCCGCCGCGACCTGGGCCCCCGCGGCCTGGGGTGCGGGGGCTCCTGCCAGTCGCTCCGCCACGAACCCGAGGAACGGGAAGGCCCCGGCGAGCCCCGCCAGGCGCACGCGCGCCACGATGACGAGCAGGTAGGGCGCGGCCAGGAGTGCCAGCCACCGCAGCGTCCGCCACCGGGAGCGGCCTCCGTCGCGTCCCGCGTCGCCGCTCGTGCCGCCGCCCGCGACGCCGCCCGCGACGCCGCCCGCGACGCCGAGTCCGGCCCACGCCGCCCAGGCCACCTGGGCGAAGAGCACCGCCGCCGCCGCCGCGGCGACCATCTCCCCCTCGCGCTTCACCATCGCCGCCGCCAGGAAGAGCAGCAGGGCCCGCCCCGCGTCGGCGCGGTCGCGCTCGCGCCCGTACTCGAGCAGGAACAGGAACCCCGCCCCGAGCCAGATGGCCAGCACCGCATCCGAGTAGGTGGAGGTGGCGTGGTAGACGAGGAGCGGCAGCGACAGGAGCCCGAACGCGCCCGCCCACCCCCGCTCCGGGCGCCCCCGGGCCGCCCCCAGCGCCACCGCCAGGGCCAGGAGCGCCAGGAGGCCCGTCACCACGAAGTAGTTCACGTGGAAGTGGTTCACCACCCCGGTGACCCGCCAGGCGAGCGAGGGCACGAAGGTGGGCAGCGGTCCGGCGTAGACCAGGACGCTCCGGGCCTCGGCACCCCAGGCGTCGGCGAAGGCCAGCATCGGCGCGAAGGCGCGCACCCGCAGGCCGTCGTCGGTGTGGGTCGGCGTGTTGATGCCGTGGAGCGCGACCGCAACGGCCACCACCAGGACGTAGGCGGCGAGCGGTCCGAAGAGCCAGGCCGGCCGGGGGAGCCAGCGAGGGTGGGAGCCGACCGGGGCGGTCGGCGGGATACCTGGGGCGGCTGCCGACTTCGCCGGCGTGGCGCCTGGGGCGGCGGCCGCCTCCGCCGGCGCCGCGCTGCGCCGCCGCGTGACGACCTCGCGCACCACCAGCGCCGCCAGCGGCAGGAGGACCACCAGCGTCGCGGTCACCCCGGTGTAGGGCACCCCGGCGAGGAAGCGCAGCACGAAGGCCGCGAAGGCGAGCCACCCGGTGCCGGCGAGCCAGCCGAGCGCCACGTCCACCGTCCACCGCCCGGTGGAGAGCCCCAGCAGCCGGAGGAGCCCGTACCCCGACGCGGCCAGGGCCGCGGTGGCGAGGAGGTGGCTCATGGGCGGCGCGCCACGAAGGCCCGCGGGCCGACCTGCGCCACCCGGACGAAGCCCGGCGGGAGCGGCTCGTCGGACTGGAAGGAGACGATGGCGTCGAGCTCGTCGGGCCGCAGCCGGTCCACCCCCGAGAGCCCGGCGTGCACCGGCTGTCCGGGGTCGGCGAAGACGCAGCGGCGCGGCGCCAGGTTGAAGCAGAAGAGCTCGCGCGCGTACCAGTTGTAGCTCGGGCAGGCCACGCCGACGCGCTCGTCGGGCCGCAGCGTCGCCCGCGCCAGCGCCGCCAGCGCCCCGGCCTGCGGGTCGAAGGCGTAGTTCTCGCGAATGCGCGCCTCCGGGTCGAGCTCGACCGACAGGTCGAGCGCCGGCAGGACCTTGGCCAGGAACACCCCGTCGCCCGCCGCCACGGCGGCCAGCGCGCCCGCCGCCAGCGCGAGCCGGGGCCGCCACCGCCCGCGGAGCGCGCGCAGGCCCAGCAGCACGGCGGCGGTGAGGGCCAGGAAGGCCACGCCCAGGACCGCGTAGAGGTGGATGCCTCGAGAGGCGCTCCACATGGGGGTCTCGAGCAGGTTGATGGTGGTGTGGTCGATGGCGTTGGGCGCCCAGAGGAGCGCCCGGTCGAAGCCCTCCAGCACCGCTTCCCGGTCCGCGGGGAGGGGCCGCGCGCGCAGCCGGGCCAGCGTGAAGCGGCCGGTGCCTTGCAGGACGAGGTAGGGCCGGGTCGACACGGTGAAGCCACCGGCCTGCCGGAGATCCAGCCGCAGCGTGCCGCGCCCGTTCACGAGCCGGCGGTAGCGCCAGGGCCTGGCGGTGGGGTTGATCTCGGTGACCCCGTCGTGGTTCCCGAACGTCAGGAGCGTCGGTCCGGCGGCCTGGTAGTCGAGCTCGAGCTCCTGCGTGCCGGGGAGCGGCAGGACCAGCACCGTGCGCCCGTCGGCGAAGACCTCGATCCCCTGGGCCGTCCGGTAGAGCTCGGCCGTGGCCAGGAACCCGCTGGCGATGGCCGGCAGGTCCACCTCCCGCATGGCAGGCGGCGGCCCGGCGAGGAGGGCCAGCGCGGCGAGCAGGGCGGGGGCCACGAGGCGTGATGCTGCCCGATGTGCTCGGGGCCGTCGAGGCCTCGGCCAGCTGCTCCCCTAGACCGGCGCCGCCTCCACCATCATCCCCACCAGCTCGTCGAAGGACGTCGTCGCCGTCCACCCCAGCCTGGCCTTCGCCTTGGCCGGGTTCGCGAGCAGCCTCGACGGCTGGCCGGGGCGCATGAAGGCCGGGTCCTGCTTCACGTACTCCCGGTAGTCGAGCCCGACCTTCTCGAAGGCCACCCGGCACAGGTCGCGCACGGTGTGCGGCACGCCGGTGCCGATGACGAAGTCGGCGGGCTCGTCCTGCTGGAGCATCCGCCACATCGCCTCCACGTAGTCGCCGGCGAAGCCCCAGTCGCGGATCACGTCCAGGTCGCCGAGGTGGACGTCCCGCTGCTTGCCGGCGGCGATGGCCCTGGCGGCGTGGCAGATCTTGGCGGTGACGAACCTGGCCGGCCGTCGCGGCGACTCGTGGTTGTAGAGGATCCCCGCCGCGGCGAAGAGGCCGTAGTGGCTGCGGTAGAGCGCCACCAGCTGGTGCGCGAAGACCTTGGCCGCGGCGTAGGGGTTCTCCGGCGCCACCGGCGTCGCCTCGTCCTGCGGCGAGACGCCGGTGAGACCGAAGATCTCGGAGGTGCTCGACTGGTAGAAGCGCGTCTTCGGTGCCACCTCGCGGATGGCGTCCATCAGGTGGATCACCGGCCAGCTGGTGATGCGGATGGCGCTGGCCGGGTCCTCCCAGGACTGCGGCACGAAGGAGTGGCCGGCCATGTTGTAGATCTCGTCCGGCGCCAGCTCGGCCACGGCCTTGAGGGCGTGGTAGCGGTCGAGGAGGTCCACCTCCGCGAGCCTCACGCCCAGTCCGCGCAGCTCGGTGCCGCGCGGCCCCAGCAGCGAGCCGGGGCGGCCGCAGCCGGCGACCTCGTAGCCCTTCCCCTGGAGGAGCTTGGCGAGGTACCAGCCGTCCTGGCCTCCGACTCCGGTGACGAGGGCGCGGCGGGGCATGGCCCCCCAATTAGCCCGTGCGCTCGTCCCTTCGTCAAGCCTCCGCCCTGTGGCGATCGCGGTGGCCCGCCGGCGCCGGGTTCGGTCTGGCCGACCCGTCACGGCCCAGGGCCGCCTCCAGCCAGGAGCCGCCGCGCCATCCGTATGGCCTGGGGGTCCACCAGCGCGAAGGTGCCAAGGTGCAGCGCACCAGCGAGGGCCACCCCGATGCCCAGCCGGAGCGGCGTCGTCGCCCAGGGCCTCAGGACGAGCCATCCGACGGCCGCGACCAGGACGGCGCCCAGCGCCGGAGCGGCCATCGGCCGAAACAATCGGATCTCGGGGAGCTCGCGGCGCGCCACGAAGAGGATCGCCACGTTTCCGACGATGACGTGCACGCAGTACCCGAGCACGAAGCCGTTCAGGCCCCATTTCCACGTCGTGACGGGGACGACGACCCAGTTCAGGGCGGTCCACCACACTGCCAGCCTCGCGACGATTCCCGGCCGCCCCACCGCGTCGAAGGCCGCACCGATGACCGGCGAGACGAAGCCGATGATCAGCACGGCGGAGAACGCCTGGAGGGCGACGAGGCCCGGCAGCCACTTCTCGGAGAAGACGACGACCGTGATGGTCGAGCCGGCGGTCAGCAGCAAGGCCGTCGTGAAGAACACGCCGAAGGCCGCCAGCTGGAGCGAGCGCTCCACCACGCCAGCCAGCGCCTTCCGGTCGTACTGCATCCGCGAGAAGAGGGGGAAGCTGACCCGCGCCACCACCTCGACGAGCTTCAGCGGCAGGTAGGCGACCTGCTGTCCCCAGCTGATCAGGCCCACCGGCGCCGGGCCCAGCACGGCACCCGCGTAGAGCGGGGTCACCGCGCCGTTGGCGAAGCCGATGAGGTTCTTCAGCTGGAATGGCATGCCGAAGCGGACCAAGGGTCCGAGCAGCGACCAGTCGAGGGCGAGCCTCGGCCGCCACGGCTGGGCCGCGAAGAACACCACGAATCCCACGACCGCTTGAGCCAGCACGGCGGCCGGCCACGTCCAGTCGCGCAGGCCGGCGATCGCGCACGCGCATGCGGTCGCGTAGAACGTCGCGGACTGGAGGACCTCCGCGATCGCGATCGCTCCAAACCGAAGGCTCCGCTCGAGCAGGATCGCGGGGATGGTCCGAGCCGCCGTGAACAGGAACGCCAGGGACATGGCGCGCAGGAGGTCGGAAGATCCACGGGGCAACCCGGACCACACCAGCTCCACGCCGGGTGCAACCACCCAGACCACCGCGACCAGGAGGACGGCCAGCAGCATCTGCAGGGTGAAGGCGCTCGCCAGCGACCGCTCGGAGGGCGAGGCCTGACCCTGGATCAGCGCGCCGCCGATGCCCGCATCGCCGAAGAACTGGAAGAAGGTCAGGGCGAACTGCAGGACGGCGAAGACCCCCAGGTCCGCCGGGCTCAGGACCCGGACGAGGACGACCGTCCCGGCGAGGACGATGACCTGGGTGACGGCCGTGCGCAGGGTCAGGATGGCGATGCCGAATGCTGCTCGGCGACGCGCGGCGGCGGCGTTCAGCTCGACCCCCTCAGTCATGACGATCCGGGAGGTCGAGCGGCGGTAGCGTCGCTAGCTTCACGCACCACGTGCGTTCCAGTTCCCGACGTCCCACGCGCGCCAGCCTGCCGATGCGGCGGCGGTCCCGGATCAGCGCCGGCAGCCGCTTGCCGAGACCGAGGAGAGGGCCGAGGCCGGCGTCGCGCCAGACCGCGAAGACGCCGTACGCGGTGTGGATGGCGGAGCGCAGGATGAACCAGACCGAGGCGTTGTGGATCAGGGTGGCGATCCGGTTGATCCGGCAGTGCGTGTCCACGAAGGCCTCGCCGCGCCTGATCGACGAGCCCTGGAAGCGGTGCCGGACCCGGGCGCTCGGAACGTACACGGCCCGGTACCCCGCCAGGCGGCAACGCCAGCCGAGGTCGACGTCCTCGAAGTACATGAAGAACTCTCGGTCCAGGCATCCGCCGGGAAGCCGCACGCGCTCGAGCATGCTCCGCCGGTAGAGCGCCGCGCCGGCCGTGGCGCAGAAGGGGTCGCCCGCCGCTACGGCCGCCTCGATCGGCTCCATGAAATGGCGGTCGCCTCCGTAGCCGTTCCGGTACAGGAGCACCCCGGAGGAGTTCACGTGACTGGGACGCGTCGTGAACACGAGGAGCGGCTGCAGCATCCCGACGTCCCCGGGAGCGGCCGCCGCTACCCGGCGCAGCTCCGCGACGCAGGTCGGCTCGGCCTCGGCATCGTTGTTCAGGAGGAAGACCCAGTCCGAGCGGCTGGCCTCGATGCCCCGATTGCACCCTTCGGCGAAGCCAAGGTTCTCCCCCGTCTCGACGACCAGGACGTCCGGGAACGCGGCGCGGATCGCGCCCGCGGAGCCGTCCTTCGAGCCGTTGTCCACGACCACGACCTGGACGTCCGGGTCGGTCTGCTCGTGCAGGCTCCGGAGTCCCGCGAGCACGTCGTCACGGGAGTTCCAGTTCACGATCACGACCGCGATTGTCGGCCTGGATGCCATGCAGAGGTCCATTCCTACACCAATTCGGCAGGGCCACGGTCGGGTCCTCCCCTTCGCAGAGGAGGTGGGCTACACAGATGAGCCGTGTTCCCATCCCCGCCAGCGCTCGGCCGGCTCCCCCTGTTCCTGGCCGCGCTGGTCGTGGCTTTGCTTGCCTTGCTCGGCGTCGCGTTCCAGGGCCAGTGGGTTCGAATGAACGTGCCCGGTGCCTCCTCCCCGGTCGTCCCTGCGATGGTCCTCGAGGTCGCCCGGTGCCTCGAGCGCGAGGGGGTCCGCGACTTCCGGGTCGCCGGCTCCCTCCGCGAGGACGCGGAGGCCTACCAGCGCCTCGTGGAGGTGGCCTGGCCAGTGGAGGTGAGCGATGGCTCGCCGGTGCTCGTCGTTCGTTCGCAGGAGCTTCACGCCCTATGCCGCGGGGCCAGGACGCTCTGTCGGGTTCGCGAGGTGACCGTTGCCGCTTGCGTTCGTTAGCCTCTTCGCGGTCGGCGTGTTCGGCCTCGGCGCCTGGGTCTACCCGGCGCGGGCCCTCGATGGGCGGCTCCCCGTGGGCGGGCTCTTCGTGTCCGGCGTCCTCGGGCTCGCGGCCTGCCATTCCCTGGTCTACGCGGGGGCGCCCACCTGGACGTCGGTCGCCGTCGCCATCGCGGGCGGCGGGGCGGGAATGGCGACCCTGGCATGGAGGGCCAGGGCCTCCTCTGGCGCACGGCTGGAGGCCGCCCCGTCCTCCGTCCTCCGGGCGGCTGGACTCGCAGCCGTCGCGCTTCTCCCGGGCGTGCGGCTGCTCACCGAGCCCCTCGGGGACTACGACGCCCGCTCGATATGGTTCTTCCAGGGGAAGATCATCTTTTTCGAGGGCGGCCTCCTGAGCAATGCTTGGACCAAGCCCGAGCTGGCTTTCGCCAGGACCGACTACCCGAAGCTCATTCCGCTCCTGGCCGCCCAGGCCGGGACGCTCGCCGGGTACTGGAACGACTACTGGCCCAAGGCCGGCCTCCTGGTCCTGCTCGCCCTCCTCATGATCGGTCTCCACTCGCTGCCGTTCCGCACCCCTGTCGTCTGGGCCACCGCGGTCCTGATGCTGCTCCTCGAGGACGAGGCGGGTGGACACCTCCTCTCGAACGGCTATGCCGACGGCTACCTCGCCGGCTTCCTCCTGCTCGCGACGGCGCAGCTGGGGATGTTTCTCATCGTGCCCAGCCGCCGCTCCCTCTGGCTCGGGCTCGCCAGCCTCGCGCTGGCTGCGCAGCTCAAGAATGAGGGGATCGTCGCCGCCTCCATGCTTCTCGTCCTCTTCGGCGCGGCTGCGCTCGTTCGCGGGCAGCGCCGCGCAGTTGGCGTGAGGCTGGAGTGGAGCATGGTGATTCCCTTTCTTCCCGTCTTCCTCTGGTTCGTGCTGCGAGCCAGGCTGGGAATCGGCAACGAGATGGCAGGTCACGCCACCTGGGCCACGGTCCGAGGCCGCCTCGGAGACCCATCGTTCTGGGACCTCTTCGCGCGCCACCTGCTGCGGGAGGCGCCGCTGGCCGTCGCTCTTCTCGCTAGCCTCGCACTGGCAGCGTTCCTCCCCCGCGACCTTCGCCGCGGGCGCGCTGCGGGCATCGGACTCGCACTCGCCGGGTTCACCGGATACGCGGCCCTCCTGGCAGCCGCGTTCCTGGCCACCCCTTTCCCGCTGGAGTGGCACCTGCAGCGCAGCCTGGCCCGCCTGTCGCACTCTGCGACCGCGCTTCTCTGGGCGGCCCTGCTCCTCGGATGGGCGGGCCGCCGGCACGAGGAGCGCGTGCTATAGTCGAAAGGCGCCGGCTCGCATGAACTCGGATCGCCTCCCACGCGTCTCCGCCATCGTCGTCAGCTTCAACCGGGCGGCGGACCTGCGGCACAGCCTCCAGGCCCTCATCGCGACGGGCTACCCGAATCTGGAGATCATCGTCGTCGACAACGCCTCCGGCGACGGCTCGACCGAGGTGGCGGCGTCCTTTTCTCAGGTGCGGCTCGTCCGGTCCGACGCGAACCTCGGTTTCGCGGGGGGGAACAACCGCGGGCTCACCGAAGCCACCGGCGAGTACCTGGCCCTCGTCAACGACGACGCCGTCGTCGAGCCGACGTGGGCGGGGGAGCTCGTGGCCTTTCTGGAGGAGCATCCCGAGGCTGCCGCCGCGGGCGGCAAGGCGTACATCTGGGATTCCGGCCATCCCGCCGGCGACCGGAGCGGCCCCTACTACTCCTACACCACCATCGACCCGCGCACCTGCCTCACGCAGGCCTTCCGCGATACCCCCGACGAGGTTCGGGAGGTCGCGACGCTCTCGGGCTGCGCGGTGATGGTCCGTCGCCAGGCCATCCAGGACGTCGGGCCCCCGTTCCTCGAGCCCGAGTTCTTCACCTACTACGAGGAGACCGACTTCTTCGCCCGGGCCGTCGGCAAGGGCTGGCGCCTCTTCTATGCAGGCCGGCCAGCCGTCTGGCACCGAGTCGGAGGCAGCGACCTCGCCAGGCGGCATCGCTACTTCTTCTACATGCAGCGCAACCGCATGCTCTTCGCCTATCGGAATCTTGGCCCGGCAGCGCTGGCCGCGTTTCTCCGCCGCGATCGCCAGGAGGCCAGGCTCGCGCTCCGACGGCGGGCGCGTCGCCTCTTCCTGGGACGCGACGACGCATTCCGCGCCCAGCGAGAGGCCCGGCGATGGGCGGCGGACAGCCAGGCCTTGCTCGACAGCCACCGGGCGTCGAGCGACAACGCCCGCGACGACCGGTATGAGCGAGCCGTGGACGCCATCCAGTCCCGGGCTGGCTACTATGGTCACGATCGCCCCGAGGTCGCCGCGCTCGTTCCCCCCACGGCGCGGCGGGTGGTCGACGTGGGGTGTGGATCGGGTGCACTCGGACGACGTCTCAAGGCCTCGCGGCCGGGCATCGAGGTCCGCGGCGTCGAGCCCGAGCCGGAACAGGCCCGGAGCGCGAAGGCGGTCCTCGACGACGTCCTGGTGGGCCGCGCCGAGGACCCCCTTCCTGCGGCCTGGCCCAGGCCCGACTGCCTGCTCTTTGCCGACGTCCTGGAGCACCTCTCCGACCCGTGGTCGGTGCTCCGGACCTACCGAGCGGTGCTTGGAAGCGCGGGCACCGTGGTCCTGAGCGTGCCCAACGTCGCCCATCGCACCGTCGTGGGGCCGCTCCTCCTCCAGGGGCGCTGGGACTATCTTCCCGCCGGCGTGATGGACCGAAGCCATCTTCGCTTCTTCACGCGCGCCACGGCCATCGAGATGCTCGAGAGTGCCGGGTTTCGGGTTCGGCACGTGGAGCGGGTCCTGGACATGCCGGACACGAACCTCCTCCAGGGGGTCCTGCTTCGCCTGGCCCGGGCCCATGTGCGGCGGGAGCGCGACTCGCAAGCCGCCTCGCCATCCGGCTGGGCCTCGATCCTGCGCCGGGTGGCGGCTGACCTCTGCACCGTCCAGTTCCTGATCGTCGCCGAGCCCCGTTGATGCCGGATCTCGTCTCCATCGTCATCCCCAACCACAACCTGGGCCGGTTCGTCGGCGAGGCCATCGACTCGGCGCTGGACCAGTCCCATCCCGACGTCGAGGTGATCGTCGTCGACGATGGATCCGCCGACGACAGCGTTCTGCGCATTCGAAGCTTGCCGGCGTACCGCTCGGGGCGCTTCTGCCTGATCGAGCAGGCGAACGCAGGCGTTTCCCGTGCCCGCAACGCGGGAGCGGCCCGGGCGCGAGGAAGCTACCTGGTCTTTCTCGACGCGGACGACGTGCTCGAGCCAACGTACGTGGCGCGCTGCATCGCGGCGCTGCGCGACGCACCCGACTCGGTGGCGTACGCGTACACGCAGATGCAGCATTTCGGCGCCGAGTCTTCGCTGTTCGAGTCGCGCCCTTTCGATGCAGGCATCCTGCTCACGGGCAACTTCGTGAACGCGTCGGCGCTGATGCGGCGGCGGGCCTTCGACGAGGTGGGGGGATGGGATCCGTACTTCTCCCTCGCGTACGAGGACTACGAGCTGTGGGTCCGCATGCTCGCCCACGGGTACTCGGGCATCTTCGTTCCCGAGCCGCTGCTTCGTTACCGGCGCCACGTCGACCCGAGCCGGAACGACCTCTCCCCGGCCCAGCTCCTCCGCCTGCACGACGACGTCGCCATCCGTCATCCAAGGCTCTACTGGCTCCGGCTTCTTTCCCACCCGCACCGCGCCATCACCGCGTGGAAGCGGATGCGAACCGGCCGGTCGGCGTAGCGCTTCCCGGTCCGCGAGCGGAGCTTCTTCCGCGACGGCTCGCCGAGCCTGCGCATCCAGTCGCGCAGCAGGCCAGCCTGGCTGCACCGATCCGACCGCCTCCTCTTCTCCAGCCCGGCGGCCTTCGACGAGGTCATCGCCGGCCGGCGACCGTCCGGTACAGGTCGCGGTACTGCCGGGCCACCTCCAGCCAGCTGAGCTGCCG
>Ga0209253_10005505_pt1 | contig 10977 bp, 8 predicted proteins | sample FrelakmetBRP12BR_FD_187145 | JGI IMG/M metagenome (GOLD analysis project Ga0209253, IMG submission 187145) | Freshwater lake sediment microbial communities from the University of Notre Dame, USA, for methane emissions studies - BRP12 BR (SPAdes)... | ecosystem: Environmental > Aquatic >... | reverse complement strand
CTAAAATAGGCTGTTCTTTTTTTACTATTCCTGCAAGGTGTGATTCTTCGGACAGGGAAACCATCCCTGGTAATTCTGTCTGTGCAAGTTCTTCCATTTCAAGGGTATTGGTAAGGTATAGCTTTACCCGGTCATCCTTCTGCAATCTGTAGCCTAATTCTTCAAGAAGGAAGGACATCTTTAAATGACCTACAGCGTACGGAGCCATCATTACTTCAAAGGCATAGAAGTTTTTCAGTATATGTTCTTTTATGAAATTCTCTTTGCCTCCCTCTCCGTATTTGGAGACAAACTCATCAACTGCAAGTTTCGCTGTCTCTGCCAGAAAGGTAAGCGTCCCGGCTGCCGGGTCTAAAACGGTAACCTTCTTGTCTGCAAACCCGTCAGCTTTCCCGAACTGTTCCTTAAGGATGCTGTGCACGGAACGGACTATGTAGGAAACCACAGGCTCAGGCGTGTAATAAACGCCCCTCATCTCTCTCGTTTTGGGGTCGTATTCGGACAGGAATGTTTCATAGAAATGGATTATGGGGTCTTTGCCTTTCCCCTCATGGAAATACTGATGCAGTATCTTCTTTATGTCCGTGACAGAAAGGATTTCCGATATATCATCAATAATCCACTCCATCTGTTGAGGCAATGAACCTAAAGAAATAAATTGAAATACGTCCCTCAGGATGCCTATTGTCTGCGGGATATTGTCATAGGCAAGTCTCCTGTTAAATCCATTCTCGGAACGCGACCGCGCCGCAAACAGTCCGTAGGTAATGGTTTGCGCGTAGAGGTCTGAAAATTCATCTTCTGTAAGACTGCTGATGAGGTAATCCTTGAAAGCTTTATAGAAGCCCCCGATAAATCCTTTGCCTGAATTTTCTTCTTCCCTCAACTCCTGTGCTATAACCTCATCCTTTAAAAACCGTGTCCGTTTGGCAAGTTCCGTTGCAAGATTCTTTGCATCATAGACTTTCGGCAATGAAAAAGAAAAAAACTTCTCTAACAGCGTTAATAGTTCAGTCTCCTTTTCAACAGGCGGCGCGGTTTTCAGCTTATGAAGTATAACTGGCCTGCCGACAAGGACTTTATCTGTCAGAACTCCGTCTCTGTAAAGCCTGAACTCAAGGAAATTTGTAAGGATCAGATTAGGGAAGGTATGCAGGTATCTCTTTAACTGCGCAGTATCTTCTATTCTGTCAAGATTATCAAAGGTAGGGTCTTTAGCCTCTATGTAACCCGTGATATGCTGCTTTCCATCCCACACCCTAAAATCAGGGTTTCCTGCTTCTGTCTTTTTGGGTTGAGGTGTGACGTGAATATTTTTCTTGTTGATTGAACTGCAATACTCGTCAAGCAGGTCTTTTAGAACAGGGTAGTAACTTTCTTCCCGTGCATCTCCACGATTGCTGGTATCTGCTATCTTCTTTAGATAAATCTTAAGCACTCTTTACCTGCCTGAATAGATTGTTATGATTATAATACACATTGTGAAATTTCATTATCTAAAACGATACCTCTGTCCCTTTATCCATGCTGTAGATGGGATATATTCTATAGTTTTTGACCCATGGCTGGCGGATGGTAAAATCAGTTCTGTGCCAGAGAAATACCCACGGCGCATCTGCGACGATAAGTTCCTCAGCCTTTTGATACAGGCTGTTTCTCTTTTTTTCGTCCAGCGTATCCCGGCCCTCCTCTATCAATGCATCAACCGTGGAATTGGTATATCTTGTCCTGTTCCCTGCCGGGCCGTGATTTGATGAATGAAAGAGAGGGAAGAGAAAATTTTCCGGGTCGGGATAGTCCGCCCACCAGCTCAGATAGAACATGTCCGGTTCACCCCTGTTGATTGCCTCTTTGTAGGCGCTCCATTCGAGCTGTTTTATCTCTACCTTTATCCCCGCTGCATGGATGTACGATTGTATGACCTCTGCGATATCGACAACTTCCTGGTCTGCCGTAATATAGAAATGTACCGTTGCCCCTTCCATCCCCTCCTTGCGTATAATTGCGCGGGCTTTGTGAGGATTGAACTCATGATGATTCTTTTGATCCCATGTCCTCAGCAGATCAGGCAGAGGGCCGGCTGCAGGTCTGCCGCGTTGTTCATAAATGGTATTCAGGATCTTTTCCGTATCAATGGCATAACTGACCGCCTGCCTCAGGTTGAGATTATCAAAAGGCGGCATCGAGCAATTCATGCCAAGATAATAGGTGTTCAGGCCTTTGATGGAGGAGATGAAATCCCTCCTTCCCCGGTCTTTTCTGTACTGTGAATACTCGGATGCCGGGATCGTGAGCACATCGATGTTGCCGATCTCGAATTCCGTTACCGCTGTGAGGTCCTCCGGTATTATGCGGTAAATAATGCCTTTTACCCTGGCAGGTTCTTCGAAATAATCATCCCTTTTCTGAAGCACTATCTCCCTGTTCGGCAGCCAACTTGCCAGCAAAAAAGGCCCTGTTCCGGTCGGATGGCTTGAAAAATCGGCCCCCCATTTTTCCACCTCTTCTTCCGGTACAACATAGGCAGCAGTCATGGTGAGAAGACTGAGAAAAGGAGAGAACGGTTTTTCAAGTCGTAGTTCGAGAGTATAGTCATCCTTCACGACAATGCCTTTTATATCATGCGCCCTGCCATTCATAAAATCCCTTGCGCCGATAATGTTTTCAAAAATCCAGCTATTGGGCGATTTTGTCTTCGGGTCTGCTATTCTTTCAAAGGAATACTTGAAATCATGCGCCTTCACTTCACGTTTATTCGTGAAATATATGCCATTTTTCAGCGTGAAAGTATACGCTTTTCCGTCATGGGATATTGCCCATTGTTGCGCAATATCGGGCCGGACGCTGAGATCATCTCCTATCCTGACGAGACCGTTAAACAGTTTCGCAGAGATAGCGCCACCTGTGACATCGACGATGAGGGCGGGATCGAGGGTGGTTGGATTTGTATTGAGCCGGTAATAGACGTACCCCGGGAGGCGATTGTGTGATGTACAGGACCAGAAAATACACGATACGGAAAATAAACAACAAACCATACAAAAAGCGGGAAAATTCCTGGCTAGCTTCCTTCCGGTCGCTGTTTTGCCTGTCATTGCGAGAACCTGAACGATGCGAGGCAATCCCATTTTGAAATGATGAGATTGCCTCGCTTCATTCGCAATGACATTTCATACGCTGGATTTATCTCTTCTCAGAATCTCAGAAAGGCTCCGATCCCTCCGGCGTCCTGCAATTTTCTGTTCTCTGATGCAACCTCGACAAACGCACCCTGTTCGACTGCTTTCTGTGCGATCATATCCACAATGTAATTTGCTTTCTGCATATCGCCTTTGCAATACGGGCATGACGATATCCCCTGAATAGTCAGATACCCGCACTGCGCACATGAGACACCAGTCTGCTTATACTCTTTTAACATAATAAGCTTCCTTATTCGGCCTTCCTGCAATGCGCTCAGCACGTTCTCTATTCCAAGGACTGCATTCTCATTCTTCATCGCAGTGGTAATCAGCGCGTCAATATCTTCGGTCTCGTTCTTTTTCTCATAGGCATGAAGGAGATGTTCTGCTTTTTTGAGAATTTCGTTGCCGTTTGCAAACATCTCCGCCTGAAACGTTCCTATCACCTTTTCTGCGGTTGCCTGCGGAAGCATCGTTTTTACTCTTGCTGCCGCTTCCTCCGCGCCGCCGATGATCAGGCGTCCGGCAAATTCTCCCGAGAGAAAAGGTTCGAGTTGTTTAATGACATCTTTCAGGTGAAGACCAACATGGTAATCAGTATGCCTCTCAAAGCTCTTTTCAGAGAGGGCAAACCAGCCGCCCTTTTTATGCTTGCCTGGCACATCAGCGGAATGTACCTCGGCATATTCTTCGATCTCGCCCAGGTGGACACGAAACAAACGCGCTGATTCCTTGTCCACAACGAGAATGGCATACCTCGGGTAATGATCGAGGATATCAAGCAATGGTTTGATATATGGGGTATTGTCGACGATAACCTCGTTTTTGAACGGGACCGCGAGGTGAAATTCCTTCCAGAAATTTTTCTCCTGTGAACTCAGGACGGCAAGTCCTTTCCTGAATATCTTCTTATTTGTCAGGATATACGATTCTATCTTTTCAAAATCACTGCTAACCTTTTTCATTACCGCTCTATCGAGTTGATCTGCCTTTTGCTTGAGCATGCTCTTCACGTGTATCGCGTAATTGTCTTTCACGTTTGTCATTGGATTCACGTTCAGATAGAGACTGACGAAAAAAGCACCTTCACTGCGAATCCCTGCGATCTCTTTGAGTTCTTTTCTGCTAAGCATGTTCCCCTCCTCCTTCTACTGTATGCCGAAATATTTTAAAAACCGAAATGAAAGGGGCCGGCGCCAAAGGCCCCATGATAAACCTTATGAATCCAAAATACCCGATAATCAGTTACGTACAATGGAAACAGCGTTATGGACCCTGTTTGCCGTCATCCGCCGCCCCCACGAATAACTGAAAGATATGCCTGGAAAAGTCGCTTTCAGGAATGCGCTCCGGATGCCACTGCGTTCCGACGAGGAAAGGATAATCCTCTTTATAAAAAGCTTCGATCAGGCGATCTGGCGAATGAGCGCACGCTGAAAGGCCTTTGCCGAGTTGTTTAATTGCCTGATGATGGCTGCTGTTGACAGAACACGTGCCTTCTTCCAAAAACCTGTTTTCCGCTATCATAATTAAATGATAGCCGTTTTCATGACTAATTTCTACTGATACCTGTAATGCGAGGTCCTGATAGAGCGTACCCCCGAAATATACGCTGATGAGCTGCATGCCATAGCATATCCCAAGTACGGGTTTTTTCAGACGCAACCCCTCCTCCAGGAGAGCAAACTCAAAATCGCTTCGCTTCCTCGGCACGAGCTTCACATGGGGTGATACCTCTTCACTGTAATAAAACGGGTCAAGGTCATTGCCTCCGGAAATAAGAAGCCCGTCGATCGTGTCACCATACTGCAGGGCATTTCCCACCGGCGGGATGAGTACCGGGATGCCGCCCGCCTCGATTATCGCTTCACAGTAATGATGCTTTAACCGCAGACATTCGCCGTCTATGTCTGTCGTAATGCCGATGATCGGACGGGTCACTTCATGCACTACCTTCCATGCCTCAGTATTTTCCCTGCTCTCACCCCTGTTTGCTCTCCTTCCCATAGCGCAGGCTCTCCGTTTACAACGACATAGTGTATCCCCTCGGGCCTGAGAAAAGGCTCGGCGAACGTAGCCCTGTCGTTTATTGTTCTATGATCGAACACGACGATATCTGCATAAGCTCCTTTCCTGAGGACCCCCCTCTTATGAATACCGAACGTTATTGCCGGCAGCATTGTTATTTTATGCACAGCTTCGCTGAGGTCCATTAAACCTCTGTTTTTCACATATGTGCCGAGGAACCTCGGGAAACTGCCGAATCCCCTCGGATGAGGCTTCCCTTTATACGTTGGTCCTCCTGAAGAGCGCGCGGAACTGTCTGTGCCTATCATGGAGCAGGGGAGTGAAAGAAATCGCTCAAGATTCGCCTCTGACATCGAAGAAAATATTGCGCCTATCCTGAGCCTTTCCTCGATGAGAATACTCAGCAGCAGATCGACAGGATCAGAACCTCTCCGGGATGCGATATACGCAATAGTCTTTCCTTCCATCCATTTATTCTTCCGGGACGAAACTGATGAGAGAGATATAGTTTCCCATAATCCTTTCTCCGGATATGCATCGTGTAGTTCACGTTGTATCTTTTCACGTATTTCCCTGCTTTTCAGTTTTTTTAACTCTGCTTCAGCCCCTCCCTCGTACACCCATTTGGGAAGAATAGTATCGAGGTCGGTTGATGAAGCCGTATACGGGTAGCGGTCGCAGGTAAGATGGACGCCTTCCTTATGCGCTTTTTCAATCATTGAAATCGCTCCATCAATCTTATGCCAGTTTCTCTCCCCGCTTGTCTTTATGTGAGAAATGTGCACGCTGATTCCTGACTCTCTCCCTATCTGTATCGCTTCTGCTATGGATTCCAATAAGCGGTCCCCTTCACTTCTCATATGGGTGGTATAGATACCATATTTTCGTATCTTACCAGTAATCCCCCATTGCCCCCCTTTAGAAAAGGGGGGATGGGGGGATTTGATCGTGTTTGATTTCTGGTTGTATTGAGAGAGAACCTTACATAATTCAATTAGTTCTTCGGTATCAGAATAGATCCCCGGAGGATAAATCAGTCCTGTTGAAAGCCCCATCGCGCCTTGCCGTATTGCCTGCCTGAGAAGAACGGCCATCTCCTTTTTCTCTGCGGCAGTCAGTTTCCTGTTCTGATACCCTGCTGTGCATGCCCGCAAATTGCCATGCCCCGTAAGTGTCATGAAATTAAGGGCCATAGTTCTTTTTTCAAGCAGTTCGAAGTATTCCCGAAAGCTTGCCCAGCGCTCCGTAATCCCGTATTCCCTCAGATCTTCCTCCCGCTGCTTTAAGGCATCTCCGAACAAAGGAGCAGCCGAAAGACCGCAATTGCCGTTTATTTCCGTCGTTATCCCCTGACAGACCTTTCCTTCAGCGCGCGGGTCGGCAAGTAAGGTGAATTCGGAATGTGCATGGGTATCAATAAACCCCGGCGTCACCGTCATATCTCTTGCCTCAATGATTTTATCCGCGCTGATTTTTGATCTGCGTCTGCTGCCGGGCGCCTTTTTATCTATGAAAGCGATCCTGTCACCTGATATGCCGATATCCCCTTCAAACGGCCCTGCACCGGTCCCGTCAAAAAGGATTCCGTCTTTGATGAATATGTCAATTTTTTCTTTCATGGGGAGTAATCCGTGCATTCCCCTTTGTTTTGTTGAATAAGGTACTCATTGTTTACTCCCTCATTCAAAAACGTTTCAGGGGATCGAATACTTTTCACAAACAAGGGCATCAGGAATGACGAAATCACCTTTGCACGGTTCCGGAATCCCGTTATTTTTCTGTCCTTTACAGTTGTCCTGTATTCCCTGACTACCTGCTCTTTCAGTCGCGGGAGGGATTTCATGGTTAACCCCATGGTTGAGAAAAATTCTTCGACAGGAACCCCCACTCGCTCAAACGGTTTCAAAAGTTTTGCAAACGCGCTGATCAGCGGTTCAATGCCTGTGGTTGCAGTGAGTATCTTTGCGCCGGCGATCATACAAAAAATCCTTATCGTCCTCAGCAATGCGGCAGTGAGTCCCTCCTCGGTAACGAACAATGGGCCTGCCTGAAAGAGAATTCTGCCGTGTTGAAAAAACAGATTGCTGAAAAAAGTAAAGAAGAGGAAAATAGTTATCGGAATCCATCCTCGTAGAAGCGATGACATCGGTATACGGGCGAGGAGCATCGCCATAAGGATGAAGATACCAAAAGAAAACAAGAGATTCTTTATGAAAAATATACCGAGGATAAAGGCGATGTAGATAAGAATCTTTATTTCAGGAAGCAAAAGGTTTCCTTCAGTCCGCACTATTGTTGCTGAACACCGCCATCTTCTGAATCGCCGGGGCTGATGCAGTGTAGGTATGGAGCCCTTCCGCAATCGCTTTTGCAATGTTCATCCTGTATTCATCCTGTGATAACAGCTTTTCTTCTTCCGGATTGCTGATGAAGGAGACTTCTACGAGGATCGAAGGCATTTTCGCGCCGAAGAGGACGTAGAACAATGCCTGTTTAACACCGAGGTCCGGTACTTGTCCATAATTGTCATCCAGCCCTGATATCATTGATCTCTGGATATAGTTGGCAAGTTTGATGGATTCGTCTCTCTTGTTCTCCCGCATGAGGCCGCTTAGTATTGCCCCAACGGTATCCATCTGGCGGTTCATTTCCTTCATTTTTTTGAGCGATATCATATTCTCTCTCGCGGCAACCCTGTTTGCCTCTTCATCGTCCGTCCAGTTGAGCAGATACGTTTCGACGCCCTTTGCCTGCTTCCGAGGGCTTGCATTCGCATGGATTGACACGAAAAGGTCAGCGTTCTTTCTATTTGCAATTGCAGTTCTTTCTTCCAGAGGGATGAACACATCTTTCTCTCTGGTCAGATAAACTTCGTTCACGGGATCTGCAGCAAGGATCTTTTTCAGCTTCGTTGCGATATCAAGCACAACATCTTTCTCATAGAGTTTGTTCGGTCCAACAGCGCCGGGATCGTGCCCGCCGTGACCCGCATCGATGACGATTCTCTTTTTCGTGACCGCCGGCACCGGATTGTCCGTCCCCTTCCCTTTTCCGTAGAGATCGATAACCAGCCGCACAGGATCTTCAATGATAAACGATTTATAATCGGTAATCTCTTCGATGTCGAAGACAAGCCTGACGGTTTCATCGTTAAACTGGGATGCGCGTATGGTCTTTACGATCCCGTCTCCAACAGGCAAGTGGGTCTTTATCTCTTTTGCGATGGAGGAATTCTTCAGATCGAAATAGATTCTGTCGGGATTTGAAAGACGGTTCTTTGAAAACTCTGCGGGTGAGGAAAGATCGATCACGATGCGCGTGTAATCAGGCGATGAAAAGTGACGGATCCCTTTTACTTTTGCCTGTCCGCCGGCATTTACAGGGAGAGGAAAACATACAACTACTGCAAGAACAACGAATACAAAAAATCTGTTGCTGCCTGTTCTGAGGTTTAAAAACAATTCTTGTTCTCCAAACCCCTCTTTGTTATTTACACAGACTGAACAGCGCTGATCTCCGGTATCTCTCTCTTCAGATTCGTCTCAACCCAGTTCTTTAAGGTAAGAGTCGCCATCGGACATGAGCCGCACGCACCTTTTAATTTCACATAGACAACGGTGCCCTTTATTTCAACGAGTTCAATATCTCCACCATCTCTCTGTAATCCTGCCCTTACTGTTTCGAGGACCTTTTCAACGTCTTCCCTAAGCATACTGCCTCCATATTTTTATTTAATACTATAACATTATAGGGTTTTATTCAAGTAGTTATTTATCATTATTTTCATAAGACCTGATGCTGAGCGAACATACTCTCTCTACGGCGATTTCAAAAAAACATTTATGCATAACAGGGCTATGGATTTCAATCGGGATTGGGACTGTCAAAAAGCTATTCCCTCTTCCGCGTAATTTACGCTATAGTAAACGATTGCCTTTGAACAGGTTTTCAATATCAGACATTGGAGAATATACGACAATGAGTACTCAGCGAATAGCTCTGTTTTTGTTCATCTCTGTATTCCTTTTTATCGGGAATTCTGTTTATGCGTCTATTATCGAAACGCAGGAGGGCGTCTGTGCCCCCGGGACAGAAAATGCCGCCCCGTGTGTTGACGAGGCAAAATCCAGCACCGCCCTAATCCCTCCGGCAGCGGATAAAAACAAAGGTTCTGAATCATCTCATGCAGTTCAAAGAGAGAAGAACATAATTCAGGGAGATGCAGAGCCTTTTCCCGTATATTTCTTCTGGGGAAACGGGTGTCCTCACTGCGAAGAAGAAAAACAGTTTCTGAAAGAGATGAAAAAGAAATACCCCCGGCTGAAGGTCATTGATTATGAAGTATGGTATAACAAAGAAAATGCAGCCCTCCTGGCGAAAATGGCAATGGCATTCGAATTGAAAGCTTCCGGAGTCCCTGTCACTGTTATTGGTGAACATGCATTTGTCGGATTCTCACAGCATTCGCGGCAGGAAATAGAAGGAGCTATCCTGGAGTGCGTGACAGTCCGGTGTATTGACCCTTCTCTTGTAGTCTCGGGCAGGGTATCGGTCGGAAAAATGCATACTTCTGCCGGAAATGGCGGACATTCAGGGAAGCCTGAAGAGCTGGAGTGCACCGAGAAGAACAAGACCGTCTACATCCCATGGATTGGAAACCTCGACGTATCCGAGATGTCATTGCCTGTCATGACCCTTATTATCGCAGGAATGGACAGTTTCAATCCCTGCGCATTCTTTGTCCTTCTCTCTCTTCTTGGCCTCCTGATACACGCCCAATCCCGCAGAAAGATGCTCTTGATAGGGAGCATCTTCGTTTTCTTTTCCGGATTCATCTATTTTGTCTTTATGGCTGCGTGGCTGAACCTGTTTCTCGTCATGGGACAGGTGGAAATCATCACAAAAATAGCCGGTTCTATCGCGATGCTCATTGCAGTGATCAATATCAAGGATTTCTTCATATTTAAAAAAGGCATCTCTCTCACTATTCCGGACAGCGCAAAGCCGAAGCTTTTTGACCGGATGCGGAAATTGCTGAAATCGACCTCGATCGTATCCATCCTGATGGGGACCGCCGTCCTCGCAATCGCTGCAAATGCCTATGAACTCCTGTGTACAGCAGGATTCCCAATGGTCTTCACGAGGATTCTGACATTGAATAATCTCTCCACCTTTTCGTATTATCTCTACCTTGTCCTCTATAATGCGATTTATGTCATACCGCTGGCGGTCATCGTCATTATCTTCACCGTTACCCTCGGGAAAAAGAGTCTCTCAGAATGGCAGGGGAGAATTTTGAAACTGGTATCCGGGACCATGATGCTCGGACTCGGAGGACTCTTGCTGTTCGATCCCGCAATTTTAAGCAACGCTTTCGTATCGTTTCTCCTCCTGATCGGCGCGATCACCGTGTCGGCTTTTTTGGCGTTCCTGACAAAAAAATTCGGGAAATCATAATACTAATAAGGTCATAAGTATGAATACATTAATTATAAAATCCCTCCTAACCTCCCTTTACAAAAGGGAGGGAAATTCCCCTCTTTGGCAAAGAGGGGTAAGGGGAGATTTTTCAATAATGATGCCTTACTTATGCACTCCTTAGTAACTGAAATGAGAGGCAACCGATGAAAAAAATCATGTTCCTTTGTACCGCAAATTCCTGCAGAAGCCAGATGGCGGAGGGGTTTGAAAAAGAATACGGCAAGGGGATTGTCGAAGTGTATAGTGCCGGCCTCATGGCTGCCGGGGTACAGCAAAGGGCGATTGC
>Ga0209253_10005504_pt1 | contig 10977 bp, 21 predicted proteins | sample FrelakmetBRP12BR_FD_187145 | JGI IMG/M metagenome (GOLD analysis project Ga0209253, IMG submission 187145) | Freshwater lake sediment microbial communities from the University of Notre Dame, USA, for methane emissions studies - BRP12 BR (SPAdes)... | ecosystem: Environmental > Aquatic >... | reverse complement strand
GGACACGCCGACTACATCAAGAACATGATCACCGGCGCGGCCCAGATGGACGGCGCGGTGGTGGTGGTATCCGCCCCGGACTCGGTCATGCCCCAGACCCGCGAGCACATCCTGCTCGCCCGCCAGGTGGGCGTGCCGGCCATCATCGTGTACCTGAACAAGGTCGACATGGTCGACGACCCGGACCTGATCGAGCTGGTGGAAGCCGAAGTGCGCGACGTGCTCAAGGAGTACGAGTTCCCCGGGGACGAGATCCCCATCGTGAAGGGCTCCGCCCTGAAGGCCATGGAGCACCCGGAGGACCCCGAGGCCCAGAAGTCCATCATCGAGCTGCTGGAAACCATGGACAAGTACTTCCCGCTGCCCCAGCGCGCCACCGACAAGCCTTTCCAGATGCCCATCGAGGACGTGTTCTCGATCTCCGGCCGCGGCACCGTCGTGACCGGCAGGATCGAGCGCGGCATCGTGAAGGTGGGCGACGAGGTGGAGATCGTCGGTATCCGCGATACCCGCAAGTGCGTCGTCACCGGCGTGGAAATGTTCAACAAGATCCTGGACGAGGGCCAGGCGGGCGACAACGTCGGCTGCCTGCTGCGCGGGATCGAAAAGAAGGAAGTCGAGCGCGGGCAGGTCCTGGCCAAGCCGGGCACCATCACCCCGCACAAGAAGTTCAAGGCCCGGATCTACGCGCTGACCACCCAGGAAGGCGGGCGGCACTCGCCGTTCTTCACCGGCTACCGGCCGCAGTTCTACTTCCGCACGACGGACATCACCGGCACCGTCGAGTTGCCGGCGGACCGGCAGATGGTCATGCCCGGCGACACCCTGGAGGTGATCATCGAGCTGATCCACACGATCGCCATCGAGAAGGGCCTGCGGTTCGCGATCCGCGAGGGCGGGCGCACCGTGGCCGCCGGCTCGGTCACCGAGATCATCGAGTAGCGCGAGTGCGGGGGCGGGGAGGACTCATGGCCAAGGACAGGATTCGCGTGCGTCTGCGGGGATTCGACATCGAGCTGATCGACCAGAGCGCCAAAGCCATCGTGCAGACGGTGCTCAAGGCCGGGTCCAAGGTTTCGGGTCCCATTCCCCTCCCGACCCGCATCAACCGGTTCACCGTGCTGCGTTCGCCGCACGTGAACAAGAAGAGCCGCGAGCAGTTCGAGATGCGGACGCACAAGCGGCTGATCGACATCATCGAGCCGACCTCGGTGGTCATGGACGCGCTGATGAAGCTGGAGCTGCCGGCGGGCGTGGACGTCGAGATCAAGCAATAGAGGAAAGCTATGCTGGGGTTGATCGGTAAAAAACTGGGCATGACCCAGATCTTCGACGAGCAGGGCACGCACCAGGCGGTGACCGTCATCGAGGTGGAGCCCAACGTGGTCGTCGGCCAGCGCACCCCCGAGAAGGACGGCTATGCGGCCGTGATCCTGGGATGGGGGGTGCGGAAGCCGATCCGGCGCAAGAAGCCGGTGGCCGGGCAGTTCCCGGAAGGGATAGAACCCACTTATTTATTGAAGGAAGTGAAGGGGTTCGAGCGGGAGTGCAAGACAGGCGACCGCATCGGCGTGGAAGCCTTTACGGGCGTGCGCTGGGTGGACGTCATCGGCGTCTCCAAGGGCAAGGGTTTCCAGGGCGTGATGAAGAGGCACAATTTCAAGGGCGGACGCGGCTCCCACGGCTCGCTGGTGCACCGCGAGGGCGGTTCCACCGGGCAGGCGCACGTCAAGACCCTCCCGGGCCGCAAAATGGCCGGGCGCATGGGCGGGGAGCGGACGACCGTGCAGAACCTGCAGCTGGTCCGCATCGACGCCGCCAAAGGCGTGCTGCTGGTGCACGGGGCCGTGCCGGGCCGGCCGGGCACGGCGTTGTTCGTGACCCGGGCGAAAAAGAGGAGCTAAAGGCGGAAAGCCATGGTCAAGAAGGTCATCGCAGTAGACGGATCCGCACCCCGTGAGATCAACCTGGCGGACGAGGTGTTCGCCGCGCCGGTGTCCAACGGCTCCATATACCACGCGCTGCGCAACGAGGCGGCCAACCGGCGCATGGGCACGGCGGCCACCAAGACGCGCGCCGAGGTGAAGGGTTCCAGCGCCAAGCCCTGGCGCCAGAAGGGCACCGGGCGGGCCCGCGCGGGGGACAAGCGCTCCCCGTTGTGGGTGCACGGCGGGGTCATCTTCGGACCGCAGCCGCGGGACTACAGCTACCACCTGCCGCGCAAGGTCAAGCGCCTCGCCATGCGGTCGCTGCTCAGCCTGAAGGCCCGGGAGGAGCGCATCCTGGTCGTGGAGGACTTCAGCATCCAGTCGGGCAAGACCAAGGAGCTGGTGCAGATCCTCAAAAAAGTCAACCCGCAGTCCCGCGGCCGGACGGTCATCGTGCTGGGCGGCACCGACGCGCTGCTGCGGCGGGCGGGCCGCAACCTCCCCGACGTGGGGTTCCTGGCCTACAACCGGCTGTCGGCGCACGACCTGTTCTACGCCAGTCACCTTATCCTGCTGGAGAAGGCGGCGCTGGAACTGAACGAGTTCTACGCGGACAAGAAGCGGGGGGTGGCGTGATGCGGGCCGACCAGGTCATTATCGAGCCGATCGTGACGGAAAAATCCAACCTGTCCCGGGAAAAAGGCAAGTACAGCTTCCGGATCGACGCCCGCGCGAACAAGATCCAGGTGATGCAGGCCGTGCGCGCCCTTTTCGGCGTGCACCCCGTCGCCTGCAACATCATGAAGGTCAAGGGAAAACCCAAGCGGGTCCGCTCCCAGCCGGGCTACACGGCCGGCTGGAAGAAAGCCATTGTCACCCTGCGGTCCGGCGAGGTGATCCAGGTCTTCGAAGGAGCCTGAAAGCATGGGAATCAAATCCTATAAGCCCACCACCTCCAGCTTGCGTTTCCGCACCGGCCTCACCTACGAGGAGCTCACCGCCACCGAGCCGCTCAAGCGCCTGACCAAGGGCAAATCCTCCTCCGGCGGCCGGGGAGCGGGCGGGCGGGTCAGCGTCTGGCAGCGGGGCGGCGGGCACAAGCAGAAGTACCGCCGCATCGATTTCCGCCGCGACAAGCTGGGGATCGAGGGGGTGGTGAGCACCCTGGAGTACGACCCGAACCGCAGCGCCTTCATCGCGCTGGTGACCTACCGGGACGGCGACAAGCGCTACCTGCTGGCCCCCGACGGGCTGAAGGTGGGCTCCCGGGTGATGAGCGGGCCGGAAGCGCCGCTGGAGCCCGGCAACGCGCTGCCGTTGGACCGCATCCCGCTGGGCATGATGGTGCACAACGTGGAGATGCACCCCGGCAAGGGCGGTCAGCTGGTGCGGGCCGCAGGCGCCGGCGCCACCCTCATGGCCAAGGAAGGGGCCTACGTCACCCTGAAGATGCCTTCCGGCGAAATGCGCCTGGTTTTGGCCCGCTGCTACGCCACCCTCGGGGTGGTGGGGAACCAGGAGCACATGAACATATCCATTGGGAAAGCGGGCAGGAACCGCTGGTTGGGCATCCGGCCGCACGTGCGCGGCGTGGCCATGAACCCGCACGACCATCCGCACGGCGGCGGGGAGGGCAAGACTTCCGGCGGCCGGCACCCGGTGACCCCGTGGGGCATCCCCACCAAGGGCTACAAGACGCGCAAGAAGCGCAAATATTCCAGCAAGTTCATCATCAAACGGCGCAAATAAGGAGTGAGGTCCGGTGTCCAGGTCAGTAAAAAAAGGTCCGTTCATCGCCAAGAGCCTCTACAAGCGGATTTTGGAGATGAATAAGAGCGGCGAGAAGAAAATGGTGAAGACCTACTCCCGCTGTTCCACCATCTTTCCGGAGATGGTCGGCTTCACCATTTCGGTGTACAACGGCCGGACGTGGGTCCCCGTCTACGTCACGGAGAATCTGGTGGGCCACAAACTAGGCGAGTTCGCGCCCACGCGCATTTTCCGCGGCCACAGCGGCTCGGACAAGAAGGTCGTCAAGAAGTAGGATGGGCGATATGGAAGCGAAGAAGGGCTACAGCGCGCACTCGCGTTACCTGATGGCTTCGGCCTTCAAGGTGCGCCGGGTCGCCGACCAGGTCCGCCGCAAGCCGTACGGCGATGCCATCGCCCTGCTGGAGGCGCTGCCGCACAAGGGCGCCCGCCTCATCAGGAAGGTCATCCAGTCGGCGGCGGCCAACGCCCTGGCCAACAACAAGAACCTGGACGAGGGGATGCTGTACGTCAAGGACCTGCAGGTGAACGAGGGGATGCGCCTCAAGCGCGTCTGGCCGCGGGCCCGGGGCCGCGCGGACCGCCTGCAGAAGCGCACCTGCCACATCTCCGTGGTGCTGGACGAAATCAAGCAAGCGAGGGAGTGAGCCAAGGCATGGGACAGAAAGTCAATCCATACGGCCTGCGGTTGGGTATCAACAAGGGGTGGAAGTCCAAGTGGTACGTCGATCCCCGGGAATACGCCAACACGCTGCACGAGGACCTCACCTTGCGGAAGGTGATCGCCGCCGCGCAGGAAACCCAGGGTGCGGACATCGCCGACTTGGAAATTATCCGCCACCCCCAGCGCATCACGCTGATCATCCACACCGGCCGGCCCGGCGTGATCATCGGCGCCAAGGGCGCCAACATCGAGAAGCTGGGCAAGCATCTGCAGAAGCTGGTGGGCAAGAAGATCCAGATCAAGATCAAGGAGATCGGTCGGCCGGAAACCGACGCCCAGCTGATCGCCGAGAACGTGTCCCGGCAGCTGAAGGCCCGGGCCTCCTTCCGCCGGGCCATGAAGATGGCCGTGGCCAACGCCATGAAGGCGGGGGTCCAGGGGGCCAAGCTGCGGGTGTCCGGGCGCCTCGGCGGGTCGGAGATCGCCCGCACCGAGCAGTACAAGGAAGGGCGGATCCCGCTGCACACCTTCCGGGCCGACATCGACTACGGGACCGCCACGGCGATCACCACCTTCGGCTGCATCGGCATCAAGGTCTGGGTCTACAAGGGCGAGCTGTTCGGCGGTGAGAAGAAAGAGGACGCCGGCCTGCTGCTGAAGAAGCAGCGGGAACGCGATCGCGAGCGGGTCAGGAGCTAAGGGATGCTGAGTCCGAAGCGTACGAAGTTCCGCAAGCAGCAGCGCGGACGCATGAAAGGGGTGGCCACCCGCGGCAACAAGGTCTCCTTCGGGGACTTCGGCCTGGTGGCGCTGGAACGGTACTGGATCACCAACCGGCAGATCGAGGCGGCGCGTATCGCCATCACCCGCCACATCAAGAGGGGCGGCAAGGTCTGGATCCGGGTGTTCCCGGACATCCCCTACACCAAAAAGCCGGCCGAGACGCGCATGGGCAAGGGCAAGGGCACCCCCGAGTACTGGGTGGCAGCGGTCAAGCCCGGCACCATCCTGTTCGAGATCGGCGGGGTGACCCGGGAGCTGGCGGTGGAGGCCATCAAACTGGCGGGCAGCAAGCTGCCGATCCACACCCGGTTCGTGGCGCGCAGGGCCTAGGGGGGCTGGTATGAAGGATTCATTCAACGACCTGTCCTACCAGGAGCTGCTCACCAAGCGGGAGGAGCTGCGCAAGGGCTACCGCGACCTGCGCTTCAACATGGTGCTGAGCCACGTCGACAACCCGCTTCAGAAGCGGGTGCTGCGGCGGCGCCTGGCGCGTCTCAACACCATCATCCATGAGTACGACCTCGGGATCCGCAAGAAAGGCTGACGAGGGGAGCCAGTCGTGGAAGAACAGAAACAGGCCAAGAAGAGCAACAAGAGGGTGCTGACCGGACGGGTGGTCAGCAACAAGATGCAAAAAACCATTGTCGTGGCGATCGAGCGGCGGCAGCTGCACCCGCTGTACAAGAAGTACATCACCCTGACCAAGAAGGTGAAGGCCCACGACGCGGACAACTCGGCCGGCATCGGGGACCTGGTGCGCGTGATCGAGACCCGGCCGATCAGCAAGGACAAGTGCTGGCGCTTGGTGGAAATCCTGGAAAGGGCCAAGTGATATGATCCAGATGCGAACCTACCTGAACGTGGCCGACAACAGCGGGGCCAAGATCGTCCAGTGCATCAAGGTGCTGGGGGGCAGCCGCCGGCGGACCGCCGCCATCGGGGACGTCATCGTGGTCGCGGTGAAGGACGCGCTGCCCAACGCCGCCATCAAGAAGGGAACCGTGGAGCGCGCGGTGATCGTGCGCTCCAAGAAGGAGTTCCGCCGGCCGGACGGCACCTACATCCGTTTCGATGACAACGCCTGCGTGCTGATCGACGCCGGCCTGAATCCGAAGGGCAAGCGCATCTTCGGCCCGGTGGCCAGGGAGCTGCGCGAGAAGGATTTCATGAAGATCGTTTCCCTGGCGCCGGAGGTGCTATGAAGCTGCGGAAGAACGACCAGGTCCGGGTCATGAGCGGCAAGGACCGGGGCAAGGGCGGCCGGGTGGTCAAGATCGACCTCGTCAAGGAGACGGCGGTGGTGGAGGGGTTGAACCTGGTCAAAAAGGCGATGAAGCAGAAGAAGCAGGGGCAGAAGGGCGGCATTTCCAGCGTCGAAGCTCCCCTCCATGTCTCGAAGCTGCAGGTGGTCTGCAAGAAGTGCGGGCCGACCCGCATCGGCATCAAGCTGGAAGGGGAGCGCAAGGTGCGCGTCTGCCGCAAGTGTGGAGGCGAGCTGTAATGGCTGATAAAGTGAAGGCGGCGAAGCCAGCGAAGCCGGCGAAGGCGGCGAAGGCGCCTGCCGAGAAAACGTCGGCCCCGAAGGCGCCGGCGGTAAAGATCCCGGTGCCGGTGCCGCGCCTGAAGATCCTGTACCGGGAGAAGGTGGCCAAGGCGCTGCGGGAGGAGTTCGCTTACGGCTCGGCGGCCCAGATCCCCAGGCTCGAGAAGATCATCGTCAGCATGGGGGTGGGGGAGGCCATCGCGAACAAGAAGCTGCTGGACGCGGCGGTCAAGGAACTGTCCCAGATCACCGGCCTGAAGGCGGTCAAGACCAAGGCCAAGAAGTCCATCGCCAACTTCAAGCTGCGCAAGGGCATGGAGATCGGGGTCATGGTGACGTTGCGCGGCAACCACATGTACGAGTTCCTCGACCGGCTCACCAACGTAGCCCTGCCGCGGGTCAAGGACTTCCGCGGCACCAACCCCAATGCGTTCGACGGGCGGGGCAACTACTCCCTGGGCCTGACCGAGCAGATCATCTTCCCGGAGATCGATTACGACAAGATCGAGCGGGTGAGCGGGATGAACATCGCCCTGTGCACCACCGCCAGGACGGACCGGGAGGCGCGGAGCCTGCTCGCCCAGCTGGGCATGCCGTTCCGCAAGTGACGGGCTAAGGAGCGTTCTACATGGCACGAAAGGCAATGATCAACAAGTCCCTGAAAAAACCGAAGTACATGACCCGCCGGGTCAACCGCTGCCGCATCTGCGGCCGGTCGCGGGGATACCTGCGGAAGTTCCAGATGTGCAGGATCTGCTTCCGCAAACTCGCCAGCGAAGGCAAGCTGCCGGGCGTCACCAAATCAAGTTGGTAGGGAGTGTGAGATGAGTGTATCTGATCCCATTGCGGATATGCTGACCAAGGTCCGGAACGCCAGCCTGGCCAAGTTCGAGAAGGTGGACATCCCGGCCTCCAAGCTGAAGGTGGAGATCGCCAAGATCCTGAAAAACGAAGGATACATCAAAACCTTCAAAAAGATCAGCCAGGACGGGCTGAACCAGATCAGGATCTACCTGAAATACGACGACGGCAATCGTGCCGTCATCCACGGGATCCAGCGTCTGTCCAAGCCCGGCCGCCGGGTGTACACCAGTTACACCGAGATGCCGCGGGTGTTCAACGGCTACGGCATCCTGATCGTGACGACCTCCCAGGGGGTGATCACCGGCAGGAAGGCCGCGGAGAAGAAAGTTGGCGGCGAGCTGATCTGCAGCATCTGGTGATGAGCGAGGTGAAGCGATGTCGAGAATAGGACGATTGCCCATCCGGGTGCCGGCCGGGGTCAAGCTGACGGTGGCCAGTGCGACGGTCACCGTGGAAGGCAAGAAGGGCAGGCTCTCCGAAGCCCTGGTGCCGGCGATCGAGGTGAACGTGGCGGAGGGGGTGTGCACCATCACCCGCCGGGACGACAGCAAGCAGTCCAAGGCGCTGCACGGTCTGTACCGCCGGCTGATCCAGAACATGGTCATCGGCGTGACCGACGGCTTCAGCAAGGTGCTGCTGGTGAACGGGGTGGGTTACCGCGCGGAGCTGAAGGGCAAGAGCCTCCTGCTCAACCTCGGCTTCTCCAATCCGATCGAGTACGGCATCCCGGAGGGGGTGGCCGTGACCGTGGAGGCCAACAACCGCATCATGGTGAGTTCGCATGACCGCCAGCGCCTCGGCCAGGTGTGCGCTGAGATTCGGTCCCTGCGCCCGCCGGAGCCGTACAAGGGCAAGGGCATCCGCTACGAGAAGGAGTTCGTGCGCAGGAAGATCGGCAAGACCGGAGTCAAGTAACAGATGAACAGGCTGGAACTGAAAAAAGTCAAGAAGGCCCGCCGCAAGGCGCACATCCGCAAGCGGGTCGTCGGCACCGCCGCGCGGCCGCGCCTGACCGTGTTCCGCAGCGCGCGCTACATCTACGTGCAGGCGATCGACGACGAGCAGGGACACACCCTGGCCGCCGCTTCCAACCGCGAGAAGGCTTTGGGCGAGATCAGGAGCACCGTGGCCGGCGGCGGTGAGCTCGGGCAGGTCATCGGCCGGCGCTTGAAGGAAAAGAACATCGGCAAAGTGGTCTTTGACCGCAACGGCTTCGCCTACCACGGGGTGGTCAAAGCGATCGCCGACGGCGCCCGGAAGGCCGGGGTTGAGTTCTAAGGGGGCTATAGCTTGGAGCAGAACAGGCAGGATCGACAGGACCGGGGGGGACGCGGGCCGCGCCGCGACCGGCAGGACCGCGGGGACCGGCAGGACCGCGGGGACCGCGAATTCGTCGAAAAGCTGGTCCGGCTCAACCGGATCGCCAAGGTGGTGAAGGGCGGGCGCAGGTTTTCCTTCTCGGCCCTGACCGTAGTGGGCGACCGGAACGGCCGCGTGGGCTACGGTTTCGGCAAAGCCAACTACGTGTCCGACGCTATCCGCAAGAGCATCGAGCGGGCCAAGCGCAACATGATCGTGGTGCCGCAGAAGAAGACCACCATCCCCCACCAGGTCCTCGGCAGGTTCAAGAGCGCCCGGGTGCTGCTGAAGCCTGCCACTCCGGGCACCGGGATCATCGCCGGCGGTCCGGTCCGGGCCGTCATGGAGGCCGCGGGGGTCCGGGACATCCTGAGCAAGTCCCAGGGCTCATCCAACTCGATGAACATCGTCAAGGCGGTGTTCCAGGGCATCGGGGAGATCATGGACGCCCGCAAGGTGGCCGCGGCGCGGGGCAAGGCCTTGAAGGAGTTCTGGGGTTGATTATGAACAAGATCCGCATTCGCCTGGTCCGCAGCGTGATCGGTTCCAAGCCCGCCTGCCGGCGGACGGTCGAAGCCTTGGGCTTGGGCCGGCTCAATTCCACCACCGAGCTGGCGGCCACCCCGGCCGTGCTCGGCATGGTGCGCACGGTTCGGCACCTGGTCACCGTGGAGGAGATTTGAGTATGGAAAGATTCAATATCAAGAGGCCGGCGGGCGCCACCAAGCACAGGAAGGTTCTGGGCCGCGGCCCCGGCTCCGGGCATGGTTCGACGGCCGGCCGCGGCGACAAGGGCCAGAACGCGCGGGCCGGCGGCGGGGTGCGCCAGGGCTTCGAGGGCGGGCAGATGCCCCTGTTCCGGCGGGTAGCCCGGCGGGGTTTTTCCAACTACCCCTTCCGCAAGGACTACACCACCGTGAAGCTGGCGGCTTTGGACGCCTTTGCCGACGGGGAGGTAGTGAACCGCGCGAGCCTCCTGGCGCACGGCCTGATCCGCGCCAGCGCGCCCCGGATCAAGATCCTGGGCGGCGGGGAGCTAAAGCGCCGGCTCACCGTCGAGGTGGACAAGGTGACCGCGGGCGCCCGCACCGCCATCGAGGCGGCGGGAGGCAACATCGGCGAAGCCAAGGCAGGGAAGTAGCCAGATGGCAGCGAATCCGCTCGTAGAAATATTCCGGGTCAAGGACCTGCGCGACAGGATCCTGTTCACGGTGTTCATCCTGATCATTTTCCGCCTGGGGGCCAACCTCCCGATCCCGGGGGTGAACATCACGGCCCTCAAGCTGTACATGTCGGTGCAGGAGCAAGCGGGGCTCTCGGGGATCGTCGACTACTTCGACTTTTTCGCCGGCGGGGCATTCAAGAACTTTTCCGTGTTCATGCTGGGGATCATGCCCTACATCTCCATGTCGATCATCATGCAGCTGCTGACCCTGGTGTTCCCGCGCCTCAAGAAGCTGTCCGAGGAGGAGGGCGGCCGCAAGAAGATCCACCGCTACACCCGGTGGGGCACGGTGGTGGTCTGCCTGATCCAGGGCTACACGGTGACCCAGTACATCGACCAGATCCCCGACGCGATCACCATGAGCAGGCTGGCCTACATCTTCATAGCCATGCTCACCGTCACCGCCGGCACGATCTTCCTGATGTGGCTGGGCGAGCAGATCACCCAGCGCGGGATCGGCAACGGCATCTCGCTTTTGATTTTCGCCGGCATCGTGACCCGCATCCCGTACTCCATCTACACCCTGGTGGAGCAGATCCGGCGCCGGGAGCTGAACCCCGTGTTCGTGATCGTGGTGCTGATCCTGTTCGTGGTGGTGGTGGGCTTGGTGGTCTACGAGCAGCGGGGGCAGCGCAAGATCCCGGTGCACTACGCCAAGCGGGTCATCGGGCGCAAGATCTACGGGGCCCAGAACACCTACCTGCCCTTCAAGATCAACCCCTCGGGGGTCATTCCGGTGATCTTCGCCTCCTCGCTGCTGGTCTTCCCGCTGCAGATCGCCCAGAGCCTGGGGGCCCGGATCGCGTGGCTCGCGCGCTTCGCCTCCTGGCTGCAGCCCAAC
>Ga0209253_10005503_pt1 | contig 10978 bp, 12 predicted proteins | sample FrelakmetBRP12BR_FD_187145 | JGI IMG/M metagenome (GOLD analysis project Ga0209253, IMG submission 187145) | Freshwater lake sediment microbial communities from the University of Notre Dame, USA, for methane emissions studies - BRP12 BR (SPAdes)... | ecosystem: Environmental > Aquatic >... | reverse complement strand
GAGCCAGGCGTGGGGGAGCGGGCTGCCGGGCCGGGTGCCGGGTTCGTACAAGCGGATCGGGTCGGCCGATTCGGGGGCCGGGCTGCCGTCGGGGACGACCGCGGCCGAGTCGTACGTGTAGCCGTACTCGACGTTGTGCTCGCGGAACTCCATCGACTGGCTGGCCAGCAACCGGTTGACGTGCCGACGATGCTCGGCGTCCTCGGGGCGCTCGCTCCACAGGCGGGCGACGCGGGCCCAACCCTCGTCGGGGGTGAGGTCTGGCTCGGTGAGACCCAGCGCCTCGCCTATGGTCAGGTGGTTCAGTGCGTTCTCGACGGACCGGTCGACGTTGCGTTGCACCGACGAACGTCGCTCGGGATCGTAGGTGTCGAGCAGGCTGTCGGCAGCCACGCCGTCGAGGACCGCCGCCACCTTCCACGCCAGGTTGTGACAGTCCTGGATGCCGCTGGTGAGGCCCAGGCCGCCGGTGGGGGGATGGCGGTGGGCGGCGTCGCCCAGGAGGAAGACGCGGTCGACCCGCATTGTCGACGCCACCGTGCCCTCGAGCGACCACCGCGTGATCTTGTGGATCTCGATCGGGTGGTCGCCGATGCCGAGCGCGGCACGCATGTCGGCCTCGACCTGGCTGTCGTCGAGCGCCCGGGGGTCGTCGAACGGATGGGCATCCCGTATTCGTCCTACGAGGTTGCCATCACTCGCAACAGCTACAGGTTGCTCAGGGGCTCGACGGTTCATCAGGCCATCCCGCTCGAGGAGATCCATCTGCTGCATCGAGATTGGTCCGTGGAGCGACGAAGGATCGGGGAGTCTTTCTTCTTGCTCAAGAGGGAACGGACCCAGTTCGAGCACATGCCGGTCTACGCGGGGCGTCAGGCCGGGGGGGTGTTGCCTCGGGGGTTCGATCGAAACAAGCGCAACATCGCCATCTTCAACAGCACGATCGACGAGTATGCTGCCACCGAGGACTGGAGAAACAAGATCTATGAGCCCGACGAAACGGCCGGTATTCGCAAGATACTCGATTCGTTCGAGTCCAATGACAGGTTCATGTTCTATCTCCGCGTGCACCCCAATCTGAAGGACGTCTCCAGCAGGACCAGCCAGTTGCTGGACATCCGCGAGCTCGGTTTCCGCTTCGCCAACCTGTGCGTCATCTGGCCGGAGGAGGTCGTCGACTCCTACGCGCTCATGGATGCGTGCGAGAAGGTCCTCACCTTTGGCTCGACGATGGGGGTCGAGGCCACCTACTGGGGAAAACCGTCCATCCTGGCGGGCCAAGCGTATTACGAGAACTTCGGCTGTGTTCACGCTCCCCGAACGCATGAGGAGCTCGTGGATCTCCTGAAAAAGGATCTCGAGCCCTCGTCTGCGGAATCTGCCCTGAAGTATGGCTATTGGGAACTGTCTAATGGCATCCCGTTCGAGCATTTCGAGGAGACCGGATTTGAGAACGGCCTCGCGACCGGGACTTTCGACGGCGTCGAGATCGGGCCCGACCCGCTCGTCGCGGTGTGGTGCCGCATCCAGCTCTTCTCGTGGAGAGCACTGAAGGCGCTGACCCATCCACCGGTCCTGTTTGAGTTCTTGAGGAGACGCGTGCGAGCCCTGAAGCTGGCGCGCCCGTCGCGTGTAAAGCGGAAGTCTGGGACCCCGTAGGAGACGCCCGGGGTGAGACTTCTCATCGTCGACCACTTCTTCGGCCAGGACATCGATGCCTTGCGCCATGCAGCCGCCGAGCACGAGCTGCGCGTTGTATCTCCGGACCTGCTGGGCGACGTCGCTCGAAAGATGTTCCCCGCCTCGGTGTTCTCCGACTCGCTTGGAGAGACGTATGCCCGTCCCGAGTACGCCGAGGCGCGCCGACGCTATGAAGCCAGGGCCTCCAGCATCCTCGAGTCGCTCTACTGTGCCTTCCCCTTCGATGCCCTGATCATCCCTTCAGACACGATCGTCTACCTTCGCGCCTGTATCCCTGCCGCTCACCAGATGGGGATTCCCGTCATCGTGCTGAACAAGGAAACGACCATCTCGCCTCACACCTTGACGGCCGAGGCCCGAGTGATCGGTGAGTTCCTTCCTTTCATCAGCGATCGGCTGCTCGTGTGCAGCGAGAACAACCGACGGTTCTGGCTGAACGCCGGTGCGGATGCGCGAAGGCTCTTCGTCACGGGGCAGCCGCGCTTCGATCTCTACCGCCAGCCGGCGAGATGGAAGACTCTGGAATGGTTGGGCGTGAACGTCCAGGAGGGCCTTCCGACCCTCCTGTTCTTCAGCTACGACGTGGGCGCATATTCGCCTGAGGGGCCGTCGGCACCGGTCTGGACACAACTGCTCACCGAGACGGAGAAGGTGCTGGTCGATCTGGCGCGCGCTGGCCACTTCAACCTCCTCGTCAAGCCTCATCCCCAGCAGCAGAGGATCCGGGAGACGCAGGAGCGGTTGAGCTCGCTGGCAGGGCCTGCTTGGGGAAATCTGGTGCAGTGGCTGCCGGGGGGGCTGGATACCCGGCAGTTGATCGTCAACGCGCAAACCGTCGTGGGCTTCCAGACGACGGCGATGTTCGAGGCAATGGCCGCCGGCAAGCGGGTCGTCTACACCTTTTGGACCGACGCCGCGACGCGGCTGGGCGATGCCGTGGTTCCCTTCCACGAGATGGGCGATGCGCTTCTGGTGGCTCGTTCGCCACGGGAGCTCGAGGCCCACCTGCTGTCCCCTCCAGGGAGCTTGCTGACGGAGGCCCAGACGCGCAGTCGATCCCTGGCAGTTGAAAACCAGTTGGGGCCCATCGACGGCCACGCGTCCGGACGCTGCATCGAGCTCATCGAAGAGTGCGTTGCCGACCATGCGAATCGCGTGGGGGCCCCAGCGCTCTCGCTTCGACGCAGGTTGGACCTCGAGGCCCCTGCCCGTTGCCGCAGGGCCCTGTCGTCTGCCCAGTTGGATTCGGTCTCGTGGCGGCTCGTGGACTGGTTCTGGCCGGTCGCAAGCCCCACCTGGCTGGCCGTCCGCTGGTTTCTCGGCAAGCGTGGCCCTGCCTTGTCACGCCACAGCGTGATCGAACGCCGCCGCGCCGCCGAAGAGAGAGTCGGCGCCTGTCGCGCGGACCTCCGTCGGTTTGCCTGACCGCTCCCGAAACTTTCCCATCGACCTGTTGCGGCTTTTGCGCCGCATGGAGGCTGAACTCCCGGCATTCCGCCCCGGCGGCATGCCTCTCGAGGGGCGTTGCCTCAGCAAGGACCTACCTCAGCGCATCCCATGTCAACGCCTCTCCTCTTCGGATCACTCGAGTCACCTTCATGCCTAGGACGATGTCCCAATCGGACGGCGGCAGCCCGAACCCTGGCCGGATGATCCGGATGTTTTCCCTCGAGAGGCTGTCCCCGACGGCCAGATCGCGCGTCACGTAGATTGACCGTCTGAACTGGAGTGACGACTTTTCCCTTGCGGTGGGCCCATAGCGCACCGCCCCTATCGCCGTCCATGCCCGCAGGGACTCTTCGACCAGCGCCTTCATCTCTTCGGGCTCGAGGAAGAACGCGGAGTCGACCCCCCCGTCGCTTCGTCTCATGGTGAAGTGCTTCTCGATGACGGTGGCACCGAAGGCGACGGAGCAGACGGCCGCCCCGATTCCCGCCGTATGGTCGGACAGGCCAACCTCGCAGCCGAACATCTCTCTCATGTGGGGAAGCGTGGCGAGGTTCGAGTCCTCCGGGGTCGCCGGGTAGGTGCTCGTGCACTTGAGCAAGATCACGCCCGGACATCCCGCTCCGCGCGCTGTGCGCACCGCCTCGTCGAGGTCCGCTAGCGTCGCCATGCCGGACGAGATGATGATGGGTCTTCCCTTGCTGGCCGCCCTTCGGATGAGCGGCAGGTCCCTGTTCTCGAACGACGCGATCTTGTAGACCTCCGATCCGAGGGAGTCGAGAAAATCCACTGCGGTCTCGTCGAAGGGCGTACTGAGTGGAATCATTCCCAGGGCGCGCGCTCTCTCGAAGATGGGAGCGTGCCACTCCCACGGCGTGTGGGCTTCCTCGTAGAGGTCGTGGAGGGACCTCCCGTGCCAGGGGCTGGCGGGGTCCTCGATGACGAACCCTGGCTCCCTCACGTCGAGCGTCATCGTTTCCGCTGTGTAGGTCTGGATCTTGAGTGCGTGCGCTCCAGCAGCAGCGGCAGCATCCACGATGGCGAGCGCGCGGTCGAGGGACTGGTTGTGATTCCCGGACATCTCCGCGATGACGAACGGCGGATGGTCCCGGCCTATGGATCGAGTGCCGATCTTCATGACTCCCTCAGGGCCAGCGACCAGTCCAGGCCGGTGCCCAGTGACTTGTATCCCGCCGCCATGAAACTTCGGATCGAGGCCACGTTCTCCGGGAGGATCACCGCGTGGATCCGGTCGACGGAGGGAGCGCTGGCGGCGAGCCAGGCAGTTCCCTCCCGCAGGACGAGGGTTCCGAGCCCTAGGCCCGCGAGCCCCGGGGCGAGGTAGATCGAGACCGTGGCCGTCGAGCCGTCCAGGTCGTACCGGAGGATCCCAAGGTCGGATTCTCCCGAGCAGGCCACCAGCAGGATGCGCCGGGCGGAGGAGACCGCGCCGGCCCACCACCTCGCGTGCGCGCTCCAGGGCACGGGAGCCGAATCGACCGAGAAGCGGCGTGTCGAGGGGTGGTTGCGCCACGTCCACGCCAGGCGAGCGTCCGCCGGGCGCGCCCGGCGGAACTGGATCGGGCCGGGAAGAAGGAGAAGCGCCACCCGCTCCGCACCACGGCCGTCCACCAGCGCGGCGGCCCTCCGGCCCATTCCGCTCGAGCAGGCCCGGGCGACATGCCAGGTCGCCGATCAGCGACGCCAGCGCCTCCGGGGCCACTCCCCCCATGTCGCCCAGATCGACTGCCACGCGGGCCACCGCGAGGGCCTGGCAATTCGGGCGCTGGTTCGGCGCGACGCTCACCACCACCGAGGGTAGCCCCATCCGGCAACGCTCCCAGCTCATCGCGCCGCCCGCACCGATCCCCAGGTTCGCCCGGCCGAAAAGCTCCGCCATGTTCGCCGGATCGACGTGAAGCGTGGCACGCGGCAGCTTCCCGCAGGCATCGGCGACGTCCTGCCGGTGTGGGCTCGCCGATCCGACGATCACGTCGACGTCCACCCGGGAATCGTTCCAGATCTCCAGGGCCCGGAGCGCTCACAGCGTCATGCTTCCCGGATCGGTCCCCCCGAAGCAGACGTTCACGCGAAACCTCTCCGGGTCCCGGATCGATGCCGGCGGAGCGCGGAACTCCCGGCGGAGAAGGGAGAAGTTCGGCCCGGCGAGCAGGCGACATGACGGGGAAACCAGGTCCCGGTAAGGCCTGGCGCCGGCCGGGTACAGTCCCTGGTCGAGGAGCGCATCGACCTCGTGACGCCGGTCGGCGAGGTCGTCGATGGCCAGGATCTTCCTGGCCGCGCCCCGCGCCCGGTTCTCCCACCGCGCGTCGATCCCATAGTGGTCGACCACCAGCCAGTTCCATGCCGGGACGTCGGCGAGCGCCGCCATCGCGGCGGCCACGTCCTCCTCCGGATCGAGGCCCGGTCGGGCTGCGTCCGGAAGCGTCGCAATCTGGTGGCCGCGCGACCGGATCGCCGCGGCCAGTGCATCCGGAAGCGGGCGGCTCAGGAACCGGGTCCGGGCCCCTCGAGACCGGAGCTCGTCCGCGAGCGCGAGGCACCGCATCACGTGGCCGATGCCGATGCGGCTGGACGCGTCGACGCGGAAAGCGACCCAGGATCCCGCGGTCATGACGTCACGAAGTCCATGCGCACCGGGATGCCCGCACGGCGCAGCGCCTGCCGCGCACCCGCGGGCGTCAGCTCCGTGAAGTGGAAGACGCTCGCGGCGGCCACGGCCGATGCGCCGGCGTCGCGGACCGCCTCCACCATGTGCTGGTAGCTGCCCGCACCCCCGGAGGCGATCACTGGCACGTCGACGGCGCGCGCCACCGCCTCGACGAGTGGCAGGTCGTATCCTTCCATGGTCCCGTCGCGCTCCACGGAGGTGACGAGGATCTCCCCCGCGCCCCGGTCCTGGACCTCGCGCGCCCACGCCACCGGGTCGCGCCCCGTCGGCCGGGTTCCCGCGTGGCTGAAGCACTCGCAGGTGCCATCCGCATGACGCCGCACGTCGATGCTGACCACGATGCACTGCGCCCCGAAGCGACGCGCGCCCCGGTCGATCACGTTCGGGGTCGTGAAGGCCGAGCTGCTGATGGACACCTTGTCGGCGCCGGCCCGCAGCAGCCGGGTGACCTGCTCCAGGTCGTCGATGCCGCCGCCCACGGTCATGGGAACCGCGCAGGCGTCGGCGAACTCGGACACCGACTCGTGGTCCGGCGGGGTGTGGGCTCGTGACGCGGCGATGTCCAGGAGAATCAACTCGTCCACGTCGCGGGTGTTGTAGACCTTCACCGCGGGCAACACCGAGCCAACCCTTCGCCAGCTGTCGAACCCCACGCCCTTCACCAGCCCGAGGTCCTTCCAGAGCAAGGTGGGGATGACGCGGATCTTCAGCATGGCACGTAGCCCAGGAAGTTCCTGAGAAGCTGGCGGCCCGCAAGGGAACTCTTCTCGGGGTGGAACTGGACGCCGAACACGTTCCCGGCGCGCACCGCAGCGACGACCCGCGCGCCGTACTCCACCGTGGCCGACACCACCCCGGGGACCGCCCCGTCGACGGCGTAGCTGTGCACGAAGTAGAAGTCCGTCCCCTGGGCGACGTGGGCGAAGAGGGGGTCGGCCTCGGCGTGGGTCACGTCGTTCCATCCCACGTGCGGGATCCGCAGGCGACAGCCCAGGAGGTCGAGCCTGCGCACCTGCACGCCCACCAGTCCCAGGCCCTCCGTCGCGCCGCCCTCGTCGCCCCCGTCGGCGAGCATCTGCATTCCCAGGCAGATCCCGAGCAGCGGTTTCCCCAGCTCCTTCACCTGCCGGTGAATCGCCTCCACCCAGCCGCCGGAGCGCAGCCGCTCCATGCCCTCCGCGAAGGCGCCCACTCCCGGCAACACCATCCGGTGGGCCTCGAACAGCGCGCCCGGGTGGTCGGCGATGGACGGGACGGCGCCGAGTTCCTCGAGGGCGCGGCGCACCGAGCCCAGGTTCCCCATCCCGTAGTTGACGATCGCCACCTTCATGCGTTGTCGAAGTTGACCTTTTCGAGGTTCCCGTGCCGATCCTTCAGGAGGGCGCCTGCCCCGTCCCGCTTGAAGATCTTCTTGTTGGTGAACTGGTCGCAGACGCGGATGAACTCGTCCACGGTCATGTCGAGGGGCTCGAGGATGTCTTCCAGCCGCTTGCCCAGGTAGGTCCACGGGAACCTGCCGTCCCGCTCGTGCACGATCTCCAGCCCGTCCCGTCGCGAGATCCGTACCCGCCGGACGTGAAGGCAAGCGATGTCGGTGGCGCGGGAGAACCCGAACTTGAGGAACTTGAAGTAGTCGTGGATGCCCGTCTGATGGTTGTCCAGGTTCTCGTAGTTCACCATCGAACCTTCCACGGCCTGGTCGAAGGTGAAGAACCCCTTCGCCTGGGCGATGAGGGCGTTCGCCAGCCCGTCCCAGGCGGCGTTGATCTCGATGCCGGCGAGCTCTGCGGCCGGGTAAAGGAGCCGAAGCGCTCTCAGGTTCATCCCGACGTTCGCCCCGGACTCGACGCACGAGTTGAGCCGCCCCGCGCTCGCCAGCGCCCTGGTGAAGAAGGCAAGGTTGGACGCCAGCAGCGCCGGCCCCTCGTTTCGCCCGATGTACTCGGTGCCGAAGTCGCCGGCCCAGAAGGCCTCCTGCTCCGTCTTGAACCGCGTCTCGTCGGTCATGGCGCCCCCTCCGTCAGCGCGCGATGCAGGAACTCCACCCGGGTCCAGTCCTCGAGGGTGTCGATGTCCTGGGCCCGGTGTCGCGGGATCATCAGGGGCATCGAGCCAGGACCGAGGATGGGTCGTCGCTCGGCGAACGCCTGGGACCGCCCCCAGTAGAACTGGCCGGCGTCGTGGATCGCCTCCAAGAGATCCTGGGAGCGCGTGTTCACGTGCTCCGGGTGCAACATGGCGATCCTGCCGGCGGCGTCCACGCGGAGCGCCCGCTCGACCGGGTACGGGTAGGTGGTGCAGGTGACGACATAGTCCGCTCCCGTCTCCTCGAGGCGCCGGAGGCCTTCGCGCAGGTCCTCGGCCCGGATCAGCGGCGCCGTGGCGTGAATGCAGCACACCAGCCGGGGGCTCGCGCCCTGGGCCCGGAGCCACTCCACCGCGTGGGCGATCACGGGAAGCGTGCCGACGTGGTCGTCTGCGAGCTCCGGGGGGCGCCGGAACGGCGCGTCCACGCCGTGCCGACCGGCGATCGCGGCAATCTCCTCGTCGTCGGTGGAGAGGATCACCCGGTCGAAGCACCCTGATGCGAGCGCCGCCTCCGCGGACCACGCCAGCATCGGTTTCCCCCGAAAATCGCGGATGTTCTCTCGCAGGATCCGCTTGCTGCCTCCTCGCGCCGGGATGATGGCGACCTTTATGGAAGTGCGCCTCGGAGGAGTCCCACCACCCGGCAGCGCTGCTCCTCCGAGAGCCCCGGGAACATCGGCAGCGACAGTGCGCGCCTGTAGTAGTCCTCGGCCACCGGGAAGTCCCCCTCGCGGAACCCGTACCGCGCGAAGTCGGGGTGCAGGTGGACCGGGATGTAGTGGACGTTCACACCCACCCCGCCGGCCCGAAGGATGTCGAAGACTTGGCGGCGCAGCTTCCCCGAGCCGTCCCGGAGGAGAATCACGTAGAGGTGCAGGGCCGATCGCCCCTCGGGGGAGCGGAACGGCGTGGTGACGGGAAGAGCCGCCAGGTCTCGATCGTAGGCGTCGGCGATCTGGTGACGTCGCGCGACCCACTCGTCGATCCGGAGCAACTGGGACCGGCCCAGCGCCGCCTGGATGTCGGTCATGCGGTAATTGAAGCCCAGCGCGACCTGCTGGTAGTACCAGGGGCCGTCGGGCTCGCGCGTCATCTCCCCCGCGTCGCGCGTGATCCCGTGGCTGCGAAGGAGGCCCATTCGACGCGCCAGCGCCGGGTCGTTCGTGGTGGCCAGGCCGCCTTCCCCTGTGGTGATGATCTTCACCGGGTGAAAGCTGAAGACGGTGATGTCGGAGTGGCTGCAATTGCCGATGGGCGCGCCCCGGTACGTGCCCCCGATGGCGTGCGAGGCGTCCTCGATCACCCGGAACCCGTATCGCCGCGCCAGCGCTCCAATCGCCGCCATGTCGCAGGACTGCCCGGCGAGGTGCACGGGGATGACGACCTTGGGCAGCCGCCCGGCCTTCTCTGCCAGCGCGAGCTTCCCCTCCAGGGCCGAAGCGCTCAGGTTGTAGCTCCGGGGGTCGATGTCCACGAAGCCCACCGACGCGCCGCGGTAGCGAGCGCAGTTGGCGCTCGCCACGAAGGTGACAGGCGAGGTCCAGACTCGATCCTCGGGACCGACGCCGAGCGCCAGGCAGGCCAGGTGAAGTGCCGACGTGGCGCTGTTCGTGGCCACCGCGTGAGCCGAGCCACAGCGGGCCGCCACCGCCTCCTCGAAGGCCGGGACGGCGGGACCCTGGGTCAGGAAATCTGACCGGAGGACGTCGACAACGGCATTGACGTCTTCCTCGCTGATCTGTTGCCGCCCGTAAGGGATTTTCTGCATGGCGGTCAGGCCGCGAAGTCGGGCTGGACGTGCCGCCGGATCAGGGTCCGGATCTCTTCCACGGTGAGGAACTGGGGGTTCGTTCCGCTGTTGTAGCAGAACCCTTCCGGAACACGGCTTGCCTTGGCGTTCGCAGAGTACTCGTCGACCGTGTAGCCGAACATCGCCGCGGCGACTCGGTTCGTGTACCACTGCTCGTAGCCGTTCCCACGATCGACGATGATCGACAGCGCGATGCCGCTCGTCGAGATCACCTCGAGCAGCGGGTCGAACAGGGCCGACAGCTCGTGCGTGCTCACGCGGGCACCTTGACGAACGTGCCGAGGAGCTTGTCCTTGGTGACGCCGGGGAACTGCAGCACCTGGTTGTGCATCGCGACGTACACGCCGGGCGAGACGAGCTGCACGGCGAGCATCGCCTCGGTCAGGTTCTGCAGCGCGTCGGTCGATCGCAGCTCGTACGGGCGCATCGCGCCGGTGAACACGATCGGAGACGCCGGGGTGCCGACCAGCGCGACCACGCGATCGCCCGAGACCGCGAGGCGATCCGTGCCGTGGACCACGACCACACCGGCGGTCTCGCGGGCGAGGCGACCCGCGGTCTCGGCGATCAGCGTGTGATCGTCGGGCGACATGTCGAGGCTGTCCTTGTTCATCAGCGACACGCGCACAACCTCGACGCCGCGGAGCTCCAGCGACGCGAGCATCACGTCGAGCACGGACAGGTGGTTCGCGAGCACGCCCGAGAGCTCGTCGTAGGTCTTCTCGATCGTTCCGCCGGTCGAGATCAGCGCGATGCGTCGCTTCATGTCACACGAGGAGCGGCAGCAGGAAGTAGACCGCGGTCGCGGCCACGGCGGCAGCCATCAGGACCAATAACACGGCGGTCAACCGGGTGCTGGTCTCGGCGGGCGGGGTCACCGCGATTGCCGCCGGCGCCTTTCGCACGTGCGCGGTGGCCGGCGGCGGCGTGCAGTGCTGGGGGGACAATCTATTCGGCCAATTGGGTGACGGCACGACGATGAATCGGCTGACGCCGGTGAGCGTGGACGGACTCGGCAGCGGCGCCAGCGGAGTCGTCGCGGGCGACTACCACAGCTGCGCTCTGACCAGCGGCGGCGGCGTGAAGTGCTGGGGCTACAACAAGTACGGCCAGTTGGGTGACGGCACGACGACGGATCGGCCGACGCCGGTGAGCGTCGACGGACTCGCCAGCGGCGTCGCCGCGATCTCCGCGCACGCCTACCAGACTTGTGCGCTGACCAGCGGCGGCGGCGTCAAGTG
>Ga0209253_10005500_pt1 | contig 10982 bp, 4 predicted proteins | sample FrelakmetBRP12BR_FD_187145 | JGI IMG/M metagenome (GOLD analysis project Ga0209253, IMG submission 187145) | Freshwater lake sediment microbial communities from the University of Notre Dame, USA, for methane emissions studies - BRP12 BR (SPAdes)... | ecosystem: Environmental > Aquatic >... | reverse complement strand
TGATTCGGCTAAAATGAGGGCCGTGGGCGATTAACTCAGCGGTAGAGTGCTACCTTCACACGGTAGAAGTCAGAGGTTCAAGTCCTCTATCGCCCACCACTCTTCTTATCAACAACTTGCACTATCCTACGGCCAAGAAGAACCACGGCGGAAAGTCCGCTCAAGGGCTCGGACATCGATCGGGGGGAGGTCAGCCTTGACAGAGCTTGTTATTATCTAATGGACTGCTTATATTAATGACGTCAGCTTTCGTTTTCCTGTTCAAATTACAGCCAGAGGAGGTTCTCAATGATAGAAAAGAGCCTCTCTCATTATCAGATCATCGACAAGCTCGGTCAGGGGGGGATGGGCGAAGTCTTCCTGGCTCACGACACGACCCTGGACCGCCGGGTCGCCGTCAAGATGCTGCCGGACGCGTTCGCCCGCAACCCCGAACGCCTGATCCGTTTCGAACGCGAAGCCAGGCTGCTGGCGTCGCTCAACCATCCCAATATCGCGGCCATCCACGGCCTGGAACAGGCCGAAGGCCGACGATTCATCATCATGGAGCTTGTCGAAGGGGAGACGTTGGCCAAAAGGATCAGCCGCGCTCCCTTGCCGGTGGCTGAAGCCTTGGAAATCTGCCGCCAGGTCGCCGAGGGACTGGAAGCCGCGCAGGAAAAGGGAATCGTCCACCGGGACCTCAAGCCGTCGAACGTGATGATCACCGGGGACGGCAAGGTCAAGATCCTGGATTTCGGCCTGGCCAAAGCGCTCGAGAGCCGGCCGGCCGAGGAGCTTAGCCAGACGCTGACGCAGGAGCCCGACGTAACCCAGCCGGAGGTCATCGTGGGCACGGCGCCGTACATCAGTCCGGAGCAGACGCGCGGTAAGCCGGTCGATACGCGAGCCGACATCTGGGCGTTCGGCTGCGTGCTCTACGAGACGCTAGCCGGGAAGCGGGCTTTCCCCGGCGGCACGACCACGGAAGTGCTGGCGAGGATCCTGGAACGGGAGCCGGATTGGAGCCTGCTGCCGGCGGCGCTCCCGGAGAACGTCCGCTGCCTGCTGCGGCGCTGCCTGCAGAAAGACCCGTATCGCCGTCTGCGCAGTATCGGCGACGCGCGGATCGAACTGGAAGACACGCTCGCGGGCCGGATCCCCGTCGTCGCGGCGCCGCGGGCGGTGCCCCGCCGGGCCATCCTGATGGCCGCTCTCGCCGGACTTCTTCTGGGGATCTTCGGCGGCGTCCTCTGGATCTTGCGCCATGGGCAAAGGGCCATCCCGCCTCCGGTCGTTCGCTTTGGTTTCGACCTTCCGCCGGACCAGCCCATGAAGCCGACGTGGAACGCGCAACTGATGTTCTCCCCGGACGGGAACACTCTGGCCTATTCCCACAGCGTCGGCGATATGGAGGCCACGGTCATCCGGGGGCTGGGGGAGCTCGAAGCCAAACCGCTCGCCTCCGCGCCCGGGATGAGCATCCCGGTCTTTTCGCCGGACGGGCGATACCTTCTCCTGATGGATTCCATGCAGTCGTCGCTGAAGAAAGCCGCCTTGAGCGGCGGGGCGCCGGTGCTGTTTGCCCCTTACGACATGGCTTTCCGCGGCGATTGGGCCCTCGATGATTATTATTATTGGACGACCCACTACTTTGGCCCCATCGTCCGGACGTCGGCCTCTAACGGCAAGCAAGAATCTGTCACGAAGCTCGACCTCGGGGCCCAGGAGCGGACCCACCGTCACGTGCAGGTCCTGCCCGGCGGCAAGGCCATCATGTTCACGGTCTCGACCGGCGGCATCCAGTCTTTTGACGACGCCCGGATCGACCTCTGCGCGCTCGACGCGAAAAAGCGCAAGACCCTGGTGCAGGGCGGGTTTTCACCGCGCTACTCGCCCTCCGGCCACATCGTCTATGCCCACGGCGGCAGCCTGTTCGCCGTCCCCTTCGACATGAAAAGCCTGGGCGTCACCGGCCCCCCGCTCAAGGTCGTCGACGGGGTTTTCATGAGCACCAACTCCGGCTCCGCCCACTTCGATATCTCGCGCACGGGATCCCTCGCCTACGCCGTGGGCAAAGCCGAGGGCGGGGAACGGACGATGGTCTGGGTGGACCGGGAGGGCAAGGCCAGCCCGCTGCCCTTGCCGCCCCGCTCTTACCTGTTCCCCCGCATCTCGCCGGACGGCAGGCAAATCGCCTTCGAGATCGAGGGCGTGAACCATGATTTATATATATATGATCCCGCTCGCGACGTCACGACCAAGCTGACGACGGACGGCGTGAGCCATGCCCCCGTCTGGACGCCGGACGGCAGGCACATTGCCTTTCGCTCGTGGAAAGCCGGGACCATGACCATGTGGTGGATGCCCTCGGACCGCAGCGGCCCCGAGGAGCGGCTGACGATGGTCGGCGCGCGCCAGAGTGTGGTCTCCTTCTCCCCGGATGGACGCTATGTTCTGTTCAACCAGATGGATATGGGCGGCATGGGGATGGACGCCGACATGGGGATGATGGGGTCCGCAGGGATGGAGTCCGGGGGGACGAGCGTCTGGGTCCTGCCCATGCAGGGCGACCGCACGCCCCAGCCCTTTGCCAAGTCGAACTTCATCCATGGCTCGGGCAAGTTCTCGCCGGACGGCAAGTGGGTCGCTTACTGTTCGAACGAGCCCGGCCAGAACGAGGTTTTCGTCCAGCCGTGGCCGGGTCCGGGCCCCAAAACCCAGATCACTTCGCAGGGAGGCACCGATCCCATCTGGAGCCGCGACAGCAAAGAACTCTTCTTCCGTAACCGGGACAAGATGATGGCTGTCGACGTCGTCACACAACCGAGCTTCCAGGCCTCCAAGCCCCGATTGCTATGGGAGGCCCACTACTCTCACGGCATGAGCTCCTCGTGCGGGCCCCCGGGCACGACCGAGGGCAACTATGACGTGAGCGGCGACGGCCAGCGCTTCCTGATGATCAAGGATCTCGACGAGGACGCCCAATCGACACGTATCATCGTAGTCTTGAACTTCGCCGAAGAACTGAAGGCCCTCAGCAAAAAGCAGCCGCAATGAGGTCCTAAGAAACGCGCGCTGAATGAGTTTGGAGCGCTCTAAGGCTCCCCTTTCCCCTATTGCCGGTCGTGCGGGAAGTTCATACGCCGCAGCAAATCCTGGAAGCGCGGATCCGGACGCAGGCTCCAGATCCGCGGGTCCATCCGGAAGTAGACCAGGAGGGAAGCCCGTTCTTCATAGGCTTTCTCGAGCCACTCGAACGCGCGGTCTTTATCGCCCAGGCCGGCATAGATGACGGCGATCTCGTAGGGTGACACATATTCGCTTTTGGAGCGCGCGAGCAATTTGCCCAGGACCTCCCGGGCCGCGGGCTCTTGACCCGCGACGGCATAGGCATGGCCAAGAGCCGCCGTAGGGAACACGATGTTCCGCCAGCCAACCACGGCCTTCTGAAACTCCGCGATGGCTTCGTCGTGGCGGCCCCGCAGGGCGTAAGACCAACCCAGGGTGAGGCGCGCCAGCTGGTCGGGCGCCCCCAGGCTCAGCGCGCGCGAGGCGTACTTTTCGGCCTCTTCGTAGTTGCCCGCCTCGATCTCGTGCCAGCTCGCGCAGGCGAATAGGCTCGAATTCATCGGGTCGACTTCCAAGGCTCGCTGGGTCACGGCGCGCGCCTCTTCCACCCGCCCCATCGCTAAGAGGTAGTGCGAGTACATATGTTGGGCAACGGAGCCGTGCGGAACGAGTTCTACCGCAAGCTTTAATTCTCTCTCGGCCTCTGAAAAATCCCAGTCGTATTCCAGGGCCACCGTTCCTAAAACCCGAGGCGGTATGCCACCCTTAGCGTCCAGACTAACAGCTTTCTGCGCCGCCTCTTTGGCCTTCGGGTAGATGTCCTTCGGAGCCATCGGCGCGGGGTACATCAGGCGCATGGAATACGTTGTCGCCAGATAACCGTAACCCGCGGCATAGGAGGGATCGATTTGGACGGCCTGCTTCAACAGTTCTTCGGTTTTTGCGGGATTGCCGCCCCACATCCCCCGCATCAAAGCATCCTGGGCCTGAGGGTTGACCGGAGGGCGGGAGCTCAAGCGCGCTTCCTCAGCGGGAGTGAGCCTGGCCTTGATCTTGTGAGCGATGGCCCGGCAGACCTCATTAAGCAGGTTCGGCAGGTCGCGCAATTCCCGCTCGTAGGTTTGCTCCCACAGGCGCCGTTCCGTCGGGGCGTGGATGAGGCTCACGTTCAGCCGGAGGCGGTCACCGACCCGCAGCACGCCGGCCTCGACGACGGCGTCGATATCCAGTTCCCGGGCGATCTCGGGTCGCGGCTTGGGATTCTTCCGGTACGGATTCACGGAGTTGACGGCTGTCAGCCGGACCGCGCTGACCCCGTACATGGAGCTTATGAGCAAATTGGTCATGCCTTGGGCAAGATAGGCTTGCTCGGGATCCTTCGAGAGGTTCTCGACCGGCAAGATAGCTATCGCATCGATGTGCGCGACACCGCCGCCCAGGAGCCTTTCGCGCACGCCCCCGACGTTAAGTCCAATCACGACAGCGATGATGCCGACCAGCCCTGCGGCGAGGGCGAGAATCCAGCGGCGAGAGGAAGCCCCCTGTGCGGGTTTCCTCAGGGTTCGAGCCTTGTCTCTCCTGTTCTCGTCCATGGTGTCCCCTCCTTCCTTTCGTCGGCCAGGGCTTCTCTAGCCGTCTGGCTTTACTTATATCAATCCTGCCGGTCTGGCGGGAAGCTCATGCGGCCGAGCAAGTCCTTGAAGCGCGCATCCGAGCGCAGGCTCCAGATCCGCGGGTCCATCCGGAAGTAGACGAGAAGGCTGGAGCGATCTTGATAGGCTTTCTCGAGCCACTCGAACGCGCGGTCCTTGTCGCCCAGGCCGGCATAGATGACGGCGATTTCATAGGGCGACACATACTCGGTCTTGGAGCGGGCGAGTAATCCGTTGAGGACCTCTCGAGCGGCATCCACCTTGCCGGCGACGGCGTATGCGTGGCCGAGAGCCGCGGTGGGGAAGACTGCGTTTTGCCAGCCCACCACCGCCTTCTGGAACTCCGGAATGGCTTGGTCGAAACGTCCTCGCTCGAGGTAGGACCAACCCAGTGTGAGACGCGCCAGTTGGTCGGGGGCCCCTAAGCTCAAGGCCTGCGAGGCGCGCTTCTCGGCTCGCTCGTAGTTGCCCTCCGCGATGTCGTGCCAGCTCATGCAGGCGATGGTCGCCGAACCGGCGGGATCGAGCTCCAAGGTGTTCTGGCTCTCGGCCCGCGCTTCCTCCATCCGTCCCATGGACAACAGGTAGTGGGCGTACATGTGGTGGGCCCAGAGGCCGCTCGGCGTAAGCTCCACGGCGCGCCTGAACTCGTTGTCCGCCTCGAGATAGTTCCAGTCGTATTCGAGAGCCACCGAAGCCAGGATCCGATGGGAGATGGGGACAGTCGGGTCCAAGCTGACAGCCTTTTGTGCGGCTTCCTTCGCTTTTGGATAGGTATCTCCGGGCGGGAACGTGGGATACATATTGCGCATGAAATACATGCCGCCTAAATAGTCGTAGGGATTGGCCTGCTTAGGATCGAGTTCGCTCGCCTGTTTCAATATTTCCAGGGTCTTTGCGGGATTGCCCCCCCACATAGCCCGGAACAAAGCGTCGTGCGCCTGAGGATTCACGGGACGGGGTCCGGAGAAGGTCGCGTCCTCCTGGGGAGTGAGCTTGGCCTTGCTCACGCGAGCGACGGCCCGAAGAACCTCAGATTGCATGTTCAGGACATCACCGAGATCCCGCTCGTAGGTATGGCCCCACAATTGTCGATTGGTCGGCGCATGAATGAGGTTTGCGGTGAGCCGGACGCGGTCGCCCGAGCGCAGCACGCTCCCCGTGGCGACAGCGTCAATGCCCAGTTCCTGGGCGATCTCGGGGAGCGGCTTTGGGGCCTTCTTGTACTTGGCGACCGATGGGGGGGCGATGACCCGGAAAGCCCCGACCTGTTGGAGGTCGCGCACGAGCATCTGCATCATGCCCTCGACGAAGTAGTCTTGGGCCGGATCATCCGAGAGGTTCTCGAACGGCAGCACGGCGATCGAGTTGATTCGCGGGGCGCCGATGCCCCCGAAAATCCGCTCGCGCACGCCCCCGACGTTCAATCCAACCGCCAGGGCGATGACGACGACCAGCGCTCCGGCGAGCGCGAGAATCCAGCGGCCGGAGAAAGCAGATCGCCCGGCCATTTTTGTCGGGTTGTCCATGGTTTCTCCTCCTTCCTTTGGTCGGCCAGGGGCTCCTCCAGCGGCCTGGCCGGGCTTGTGTCAATCCTGCCGGTCTCGCGGGAAGTTCATGCGACGCAGCAAGTCCTGGAAGCGCGGATCCGAGCGCAGGCTCCAGATCCGCGGGTCCATCCGGAAGTAGACCAGGAGGGAAGCCCGTTCTTCATAGGCTTTCTCGAGCCACTCGAACGCGCGGTCCTTTTCGCCCAGGCCAGCATAGATGACGGCGATCTCATACGGCGATACATATTCCGTCTTGGCGCGCTCCAGCAGTTTTTCCAGGACCTCTCGAGCCGCCGCTTCTTGACCCGCGACAGCATAGGCGTGACCGAGGGCCGCCGTGGGAAAGGCCGTGTTCTGCCAGCCCACGACGGCTTTCTGAAACTCCGCAATGGCTTCTTCGTGGCGGCCCCGCAGCATGTAAGACCAACCCTGGGTGAGGCGGGCCAGCTGGTCGGGCGCCCCCAGGCTCAGCGCCTGCGCGGCGTGCTTTTCGGCATCATCGTAGTGGCCCGTCGTAATATCGTGCCAGCTCGCGCAGGCGAACAGGCTCGAATTCATCGGGTCGACCTCCAGGGCGTGCTGGGTCTCGGCGCGCGCCTCGTCCACCCGCCCCATCGCCAAGAGATAATGCGCGTACATGTGATGGGCATTAGAACCATGAGGAAAGAATTCGAACTCGCGCTTGAATTCCTTCTCGGCCTCGAAGAAGTCCCAGTCGTATTCCAAGGCGACCGTACCCAGAACCCGAGGCGCGAAGGGCGCGTTCGGATCCAAACTGACAGCTTTCCGCGCCGCCTCCCTGGCCTTCGGGTAGATGTCCTTCGGCGCCAGCCGCGCGGGGTACATGAGGCGCATGGAGTACGAATTTCCCATATAGTCGTAGCCCTCGGCGTACGAGGGATCGATCTGGACCGCTTGGTTCAACAATTCGTCGGTCTTCGCGGGATTGCCGCCCCACATCCCCCGCATCAGGGCGTCCTGGGCCTGGGGGTTGACCGGAGGGCGGGAGCTCAAGCGCTCTTCCTCCGCGGGAGTGAGCCTGGCCTTGATCTGGTGAGCGATGGCCCGGCAGACCTCATTTCGCAAGCTCGGCAGGTCGCGCAACTCCCGCTCGTAGGTTTGTTCCCACAAGCGCCGGTCCGTCGGCGCGTGGATGAGGCTCACGGTCAGCCGCAGGCGGTCATCGATCCGCAGTACGCCGGCCTCGACGATCGCGTCGATATCCAGTTCCCGGGCGATCTCGGGTCGCGGTTTGGGGTTCTTCCGGTACTGGTTCACGGAGTTGATGGCTGTCAGCCGGACCGCCCTGATCCCGCCCATGGTGTTGAGGAGCATGCTGGTCATGCCTTGCGCAAGATAGGCTTGTTCGGGGTCCTTCGAGAGGTTCTCGACCGGCAAAATTGCTATCGCATCGATGCGCGGAACGCCGACCCCGCCGAAAAGCCGCTCACGCACGCCCCCGACATTCAATCCAATTACGAGTGCTAGGATCACGACGAGCACGCCGGCGAGCGCGGGAATCCAGTGGCGGGAGGAGGCCCCTTGTCCGGGCTTCCTTGGGATTCGATCTTTGGCTTCCATTTTCTCGTTCATGGTCAGTCCCTCCTTTGGCCCCCTCGTTTGGGCTATCACAACGCAGGGGCCAACAATGGTGTGGGGAAAAAAGTTGCTTTTCTGTTCGTCCCCTCTAACGAGGACAACCTAGCCTTGAAATCCCACCCTTTCCTCGAGAACAAGCATAAATCCCCGTTCAGGAATTGTCAAGGAAGGTTGGGAGGCGAGACCGGCCAGCCCGCCGCATGGCCGCGGCGGCAGATGGAGAGCTGTGCCCAAATTGTGCCCAAAATCTGTCAGGAATATCGAAACATATCTAAAGATATCGAACTCTATCGAAATCCTCGAGCCTTTGAAAATGAGCCTATTGCAGAGTATTTCCATTATTTTCTGTATTTTGGCTTTTTCCGCCGCTTCCTACACACGGTAGAAGTCAGAGGTTCAAGTCCTCTATCGCCCACCACTCCTCTATCAAAGGCGCGGTCCACCAATTCCCCCTTGATGGCGCAAGGGGGATAAGGGGGATTAGTAGATCTAAGCAGAGTCTTGCGACGCGCCTTTGTTTTCCCGAAACGCGGTCCACAAGTCTCCCCCTTGATTGAGCAAGGGGGCAGGGGGATTGATATCTAAAGGCAGAGTCCTGAGACGCGTTTCGGAATGAAATGATATTCCATTGCGCGGCGCGGCGGAGGGACCAAGAACCGAGCCCGTGTCCCGGTCATTTTCCCGTCGAGGACAGGAACGCCACCACGTCCTTCGACGACTTGTAGCCCACGAAGCGGCCCAATTCCCGGCCCTTGGCGCTGAGAACGACGACCGTGGGGTAGGCCCGTACGGCGAGGTCCCGGACGACGGATTTCTCGACGTCTCCATCGAGCTTGACCCCAATGTATCCGGATCGGAGGGCCGCGGCGACCTCGGCGTCCGTCCAGATCCACTCATCCATCGTCTTGCAGGGTCCGCACCAGGTGGTTTCGAAGTCGATGATGATCCGTTTCCCTATTCTCGCGGCTTCGTCCTTGGCGGCAGCCAGGTCATGGCCCCAGACGTACGGCGTCACGGCCCGAGGGCGGCCCCGCTCATCGGCCAGGATGTCGTCCCCGGCCCGGTCCTGGGCTTTGGTCACCGGGAGGTCGACGGCGACGAATTCCAGGTGGCGCCCGTCCGGCGTCACGGACCGGAATTCGAGGACGGTCTCTCGCCCGCCTGTTTCCAGGAACATCAACCGGTCCGTCGGACGGACTTCCTCGTGGGACAGAAGACGCTTGGCCGCCTCGGGCGTCGAGGCGGACAGCACGCTCCAGTCGTCGTCTTTCGTGTAGAGGGCGTCGTTGTCGCCGTCCAGCATCGCCGCCAACGCCTCAGCGTCACCGACGCGGACGCGGCCGCTCCGCCAGGAACGGCGCGAATAGCGGAGGACTTCCGGCGGCGTCTCACCGTCGCGGACGAGCCAGACGTCGACCTGATAAGGCTCGACGGCGCCACCCTGTCCGGAGCCGTAATGGACAGGCAGTTCGATACCGGAGACGGACGTCCACCAGGCCCCGGTTTTTTCACGGAGGGCCGGGACCCCGGAGGCGACCGCCCCGTCGTCCGCGAAATCCCCGTTCCGGTTCCTGTCGAGATAGATGCGACAGAGGTCCTTGGGATGGAAGCCATCCGAAGCGGCCAGAACGGGGATCCATGACCATTCGCCCGGACCGACCTTGATCAGACCGGTCTTGGCCGGAAGGGCCGATCCTTCCGGCAGGCGGAAGCCGTCCGGAACGCTCTTCAACGGGACCTGAGTCCCCTTGGGGCTGAAATTCGGGGCCGGCCCGCCGCCGGGGACCTGGCAGCTCAGTTCGACCCGATAAAGGCGATCGCGGTCGATGCAAGGGACCACAGTGATCCGTGGGTCCTTTCGGGCATCCGCGAGCTCTCCCTGGACGCGGACGACGGGGGTCGTCCCCACCGACGAACGAATGGTCGCTCTGGTCAGCTTTCTGTTCGACCATTCGATATCCACCTCGTATCCGGTGCGGGCTCTCAACCCGAGCACCTTGCCGCTGGTCCAAGATGTGGGCAAGGCCGGCAGAAGCTCGAGTTCGCCGGCATGGCTCTGGACGAGCAGCTCCGGGAATCCCGCGTATTCATTCGTGTAACGCGTGGGACCGTTGGGGGAGGCGAGAGCTTCGAGAGCCTTGTCGCCATCCAACAGCCGGGCCCACCAGCCGTCCTTCGTCGGCAGGTTGGCACCGCTGCCCCGGAGTTCCAGGGAACGCCTGGCCGCTCTGAAGAGATCCGGAGTCCCGCGGGGCGTGATCAGCGAAAGAGGGTACAGCGCCATCAAATGGGACGCATGCCTATGCTCAGGCTCGGCGTCCGCCCAATCCTGGGACCATTCTTGCAACTGTCCCCGGCTTCCGATCTTGAATGGAGCGATCCGGCTGTATGCTGATACGAGGGTTTTCTGGAAATCGGGATCGATATGAAGCGCCCGCGCGGCCTTGACCGTGTCCAGGAAGAGCTGCTTGATGAGGGCCAAGTCGCACGTCGCGCCCATGGCCACGCCATAGGATCCCCCGTCCGGGTGGATGTAGCTGTTTTCCGGCGATGTGGACGGGGCCGTGGTGAGGGTTCCCTCGTTGTCTTCGATGAGCCAATCGAGGCAGAACTCCGCGGCCCCTTTCATGACGGGATAGGCATGGTCCCGGAGATAGCCGGCGTCTCCGCTGAAGGCGTAGTGGTCCCACAGCAATTGGGTCATGAGCGCGCCGCCCATCATCCAGCAGACCCAATAGGGATGAAGCTCCTTCCGTCCCACCATCGCGGTGTGCTTCCAGATATCGACGTTGTGGTGGGCGACCCAGCCCCGGCAGCCGTAATGGACCCGGGCCGTTTCGGCGCCATTCCGGGCGAGTTCTTCGACGAAATGGGTGACCGGCCCGAAGCACTCGGCCAAGTTCCCCGCCTCGGTCGTCCAATAGGCCTTGGGGGCCTCGCTGTTCATGGTCCAATGTCCGTACCAGTTGGGCTTAACCTCTTTGTTCCAGAGCCCTTGGAGCAGCATCGGCTGCCCGCCTTCGCGGGAACACTGGATGACCTCGAAACGGTTGTACTGGAAATCGATGGCCCGCTGATGGGGGTTCTCGCCGTTGATCTCGATCCAGAGCTTCCGGAAGATCCGCCGGTA
>Ga0209253_10005499_pt1 | contig 10982 bp, 8 predicted proteins | sample FrelakmetBRP12BR_FD_187145 | JGI IMG/M metagenome (GOLD analysis project Ga0209253, IMG submission 187145) | Freshwater lake sediment microbial communities from the University of Notre Dame, USA, for methane emissions studies - BRP12 BR (SPAdes)... | ecosystem: Environmental > Aquatic >... | reverse complement strand
GCAGCAACGAGGCGATCAAGCAGGCAGTCGCCGGCGGCTTGGGCGTGGCCGTGCTGTCCGCCCATACCCTGGCCCTGGAAAAAAGCTCTGACGAACTGGTGGTGCTGGATGTCGAGGGTTTTCCCATCCGTCGCCAGTGGTATGCGGTGTATGCACGCGACAAGCAGCTGTCGGTGGTGGCACGCACCTTTCTCGATTTCCTGTTGCATGAAAGCCCGTTGATTGCCAAGCGCTACATGAAGTGTATTCCCGGATTCCTGGCACTGGCCTGTGACAAGGGGTGCAAAGAAAAATGCGCCAAGCAAGGACGGCTCTAATTTTGTTGCAAACTCAGTCTGCTCATCTGTCTATTGTCGAGATCGGCGAAGGCCGTGCTCGTGCTGAACTCAGGTCATGCGCTCTTTTCCCGGTTTGCCGCCGAAGTGATACGCGCCGAGCAACCGGAGTTGGCCGGCAAAATATTCATGCAAACCGCCGTACTTAAAAGCGGCACGCCATTGATCTGGAGATGGTCATTTGATCCCCGGGAAAATTCCTGAAGATGAGTATGGAATTCATCTGCCACCCTGCTAAAATACGCACAGCCTAAATGTTTTCATGCCTACAACCTGTCTATAACTTCGCTCAGATAAATTCCTATGTTGATTAAGCCCGGCCGGGTGAAGTTTGCCGCATCCCAATTCGACGAAGAACTGGATTTGTACCGGGGATACCTCGAGACGCTAGGCATGGTCGCCGGATTGCTGCTGGAAGAATCCAGCGAGCACAATCTGACGGAAGTCATGCGCTTGCTGGCTGAAACCACCGGCGTGAGCTGTTGCTCTCTTTTCCTCAACAAACTCGATGACAGCGGACTGGCCTGTGCAAAACTCCATTGCACTTCGTCTTCCTCCGCGGGTGTCAGACTCTTGTCGGATTACACCCAGTTCAACGAGCTCCAGTACCAGAACTATCCTTTGCTTTCCGATACCCTGCATGTGGGTATGGTGCTTTCAAAACAGGTTTCCGAGCTTCCTCAGGCCGAAGCCGCTCTTTTTGCCGGACAACAGATACATACGGTGCTTTGCATCCCCCTCCTGGTCAGCGGTGAAATGGAGGGATTTGTCGGTCTGTTCAGTCGAGAAACAACGCGCGACTGGCTGCCGCTGGAGGTCAAGGTGCTGTGCATGATCGCCAACAGCCTGGCGCTGGCGTTGGCGCGCAAACGTGTCGAACAAAGTCTGGAAGCGGGCGCTACCCGTCTCAGGGCGCTGGTGGGCGCAACCGAAGATCTGGTCATTGAATATGACCTGATGGGTAAAATTCTCAATATCTGGACTGACAATCAGACCTTCTCTCTCGGGCTCGATGCCGGTTTTGCAGGGACGTCCCTGCAGCAATCCCTGCCTGAAGACATGGCTCAGGCGATACTGCTGGCGACGCCCCGAGTGCTTGCCAGCGGCAACCGGGAAATATTCGAATTTACCCTGAGCATCAATGAAGAAGACCGTTTCTTCATGGGAAGGCTGCAAATGCTGCCTTCAGAATCTGGCCAGACCCGGAACCTGGTTGCGCTGATACGCGATGCGACCGAGCTGATTCAGGAAGAGGCGCGGCGCCAGTCCATGCTTGAAACGATGAACCTGCTCGAGGAAGCCATTGTCGATCTGTCCCCCGAGGGCTGGCTGCTCAACTTCAGTTCGGCCTGGAGCAAGCTGTGTGACATACCGGCAGAAAACGGGAATAAGTGCCTCGGCACACCTTTGTCTGAATACATTTATCCGGATGATCGCGCATCGCTGGGCGAACTCATAGCGCAGCTGGCTACCGCACAAAAACATTCCGATGTCATCCGTTTTCGCCTGCTGCCCGTCCAGGCAGACCCGATCTGGGTGGAGGCGCGCCTGCTGGCACACTGTTCACGTCAGGGGCATGTCATCTCCTTGCGCGGGGTGCTGCGCGACATTACCTCCAGCCACCTGCAGGAGCAGCGTATTACCCAGCTTGCCCTGCACGATGCGCTAACCCAGCTACCCAATCGCATCCTGCTTGAGGATCATCTGCATCAGGCTATTGCCCGTGCGCAGAGAAACAAGACCAAGGTCGCGCTGGGTTTTATCGATCTTGATCACTTCAAGCATATCAACGACACGCTGGGGCATAACGCCGGAGATACGGTACTCGTTACTTTAAGCAAGCGCCTGCAATCCGTGCTGCGGGGAATCGATACCCTGTCGCGCTGGGGTGGGGATGAGTTCGTCGTGCTGTTGCCGGATGTCAGCAATGAAGAAGACTTCCGCAGGGTCGCCGAGCGCCTGCGTGATGTGGCCCGGGATAGCATCGACCTGGATGGCGTGGAAACCAAGATCACGCTCAGCATCGGCTTTGCGGTTTATCCGGATGACGCAGACAGCCCGGAAACGCTGATGAGCGTGGCGGACCATACCATGTTTCATGCCAAGGGCGTCGGACGCAACAATGTGCAGTTTTTCCAGGACATCCACGACAAGACCCTGGATCGGGAAAATGTTCTGCTGCAGACTCGCCTCAACCGCGCCATCCAGGACGGCGCGGTGCAGGTGTTTTATCAACCGGTGGTGGATGTCGAAACGCAGCGGATCGTGACGTTCGAGGCATTGGCTCGCTGGCATGACGATCAGAACGGCTGGATCGCGCCGGATGTCTTTATTCCCATGGCGGAACATCTGGGCATTATTCAGGAACTGGGAGAGCAGGTATTCGACCATAGCCTGCAACGGCTAAAAAGCTGGCGGGAGGTGAACAAGCTCGTACAGACTTCAGTCAATATCTCGCGACTCCAGTTATTTGCGCCCGCGTTCGTGCAGAACCTGTTGAGAAAAGTCGACGATCATGGGCTTAAGCCGCAGGATGTCGTACTTGAAATTACCGAAAGCGTCGCACTTCTGGATCTTAACTACGAATCGAAGCGCCTGCACGAGCTTCATGATGCAGGGTTCTCAATTGCCATCGATGATTTTGGCACGGGCTACTCCTCGCTGTCCCAGTTGCACAAAATGCCGGTGGACATCCTGAAAATTGACACCTCATTCACTTCTCGTCTGGATACAGAAGATGGCCGGCGCATCGTTCAGGCGATTGTGCAAATGGCCGATGCGCTCAACCTGAAGATGGTGGTCGAAGGTGTCGAGACACTAGAAGCCGTGCGATACCTTCGGAGCCTGGGCGTCAGCCAGATGCAGGGCCATTATTTCAGCGCGGCAGTACCGGCCGGGATGTGCGGCAGCCTGCTCCAGAACAATCAGTCCTTGTTCAGGTAATCTATGGCCGCGGAGATGCGGCTGAAATCAGATGTTCTTTGGTTTTGCCACAGTTACGGTGCTTTTACGCCGCCGCTCACGGCGGTGAGAATGCCCTGCAACAGGGCAATCGGTGTGGGTGGACAGCCAGGAACCGCGACGTCCACCGGGATCACGTTCGAGACTTTTCCGCAGCTGGCATAGCTCTCGCCGAAGATGCCGCCGTCGCAGCCACAGTCGCCGACGGCGACCACCAGCTTGGGTTCTGGCGTGGCATCGTAGGTGCGTTTGAGCGCAATTTCCATGTGGCGAGAAACCGGCCCGGTCACCAGCAGCATGTCGGCATGCCGCGGGCTGGCAACGAAGTGGATACCCAGGCCTTCGATGTTGTAATAGGCGTTGTTGAGGGCGTGGATTTCTAGTTCGCAACCGTTGCAGGAGCCGGCGTCGACGTGGCGGATGGCGAGTGCACTGCCAACGTGCCGCAGGATTTGTTCCTGCAGGTTCTGGATTTCCACGCGCAGCGCATTATCGGGCTGGGGCGGCGTTTCGGTCTTGATGCCGGTGCGCAATATTTGCTTGATGATCTGGTACATAAAGTTCCATTAACCACAGAGACACGGAGGCACAGAGAACTGCGTAAAAAACAGGGCTAATTATTCCTGATGTTTGATGCGAGTCCCATGGCTTGCCGTTTGATATCTCGAATTTCTCTGTGTCTCTGTGCCTCTGTGGTGAAAAAAATTATAGGTCCTGTCCGGTGTAGCTCAGGTTGAACGATTTGTTGATGAGCGGGAAATCCGGCACGATGTTGCCGATGATCGCGTGCTCCAGTACTGGCCAGTTCTGCCATGACGGGTCGTGCGGGTGGAGGCGATGGATTGCGTTGTTCTTGCCGGTATGCAGCGCAATCAGAATCTCGCCGCGCCAGCCTTCCACCCAGCCCAGCCCCAGGGCGTTTTCCGGCGCATCGCCGACGGTTGCTCGGAGTTCTCCTGCCGGTAGCTGATCCAGGATCAGGCGGATCAAGCGCATCGATTCCTGTACTTCCTCGAAACGTACCGTGACCCGGGCCGCAACGTCGCCATTGCGATGGGTGGCCATGCGCACGTCGAGACTATCGTAGGGCGCGCAGGGGAACTGAGCGCGCAGGTCCCAGGCCTGGCCGCTGGCCCGACCGGGCAAACCGGTCAATCCCAGTTGCGCCGCCAAGTCGGGCGAGACCCGGCCGGTGGTGAGGAAGCGATCCTGGGCGCCGGTGTGCTCGTCGTAAATGTCTTTCAGGATGTTGATCTCGTGCTCGAGATGCCTGAACACCTGCAGGATGCGTTCGCGGCCCTTCTCGTCGAGGTCGCAGGTGACGCCGCCGGGCACGATTTTGTCCATCAGGTAACGGTGGCCGAACAGTTCGGCGTTCAAGCGCAGCACATCCTCCTTGAGTATCCAGAACTGGGCGAAGCCGAATGCCAGCGCCACGTCGTTACCCAGGTAGCCGAGGTCGCCGAGGTGGTTGTGGATGCGCTCCAGCTCGAGTAGGACAGCGCGCAGCGCCAGGGCACGGGGCGATGGCGTGGTGCCGGTGACGCTTTCCACCGCTTGGGCGTAGGCCCAGGCATAGGCTACGGTGCTGTCGCCGCTGACCCGCCCGGCGAGTTTCGCGCCCTGTTCCAGATTCATGCTCTCGAAGCGCTTTTCGATGCCTTTGTGCTTGTAGCCATGTCGCTCTTCCAGGCGTAACACGCGGTCGCCGATAATCGAAAAGCGGAAGTGTCCCGGTTCGATGGTGCCGGCATGGACTGGGCCGACCGGGATTTCATGGACTCCCTCACCGGTGACGGTAACGAAGGGATAGCCATCGGTTTCGGTTGGGAATACGGTATTGCCGTCGAAGCTCTTGCGCAGCGGGTGCACGCTGCTTGGCCAGGAACCGTGGCGTATCCACTTGCGATGATCGTCTGCGCCGGTGGCGTGCAGTCCGAGCAGGTCGGCTGCGGCGCGCTGCATCCGGTTGGCGCCGGGGAAGAGATCGCTGATATCGGGATAGGCCGGACGCTCCGAACCCAGCGGCAGGGTCAGGCACAGCATGCCGATCGCGGTGACCAGTGAGACATGCAGCGCATACCCTGCATCGCACGCCAGTTCGTCGCTGCCCCACAGCGCGACCAGCTTGCCCCCGCCACGCGCTACCTGCTCGCACAGACTGCGGAATTGAATGGCATCCACCGTGCCGTGCCAGATCGGCATGGCACCTGGTAGTTTGGGAAAATTAGTAGGGAATTCGTCTAATCTCATCGTTATTTCACTATAAATCTTTAATTTAGTGAGGGGTGAAGAGGTGAGGGGTGAGGCGGAAAGTCAAACCCCTCACCGCACCGATTTTGATTTTGCCCCTCACGCCTCACGCCAAATCATCCGATCAACGCCGCCGCCTGGCGATACCAGTCTGCCAGGTAGGGCGGGATGTACAACCCGAGTAGCAGCACCAGGCCCAGATGCACGAACACTGGTACCAGCGCGGGCGGATGGGGCAGGCGTTCGCCGCTGGTTTCGCCGAATACCATGCTCTGCACCCGGCTGAATATCGCGGCGAATGCCACGCCCAGAGCGGCGAGCAGGAACGGCGTGGTCCACGGGTAAGCGTGCATGGCGGTGGTGATAATCAGGAACTCGCTGGCGAACACGCCGAATGGCGGCATGCCGAGGATCGCCAGGGAACCGATTGCCAGGCCCCAGCCGATGGTGGGGTTGGTTGTGATCAGGCCGCGGATGTTTTCCATCAGCTGGGTGCCGGATTTCTGCGTGGCATGGCCGACGGCAAAAAAGATCGCCGACTTGGTGAGGGAGTGCACGGTCATGTGCAGCATCCCGGCGAAGGTCGCTACCGGGCCGCCCATGCCGAAAGCAAAGGTCATCAGCCCCATGTGCTCGATCGAGGAGTAGGCGAACATGCGCTTGACGTCCTTCTGGCGCGACAGGAAGAACGCGGCCATGACTACGCTGAGCAAGCCGAAACCCATCATCAGGTTGCCGGCGAGATGGCTGCCGAGTGCGCCGTCTACCAATACTTTGGAGCGTACCACGGCGTACAGCGCGACGTTGAGCAGCAGGCCGGAAAGCACGGCGGAAACCGGAGTCGGGCCTTCGGCATGAGCATCGGGCAGCCAGTTGTGTAGCGGCGCCAAGCCGACTTTGGTGCCGTAGCCCACCAGCAGGAAGACGAAGGCCAGCGACAGTACGGTCGGTTCGAGCTGGGCTTTGACCGCATCGAGATGGGTCCACAGCAGTGCGTTGCCGCCTGCGCCGAGGACTTTTTCCGCCGCGAAGTAGAGCAGTATGGTGCCGAACAGCGCCTGGGCGATGCCCACGCCGCACAGGATGAAATATTTCCACGCCGCTTCCAGACTGGCCGGGGTGCGGTAGAGAGAGACCAGCAGCACGGTGGTCAGGGTTGCCGCTTCCATCGCCACCCACATGATGCCGAGGTTGTTGGTCAGGAGCGCAACCAGCATGGTGAAGGTGAACAGCTGGTACATGCTGTGGTAGAGACGCAGCATGTTGATGGTGAGCTTGCCGTGTGCCTGTTCAATGCGCATGTAGGGGCGCGAGAACAGCGAGGTGGTGAAGGCGACGAAGGCGGTCAGCGCAACCAGGAAGACGTTGAAGGAATCGACGAAGAACTGCTCGTTCAGCGCGGTCATCGGGCCATCGGTGATGACCCGGACTGTGAGGAATGCCGATGCCACGAAGGTGCCGAAGCTCATGACGGAATTCAGTTCGGGGGCGAAGCGCTGGTAGCCGAAGAGCGCCAGCAGCAGGCCGCCGATCAGGGGAATCGCCAGTATCCAGAGAATTTCCACGTCAGTCTTCCTTGAGTTTTTCCATGTGCTTCAAGTCCAGGCTGTCGAAGGTTTCCCGGATCTGGAAGAAGAAGATGCCCAGGATGACCATGCCGATCAGCACGTCGAGAGCAATGCCCAATTCCACCACCATCGGCATGCCGTAGGTGGCGCTGGTGGCAGCGAAGAACAGGCCATTTTCCATGGCGAGGAAGCCGATCACTTGCGGCACCGCCTTGCTGCGCGTGATCATCATCAGGAACGAGAGCAGCACGCTGGCCATGGCAATGCCCAGGGTGCTCTTGGTGATGGTGCCGGCCATTTCCGAAATCGGCGCCGCCAGGTTGAAGGCAAATACCACCAGGGCGATGCCTACCAGCATGGTGGTGGGGATGTTGAACAGCGTCTCGACGTCCCATTTGACGTTCAGCTTGCGAATCAGGCGGTGCAGGATCCACGGCAGGATAATCACTTTCAGCACCAGTGTCAGCGCCGCCGAGTAGTAAAGGTGATGCTGGTGCGAGGAATAGGCCACGATCGCTGTACTGGCGGAGAGCAGCAACCCCTGCAGCGCAAACAGGTTGATCAGAGACAGCACCCGGCGCTGCGACAGCATGGCGAACGAGACCAGCAGCAGCAGCGCCGCGAACAGGTTGATGAGTTGACCGGAAAAATCTGCCATTTCAGCTCCCCAGCAGGAAATGGATAAGCATGCCCAGCACCGCCAGCAGGAAGGCGGTGCCCATGAATTCGGGCACGCGGAAGATACGCATCTTGGCGGAGACGGTCTCGAGCAGCGCGAGGCCGGCGCCCGCTGCCATCAGCTTCAGGAACAAGGCTGCCAGCGCCAGCGGCATCGCTTTCCAGTTGCCGGCCTCGGCGATGCCCCAGGGCAGGAACAGCGCAATGCCGATGGTCGTGTAGGCGAGCAGTTTGAGCGCGCTGGCCCATTCGATCAGGGCCAGGTGACGGGCCGAGTATTCCAGGATCATGGCCTCGTGGATCATGGTCAGTTCAAGGTGGGTGGAGGGGTTGTCCACCGGGATGCGGGCGTTTTCGGCCAGCAGCACCATGACGAAAGCGACGGCGGCGAAGGCCAGGCTGGGGTAAATCACGAACTGCTTGTGCGCCAGGGTTTCGACGATGGTGACCAGCGAGGTGGACTGGCTGATCGTGGCGGCGGTGAAAAACACCATCAGCAGGGCTGGTTCGGCGAGAAAACCGACCAGCATTTCGCGGCGCGCGCCGAGGGTGCCGAAGGAGGTACCGATATCCATCGCCGCGAGCGAGATGAACACCCGAGCCAGCGCGAAAATGCCGACCAGGGCGATCACGTCTACCGCCGGGGAAAGCGGCAGGTCGGTAGCGATGACAGGGACCAGCGCCGCCGCCAGCCACATGCTGGCGAACAGGATGTAGGGCGTGGATCGAAATAGCGGCGAGGCATTATTCGCCAGTATGGCATCCTTGTGGAACAGCTTGATCAGGTTGCGGTAGGGTTGCAATACGCCGGCGCCGCTGCGGTTTTGCAGCCAGGCGCGGCACTGGTTGACCCAGCCCAGCAAAAGAGGGGCGATCAGCACTACCAGCGTGTCTTGGAAGAGTTGTAAAAGTATGCCGTTCATCGGATAAACGCCAGTAGCGCAAGCAGGGTGACAAAGCTGTACAGCAGATAAACATGGATGCGGCCATGTTGCAGTTTGCCGATCAGCGCGGAAAGACTCTCGGTGAGCCGGGCGATCGGCAGATAGCACCATTCCCACAGCAGATCCCTGGTTTCACCGCGGTAATGCGGTTTTTTGTCGAACGGGCTGGGTACTTCGCGGGTGATGCCGAAAAACAGTTCGAAAATCTGCCGGATCGGCTGGCCAAAACCCTCGGCGGTATCCTGCATACGTGCGGTCTGTTCGGGATATCCGCAATCCCAGGCCGGGCCGCGGCGCAGGCGGCCGTGATAGAACTTTTTCACCACGACCATGGTGAAGAGTACGCCGATGATGATGATCACGAACAAGACCAGCGGGCTGTAGCTGGCGCGCTCCGGCTGAATGGGGGTGAGCCACATCCAGCCGGTCTGGGCGGCGCTGACGCCCAGAGTGTGACCGACCAGCATCTGGGTAACAAAATCGATGTGCAGGATGAAGAACACCGGAAATACCCCCAGCAGGATGCAGCCCAGGGCGAGCCAGGTTAGTCCGGCCCGCTCCCAGATGCCGACATCATGCGCTTGTTCGACCACTTTTTCCTCTCGTGGCTGGCCGAGAAAAATCACTCCATAGAACTTGACCATGACGTAGCCGGCGAGCGCTGCTGCCAGTGCGAGCGCGGCCGCAGCAATCGGAATCAGCATGTTGAGGTAGGGGTGAGGGAGACCCGGGGAGAGCAGGAATGCCTGCAGCAGCAGCCATTCGGAAACGAAGCCGTTGAGGGGCGGCAAGCCAGCGAGCGCGAGGGTGCCGACCAGCACCAGCAGCGCCAGCTTTGGCATGCGGTGGATAAGTCCTCCCAGCTTGCCCAGATTGCGTTCGCCGGTAGCGTGCAACACCGAGCCGGTGCCGAGAAACAGCAGCCCCTTCATGAATGCATGGTTAAGCGAGTGGTACAGGACGGCGGTCAGTGCCAGCGCCGCCAGCGCTTCTTTCTGGAAAGAGTGGAAGATGATCGCAAGGCCGATGCCGGCCAGAATGATGCCGATGTTCTCGATCGAGGAATAGGCGAGCAGGCGTTTCATGTCGGTCTGGACTGCGGCGAACAGCACGCCGAACAGTGCGGTGACGAGCCCCAGGGTCAATGCCAGCGCGCCCCACCACCATAACTGCATGCCGAGCAGATCGAAGCTGACGCGCAGGATGCCGTAAATCGCAGTTTTCAGCATGATGCCGCTCATCATCGCCGAAACCGGCGAGGGCGCGGCAGGGTGGGCTTCCGGCAGCCAGGCATGGAGCGGCAGGATGCCGGCCTTGGCACCGAAGCCGAACAGGGCGAGCAGGAAAGTGACACTCGCCCAGAAACTGGTCAGGTGCGCCTCGCGCATGGTGGCGAAGGTGTAATCTCCATGCCCGCCCTGCATCACGCCGAAGCACATCAGGATGGCGATTGCGCCGACATGGGCGACGAGCAGGTAGAGAAAGCCGGCGCGGCGAGTTTCGGGGATGTTGTGGTCGGTGGTGACCAGGAAGTAGGAGGATAGCGCCATGGTTTCCCATGCCACCATGAACAGATAAGCGTCATCGGCGAGAAACACCAGCGCCATCGCGGCAAGGAAGATGTGGTACTCGAAACAGTACGACAACGCCCCCATGCCCAATTCGATTTTCTTCAAGGGTGGTGCCGCGATTCACGCCACGAGTTCGATCCACTTGCTCGGTACCCCGGCATCGCACGGCTGCGTGCGCCTGTCCCCGTCCAACGCCGCCAAGCTTTACGCCATGGTCTCGCGTCACGGAAAAGATCGCACGCAGATCTCAGTGCACGGCCGTCCGAAGTATTCCGCACCGCAGATCGCCCGCGCCCGGCTGGCCAGCCCCCCACGCATGCGCTACGCCTATAGCCCGTATAGTTATGGCGGCTACGGCTACGCCCAACCCCGATACATCTATCCCGGCGACGCGCCGCCCCGGTATTACATCCAATCGAACAGACAGCGCGCCGTTGCGTTGAAAAAACGCCGAGCGGCGGTACGCCAATACTACTCGGCCTATTGATGTGGTTGAAACCGCCGGACATGAAGAAGTAATTGACAACGCTGTCCGCTTCTTTCCGTCGCCCGCATCGGGCGCAGTTTCAAAACGGGTTCCATGTCGGCTGCGACGTGAACCGCAAATAGCCGATATTGGCCCCGAGCCTGAGACCGATGCCGGATCGGATCGGCGCCATGATGACATCACCG
>Ga0209253_10005498_pt1 | contig 10985 bp, 10 predicted proteins | sample FrelakmetBRP12BR_FD_187145 | JGI IMG/M metagenome (GOLD analysis project Ga0209253, IMG submission 187145) | Freshwater lake sediment microbial communities from the University of Notre Dame, USA, for methane emissions studies - BRP12 BR (SPAdes)... | ecosystem: Environmental > Aquatic >... | reverse complement strand
TTCTCCTTTTGGGTTGAGCGTCAGTGCGTTCAGTGCACGATTCGCATGGTAGAGAAACGCATTGGATAGGTCTAATTGATTGTTGCGATACAAGCGATAGCCATTGGCTATTACATCATTTACGACACCACAGCGGGCTCGTCCAGCTTGCCCACGCCCGGCAGATTGCAGGCCAGGATCGCCTGATACACCGCCTCCACCGCCTGCGGGCGAGGAAAGCTCTTGCGCCATGCCAGCGCCACCCGACGGCTGGGCACGGGGGCTGCAAACGGGCGCACGGCAAGCAGACTATTGTGCTCGGGGATTCCATCCGCCGAGGTCGATGGCAGCACGGTTATTCCCGTCCCGGAAGCCACCATGTAACGGATGGTTTCCAGCGAGCTGCCCTCCAGCGTCTTCTGGATGCCGTTGCTGCCGCGGTTGAGCGCCGGGCAGGCCTGCAGCACCTGGTCGCGAAAGCAGTTGCCGCTGGTCAGGAGCAGGACATCCTCCTCACCCACCCAGGCAGCGGGGATTTCCTCGCTTTTCAGCCAGTCATGCCCGCTCGGCAGAACAATGCGAAACGGCTCGTCGTACACGGCCCGGGTAACGATACCGGCTTCGGCAAAGGGGTGCGACAGCACCACCAGATCCAGCTCGCCACGCCTGAGAAGATCAGCCAGTTTGTGGGTGTAACTTTCCTGGATCAGCAGCGGCATCCTGGGCGCCCGCTCGCGCAGGATCGGAATCAGTTCAGGCAGGAGATAAGGCCCGATGGTGTAAATGGCGCCCAGACGCAGCGGCCCCGCCAGTTGATCCTTGCTCTGCGAAGCGACGCGCTTGACCCCTTCCGCCTCCTCCAGCACGCGATGGGCCTGGGCCACAACCTGTTCGCCGAGGGGTGTCAGCGATACCTCGCTCGCGCCGCGCTCGAACAAGGTCACTCCAAGCTCCTCTTCCAGCTTGCGCACCGCCACGCTCAAGGTCGGCTGACTGACGAAGCAGGCTTCGGCTGCACGGCCGAAATGCCGCTCACGAGCGACGGCGACGATATATTTGAGTTCAGTGAGGGTCATGTCTGCATTCCGCGCGCAGCATCAAAATGATGAACATCATATAGCATCTTTTCCACTACCAGATTATGCCCAGATGCCATCCCGACGTTTATCCGTGTCGCCTGGCAGCCTGATTCTGGTCATCTGCGGATAAAAGAGGATTTAATATCATATGCACAGCCTTCTGTAGGCGGCTTCCAACCTGTCGGCATAAGGTTCGACATGAAAGTCCGAGCAATGCACCAGAGTCACTGTCCATTGCCGCCGGTCGAAACCGATCAAGTCGTCGAATTCAACCGGCTTGCCTGCGGCTTCACCCGGTTCTCGCCTTACCCCCATGTCATCGAGGTACATGGAAGTTCGTTCCAGCCGCAGATGTTGGTCGGGGTTTAGCAGCACCGCTTCGAAGTCGTGTAAATAGTGAGGCAAATCCGACAAGGCGATGTGTTTTTGTATTTTACTCAACATATTATCCACTTCCTCTGCCAGCGCCGGTCGTGTCAAGTCGTTGGCCTCATGCAGGCAAGCCATCAGCCTATCCTTTTCCCGAAGAAGATCAGATTTTTCCTGCTTGCGGGTTTCGATTCTTTTGGCGACCAGGTCGATCAATTTGTCGAAAAAACTCCAGGCGATCATTTCACGGGTCTCTTCTATGCTGGTGGAGGGATTTTCCAAAGTATGGTTGGTGAAATAAACGACGTGCTGCAGAACATCTCTCCGCAACACTTGTCCGTGCAACTCCATGCCCACGGTATTTTTTTCCCAGCGCCGCATTCCCATTAAGGCATAAACCTCTCTGGACGCTGGATTCTGCATGTGAAAATCGCGCATGGCCAGGCTGGAACACAGCCCCTCATGGATGAAATCAACGGAAGGAAACAAGGCGTGGACCAATGGAACCTGGACATAGGCTGCGCGGCTGATTTCGACTGGACCGGGAATGATGGCTGCCAGACTACGCGAGTATTCCAGAGCGCTAACGATAGGCTTGTGAAATACCTTGGGGTAACCCCCTATTTGCTTGAGATGGGGTTCAACCCGGTTCACTGCCCTCTCGGTGGCCGATGCCAGGCCCGGCATTTCCATTTGCCGCTCCAATCCTAGCCAATGTTTCAGGAATCCCATTTTCCACCCATCGTGATCTTCCGCGAAACCTCAGCATATCCTGGAGAATTATTGCCAAATCAAAGAATCTGCAGATGCGAATAAATTCGCACTTGCGAACCCTTCAGCCGAGGTTTTCAGGTTCAAGACTCATCACCATGAAAACGTGCTGGAGTGATTTTGCCGAAGCGGGCTAATCCTCTGCCTTCTTTTTTTTCGCTGTTACTTTAGCCTGCCTGGAAATTGACTTCCTGATTTCAAACAATTCCGCCAGCCTTGCCGCGACCCGGCGATTGACGCTGCCCTCCGGGTATTTTCCGGAGGCATCGGCGTCCCCTGCCGGCACGCCGGTCAGAAGGGCTATCGCCTGATCGACATTTTCCACGGCATAGATCTGGAACCGGCCAAGCTCGGCGGCCTCCACCACATCCCGACGCAGCATCAAATGCTTCATGTTGGCGGCGGGAATCAGCACCCCCTGCTCTCCTGTCAGCCCCCGTACCGCGCAGATATCGAAGAAGCCCTCGATTTTTTCGTTGACCGCGCCGATCGCCTGCACCTGGCCAAACTGGTTCACCGATCCGGTCACCGCCAGAGACTGCCTGATCGGCGCATCCGCCAGGTTGGACAGCAGCGCGCACAGTTCCGCCAGGGAAGCGCTGTCGCCCTCGACGAAGCCGTAGGACTGCTCGAACGCCAGGCTGGCGGAAAACGCCAGCGGCTGGTTCCTGGCGTAGCGCGCTGCGAGGAACGAGGACAGGATCAGCACGCCCTTGGAGTGAATGGCGCCGGATAGCTTCACCTCGCGCTCGATGTTAACCAGATCCCCGTCGCCGAGCCGGGTGGTAGCGGTAATGCGGATCGGCTGGGCAAAGGCGAATTCGCCAAGTTCGATCACGGAAAGCCCGTTCACCTGCCCCGCCACCTCGCCCTCTGTGGCGATCATCAGGGTACCGCGCAGAATCTCCTCGTACAGCCTGGACCTGAGCCGGTCCAGCCGGTGAATGTGGGTATCGATCGCCTGCTGCACGTCGGCTGCGCCCACTACTTCGTGGCCGGCCTCGCGCGACCAGTAATCGGCCTCGAGCAGCAGATCGGCCACGCTGCGCATGTGGGCGGAAAGCCTTTGTGCATCGCCGGCCAGGCGCGCACTGTGCTCGATCACCCGCGCCACCGCACCGCGGTCGAACGGCTGCAATCCCTCCTTGCGGGTCAGCGTGGAAATCAGCCTGGCATACAGCAGATGGGTATCTGCGTTGCGCTCGATGCGATCCTCGAAATCCGCCGCCACCTTGAACATTTCTTCGAATTCCGGGTCGTATTCCTGCAGCAGGTAATAGAACAGGCGGTCACCGAACAGGACCACTTTGACATCCAGCTGAATCGGCTCAGGCTCCAGCGACACGGTGCTGACCAGGCTGTACATCTGGCCCAGCGATTCGATGCGGATCTCGCGCGATTGCAATGCCCGTTTCAGGGCCTCCCAGGCAAAAGGCTGCACCAGCACCTTGCGCACGTCCAGCAGCAGATAACCACCGTTCGCCCTATGCAGCACACCCGGCTTGATCATGGTGAAATCGGTCACCAGTGCACCGAACTGGGCGATATGCTCGACCCGCCCAACCAGGTTGCTGTAGGTCGGGTTGTCCTCGCTGACGATAGGCGCGCCGGGCGTTGCGTCGTGCGTAACCAGCACGTTCACCTGGTAGCGGTGGAAGGTCTGGCGTGTAATGATATTCATGCCGGCTAAAGTCGTGGATTCCTCCTGCTTGCGGAAATCGTCTGCGTTCTCGACCACGTCCTGCTGCACCAGGTCGAGGTATTTCAGCACTTCGGGCAGGTCGGCGTAGGCTACCCTCAACTCATTCACCAGGTGAACAACGACTGACAAGGTGGTTTCGCGGTCAAGCTGCTTGACCTGCTCATGCCTTTCCTTCCGCCACTGCGGCATCTGCCGCAGGACTTTTTCCAGCCTTTCCTGCAGCCCGGCGATCACGGCCTCCACCCGCTGTTTTTCCTCTGCCGGCAGCTTCTCGTATTCGTCGGGGGGGATCACCTCATGGTTGTGGGTAGGGGCGAAGGCGAACCCGTCAGGTGTGCGCAACAGCACGATTTCCTGCTTCTCGGCTTCATCTCCCACTTCCTTGAATGCCGCCTCCCGCCGCTTGTTGAATGCCTCCTGGATCGCCTCGGTCCTGGTGCGGTATTCGTCGCTCTCGAACAGGGCGGGGATCGCAGCACGCAAATCTTCCACCAGCTGTGCCATGTGGCGGCGCAGTTCGGCGCCCTTGCCGGGCGGCAGCCTGAGTGCTTGGGGCTGGTGCGGCTGAGGAAAGTTGTTGATATAGCACCAGTCGGAGGGCTGATGCTCGTCCCGCGCCCGCTGTTCTAGAACCTGCCGCACCATGCTGCGCTTGCCCATGCCGGCGGGGCCGAGTACGAAAAGATTGTAGCCTTCGCGGCGAATCCCGGCGCCGAAGCGCACCGCGTCCATGGCGCGTATCTGGCCGATGATTTCGGCCAGGTCTTCCAGTTCGGCCGTGGTCTGGAATCCGAACTGTTCGGGATCACAGGACTGATAAAGCTGGTTGGGTTGCAGCGGAGGAAGGGTGGTCATTTTTTATCTTTCTTGAGAAGACGACACGCTTTCGTTTTTATTATAGCGATTTGCTGCGGCTGCGCTCGCCGAGGATACGCAGACGCTGATACAACTCGCGCTCCTCGGTCGATGGATGTTCGGGGATATGTACCCGGATACGCAGGTAAAGATCGCCGTGTTGCCGTCCGCCGAATTCGGGCAGCCCCTTGCCACGGATTCGCAGCACGGTATCGTGCTGAGTACCAGGGGGAATGGTCACTTCGGCTGGGAAGTCCAGCGTCGGCACCTTGAGTTTCGTGCCCAGCACCGCATCGACCACAGGAATCGATTCGCTGCGCCAGAGATTGGCTCCATCGCGCTCGAAACGTGGATCGGATGCACTGCGCACCACCACGAACAAGTCGCCTGGCTGCCCCCCCTGCTCCCGGCTCGGCATGCCGCGACCTGGAATACGCAGGGCCATCCCCTCCTCCACCCCGACCGGAATCGTGATGTTCAGGACTTCTTCGTGCGTTGTCTTGCCCGTGCCGCCGCAAGACGGGCAGGGCTTATCGATCACACTGCCCCTGCCCAGGCAAGCCGGACAGACGCTGATCTGCTGGATGAGGACATTGCTCTTGTTCCGGGTTTCGCGGTGGCTGGTGGTCTGCTGACCGGTACCGTTGCATGTGCTGCAAACCCGTGGCTGGGTGCCCGCCGCAGCGCCACTGCCGTGGCAGGCCGAACAGGCTGTCTGATACGGCAGGCGAACCTTCTCCTCGCCGCCGGAGACCACTCTCTCCAGCGGGACGGTCATCTCGACCTCGATATTCGACCCGCGCACCGGACCGGCCTGGCGACGGTGAAAGAATTGATTGAACAGCCCGCCTCCCGGACCGAAATCGAAATTGAGGCCGCCGAACAGATCTTCGAAATCGATGCCGCCGAACAGGTCCTCGCGGCTGAACCCGGCTACGCCCTCGAATCCCCGCGCGTCATATTCGGAGCGCTTCTTCGGGTCGGAAAGCACGGCATAGGCTTCGGCGATTTCCTTGAAGCGCTCCTCGGCGCCCGGCGCCTTGTTGCGGTCGGGATGGTACTGCAGGGCGAGCTTGCGGAAGGCGTCCTTGATCGCCTTAGCGTCGGCATTTTTCGGAACGCCGAGCACCTCGTAGTAATCGCGTTGGGCGGTTTCGATGATGATTCCTTACATCATGAATTTATTGGCTTTGAAAAAGCGATTGAACCGCAGAGGACGTGGAGGACGCAGAGGAGTTCAAAGTCTAAAACAGGCCACCAAAAACTCACCCAAAGTAAAAATCGGCACGCGTCTATAATTCTTTTTTTGGGGTTCCTCTGCGTCCGCTGCGGTGAATAGTTGTTTTTTAATCGCTTGCTCTACCTTGCCTCTTTATATTCGGCATCCACCACCCTGCCGCGCGGCCCGGAGCCGCTTGGCCGGGCTTCGCCAGAGGCAGCGCCTTCTTCGGTTTTTGACTCTGGATAGGGGGTCTGTGCGTACACTCCGGCACCGGGTTGCTGGGCATAAATCACCGCACCGGCTTCCTTCAGCACCTTCTGCAAGGATTCCGCGCGCTCGGTGGCAAGCTGTGCATCGCGCCTGGTTAATGCTTCCTTCACCTCGCGCAGTGAGGCCTCGATCCTGCCCTTGAGTTCTGCGGTGAGCTTGTCGCCGAAATCCGCCAGCATCTTTTCCGCCTGATAGCAGACGGAATCTGCCGTGTTCAGCTTGTCCACTTCCTCGCGTCGTTTCTTGTCCTGATCGGCGTACTGTTCGGCTTCATGGATCATGCGCTGCTTCTCGCTATCGGAAAGCCGGGTCGAGCCGGTAATGCGGATCGACTGGGTTTTGCCGGTGGCGGTATCCCTGGCAGTGACATTGAGGATGCCGTTCGAGTCAATGTCGAACGTCACCTCGATCTTGGGCATTCCGCGCGGCGCCGGCACCAGGCCGTCGAGGTTGAATTCCCCCAGGCTGGCGTTGTCCGGGGCCATCGGGCGCTCGCCCTGGAATACATGGATGGTGACGCTGGTCTGCATGTCGGCGGCGGTGGTAAAAATCTCGGATTTCTTCACCGGCACAGGGGTGTTGCGCGTGATCAGCGGGGTGGCCACGCCGCCCAGGGTTTCGACGCCGAGCGTCAGTGGCGTCACGTCCACCAGCACGATATCGCCCACCTCGCCAGACAGTACGCCGGCCTGGATTGCCGCGCCGGAGGCGACGCATTCCATCGGGTCGACCCCCATTTCCGCCTTGCGTCCGAACATGTCCTCGAAGAAGGTGCGCACCGCCGGCATCCGGGTCGGCCCGCCGACAAAGACGATGCGGTCGACATCGCGCGGGGTGATGTTGGCATCCCTCAGGGCCTGCTCCACCGGCCCGCGGCAGCGCTCGATCACCGATCGCACCACCCGCTCCAGGTCGGTGCGAGTCAAATCCAGTTCGAGGTGGCGCGGCTCACCGCCCGAGGAAGCGATGTAAGGCAGGCTGATATGGGAGGTGGTGCTGGCGGTCAGTTCGATCTTGGCCATCTCCGAGGCTTCGAGCAAACGCGCAGCGGCCTTGCGGTCGCCGCGCACATCGATGCCGGATTCCGTCCTGAAGCGGTCGGCCAGGTATTCGAAAATACGCTGATTCATGTCGGTGCCGCCGAGCTGAGTATCGCCCGATGTGCTCTTCACCTCGAACACGCCCTTGCCGAACTCCATGATGGTCACGTCGAGCGTGCCGCCGCCGAAATCGATCACTGCGATGCGCAGTTCCTGCCCCGCCCGGTCAAGGCCGTAGGCGAGCGCGGCAGCGGTGGGCTCGTTCACCAGCCGCGCCACCTCGATGCCGGCGATGCTGCAGGCATCCTTGGTGGCATTGCGCTGGTTATCGTCGAAATAGGCAGGGACGGTCACTACCGCCTTGGTGACCGGCTCGCCCAGGAAAGCTTCGGCGTCGCGCTTGATTTTTTGCAGGAGAAAAGCGGACAACTGCTCGGGCGTATACTCGTTATTGCGCAGGCGGGCCTTCTCGCGGCGCCCCATCTGGCGCTTGAAAGCGGTGGCGGTGCCTTCCGGATTCGACGCTGCCTGGCGTCGCGCCGGCTCGCCGACCAGCACCTGCCCGTCGGCGGTCACCGCGACATAGCTGGGAAATGCCTTGCCGCCCAGACTTACTCCCTCGGCGCTGGGGATAATGACTGGCCGACCGCCGCGCAGCACGGCGGCCGCGGAGTTGGAAGTACCGAGGTCGATCCCGATGATAGCCATGATGCTCTCCCTGATATTTTCTTTATTTAATGTGCACGTACCATTTGCGTAGCCTCTATACTTTTAAAAATAGCAGAAGGTGGTCCGAAATGATCAAAAACACACGCATCCGGCGAACCGGCGCACTAGTCATGGTGGTGCTGGGCGCAATCCTGATGTTTCTCGCCCCGGAAGTCTGGCAGGGTGCCGTGCTTCTCGCTCTGGGCGTAATCATCGAACTGGTCGGCATCACGCTGGAACACAACGCCAAATAAGGCTAATGTCTACCAGGGCTATCGGCTGCGCTGATATTGCCCCACCAATTCCGCATGGCCGAGAATATGCCCCTGCATGGCCTTTTCCACCGCCGCTTTGGCGGGTCTTCCCAGATCCGGCAGAACGGCATCCAGCGCATACAGCTTGTAAAAATAGCGGTGGCGTCCCACGGGTGGGCATGGCCCACCATAACCCGTGCGCTGCCAGTCGTTCACCCCTTGCAACGTCCCCTGCGGCAGCACCTGTGCCAGAACGCCCTCAGGCAATTCACCCGCAATCGGTGGCAGGTTATACAGCACCCAGTGCGACCAGATCATCCTGGGCGCAGCAGGATCGGGGGCATCGGGATCATCCACGATCAGCACCAGACTTTTTGTTCCGGCCGGCAATCCGGACCAGGCCAACGGCGGAGAGATATCCGACCCATCGCAGGTATAGCGCTGCGGGATCATGCCGCCCTGAAAAATCACCGGGGATGTCAACATCATGTTCCTGCCCTCCTCGTTTTTACCGCCCGCCATGACGGGCAGAACCGCCGCTAACAGCGCCGCCACAGCCATGTGCCGCCGGGCGGCACCATTTTGAATTAAGCTGTTCATCGTCACTCTCTGAAATAGGCCACTCGCTTCAATATAGCAGCATCCAGACAAAGGCTAGGCGCCGCTCCTGCATCAGCGAGCCAGAGCGGAGCAAAGGAATCCAGGCCAAGAAAAAACCGTGGAACGCTGCGTACGGCAAAACTCTTGCCCTGCCCTGCTGCGGCGCTACAATGAATGAAATTTTCCATGGGGGTAGCCGATATGCGACAGGCTATGCTGCGGGTATTCGCGTTGCTGGTGTTGCTGATGCTGTTGTTTTACTCCGTCAGCGTGACTGTGGCGTGGTGGCGGGGCGAGATTGCCCTGACGAGAGACTGGAACTGGTTCTGGGTAGGCCTGTTACCCATATTGATCGTGTTGTGGTGGCGTTATTTTTCCATTTTCGGCTGCAAGAACCCCGCCTGCCTGCTGCCGGAAGATGAGTCCGTAAGAAAAAGAGACACTGAAACGTTATGAGAAGCGATAAAGCAACAGGTGGGCTGGTCTATTCCACCGAGCACGGCAAAATGTGTCCCGAGTGTCGAAAACCCCTTGCCGAGTGTGTTTGTAGCCAGAATACATCAACACCTGCGTCTGACGGAATTGTGCGAGTCTCCAGAGAGACCAAAGGCCGCAAAGGGAAAGGCGTTACCCTGATCAGGGGACTAACGCTTGATGTTCCTGCGCTCGCTCAGCTTGGCAAACAACTAAAAACAGCGTGTGGTTCTGGTGGCACGGTGAAGGATGGGGTGATTGAAATCCAGGGCGATCACTGTGAGCGGGTGATCGAACATCTCAGAAAGCAGGGCTGGGTCGTCAAGCGGGCTGGTGGGTAATTGTCCTGCACCACCGCGCCACATCACAACTCGACCGCATTGCCGCCGGAGTTATGCGTCGTTCTCGTAACTCGACGGCGTCACCCCGGCTCGGGCGAGGAATTCTCGCAGCTGCTTGATCAGCGTTTTGTCGCAGACATTGCTTTGATGGGGGTGGTGCAGGAATTCCTCGCAACCATTCAGCGTCGCGTGGAAGCGTGCGCCGTGCGCGGAGACGACGCTGGCGCCGAGGTGGTGCAGCAAGGATTCGATTTCGCGCCAGTGGATGTTGCCGCTGACCGGATCATGGAAGATGGCGCGCAGCAGGTTGATATGCTTGTGGCTCATGGCTGTCTCCTTTTACATGACCTGTGATCCGGTCAGGCGAATTCCCTCTCCCGCGCTGCCGCGCAAATCTCCTCCGCAAGCGGGAGGGCTCCGAGCCGCGCCAATAATGCCAATTATATCCCTTGTGGTTGTACGGTAAAGCAAAGTTGGGCAGATGTTGCGCTGTGTGAAATAATTGCCGGCTTATGTTTGATGCATGACAGTAATAAAGTTCACTAACCGAGACTCCGAAAGACCCGATGTCCCTATCCGAGCATTCCCACTCCAGCACTACTCCCCAGCCCGGCCAAACCGATTTGCGTTCGATCGGCCGCCTGTTCCCCTATCTGTGGGAGTTTCGTGGGCGGGTACTGCTGGCGCTGGCCTTGTTGATCGGCGCAAAGCTGGCGGCGGTGATGGTGCCGCTGGTGTTGAAAGAGATCATCGATGCGCTGGACAAGTCGCGCGCCGATCTGGTTTTGCCGCTGGCTCTGATCATCACCTATGGCCTGCTGCGCTTTGCCAGCACCACTTTTGCCGACCTGCGCGATGTGGTCTTCGGCAAGGTCACGCAGCGCGCCATGCGCCGGGTGAGCATGGCGGTGTTCCAGCACTTGCATGCGCTGTCGCTGCGCTTTCACCTGGAGCGCCAGACCGGCGGCATTACCCGCGACATCGAGCGCGGCTCCAAGGCCATCTCCAGCCTGGTGGGGTATCTGCTGTTCCGCATCACGCCTACCGTGCTGGAAATCCTGATGGTGGCGGTCATTCTGTTCGTCAAGCTGGACTGGGTATTCGGACTGATTACGCTGGTGACGCTGACGGCGTACATCGGTTTTACCGTAACCATTACCGACTGGCGCACGCAGTTTGTGCGCCGCGCCAACGCGCTGGATTCCGAAGCCTATGGCCGCGCCATCGACAGCCTGCTGAACTATGAAACGGTGAAATACTTCGGCAACGAGCGCTATGAGGCGGCGCGCTACGACACCAGCCTGGTGGAATGGGAAAAGAT
>Ga0209253_10005497_pt1 | contig 10985 bp, 7 predicted proteins | sample FrelakmetBRP12BR_FD_187145 | JGI IMG/M metagenome (GOLD analysis project Ga0209253, IMG submission 187145) | Freshwater lake sediment microbial communities from the University of Notre Dame, USA, for methane emissions studies - BRP12 BR (SPAdes)... | ecosystem: Environmental > Aquatic >... | reverse complement strand
CGACCGAGGTCGTGATCAAAGGGACGCCGTGGCTGCACCCGTACGGCAAGCCCGTGGCGGACCGCGAGCCCGGGCCGCGCGACGACAGCGACCCCAGCCTCGGGTTCCGCTGCGCGCGGCGTGACGTGCGCTGAGAGCAGAGCCCGCGCCCGATCGCCGCCGTCGCGTTGGCGACCGGCCCGCCATCGCCGTCCTGCCCTTTCGCAACCATTCGGGCAATCCGCGCAACGACTTCCTCGGCGACCTCATCGCCGAGGACATCATCGCGGACCTTTCGCGCCTGACGGATCTGCATGTGACGTCCCGCCTGTCGACGTCACCCTTTCGCGATCGCCTCTACGAGCCGCGCAATGTCGCCGAGATGCTGGGCGTCCGGTATGTGCTGGCCGGCAGCATGCACGCAAGCGAAACCCGCTTGCGGCTCACCGCGGAGCTGACCGAAGCCGAGGCCGGTCACGTCATCTGGGCGGACCGCTTCGAGGGTTCCCTGATCGATATCTTCGAGTTGCAGGACCGCGTGTCGATCGAAATCGCGAAGCGGGCAGTGCCGCATCTGCGGCAGATCGAGTTCCGGCGCGCGCGCTCGAAGCGACCGGAGGACCTGTCCGCGTATGAGTTGACGTTGCGCGCCATCGACTTCCTGCATGGGCGGTCGCTGGACGACCTGGTGCAAGCGCAGCACCTGCTGGTGTCGGCGATCGCCTCCGACCCGCACTACGCGACCCCGCATGTGTGGCTCGCGCGATCGCATGTGCTCCGGGTGGGGCAAGGATGGTCGGAAGACGTCGCGCGCGACACGGGCGAGGCGGAGCGGCATGCGGACGCTGCGCTGGAGCGCGACCCGGGCGATGCATACGCGCTTTCGGTCTCCGGTTTCGTGCAGGCCTACCTGCACAAGGATCTCGACCGCGCCCTGGCACGCTATGACCGCGCCATCACGATCAATCCAAGCGCGGTGTGGGCGTGGGCTTGGAGTGCGTCTGCGCACGCGTGGCGAGGGGACGGCGCGAAGGCCATCGGATTGATCGAGCGTGCGATCGACCTCTCGCCGTTCGACCCGCACATGTACAACTTCGCGGCGATCGCGTGCGGCGCCCATGCGGTGGCCGAGGACTATGAGGCCGCGATTGAGTGGGGTCGCCGCTCGCTGCGCGAGAACCGGCTTTTCAGCGCCGCGCACAAGCTGCTCACGCTGTCGCTGGCCCTCGCGGGTCGGGCAACGGAAGCGCGCGCGGCGGCAGCCGAGCTCATGTCGCTCGAGCCCGGGTTGACCGTCGACGAGTTCCGGTGCCGTCATCCCGGGAGCGGCTCCGGGCACATCGACCGGTTCTGCGACGGTCTTCGACGGGCAGGCGTCCCGCCGTAGCGCACGCAACTACCCGAGCGCCCGGATGCCGCAGGTCCGGGATCATCCACGCAGTCGCAGCGGAGGCACACATGACGAGTCGCACCGCAGGTTTTGCGAACGAAGCCGCCGAAGCCGCCGAAGCCGCAGAGGCCGCGGAAGCGGCGGAAGCCGCCGAGGCGGCATCCGGCCTTGGCGCCTATTCGGGTGTGCGCGGCAGCACACTGCTGGTCAACGCCCTCTGGACGACCCATGGCGAGATCACCCGCGGACTCTCGTGGCCGCAACACCCGGTCGAGCTCGACACGGCGCTGACACCCGAGGAAGCGTTTGGGCGGTGGTCGCCCGATGTGCGCGGCGCCCAATACGCGTTCGAGTTCCTGTCCGGGCTGCGCTTCGCGGGGTCGGTGGATGGGAACAAGAGGCCGCTCGACGGGAAGCTCGCGTGGGTCGATCGCAGCGGCGCAAGCAAGGATGTCACCATCGCACCGCCGCCCTACGAAAAAGCCGGCGCCACGGCGGTGCTGCGGAAGGCGATCCAGGATGTGCTCGACGCCGCTTCGCTGCGACCCGACAGGACGGCGGAGATCCTGACGCAGGTAGTGCCGCCGATCCCGTTCTACGCGATGTTGCTCAACCTGCAGCGCGGCCGGCATCGGCACACGCTCGAGCTCATCGGAACGGTGTTCCGCCTGTCGACGCTGGTGTCGATGCAGTTCAAGCATCACTTCCGCGCCCGGCGGCCGGCAGATCGTTCGGTGCTCATCCAGCCGATGCTGATGACCCCCGGCCACGGCGCCTATCCGGCGGGACATGCAACGCAATGCTACTTCGTCGCGGAAGTGCTGAAGGTGCTCGTCGGTGATGTGACGGCAGACAAGCCGGCCGGTACCAACGACCTGCCGAACCAGCTCGACGCGCTTGCCGCACGCATTGCGCATAACCGCGTGGTGGCGGGACTCCACTACCTCGAGGACAACAAGGTCGGCAAGGACCTTGGAACTGCGCTTGCCGGTTACTTCAGCGATCGCGCACAGATCGCAGGCTCTGCACTCAACTGGCTGATGGAGGCGGCGGCAATGGAATGGGGCCGCCAGGGCAAATGGCCGTGACGACGTGCTCCCGGGCCACGCCCGGAATCGTCACCCGAGGCGCATGAGCGTCTCGCCGGCGTTCGCGCGCCCCGCACCGATCAGGCGACTCCAGATGTGGGACAGGCGCTGCTTGAGTGGCTGCCGGTCGTCAGCGAGCTGGTGCATGTTCGGCCGCAGCGGCTGCGCGCCTGGCTGCTGGGAGGCGGCGACGGCACCCTCGACCAGCAACTGGCGGAGATCATGCACCGCGAGCGGCGGGTTGCCGAGGTCCCGGTTGACCTGAAGCACCAGCGCGGCCAGCCCCGCGACGTGCGGCGCGGAGATACTCGTGCCGCCCATGCGTGTGGGTTCTGCAAAGCGTGCCGCGGCACTGACCACGCCTCGGCCGCGCGCGTCTGCCGCCGAAGGCGCGCAGAACTCCGGCTTCTGGCGTGGGATAGGAAACTTGGACGATGGGCGCGTGCGCCCGCACGCCGAGTATTCGGCCACCTCGCCAGTCGCTGCGTTGTACGCGCCGACGGCGATCGTGCGCCATCCGGTTGCAATGCCGGTCACCGTGCAGCGCGGGTCCGCCTGGTCCTCACGGAAGCGCGACTGGACGCGACGCAGGCTCTCGCGCCGCCGCGGTTCGTCGCGCTCGATCCATGCGTGAAACCGATTCACGCGCCCGTGCTTCGCCTTCTCGAGCTCGACGATCCAGGCCCCCGGGGGCGCCGGAGTGAACGTCGGTGCGCCGCCCGGGCGCGCCGGCGCAAGCGGCGTGGTGCCGTCCCAAGTGGCGTTGAGCGCAATCGCAATCTGGTGGTCACCGTTGCGCGGGTCGTTCGCGACATGATCGACGTAGCCGACCGCGTTGCCCTTCGCATCGGCAAGGTTGTAGCGCAGCTTGCCCGCAACCACGGGACCCTGCCGCGTGCCGCCGGGAGGCGTCACGTAGAGGGCGACATCGGCGGGACCGGTGTACCAGACCTCCATGCTGTTGTCGCTCTCGTCGCATGACGGGATGCGCCATTCGAGCTTCGCGGACGGTCCCGACCCGACGGTGCCGCTTGCATGGCACTGCGCGGCGAAACCATTGCCGGCGGAGATGACGATCGCTCGGTCCGGCACTTTCAGCAGGTCGTCGAATCCGACCTCGGTCACCGACGTGCCGTCGTGCGGGCCGCCTTAGTTGCCGTAGCTGATGTTGACGACGGCGGGGACCGGGACCCCGAGTGCCTTTGCGCGCCTCGCCGCGCGATCGAAGATGTATTGCGCGCCGTCGTGGACGAGCTTCGTGAGGATGGCGCCACCCGCCGCGATCAACTCGGGCGGCAGCTGCACGAAGATGATCTCGGCGGCAGGCGCTACCCCCGCCTTGCCGAACAGTGAACCGCCACTCCCTGCGGCGACCCCCATCACGTGCGTTCCGTGCGTCGATGGATTGAAAGGCCGGCCCGCGAGCGCCGCGTAGGGCCGGAAGTCGATCTCGTCGTAGACGGCATCCTCGGCGATGACCCCTTCCGCGTTCGTATGCTTGCGCAGCGCCGCGTCGATCGGCCCAGGGGCTTGGGACGATGGGGCGTTCAGCAATTCGCACCCGTAGCCGAAGTCGGTGACCGCCTGCCAGGCGCCGGCAGGCGATCGGCGTCCCTGGTCCCAGATCGCGACGACGCGTGACGCCGGTCCCGCGCGGACGAAATCCCAGTGCGCGAGCGCACAGCCGTCGTCGATGATGCCTACGATCACCCCGGTGCCGTCCGCGACGAAGTCGTTGCCGTCGACCGTGATCGTGCGATCGGCAGGCAGTCCGAAATCGTCGAGGGTTTCGAGGGACGCCGCTTCGCACGAAAGGAGGGGTCCAGGGAGCGCCAATCGCCGGACGAACGGCAGGTCCACGATCCGGCGGACGCGCGTGTGCAGACGCTCGATCTCGATGCCGCGACCCCGAAACTCGACGTCCACCGTGGCGGTCACGCATCGTAAATCGTCATTGCGCTCAGCCTCGGTCGCGTACGCGTCGGCCACTGCCACCTGAAGCTGCGCCAGCGCCTTGCGCACCTCGATGGTGAGGGGCTCGGACAGTTCGAGTAGAACGGGCAACTGAAGAATTACGCCAACGCGCGCTTCCGCCGATGCGCTGTCGGGTAACCGGATGCCGGTCCGCTCGAACACCTGCCGCGGATCGCCGCGCGCAAGGATCTCGAGCGCCACGCGCAGGCGCGGATCGAGCGGCATCTTGTCGCTGTCGACCCACGCGTCGTTGCGCACGAGCCGGATTTCGGAATCGGTGGATCCATCGTGCTTCGCGGGCCGGTCGGGCGGAGGCGCCGCCGCGCCGGAGCCGGTCGCGGCAATCGCCCGCCATCCCGTCAGGGTCGTGATCACGTCCCGCAGCCTGTGCCACCCGGAGCCGACGGCCATGCGCGTTCTCCTCGACGAAGGATTCGCCACCCGCACGACGACGATCGTTGCGCGCGGGATGCCGCGCCCAGGACGCTCCGCAGGAAGCGGCCACGACGACACGCGCGAGGATTATCGGCCGTCGTCTACCTGGCCGCAACGCGAATCCTCGCGTCAGGCCGCGATCCTGATCACCGCCGGCGTCGGCGCCGTCTCCGGCGACCGGAACGCGGCGAGCAGCGCCGCCTCCCGCGTCTTCGCGGTCTTCACGTGCGCTTCCTTCACGTGCCCGTACCCGCGGATGTGCTCGGGCACCGACGCCAGGTCGACCGCGGTCGCGTGGTTCTTCGCCGTGAGGCCGGCGAGAATCTCGGCAACGACCGCCTCGTACGCGCCGATCAGCGCGCGCTCCATCTTCCGCTCGGCGGTGCGTCCGAAGAGGTCGAGCGCCGTGCCGCGGTACCTGCGCATCTTCGCCAGGAGCCCGAACGCCTTCATCATCCACGGCCCGTACGTCGATTTGGTCGGAACGCCGGTGCGCGGATCCGGCTTGTTGAAGACGGGCGGCGCCAGGTGGAACGTGAGCGTGTAGTCGCCCTCGAACTGCGCGGCCACGCGCTGCGTGAAGTCGGACTCGGCGTAGAGCCGCGCGACCTCGTATTCGTCCTTGATCGCGAGGAGCTTGAAGTAGTAGCGGGCGACCGCCTCGGTGAGCTCGGTGATGCCGGGCATCGCGCCCGCCTCGGCCTCGCCGACCCTGGCGACCAGCGCGGCGTACCGCTGCGCGTACGCGGCATCCTGGTAGTCGGTCAGGAACTTCATCCGCCGCTCGATCGCCTCGTCGAGCGACTCGGACAGCCGCTGCGAATCGGGCTTCGCGCCCGGCACAGCGGCGGCGGCAACTTTCGCCGGCTCGACGGCGGCCAGCCGGCCCCACTTGAAGCTCGTCGTGTTGGACTCGATCGCCGCGCCGTTCAACTCGATCGCCTCGAGGATCGCCGCTTCCGACACCGGAATGAGGCCGCGCTGGTACGCGTAGCCGACCATGAACAGGTTGGTCGCGATCGAATCGCCCATGAGGCCGGTCGCGAGCTTCGTCGCGTCGAGGAACTCGGCATCGCCCGCGCCCACGGCGTCCTTGATCTCCTGTTCCATCGATCCCGTGGGGAATGCGAGGTCCGGGTCGCGCGTGAACTGGGCAGGCATCACGAGCGCGGTGTTCACGAGCGCCCTGGTCACGCCTTTCTGCATCTTCGCGAGCGCTTCGTAGCCCACGCCCGTCAGGATGTCGCACGCGAGGACGAGTGTGGCTTCGCCCGCGGCGATGCGCGTCGCGTAGAGCTGGTCCGGTGTGTCGGCGATCCGCACGTGCGACACGACGGCACCGTTCTTCTGCGCGAGGCCCGTCATGTCGAGCACCGAGCAGCCCTTGTCCTCGAGGTGCGCCGCCATGCCGAGCAGCGCGCCGATCGTCACGACACCCGTGCCGCCGATGCCCGTCACGAGGATGCTGTATGGCTCCGCGGCGCTCGGCACCACCGGGTCCGGCAGGCTCGAGAAATCGAGCGCTTCGGCCTTCTTCGGCCGGCGCAGCGCGCCGCCCTCGACCGTCACGAACGACGGGCAGAACCCCTTCACGCAGGAGAAGTCCTTGTTGCACGACGACTGGTCGATCGTGCGCTTGCGGCCGAACTCGGTCTCCACCGGCGCCACCGACACGCAGTTCGACTGCACGCCGCAGTCGCCGCACCCTTCGCACACCAACTCGTTGATGACGACGCGCTTCGCGGGGTCGGGATACTTGCCGCGTTTCCTGCGCCGGCGCTTCTCCGCCGCGCACGTCTGGTCGTACAGCAGCACCGTGACGCCCGGAGTCTCGCGCAGCTCGCGCTGCACGGCGTCTAGCTCGTCGCGATGGTGGATGCGGATGTCGGACGCGTAGTAGCCGGACGGATACTTGTCCGGCTCGTCGCTGACGACGATGATGCGCTTCACGCCTTCGGCGGCGACCTGCTTCGCGATGTCGGCGGGCGAGAGCGGCCCGTCGAACGGCTGGCCGCCGGTCATCGCGACCGCGTCGTTGTAGAGGATCTTGTACGTGATGTTCACGTTGGCCGCGACGGCCGCGCGGATCGCGAGGATCCCGCTGTGGTAGTACGTGCCGTCGCCCAGGTTGGCGAAGATGTGGCGCTCGTCGGTGAACGGCGCCTGGCCGATCCACGTCACGCCTTCGCCGCCCATGTGCGTGAACTCGGACGTGCTGCGGTCCATCCAGATCGCCATCACGTGGCAGCCGATGCCGGCGGTCGCGCGGCTGCCGTCGGGCAGGCGCGTCGACGTGTTGTGCGGGCAGCCCGAGCAGAAGTACGGCTGGCGGACGAGCTCGATCTTCGGCCTCGCGAGCGCCGCCTCCTTCGCGTTGATCCAGTCCACGCGCGCGTGGAGCTGCTCGAGGCGCCGCGGATTCAGCTCGAGACGCTCGATCCGCCGCGCGATCACGCGCGCGATCATCGCGGGCGTCAGCTCGCCGGCGGCCGGCAGCAGCCAGTCGCCGTGCGGGCGCACCCATTCGCCTTTCTCGTCGAACTTGCCGACCACGCGGGGGCGTACGTCGTCGCGCCAGTTGTAGAGCTGCTCCTTGAGCTGGTACTCGACGATCTGCCGCTTCTCCTCGACGACGAGGATCTCGTCCAGGCCTTCCGCGAACTGGCGCACGCCCTCGGGCTCGAGCGGCCACGGCATCGCGATCTTGTACACGCGCAGGCCCATCTCGGCCGCGTCGGCGTCGGTGATGCCGAGGTCGTCGAGCGCCTGCCGGACGTCCTGATAGCTCTTGCCCGACGTCGCGATGCCGAGCCGCGGCTTCGGGGAGTCGATGACGACCCGGTTCAGCTGGTTCACTCGGCAGTAATGCAGCGCGGCGTAAATCTTGTAGTCCTGCATCCGCGCCTCGGTCGCGAGAAACGCGTCCGGCCAGCGGATGGACACGCCGTCCGGCGGCAGCGGGAAGTCGTCGGGCACGATGATCTGCGTGCGCGACGGATCGACATAGACGGACGACGAGCTCTCGACCGTGTCGGCGACGCACTTGAAGCCGACCCAGCAGCCCGAGTAGCGCGACATCGCCCAGCCGTGCAGGCCGAGGTCGAGGATCTCCTGCACCGACGACGGGTAGAGCACAGGCATCATCGCGGCGGAGAACTGGTGGTCCGACTGGTGCGGGATCGTCGAAGACTTGGCCGCGTGGTCGTCGCCCGCGAGGACCAGCACGCCGCCGTGCTTCGACGTGCCTGCCATGTTCGCGTGCTTGAACACGTCGCCGCAGCGGTCCACGCCGGGCCCCTTGCCGTACCACATCGCGAACACGCCATCGACCTTGGCGCCGGCATGGAGATTCAGCTGCTGCGTGCCCCAGATCGACGTTGCCGCAAGGTCCTCGTTGAGGCCGGGCTGGAACACGACGTTCGCGCGGTCGAGGAATTTCTTCGCCTTCCACAGCGACTGGTCGAGCGCGCCCAGCGGCGAGCCGCGATAGCCGGACACGAAGCCGCCGGTGTTGAGCCCTGCCAGCTTGTCGCGCTGACGCTGCAGCATCAGCAGGCGCACGAACGCCTGCGCGCCGGTCAGGTACACACGTCCGGATTCGAGCTCGTACTTGTCGTCGAGCTTGACGTCGCGCAGCGCGGGAAGGGCAGGGGCCATCGGTCGGAACTCCGCAAAATTCGTGGTTTTGGGACGCGCGGCCGCCGGATCGGGCAACCACTACGCACGCAGCCTGGGGATTGTGTCCCCGGTGCGCGAAAGGCGCGCATTCTACGCCGCGCGGGCAGGGGCGGCAACGAAACGCGCGGCGGGCCGGACGCAGGCAGTGCGTCGCGTGCGCAATGACCATGCATCCGACGCGGCGATTGGCGCCGCCTGGCGCGACGGACGCGGAACGTGTGGCGGGGCCGTGCCGCGTCAGCCGCGGCATTCCTTCGGCAAGTAGCGCGACGGAATGTCGATGGGCACGCACAGCCACTGCACGCGATCCTGCGCGTCGCGGCGCGGCGCCAGCAGGATCGTGCGCCCGGCGAGCTCGGGGACGCTCGGCCCCAGCGCGACGCGCACGCGGCCGCTGGCAGGGTCGACGTCGAGGTCGGCGATCAGCGATGCGCCCGGCTGCAGGCGTACGACGGCGTGGTCGGATTGGCGCGGAAGCAGGCGGGCCGACGTCCACGTGGCTTCGATGTCGTTCTGCAGGGACCGGACCGAGGCAAGCGTTTGCGCGACCTGCGCGCGGATGCCCAGGTCGACGTACGCTGCGCGAAAATGGGGCAGCAGCAGCGCACCGACGATGACCATCGCGCCACCGCCCGCGCACAGCGCGGCGACGCTCGACGTCGGTGCGAGCTCGGCCAGGCGCTGCACGGCATCGCCCGCGCTCTTCGCGCTGCGCTCCGCCGTCCGGACGAGCTCGCGGACGTGCGCGTAGAGCAGCGAATCCGCGAGCAGCGCCGGCACGATGCCCGGCAGGATCCACACGGCCAGTAATGCGGACACGACCCACACGTAGTCGGCGCGATCAAACTCGGGGTCGAAGGCGGCGAACGCCAGCGCGCCCGCGATCGGCAACAGCGTGAAGACGATGCCGGTCAGCCACAGCTTGCGATAGAACGCCCACACGCCCGGAACGAGCAGCGAAGGCCAGTGCCAGCCGGGCCGCCCGCGGCCGGTGCGTTCGAACGCGAGGAAGCGCCTTACGTAGCGATCCGCCGAGGGCCCGACCGCGATCCGGAACAGCACGGCCAGCGCGGGCCGCACGACGCGTTCGGGAGCATCGCCCGCGACGTATGCGGGCAGGCGGATGGTGGCATCGAGAAGCGAGTCGGGCAGATCGGTAGGGGTGGGGCTGACCGCAGCGTGCGCACCGGTGTCGCGGCGTTGGTTCGTTGGTGCGCGTGCGTCCCCGGCCATCGGTACCCCTCCTGCTACTCACGCTGATCGTTCGGTCGGCGGTCTGGCGGCCGCTGCATGCATTGTAGCGCCGATGACGACCGACGCGGTGCAGGACGGGGCCATCGCAAACGCGAGATCCGAAAATCCTGAGTGACGGAGAGCAGGAGGAAGCCTCCGTGCTCCTCGCGGTTCAGGTTTCTCCAGATTCTCGCATTCCACGTCGTTGCGGGCTTTTTTCCAACCGTTAGAATCTCGCGATAACGTTCGCTTCCTGCCCGAGGTTCCCGCCGTGCTTCCCGCCATCGAGATCGAAACCGGACCCGAGCCGACCGGCACCGTCATCTGGCTTCACGGGCTGGGCGACGATGGCAACGGCTGGTCGCAGGTGGTGCCGTCGCTCGGCCTGCCGTCGCGGCTGGCAATCCGCTTTCTGTTCCCGCACGCGCCGACGATGCCGGTGTCGATCAACAATGGCTACGTGATGCGCGCGTGGTACGACATTCGCGAGGCGAACCTGAACGAGCGCGCGGATCTGGACGGCGTCCGCCGGTCGCAGGCGGCGGTCGAGGCGATGATCACGCACGAGAAGGCGCGCGGCATCGCGGCATCGCGCATCGTGCTCGCCGGGTTCTCGCAGGGCGGCGCGGTCGCGCTGTACGCGGGCCTGCGCCATGGCGAACGGCTGGCCGGCATCGTCGCATTGTCGACGTACCTGATCGACGCGCCCGCGCTCGAGGCCGAGGCCGCGCCCGCCAACCGCGACGTGCCGATCTTCATGGGACACGGCACGTTCGACCCGGTCGTCCGCATCGCATGGGCCGAGCGGTCGCGGCAGGCGCTCGTCGCGGCGGGCTGGCACGTCGAATGGCAGGCCTATCCGATGGAGCACTCGGCGGCGCTCGAGGAAATCGTCGCCGTCAGCGCGTTCCTGCAGCGCGTGCTTCCGGCCTGACGCCGCGCCGTCGCGGCGGTCGGGCCGCTGACGAGCCGGCCCCGTGGTGCGCCCGCCGGCCGGTCACTCGTCCGCGCCCTCCGGCTCGTCCTTCGTCGCCGCCCCCGCGCGCGGCCGCACGCCGCGCCGCGCCAGTGCGTCGCGCAGCAGGAACTCGACCTGCGCGTTCACGCTGCGCAAGTCCGCCTGCGCGAGGCGCTCGACCTCGGCCCAGAGGCCGGGGTCAACGCGAAGCAGGAAGGACTTCTTGGCGGTCACGACGGGTGCATGCGCG
>Ga0209253_10005496_pt1 | contig 10985 bp, 10 predicted proteins | sample FrelakmetBRP12BR_FD_187145 | JGI IMG/M metagenome (GOLD analysis project Ga0209253, IMG submission 187145) | Freshwater lake sediment microbial communities from the University of Notre Dame, USA, for methane emissions studies - BRP12 BR (SPAdes)... | ecosystem: Environmental > Aquatic >... | reverse complement strand
TCTGCAAGGAAAGCGGATTATAGCGGGTGCAGGGTGGGTAAGCGATGTTGAAGGACTTTTTGGCTAATGCAGGGCTAAGGCTGAAGGCTCCCCAAGCAGTAGGACAGAAAGTTAATGGTGCCCAGGCAGATGCGGCTGATCTTGAGGTCGGTATTGGCGAGCGGGTTATAGCGCATAGGGCTTTTCCTGCGGTCCTGATGCCGGGCGGGGCTAGCTGAATAGGGTCAACACGCCGGTGTAGCCGTACAAGCGGTTGTGGAAGATTTCGCCATTGCAGAAAAAGCCCACCACCGGCACATCACCCAGTTCGGTTCGAATCATTCGCAGTTCCTGGGAATCGTCGCCGAACAGATGTCGACCCCGGCCCAAGCAGGAGTAATAAACTCCTCCACGAGCCGGGGCGGGGAGGCGTCGCTGAATATCCCGCAGCATGCGCCGCATATCCTCACGGGCGCTATTGCCGTCGCGCCGGCAGAACAATAGGGACTGGCCGGGATTAACATATTCGCCGACGGCAATGCGGCGGCTATTGGGGTCCAGGCCAATCAGATTGCGCACCAGGTAATCATTATGGTCCGTGCCGGCAATCGGCAGGCCGACGAAGATGTAACCGGCCAGGCGCTGTGGATCACGGGCCAGAATCTCGCCAACATCTTCGAAAAGCACATCCAGGGCTGGGCGACCATCGATGCGATGGATGATGTTGAGGTCGCACGCAGTGATCCGATGCGGAGAGCCAAGCGGTGAACAGGCCTGGGTCAGTCCCGTGGTAACTGGAATGTCGGGGTCGAACAACAGGCCGGAAATCCCGCCTTCGCTAAGGGTGTCAGCAACCTGCTTGTATTGTTGATTGACCGATGAGGTCAATCCGCCGATAAAAAAGGCTGCGGGTACTTTCTGGACCAATCGCTCCAGCAGGCTCACCATCGCTGGATTACGGGGATCGCCATGGAGGATGCCGAAATGATTGCTGTGCTTGCGATACCAGGGACGGCAGGCGGCGACAAAAGCGCCCAGGTCGCTGCGAACTGCCGGGATGATGCACAGTCCATCGTCAGGAAACTCACCGACCATCAGCGCCATGGCAGGAGTATCGTAATACTCATGGCCGGTACAGTTGATGCCGATGCCTGCACTGCCGATCCAGTGTGGCACGGCGGTGGCGTTTTTTAGGGCGGGGAGAATTTGCTCCAGGTGCGGGGCAAGGGCGGCGGTGACATAAAGAAATCCCAGCCTGGTGCCCGTGGATGGAGCGCCAAGCTGGCTTAGGCAGTCATCGCAAACTACCCGCCAGTCGTCGCCACTGCTGTGGGCGATGGAAAACCGTTGCATGGTAGCGTTTGAGTCTCCGGTTGGCTCTTTCAGATAAGCCTAGCAGAGCTTTCCTAGCAGCGCTGGAAGAGCAGATCCCAGACCGCGTGTCCCAGGTTTAGACCGCGCCGCTCGAACTTGGTCAGTGGGCGGTAATCGGGGCGTTCGGCAAATTTACTGGCTGTGTTGACGAAACCCTCTGCCGCCTCCAACACCGCCAGCATATGCAAAGCATAAGCCTCCCAGTCGGTCGCCAAGTGGAGGTGGGCACCCGGTTTGAGCTTGCGCGCCAGCAGCGCCACGAAATCTGGCTGGATCAGGCGGCGTTTGTGATGGCGGTGCTTCGGCCAGGGGTCCGGGAAGAATACCTGGATGCGATTTAGGCTGGTATCCGGCAATTGGCGGGCTAACACCTCCACCGCATCCACGCACAGCACCCGCAGATTGCTCAATCCTAGCGACTCTATCCGCATTAACAGATGGCCCACGCCAGGGCGATGGACTTCGACGCCCAGAAAATCGGCATCTGAACGCGCCTGAGCCATAGTGGCCAGGGACTCACCGTTACCAAAGCCGATTTCCAGAATACGCGGCGCACCCCGCCGAAACAGCTTGTCCAGATCCAGCAGCCCCGGCGAAGCATCCACGCCGTAGCGGTCCCACAGGGTATCGAGGGCTCGCTGCTGGCCGCTGCTCAGGCGGCCCTCGCGGCGCACGAAACTGCGGACGTGGCGCGGTGCATCCGGCAATGCTTCGCTCACTAGAAAAACGTTCCATCGATGGGAGAAGAGGCACTGGCATAGCGTTTGCGCGGAATGCGCCCGGCCAAATATGCTTCGCGGCCGGCCTCGATGGCTTTTTTCATGGCCGAAGCCATCAGTATCGGGTTTTTCGCGCCAGCGATGGCGGTGTTCATAAGCACGCCATCGCACCCCAGTTCCATCGCAATGGCTGCGTCCGAGGCAGTACCCACGCCGGCATCCACCAGGATGGGTACCCTGGCATTCTCCACGATGGAGAGGATGTTGTAGGGATTGCGAATCCCCAGTCCAGAACCGATAGGGGCAGCCAAGGGCATGACCGCGGCGCAACCCATCTCCTCAAAATGTTTGGCCAGAATGGGGTCGTCGTTGGTATAGACCATGACTTTGAATCCATCGCGAATCAGTATCTCGGCGGCCTTCAAGGTTTCCACGACGTCCGGAAACAGCGTTTTTTCATCCCCGAGTACTTCCAGTTTGACCAGATCGTGGCCGTCCAGGAGTTCCCGAGCCAGCCGGCAGGTGCGAATAGCGCTTTCAGCATCGTAACAACCGGCGGTATTGGGTAACAGCGTGTAGCGATCCGTTGGAATGACATCCAGAAGGTTGGGTTCATTAGGATTCTGGCCGATGTTGGTGCGGCGCAGTGCAACGGTGACGATTTGGGCGCCGCTGGCCTCGATAGCCTGACGGGTTTCTTCCAGATCCTTATATTTACCGGTGCCGACCAGGAGCCGCGAGGTGTACTCGGTGCCAGCAATAATCAAGGGTTTAGAGTCTAGAGAGATTTTGTCTTGCATGGTTAGAGGTTAACCCCATCTCGATAATTGTAAAGGTATTGCAAAGTTCACCCACCGCCGATGGCGTGGACGATTTCAACGCGGTCTCCGGCTTGCAGGCGACGGGTTTCGAAGCTGCCTCGTGGTACGATTTCCAGGTTTATTTCCAGGGCCAGTCGCTTGCCGGATAGTTTGAGCAAATCGATCAAGCAGGCGGCGCTTAAGTCGTCTGCAACTTCAAGAGGTTGGCCGTTTACAGTAATTTGCATGCTGGGGCTACCTGATTTTGGAATAAGCCGCTATCAAATAAGACAATGGCATTTGCAGGATTTCTATGCTGTCAAGCTTACCGGTCTAAGCCCGATGATAAACTTTTACAGTATACGATAATTCCTTCCTCCTGGTTTGCTAAACCGGGCCAGTGTTGCCGGCTTCACTATAAATTCTCCCTTGATCGGTCAAATGTGCGCTGGCCTTTCTACATAAGGCAGTAAGCCCAGTCCTTCCTTATCAGGCATGTGCGGGTAACGATCTGGAGCATGGCGTCAATACAATTGGCTGCTTCAATTGAGCGGAGACAAAAACTTCTTTATTCTTAGGGATGGAACTGCATAGACTAACAAGTGATCGGATTGTACCTGGTGGTGGTCTGTGGCAGAATGCGTCACTTTGTCTGTTATGTGAACTGCTGTTGGCCTCGATGTCCCACATTGGGTGAGGACGGTTAGGTTGAGCGAGCTACGCAAATTAGAGATGTGAGTATGTCCCGTCAACCCTAATCAATGCGTATTCTCTTTAGGGATTATCTCTGGAGTAATCCTGCTTATCAAGAGCATTGCGATTAAGCCGGCGCTTTATTATTGATAACATGCACAATTCTGGCTCTGAGCAGTAGATAGTCAGAGCAATACGTGTCGGCCCTGGTCGTCGTTAGAGGTCGACATCTTATATTTAAAGATACCCAGGATACTTTCATATTAAATATATTTATAAATTAATTAAATCAATTAGTTAAATTATTTTCCGTGATGGTTTTTAAAGAGCTTTTTAATATTCTGTCGCAACAGCCATATTCTTGCAACAGCTCTTGCAGGGTCTGCCCTTACTCGTGGCGAAGCGCATAGGCGCCATCTAACGAAGCCTGATACCTCTTGCGAGGTATGGTCTGACGCGTTGACATTAATTTAGGCTGAAACCTTGTATCGTTTCTAAGTCTGAGGCAGTTGACCGAGTCGGGATGCTCATTGTTAAATAGGTTCGGTGTACTATTTGTATCTATGCTTGCCTTCATAAGCCATAAAAATAGCTAATCCTCGCCTGTCAACTTTGAAGTTGCAGAAAATTCAATTTGATGTGTTTCTAAGTCCCTGCGGCTTTAACATCCAGTACCAATGTTTCTTTGCTTAATATATGGATTAGTCCTAAGAAATAACTTAAAATGAAGTTGTGATTAAAATCACACGGTTAATAATTTTCTTAAAAATAGTAGAAGCGAATAGATGACAATGAGCGAAGCAGTTGAAGGTATTGATCTTGGTTCCTATTCCATAGAGGAACTTAACGCATTGGTTGAGAAGGTGAAAAGGGAAATCGCGCACAAAGAGCGGAGCCGACTTCAGGAAGTTCGCGATCAAATACAGCAGTTGGCGAGCGGCCTAAATATGTCTGTAGAAGACCTTCTTAGCTATGACCTTAAGAAAAAGAAACCTGTTAAAACCGTCGGCAAAATTAAATACCGGAATCCTGCCAATCCTGACCAGACCTGGACCGGCAGGGGTAAGCCACCGAATTGGCTAAGGGATGCTATAGAGCGAGGGATGAATAAGGAGGATTTCGCCATCTAGCTGAAAATTAATGCCGGCAGGGAAGGCATTATTTCCCTGCCTTCGGATCCTGCGGCTCCTACAACTCCCGCAAAGGTAATGGCGTTCTTTTCTTGGTCGCTGGTGGGGTAGGGGGTTGTCTAATGTGTTAAAATTGGCATAATAGATTCGATACGCGGGTGTAGTTCAATGGTAGAACTTCAGCTTCCCAAGCTGATAGCGTGGGTTCGATTCCCATCACCCGCTCCAATAAAGGGGGGTTGCGTTAGCGCCTACCTTTTTTTTTGCCTGTATGTTGGGGGCCAGTCCAGGGTGTCATTGGTTACGATTGGCCGATTGCAGGTAGTTGGTAATTGTCGGGAGAGTTAGATGGTAAGAATCGCGGTGGCTGGCGCTGCTGGCCGTATGGGTCGAAATGTAATCGCGGCCTGTTCGCAGACCGAGGGAGTGCGCTGCACGGTGGCATTGGAACGAACCGGTAGCGCTATGCTTGGCGCCGATGCGGGTGAGTTGGCCGGAGTAGGCAAGTTGGGAGTGACCGTCGTGGATGATCTTACCCAAAGCCTGGGTGAGTTCGACGTGTTGGTCGATTTTACCCAGCCCGAGGCAACCCTGAACCATCTCGAATTGTGTCGGGTGGCTGGGAAAAAAATGGTGATTGGAACCACGGGTATGTCGCCGGGGCAAAAGACTTTAATCGCTAAAGCTGCCGACGTTATGCCCGTGGTGTTTGCTCCCAACATGAGCGTAGGGGTGAATTTATGTTTCAAACTCCTGGAACTGGCTGCCCGTGTGTTGGGTGATGGTGTGGATGTTGAAGTCATCGAGGCTCATCACCGGCATAAAGTGGATGCTCCTTCCGGTACCGCCCTGCGGATGGCTGAGGTGGTGGCCCAGACCCTGAATCGGGATTTGGCCGCGTGCGCCGTCTACGACCGCAAGGGCGTGACCGGTGAGCGGCCACCCAAGGCCATCGGTTTTACCAGTATCCGGGCCGGTGATATCGTGGGCGAGCATACGGTGTTGTTTGCCGATGTCGGAGAACGGGTCGAAATTACTCACAAAGCTTCCAGCCGCATGACTTTTGCCAAGGGTGCGGTGCGGGCTGCCCTGTGGGTGATGGAGCGTGAGCGGGGGCTATTCGATATGCAGGATGTATTGGGCCTGCGTTAGCAGCCAGGGTGATGAGTTGTCAATGCGTGGACACCTGGCAAACCATGCAGTAGAATTTTCCGGCTTTTAAGAGTTTTTAATTTCAAGACGGATCAGGGCGGGAGAGGATTACTACATCCCCTCCCGCTTTGCATGTCTGACGGGAGGACCCTTTGCGGAAACCTGCTCTTTTGGCTCTGGAAGACGGTAGCCTGTTTTGGGGTGAATCCATCGGTAGCGATGGCGTTACCCGCGGTGAAACCGTATTTAATACGTCGATAACCGGTTACCAGGAAATTCTGACTGATCCTTCCTATTACCAGCAGATCGTCACTCTTACCTATCCGCACATCGGCAATGTAGGTACCAATGCGGCTGACGAGGAGTCGGCCAAAATCTTTGCCAATGGCCTGGTGGTCAGAGACTGCCCCCCGGTTGCTAGCAATTGGCGCAACCAACAACCCCTGGAAGATTACCTGCGCGAGCGTGGGATGGTGGCGATCGCCGACATCGATACCCGGCGCTTGACCCGTATTTTGCGGGAAAAGGGTGCTCAAAGCGGCTGTATCATGGCCGGTGAGCAACTCAGCGTCGATGCCGCCCTGGATATCGCCCGATCCTTTCCGGGTCTCAAGGGCATGGATCTAGCCAAGGTCGTGAGCACGCAGCGGCCCTATGAATGGACTGAAGGGACCTGGCGGCTGGAAAATAATGGGTTCAGCAGACCAGCCATGCTGCGCTACCATGTGGTGGCCTATGACTATGGCATCAAGCGCAATATCTTGCGCATGCTGGCGGAGAGGAGTTGCCGGGTAACGGTCGTGCCGGCCCAAACCCCGGCCGCCGGGGTATTGGACATGCAACCCGATGGGGTATTTCTGTCCAATGGACCCGGCGATCCGGAGCCCTGCGATTACGCCATCGCCGCTATCCGCGAGTTGCTGCAGGACGGGTTGCCGATCTTCGGTATTTGTCTCGGCCATCAACTCCTCGGACTGGCCAGCGGCGCCCGCACCATCAAAATGAAGTTTGGCCACCACGGCGCTAACCATCCCGTTCTAGATCTGGCGACCGGACGAGTGATGATCAGCAGCCAGAATCACGGCTTCGCGGTAGACGAATCCAGCTTGCCTGATTGTCTGCAAGCGACGCATCGCTCGTTGTTTGATGGTTCTCTGCAAGGCATCGAGCGTATCGATCGTCCCGCGTTTAGCTTCCAGGGGCATCCGGAAGCCAGCCCTGGTCCCCATGATGTGGCGCCGCTGTTCGAGCGCTTCATTACGTTGATCGAAACGCATAGCGGCAGGTCCAATAAATGAGGGGTAGCTAATGCCCAAAGCCGTTGCAATTTGTTTCAGCGCTGAGTGACAACATGCCAAGACGTGATGATTTGCAGAGCATTCTGATTATCGGTGCTGGTCCCATTGTGATCGGTCAGGCCTGCGAGTTTGACTACTCCGGTGCGCAGGCCTGCAAGGCACTGCGTGATGAGGGTTACCGAGTCATCCTGGTAAACTCCAACCCTGCGACCATCATGACCGATCCCAACATGGCCGATGCCGTTTATATCGAGCCCATTCAGTGGAAAACGGTAGCACGCATTATCGAGCAGGAGCGCCCCGATGCCCTGTTGCCAACCATGGGTGGGCAGACGGCGCTCAATTGCGCTCTGGACCTGGCGCGGGAAGGTGTGCTGGAGCAATTCGGCGTAGAGATGGTTGGCGCCTCTCCGGAGGCCATTGACATGGCTGAGGATCGGGAACGCTTCCGCAACGCCATGACTGAAATCGGACTGGCTACACCCCGCGCCGTCATCGCCCACAGCATGGAAGAAGCCATTCAAGGTCAAATCCACATCGGTTTTCCTACGATCATCCGACCCTCTTTCACCCTCGGCGGTAGCGGTGGCGGGATCGCTTATAATCGAGAGGAATTCCTGGAAATCGTGGAACGGGGGTTGGATCTCTCTCCCAGCACCGAGGTACTGCTGGAAGAGTCGGTGCTGGGCTGGAAAGAGTTTGAGATGGAGGTGGTGCGGGACCGCATGGATAACTGCATCATTGTCTGCTCTATCGAAAACCTGGACCCCATGGGCGTCCACACCGGCGATTCCATCACCGTGGCTCCGGCTCAGACCCTCACCGATAAGGAATACCAGATCATGCGCGACGCCTCGCTCAGGGTGTTGCGCAAGATTGGTGTCGATACGGGCGGTTCCAACGTGCAGTTCGCCATCAACCCACACGACGGGCGGATGGTGGTGATCGAGATGAATCCACGGGTGTCCCGTTCTTCGGCGCTGGCATCCAAAGCCACCGGTTTCCCCATCGCCAAGGTGGCGGCCAAGCTGGCCATAGGTTATACGCTGGATGAGTTGCGCAACGAGATCACCGGCGGCGCCTCGCCAGCCTCCTTTGAACCCAGTATCGACTATGTGGTTGTTAAGGTGCCGCGGTTCAACTTCGAAAAGTTTCCCGACGCCAATGCCCGTCTTACCACGCAGATGAAGTCTGTTGGCGAGGTCATGGCCATTGGCCGGACCTTCCAGGAGTCCATTCAAAAGGCTTTGCGGGGCTTGGAAATCGGCGTCGATGGCTTTGATGAGGTACTGGATAAGGATAACCCCGAGACCCATGCCATTCTTAAGCATGAATTGGGCGTACCCGGGGCTCAGCGTATCTGGTATGTGGCCGATGCCTTCCGACTGGGATATTCCCTTGAACAGGTCCATGAAGTCACCAGGATCGATCCCTGGTTTCTGGCCCAGACTGAGGAATTGGTGCGCATCGCCACGCAAGTGCGGGAGCAGGGCATCGAGGCTTTGCATAAAAAACGCTTGCACTACCTCAAGCGCAAGGGCTTTTCAGACCGGCGCCTGGCGACGTTGCTGGGCAGTGATGAACACACCATACGGCGCCTGCGCAATGAACTGGATGTGCACCCTGTGTACAAGCGGGTAGACTCCTGCGCTGCCGAGTTCGCCACGACAACCGCCTATATGTATTCCACCTACGAGGAGGAGTGCGAGGCCAATCCCAGCAGCCGCAACAAGATCATGGTGCTGGGTGGCGGTCCCAACCGCATCGGTCAGGGTATCGAGTTCGACTACTGCTGCGTCCATGCTGCGCTCGCCCTGCGCGAGGATGGCTATGAAACCATTATGGTCAACTGCAATCCGGAGACGGTTTCCACCGATTTCGACACCTCAGACCGGCTCTACTTCGAGCCCCTCACGTTGGAAGATGTGCTGGAGATCGTTCGCCTGGAGAATCCCAAGGGGGTTATCGTCCAGTTCGGCGGCCAGACTCCGCTCAAACTGGCCAAGTCGCTGGAGTCGTACGGGGTGCCGATCATTGGCACTTCACCGGATGCCATCGATCGGGCCGAGGACCGCGAGCGCTTCCAAAAGATGATCGATGAATTGGGCCTGCGCCAGCCTCCCAACCGTACCGCCCGTGACCCGGAAACCGCCGTGCGGTTGGCGGCCGAGATCGACTATCCGTTGGTAGTGCGGCCATCCTATGTACTGGGGGGGCGGGCCATGGAGATCGTCCACAATGAGGACGATCTGCGCCGCTACATGCGTAACGCCGTGGAGGTTTCCCATGATTCGCCGGTGCTGTTGGATCGCTTTCTCAATGACGCCATCGAAGTGGATGTGGATGCGGTTTGCGATGGTGAGGATGTAGTGATCGGCGGGATCATGGAGCATATCGAGGAGGCTGGCGTGCACTCCGGTGATTCCGCCTGCTCGTTACCGCCCTACTCGCTCAGCCGGGAAATCCAGGATCGACTGCGCCAGCAGGTAACGGCAATGGCCATGGAATTGGGTGTGGTGGGTCTGATGAACACCCAGTTCGCCATTCAAGGGAACGCTATTTACGTGCTGGAGGTCAATCCACGGGCGTCGCGCACCGTGCCCTACGTTTCCAAAGCCACCGGTCGGCCCCTCGCCAAGATCGCTGCCCGCTGTATGGCGGGACGCAGCCTGGCGGAACAGCGGGTGTATGGAGAGATCGTCCCCCGCTACTATTCGGTTAAAGAGGCGGTGTTTCCCTTTATCAAGTTTCCCGGCGTCGATCCTTTGCTGGGACCCGAGATGAAATCCACTGGTGAAGTCATGGGCGTAGGCCGCTGTTTCGGGGAAGCCTTCGCCAAGGCGCAACTCGCAGCCGGCGATAATCTGCCCCGCAATGGCAGGGCCTTCGTCAGCGTGCGCGACGCGGACAAGCCCAAGGTCGTCGATGTCGCCCATACCTTGCAGCGGCAGGGGTTCTCGCTGATCGCCACCCGCGGGACGGGTTTGGCCTTGCGGGCCAATGGCATCGACTGTGAACTCGTCCATAAGGTAGGGGAAGGGCGTCCGCACATCGTGGACATGATCAAGAACGATGAGATTGATCTTATAATCAACACGACCGAAGGCAAACAGGCCATCAAAGATTCCTTTTCCATTCGTCGCGAAGCCTTGATGCACAAGGTCAGCTATACCACGACGATTGCCGCCGCCCGGGCTGTCTGTCTGGCGCTGGATGCGTCGGACAATGACACCGTCAATTGTCTGCAGGACTTGCATAAGGAGCTTCTCGCATGACCAAAAAGGTGCCCATGACAGCGACTGGAGCCGAACGGCTCCGGGAAGAATTGCGGAAGTTGAAAAGCGAGGACCGGCCTCGGGTAATCGCCGCCATCGCCGAAGCCCGCGCCCATGGCGACCTCAAGGAAAATGCCGAATACCATGCCGCCCGCGAGCAGCAGAGTTTTATCGAGGGCCGTATCGCCGACATCGAGCACAAGCTTTCTCACGCCCACGTCATCGATGTGACCCAGTTGTCGCCCACGGACAGGGTGGTCTTCGGGGTTACTGTTCTGATAACCCACGACGATAGCGGCGAGGAACTGCGTTATCAGATCGTCGGTGAAGATGAAGCCGACATCAAGGCTGGTATGCTCTCGATCAATTCACCTATTGCCCGCGCCTTGATCGGCAGGGAAGTCGGGGAAGTGGTCATTGTCCGAACCCCCAGTGGTGAAAGGAACTACGAAATCGTGGAGGTGTTGTATATTTAGAGCATGCGGGAGGATAGGCGTTGTGGAAAGGTATTGACGAATTTGGCCTCGCTCCTTACCATACGCCACCTCAATCGATTATATCCCCC
>Ga0209253_10005495_pt1 | contig 10985 bp, 10 predicted proteins | sample FrelakmetBRP12BR_FD_187145 | JGI IMG/M metagenome (GOLD analysis project Ga0209253, IMG submission 187145) | Freshwater lake sediment microbial communities from the University of Notre Dame, USA, for methane emissions studies - BRP12 BR (SPAdes)... | ecosystem: Environmental > Aquatic >... | reverse complement strand
AGGCTCGAATGCCAAGGCTGCATCTACAAGGCAAGCACTTACTGTTGGCGCCAATGCCCATACAACATCTGGAAAAAACAGCCTTTCTAGACAGTGCACAACACAAAAAAAGCTAAGCATCAACATGCGCTTTCAGGGTTCAAAGCCTTTGAGCAGTTCATCTATGTCGTTTCCAACGCGCTCTCCGTTGTAACCTCCTTCCAATACGAAGAATGTGGGTCTCTTCAATGCTGCGATTCTTCTCCCAATCATCCTATAACCCTTCTGCGTTAAACCCAACGAGGCCAAGTCCCCAGCATGTGTGTCAAACCCAGCCGACACCGCCACAACCTCAAACCTGTCCATGCTAATCGTTCCCAGCGCCTTGTCCAACACGTGTAGATAAGTTTCATCTCCACAATCCGGCGGCAAAGGAAAATTCAGACAATTACCCTCAGAAGCCGCTCCAGTTCCAGGATAGTTCGGATGCCGGTGCAACGACAAGTAAGTCACCTTCTCGGTTCCAAAAAATATTTCCTGTGTCCCGTTTCCATGATGTCCATCTATGTCCAGGATTAGAGTCGGCTTGTCCAGATGTTTCACGGCAATCGCCATGTTGTTAAGATAGCAGAAGCCTCTCGTCGCAGCGCCCAACGCCACACCGTTTGTTCCACAATGATGTCCCGGCGGACGCATAAGCGAAAACCCCTTGACCTTCGCAGCCATGATAGCTCCGCCCGCAGAAAGTCTCGCATGTTCAAAAATGTTGTCATAGGCTGGCGTGTCCCCGTCTTCAACCATTCCCTTCTTAACCATCCAAAGATACTCATTGCTGTGTGCTTGAAGCAAAGCTTCCTCAGAAGCCGGCTCAGGCGCTTGGAACTCGTAGGCCTTCATCTTTAGGATCTCGCTTGCCTTCCTGACCCTTTCTGGGCCTTCGATGTGCCAGGACCCGTATCTCAGACACTTTTCTGAGAAAACTATCTTGACTTTCATAGACACTATGCTCGTGACTCGATAGGTTGATATTTTTCCAAGTTAAAATATAACTTCGCCTCTTTAAACCTTGGAGAAACATCAAACAAAATGAAAACCGCCCCAGTAGCCGAGAACCCTTTCCACGTGTTTCGTCAAGAAGCAGAAAAGGGCCTGGCAGACGCCTTCAAGAAACTTTTCCCCGAAATCCAACTTGAAACCTTAGCGATGGAAAAACCCGCAAACCCTGAATTCGGCCAGCTGGCTTCATCAATATGCTTCGAACTGGCCAAAAAAATCGGCGAAAAACCGTTCCCACTGGCTCAGCGTCTAGCCAAGACCGTCGACACTTCAGGTTTCTCTCTTGTCGAGAAGGTCGCTCCGGCCGGCGGAGGCTACGTCAACTTTCACGTTGACTTCACAAAGTTCTCAGCTCTGACGCTCTCATCTGCCAAGGAATTGGATGCCAATTACGGTTTAGTCAAGACCGATAGGCCGCTAAGCGTGATTGTGGAGCACACGAGCGCTAACCCGCTTCACCCCATCAACATTGCTACTGCGCGTAACCCCGTTCTCGGAGACACGCTTGCCCGCATCCTCAAAGCACGCGGTCACACTGTCAGCCGTCACTTCTACATCGACGACGTAGGTCGTCAAAGCTCCGTAGTCGCTTATGGCTACGAGAAATTGGGAAAGCCTAAGCCTGAAGGCAAACCTGACCAGTTCATCGGAAAGATATACACAACGACAAGCTGCATCGTCGAAATCAACCGGCTAAAAAAAGAGCTTGAACACGCCAAGACAGTTTCTGCAGAAGAAGAAATCGCAAAGACAACGAGAGAACTGGACGACTGGGTTTCAGTCGCTGCTGAGCTGAAAGAGAAGTATCCAGACCTGTTTGACCAACTGCTCGACAAGATAGGGAAAGACCCGAACTCCGAGACCGCGATCAAAATTCTGAACCAGGCATACGAAGCTGAAGACAAGAAAGCCAGAAAACTCGTCAGAACTGTCACCGAAATGTGCCTCGAAGGGTTCAAGGAAACCCTGAAAAGAATAGACGTAACCTTAGACGCTTGGGACTGGGAAAGCGAGTTCGTCTGGACCGGCCACGTTGAACAAGTCCTCCAACAGCTTAAGAAATCGCCGTACACATTCACTGGTGCCGGCGTCACCGAGTTCGACGCTGAAAAGGTCATTCGAGAACTCGACCTTCGAAAAAGGCTCAGCTTAAGAGAGGGCCAGGAGGTTCCTCCGCTTACACTCGTGCGCGCTGACGGTACAACATTGTACACGACCCGGGACGTAGCCTACACATTGCTGAAGTTCGAGAAAGCGGAAAAAGTCATCAACGTCATCGGGATGGAACAGAGTCTCGCGCAGTTGCAGTTGAAGATAGCTTTGCACGCTCTTGGCTACGGCAAGTATGCTGACAACCTTGTTCACTTCGCCTACAACCTTGTGACTTTTCCAGGCTTCAAGATGTCCAGCCGAAGGGGAAGATACATCCTTTTCGACGAAGTCATGGACGAAGCTGTCAAACGAGCCTACGAAGAGGTTTCGAAGCATTCGCCTCAGCTGTCAGAAGAAGAGAAAAACCGGATAGCAAACTTCGTCGGCCTAGGCGCTGTCCGTTACGCGCTCATCGAGGTGGACACTTCGAAACCCGTACTGTTCACCTGGGATCGAGTGCTGAACTTCGAAAGAAACAGTGCTCCCTACATCCAATACACTCATGCCCGTGCGTGCAGCATCCTCAGAAAAGCTGCAAAACCCTCAATAAACCCGCCCTACGAAATGCTCCGCGAAAAACTCGAACAAGAACTAATTCTAGCAATAGCAAGCTTCCCAGACACGTTCATCGAAGCCGCAGAATACCTTAAACCGAACATGGTCGCCGACTACGCAAATAGTCTTGCCGATAAATTCAACACATTCTACAACGCATACCCGGTCATAAAAGCCGAATCCGAAGGCCTCAGCCAAGCAAGACTCGTCCTAACAGACACCGTGAGAATGGTCCTCCGAAACAGCCTCAACCTCATCGGCATACTCGCACCCGAAAAAATGTAGATTCCAGCTTTGTGAGTCCCCTAAGATTGTGAAGAAAAGGGGAAGTTCGTAGGCGTCTATCAAAGGTTCAGCTTGCCTTTCTCTGTCAGACCATATCGGCGGCCTTGGTGTCCTGTTCTCGCTTTTGACGTCCGAGTCGAGAGAACTTGAAGCTTTTGCCCTTGAACTCTCTCTTCCAGGCGGGCACTATTCCTTTTTCGACTAGCAACACAATACCCAAGCAAACGAAGCACAAAGGAACGAACAGGATCAAGCCTTGCGTTGTCCAGACGAGACCTGTTACAAGCCAAGAAGTAACCGTCCCTAGCTGGTTCACCACAGGAGCCGCACCCTCAAGCGTCTCTCTCAAACCTATGCTCACGTCTGACATGGGCACTTCAGGCTCTCCGGTTTGATTCACCGTCTTCTCCACGACGTCTATGGTGATGTGCGTGACTCTGCCATTGTCACTGATCAACGTTCTCACATCGAACGTGAAATTTGCCACATTTTCCGTCGGGACCTTGCAACTCATGCCTCCCCTCCAAACATCGTTGTCAAAATCCATATTCAACACGGGAACAGACCCGCCTCGACTGACAACCAAGACCCTCAAGCCCCGCACCACCGTTTCAAACGAGCCCTTCCTCAACTCGCCTTGAATGTTCTCCGTAATTACCTGCTGAACCGCACTGGAAGACTGGACACCGAACACGCCCTGTCCGCTGCTCTGCGCAACGTTCCTAACATACATGTACGCCCCAGATTCATTCGACCGCCGATTCACGTACACCGAAAAAACGGAAATGCCCACAGCCATGACGACTGCAACCGCCAACACTAGCCTAAATCGCTTTTTCAACTTTTTCACCTACAAAACAATGACTATTCGAAACGTATAATGCTAGCATTCAGAACAAAATGGTACTAAACAATAGACAGCCAGTCAAGAACGCAGAGTGGATTGCGGTTGAGTCTCTGAAATCAAAAATCTCTTATACTGCACTCTTAATCTACAACGAGAGGTCCCCAAAAATGCCCGCCTCATACTTCAAAAGGAAAGTCAAAGCAATCAGCGTCAAAGAAAAAAGCATATCTCAGCTTCTTGCCGAGATGAGCGAAACCGCTTACCAGGGAAGAAAACTCGGCGAAGCCGTCGACGTGTGGGAAGCAATGGTGAAAGAAAAAGACCTGGTCATAATAATGGGGTTCTCGGGCTCGATGAGCACTGCTGGCCAGTGGAAAATTATTAATTGGCTTATTGAAAACCGTTACATCGACATCCTCGTATCCACCGGAGCCAACGTTTCCGAGGACATCGTTGACGCCATGGGCCTGGGCTACTATCAGGGCACACACTATTCAGACGACCAGGAACTACTAAAAGCCGACGTGAACAGGTACTACGATGTCTACGGAAAAGAAACCGATTACAGAGAAATGGAAACACTCATGACCGAAGGCCTTATGACGCTCAGAAAGGACTATCCGTACACTTCAGCCGAATTATTGTATGTTTTCGGCAAATATCTCAACAAGAAAAAAGTAGACAGCATCGTAGCCACAGCCGCAGCCCACAACGTTCCCGTGTTCAGCCCAGCAATAACAGACAGCGCCTACGGCGAAGCATTCCTCATGGCCAAAAACCAAGGCCATCCCATCATACTCGACCAAGTCAAAGAATTCGATCAATTCGTCAGCATAGGCGAAAAAACAAAAAACGTAGGCGTCATCTACATCGGCGGCGGAGTCCCCAAAGACTTCACCCAACTCCTAGCAATATCCGTCTCGCCAAGAACGATGGACGAAGGAGTCCCCGGAAGAAACGGACACCTCCGAAAAGGCCTCAAAGAATACTACTACCCCCACAAATACGCAATCCAAATCACGACAGACTCTCCCCAATGGGGCGGACTCTCAGGCTGCACTCTGGAAGAAGCCATCAGCTGGGGTAAGATCGACACGGGCGGAAAAAGAGCCGTCTGCTACTGCGACGCAACAATCGCTTTGCCTTTGATAGTGCACGCGTTGAATGAGCGGGTGAAAATTAAGAGGAAAGCGCCCGACCTGTCCTGGCTTTTCAAACAAGTATCCTAAGCCTTGGTCAGTCTGTCCAGCAAGGCGCTGACCATTATCGGCAGTATAAGTGAAGCGTCACCCTCAATCATTGTCATGTCTGCTTTCTCGTTGATCTTCCCCCACGATACCGCTTCCCGCGGCCTGGCACCAGACAGGCTGCCGTCCCACTCGTCCGCCGTGCTAACGTAAACAGCATAATCCAGACCGTCTTTAAACTGGTTCCACCAGAGAGTATGATGCTTAGAAATACCTCCACCCACGAGCAGCGCCCCGCTCTTTTTCGCATCAAACACTATGTCGTTAAGCATGCCAGAATCTTTCAGCAAGTTAAGCCTAAAATCATGGTCCTGGGAGAAAAGCCACGTTTGATAACCGACTGCCCCATCAGTTATGCCTGGAACAAACACGGGCACTCCATTCTCGGCTGCCCAGAACAAGATCGAACTTTCATTACATATGCGCTTTCCAATCTCAGCGCAGAACTGGCTCGACGATACTTCTCTCACGCCTTCTTTCCACAGCGTCTGCAGTAGCGTTTGCATTTTCTCCTCAAGGATAACGCCGTAGCTGTCGTCGGGAACAAGCACGTTTCCAAGACGGTTAATGCCTTGGCCCCTGAGTTTCGAGTCATTCATCACAAAAGAGCCCCTGTAGTAGTCTTTCCAGCACCGCGCAACATCATGGTCAACCGTGCCGCATGTCGTCACGACAACGTCCACGAGCTTTCGTTTAACCAGCTCCTTCAACGCTCCGCGCGCGCCCGTAGCAACAAGGTTTCCCGTGAACGAAAGGAACTTTACACATTTCTTGTCTCCAACCATGTTTTCAAGGATTTTCACGCCTACCGCAAGTTTCCCAGCCGTGAAGCCCCATGCTTTTTCCATCTGCATGACAAGCTCATCGACCGACATCTTCCCAGAGAAATTGTAGTCTTCAACTGGTTTTTTCAGCATCATGTTTCTCCCACGTCCATTTCAATGTAAGTCTTGTAGATAATTCCCGCCGCGGCTTTAATGGCCTTCTTCTCCGAATCACTAAGCACATCCCACAGGTCTGGGCTGAGCGACTTGGCAATCCTAGCCGGCACCGTAACGTACACGGGCTCCGGCGTCGTCTTGAAAATGCTCTGCCTCGAGTAACTGAGCGTTCTGCCCGTGTTAAGGACTATCCCGCGAATTATCTCGATGAAAGAACCAGCTGGGCCGTACCGTGTTCCCCCGAGGACACGGATAACTTCCCGACTGACCTCCTTCACGTAATTCTCACATTTTGCCCCGTCCAATTTCTTCCCCGTCTCCGCCAAGTACTTGTCCAGCGGTTGCCCATTTATCTTAACCGTGCTCCACAGCACAACAGCAGCTTCGCCGTGTTCGCCGCCAACATAAGCTTCAACCGTGCGCAGTGGGACGTCAAGCTCTCTACATAGCACTGTTCTGAACCTTGATGTTTCAAGATTAGTCCCCGTTCCAATCACGTGCCTCTTGCATTGTGCAACGTCGTTTGCCAACGTTGCCATAGCATCAACAGGGTTTGTAATTACAAAGTACCATGCGTCAGGGTTGTTTTCAAGTGTCTTCTCAACGATTTCCTTTACGATAGACGCGTTCTTGCTTGCCAAATCCCGTCTGCTAATCTCCGGAGTGCGCGGAAAACCCGCGGCAATGACTATCAAATCGGCGTTCTGAACTTGGCCGCTGTCTTCGTACGAGCCTATTTTGACGTCGAAACCATGAGTCGCCACGGCGTGGTACAGCTCTTCTTTGGTCATCTCTGCAACCTTCGCCGCTGTGTCTACGAGCGACAGCTCGGTCACGTATCTTTCGAATATTAGGCTGAAGGCTACTTGGCCTCCAACGCGGCCAGTGCCCACCACGGCAATGTGAACCATAAATTCACTTCACAATGCAGAATGATTCCTGGCTTTAATAAGCTGACTATACCGTGAAACGGTTCGGAACAGGGGCTAGTCCGTCAGGTACTGTATTATCTTTCCGTAGAGGTCCTTATTTCTGTAATCCTCATAACCCGAGTAAATGCTTGGGTTGTCGTTCACTTCCACGACCACGTAGTTGTCGTCGTGTTCTTTGACGTCCACGCCGTACAGTCCGTTGCCAATGACATCGCAGGCTTTAAGTGCCACTTCCTTCAGGCGCGGCGGTATGTTTTCTCTCTTAAGCGCGAAGGTTCTCCCCCATACGAAGGTAGGCTTGCCTCTCTGTTTGGCACCATGCTTCCATCTGCCCTTAGGCATCATGTACTTGCACACGTACAAGACTTCCCGGTTGAGGACGCCGACTCTCCAGTCGAAGGCTGTCGGCATAAAAGTCTGTACTGCTAGAACGTCAGATTTTCTGAAGAATCTTTTTGCCACGTCTCTGAAGCTTGTTTCACAGGCCACTTTTTCCACGTACCGTGAGAAGCTCGTGTACGGCGCTTTGACAACGACGGGTTTTCCGAAAGTTCTAAAGATTTCCTGCAGCCTTCTGTGATGCATTTCTTCCTTGGTCAGGAAAAGCGTTGGGATGTGGGGTACGCCATGTTTTTTGAACAGGTCATACAGGTGGACCTTATTCCCGCAGATCTGAATGGATTCTGGGTCGTCGACTACTTTTATGCCGAGTTCCTGCGCTGTCTTTGAAACCACATAAGCCGTGAAAAGCGGATCTGTTGTGGCTCTTATGAAAACAGCATCGTACTTGGGAATTTCATGTATGCCTTCTCTGAACATGAAGCTGAACTCGTGGCCCATCCTGTGGGCTGTGTTCCTAAAGATTTCCAGAGCCTCTGCTTCTCCTTGGTCTGAGAAATTGTACTTCTCAACAAAACAGGCTATCTTAGCCAACTAGGTGTTCACCCTTGGTCAAAATCCGTGAAACCTCTTTTGAAACGAGCTTCAAATCTGCCGGGGCTATCTCCTCCGTTTTCAAAGGCTGGAGCCCGCACAGGTAAGCCTCGCTTCCGACAAGCTGAACGTGCAGCTTGCACATTGGCAGCTTGAAGACTTCGTAAACTTTTTCTGCGACCTTGCCGACTGCGTCGTCCATCTCGGTCTTTCCGAAGAAAGACTTTACCGTGAGCATCTCACCCCTGAGAGGCTGAACGCATACAGAGAACTTGTAGTTCATGCTTAGGCTCTTGACGGCACGGTAGAGCGCACTTCTGTTTTGTGCAGTTTTGAACCCGTCGTAACAGAAGGGATTAACCGCAAACACGACGACCGGAAACCCGTACTCAGTGACTATCTGTTTCACCGAGCTGGCAACAAGATAAGGTAATGTCGGAATCCCTGCTTTTGAAGCTTTAAGCAGCAAAAGCGGCGTTCTGCTGGCGGCAATTATGCTTTCTGTCGTCGGGATCACCTGATTCCCGAGGACCTCTGCGTGCATGGAAACATAGTAAGCTGTCTTCAGGTACCTGTAGTCGTTGTTGAGGTTGAGAGTAGCCTCTTTAGTGGACGAGTTGATGAATGCTGCGGGTTTTATCGTTGGCAAGTCTTTTGAGAGGCCTATGTTAGAGACAACCAGCACCCATGTGACACCAGATAACTGGAAAGTTCGGTATTACAGCTTACATATTTAAGATTAACTGTACGTTTATAACCAATTTCTGAGGAACAACTGATCGTGAGAGGAGCCTGAACGTACAAAACCCTAGAAGTCCTTGGCCCAGAACACGAGTATGCCGTTGTAAATGAGCAGCTTAAGCCTCTGCCTATAGTGGACAGAATACTGAAAGATTTTCACGGCCGCATCGTCAACTTTGTAGAACAACCCACCTTCACTTTCGGAAAAGAACTCCAACTCCACGTAATGGAAATCAAGCCTAACGAACCCTTCAAGTCGCCCCAAGTTTTTGAAGAGACGATGCAAGAGGCTGTGTTGACTCTCTCAGATTTCCTAGAACACAAGTATGGAGCGCACCTTCTCGGCACAGGAATGCATCCGCTGCTCAGACTAGAGCAGACAGGCGTGTGGCCTCACCGGCACAGACAGATTTACGATGCTTACGGCCGAATTTTCAACTTGAAGAGGCACGGGTGGCTGAACATCCAGAGCTTTCAGCTTAACCTTCCCTATTCCGACGAGCAAAGCGGCATCAAGATTCATAACGTGCTTGCAAACGCCTGCGCATATTTGCCCGCGGTTGCTGCTTCTTCGCCAATTTATGAGGGTCACTTTGGGCGTGTTGTTGACAATAGACTGGGCTTCTACAGGCTGAATCAGAAGGAAGTGCCATCTGTGACTGGGGAAGTAGTGCCTGAGTACGTATCCTCGTTCAAAGAATATCATGAAAAGATTATCGACAAGTACTCGGCTGACATGGCCCGCGCCGGCGCGGAACCTCTTATTCTGTACAAGGAATGGATTAACTCGAGGGGCGTCATCTTCAGATTTGACAGAAAGGCTGTTGAAATCCGTGTGATGGACGAGCAGGACTGCGTCAAATCGGATGTTGCTCTCAGCTGCTTCATAAGAGCTCTCACAAGAGGGCTCCTTCAAGAAGAGACGGAGCTTCTGCCGCATGAGGTTTTGGTTAAGGATTTCAACGCGACAGTGAAAGACGGACTGGACGCGGAGGCTCTGAACTGGCTCGGGCGGACAGCACGTGAAGTCTGTCGTTCGCTCCTGAAGGCCGCTTGGAAGAATGCGTCGGAAGAGGAAAAGAAATTCTTGCCACTCATCGAGAAAAGAGTGGAATGCGGGAACCTGTCAGAACTGATAAGGCAACAGATTGAAAAGAAAAGTCAGCGGACAGACTTCACAGAGGCGGTCGTGCACGTTTATTCGAAACTTATAAGAAGTCTCGTGAGTAATCAACCCTTCTTCTAGATGTTGGGATCAGTAGTGAATGCGAAAAATGAACTGGGCAGACAGAGCAATTTTCTCGACACGTGCAGCACATGCAAAACGGCCTACAGCTGCTGCAACGACACGACTCCGCCCATTACACGCCAGCGAAAGAAAATCATAGAGGCTTACCTGAAAGAAGAGAGAATTGCTGTTAGTGAACCCTTTGAAAGAACAGCGTACACATTTCCCAGACTGAACGCAAACATGTACTGTGTTTTCCAGAACCCGAAAACGCGGAAGTGCATCGTGCACTCTGTAAAGCCAGAAACCTGCGTAGCAGGGCCCATAACTTTTGATATCAACGTAGAAACTGGCAAGATCGAATGGTACGTGAAAATGGACACGCTATGTCAGCTTGCCGGCATAGTCTACAGAAACAAGACATTGTTGGAGGAGCATTTGAAGTCGGCTAAACGGGAGATTCTCCGTCTTGTGATGGAGCTTGACCCTGGAGATTTGAAGGCGATATTACAGAAGGCTGAACCTGAAACTTTCAAGATAGCTGAAGAAACTGTTGACAGAAAGGTGTTACAGAAGCTGACGGAGTAAGGGCAAAGCCTTTTTTTTGTCAGCTTCGGCTACTGCATCCGTTGCAGGAGGTCGTCCCGTCTCCGCAGGAGCCTATCGAATTGCTCGTCGGTGATGTGGTCTTCTATGAGCATTCTTATGATTGTCCTGGACATGTTGTCCATTTCTTGGTTGAATTTTATCAGATCTTTTGAGTACATGTCATACACGGTAACGAGGCTCTTGTACAAGCGGCGGTATAGTCTGTTTCTGTTCCAGATTCTTCTACCGCGGAGTCCTGTGAAGCTTAGGAATGACAGTGAGGCTATAGCTGCCCAGCCTCCGGGCGTTAGAAACCAGACACTCGCGCCTTCCAAGAATGCTTGGCCGAAGGATTTTGCGGGCGGCCCGCTTGTGACAGTGAATGCCGCAGGATAGTTGTCTTCTCTGGTTTTGACGAATATGGCGGTGTTTCCTCTCACGAGAACCATGCTGGAGGGCGAAGCCTCTTTTGCCTCTGTGTTCGGCGGCATGTTTATCTCA
>Ga0209253_10005494_pt1 | contig 10987 bp, 15 predicted proteins | sample FrelakmetBRP12BR_FD_187145 | JGI IMG/M metagenome (GOLD analysis project Ga0209253, IMG submission 187145) | Freshwater lake sediment microbial communities from the University of Notre Dame, USA, for methane emissions studies - BRP12 BR (SPAdes)... | ecosystem: Environmental > Aquatic >... | reverse complement strand
CAAACGCTTCCTTCTTCTGCATATCCTATCTTGTGTCCTAAACAAACTCCTTTACGGATCATCCTGTCTGTCAATAATTTTCTACACTTCTCACAACGATAAAAATTTGGATTGCTCAAAACCATCCTCCTTAAAGAAGGGGGGCTTGCGCCCCCCACAGATTTTGCCTACAATGCCCGCACAAATCCTGAAGTGAATCCACCGCCTGCACCATAGGTCTGAGTGGACCACGAAGACGTAATCATGTTGTTTACATACTTCGTGTACTGCATGATAGGAGCCGTGGAAAGACCCGTCGAAATGGCAAAAATCATCGTCGGGTTGTATGCACTCCACCATGTACCAGCAACCGCACCGGGCTGAAGGAACGAATCCAGCTTGGTAAGCACATCAGCCGTTACAGAGGCGTTACTGCCACTCATCATAATTGAGTTGCAATATCCCCATGCCTGGAAACGACCATAGCCAAGAGATGCTACGTCCTGATCTGCGATACCAGCAAAGGCGTACATATTGCCCTGACCAACCGTACCAGCATCAAGAGCGATAACCTGAGAACCGTTTGCCGATGCTGTTTCAACACCGATCCCACCAAGGAACCTTGCTCCCATACCCGTAGTAAGGGATGCTCCAGTTCCATTCTGACAAATAATAAACACCTTCTCTGCGTCTGTTCTACTAACTTTCTGAATAAGCATTTGTTACCTCCTGTTTAGGGTATCATAAACCCTATCCACCAGTCGAAGTGGTGAACAGTCCTACGATCCTAAAAAATAGAATGTTCCACTGTTTGACATTGTATCATCAACAACTAAAGTACAAACTCCAGCGGAATGAGTTACTTTAGGATTCTGCGTACCCACCGCACCCTTCATCATATTAACGTTTGTTTCTACAACGTTATACATTCCATGAGTGATGGTTAGGGTACTATCCCCTTTCGCAGTAGTGAACTGCCCTGAATAACTTCTCAAGTTGCCCAATATATTGCGAACGGGGTCTGATATTGTTATCGCCATAACCCCTCCTTACAGAACTACGAATAGTGTCGCCTCCAAAGAATCAGTACCAGGATAAAACGTGTACGTTCCCGAAGATTCCGTAGCATGAACACCAGCCGCCGCCTGTGTACCAGGATTTCCAATCCCTGCTACCCAAAACGCTTTAGGAGAGGGGGGACCTTTAAAGGTATCGCCGTCCATAACTGTCGTGAACTTGAATATATTTATAATCCCCTGCCCACTACTTGCGCTTGCTGCCGTTCTAAGTCCAGCCATGAGTTATCCCCCCTTACGCCGTGATTCCGGTGATAACGCCAAGTTTACGCCTGTTGTTCGTGGTCAGGTTCCCCTGGAACAGAATCATTGCCGTGGAAACGTCCTGATTCTCAGGAGTCACAAACGGTCCGGTGCTGAAGTCAGCATCCTTATGAACCACGAAAGACAGATACTTGGAGTTCAGGAAATACATATAACCCGAAGTACAGTCACGATCAAACACGATAGGCACACCCTTGAATGTCAGGTTCATAAAACCTGCATCTGCAACGGTATTGGAAGCAAACCGTTCCTGGGGCTGAAGTGCCTTCTCGTAGAACTCATACACAGACTGCGTGGTGAGAATGAAATCCGGCTTGTCATTACCGAAGGTAATGGTATTGAACATAGTACGCATCTTATCAATACCCGTTCCTGCGAAAGAACCAGCCGTTGCTGTTACAGTCGGGACCCACCATGTATAAGTAGTGGGAGAGATACCGCCAACAGTTACCGTGGACGAAACAAGTGCCGCAAGACCCGTAAGGTTCTTGGAACCATTGCCCGTACCATCAGCAAAACTATCAACGCTCATCCGATCCCTGAGACTCATCTCAGCCTGTTTCGCCTTAGACGAAAGCAGGTTAATCATTGCAGCCTCACCCTGATTGTTGCGCTTCTCAAGACCAGTAATACCCACTGATACCGCATACTGTTTCCAGTTATAGCGGGCAATGGTCATACCTTCCTGCAAGGTAGTATCAAGCTGTTCAGCACCCGCATAAGACTTCACGGAGCTGTTGGCTTCGTACAAAAGATGCTCAACGATTGACTCGCCCCCATCTACTGTACGTTTAATGGAACCACCACGCATTGCAGTTCCAAGTTTCCCGTTGATATAAGAAAGAAACGGGTAGTCATCGAAAATATTATCCACAAGTTTCTTGCGATAGTTTGCCAACGTAGTCGTAAGCAATGCATCGTAAGTTCTAGTTTCTGAAAGTCCTGGCATAATAGCCCTCCTAAGTTATGCTGTGCGCCCTCTTTGCCATTTCAAACGCTTCCTGTATGGAAGTTGCAGATTTAGCACCAGCCGCAGGTGCGGAAGCGGGTCGCTCTGTTGATTTTGCCTTCTTATCTACTAACGTTTTTTCATACGATTTTCTTGCATAAGCATCCATCTTGCCCGTCTGTCTAAGAGCCTTGAAGTACAAGTCTTCAATATCATCCTTGGTAGGACGGTCTTGTATAGACTGTGGCAAGTGTTCGGAAAGTTCTGACATTACATCTCTCATTTCATGCCAATCCTTACCGTACTTGGAATCCATAGATTCAAAGTGACTCTGAAGCATCTGCTGTTTGTAAGCCTCGGAAAGTGGGGCTACGTCCTTCTGGTACATATCCCTTACTCTCTGGTCTACAATTGATTCAGCAATCTTCCTTACAGCATCCAAGGCTTTCTGTTGGTCAGGATCAACTTCTTCCTGAGTTCCAAGAACGTTCTTGTTCTGCTGTGACTGTACCCACTTTGCAAACTCCTGGTTGGTAGAAAGGTAGTCTGCCCATTGTGTCAACTGGTCAGGGCCACCATACTTCTCCAACTTCTTGATTGCAGATTGGGCCTTAGTGTACTCACTTTGAAGCGATTTATACGACTTATGCAATTGTTCAGGTTTCATTCCATCGAATAGACCCTCCCCTGACGGTTCTCCATTCGGTTCCCCTGTTACTGATTCTCCGCTGTTCTCTGTGGACGCTTGCGCTTCTCCACTTCCTACGTTGGACTCAGCCGATACTGCGGGGGTTTCCAGTACCGTTTCGTTTGCGCCTTCCATTGTAATTCTCCTTTATGTCAAATTATCCGCAGGGTTCTCTGCTAAACAGACCGCACCTGTCGGAGTGTTAGGTTTTATACAAACCGCTTGTAATGTTTCTTGAGAATGTGACCACCGCATTTCCACTCTTTTTACTTCAAATCCAGCAGCTTCCAAATCAGCCCTTAAAGACGCTGAAGTAAATGCACATTTGTGGAATTGCCCATCATCTGTTTGCATACCAAAAATCATTGCCTCTGCCCATGCTCTGTCAGGGCCAGTAAACCAATACTTAGCAACGTAATCAAAATTAGGAACTTGTACTATAGCTTGATGGTTTGGTTTTAATACCCTAAACCATTCTTTCAATGTTGATGAAATCTTATATATTCCAACGTGTTCCAAGGCATGAGAAGACCATATAAAATCTATAGTATTGTCATCGAAAGGCAAATCCCACATCTCTGCCGTTACGTCACCGTCTTTAATATCAACAGAAGTAAAATCTGAATCCCTTTTGTTTGATCCTCCACCTATGTCTAATTTAATCGTTCCCGTAACTGGTATTCTTTCTTTCTCGGAAATCACAGTTCTGCTCCTTGCAAGCATGGCGGTTTTTTTGTTCCATAATCTTTAGGCATAGACGGTGTTGGGCAAATCAGCCCTGGTATCTCACTCGGTCCTAAATTTTCAAATGACATTTCATATCCATCCAAATGTCCAACTTTAAATTTATTGGTAAGTTTTACATAACCGCCCATATATCTTTCGTTTGAACTGAATATTGCGCTTACAATCTGACCATACTCCTCAAACTCGTCTATTGCTCTTTCGAGCAACGATCTTGTCATTAACATACACCCTAATTCGTGATAATACCATGAGTTTTCTGGTATCCCCGATGCTTCTGCCGCCGTCTTGTGAATAGGATAAGCATGTGTTACTAGATGAACATTGCTATATAGTGCTATGTTTATCATTACCTCAAGAGATTCAGGAGCCGGAACATTATCAGCTTCTACGCTATAAATCCAATAACAGTTAAGGTCTTTTGCTCTTTTAAGGATAAGTTCCCAACACTTCCTGAATGATCTATCCCAATCAGGCCAAGGAGTAAGATGTGTAACATCTATCCCTTTTTTTCTAAGTAACTCAAAATATGCTGTGCTTACCCTTGTATTATCTACCTGATAAGCGTGTTTATTTTTATATGTGTATGCGTTAAAAGCATTAAGCCATGGGTCTAATGCATACTGTTTTCCTGCATAGGTAGGACACGCTACTAAAGCCTTTCCATGATCTTCCATTATGACATCCTCTGAATATATGCAAGTGCAAAATATGAAGGTAGCTGGCTTACTGAGTCATGGGCCGAAACAGAATGAGCCGAATAATCAGTGAATGAATGTGCTACCGTTCCCGCTGATCCATGCGCCCCTGGTGCTGTTATGCTATGAACTCCATAATCTGTACCAATATGGCTCCCTACTCCTCCATGAGTCAAACCAGACGCAGTAGCAGTAGGATGTGATGCTATGGAGGTTGTAGCTGCTGCATGTGAAGCGGGGGCAGATGCCGTAAACGTCGGATGCGAAGGAACCGCATTTGTAACTGTTGGATGACTTGCTGGAGCGCTTCCCGTGAATGTAGGATGACTTGCTGGAGAAATGCTCCACGCTGGTAAAGTTGCACTATGTGTCGGATGGCTTACTAGGGTGTATGTAGTTGCCGCCAATGTTCCCGAATTTGTAGGAACGCTGGTCATTCCAGATCGGTTAGTGCCTGATGCGAAGGAAGCCTTGCCAGCTATGGCAGCATCAACAATAGATCTAGATGCAACTGATAAATCCGCATGAGTAAGCGCAGCAACCACCAAATCGTTCCTAGAAGCAATGGACTGAACTGGATGCGTCATTCCCTCTATAGTCAAAACTGCGTGCGTCATTCCTGCAATTGTTATGTTTGGGTGCGTCATCCCCTCAATTGTAAGAACGGGATGCGTGTATCCTGGCAACGATATATTTGCATGTGTCATGCCCTCTATAGTAAGGGCGGGATGTGACGCAATAGCAACGTGAGTAAGATCGGGATGATTTGCAATAACAACGCCATGCGTAAGGCCGGTATGGTCGGTTATTGAAAATCCTGTGTGACTTAAGGCGGCATGTCCTGAGTGGGAATGTCCTGTTGCGCCGCCTGTTTGAGAAAGAGCGCCTGCAATGTTTGTCTTTGCTATTCCTGCATCGTCAACGCTTGCGCCAACTATAAACTTATCTCTAAGGTCCGGTCCTGGTGAATTGTCTGTTCCATTACAAAATGCCCAAGTAGCAGGAACGGTAGAAATAGTTCCTGACCACATAATAATTCCACCAACAGGGACCGCCCCTGCTGCCGTTGGTGTTGCTGGGGTTCCATGGGTATGATCTTCTCTGGCATAAGAATCCATGCTTCCAACAGCAGGAGCTATACCAAAAGAAGTCTCACTAGTAACGGTTGTAGCTGGTGGATCGCTCGTTCCCGATGATGCTTCATAATAATCAAGATTCCCTGTAAATGGGTTAAATTTCCATGGCATAATTAGCTCTTGGTTATACTATCTAAGACTGCCCCTGTATATGCAAGGGTCAGCGTTGCCACTAACGTACCCGAAGAACCACCAGTTTTATACTCCACCGTAGTTAGGTTACTACCTGTATAAGCAAGGGTAATATAGTCATAGTTCTTTGGAACAAGGCTGTTCTGAATCTGAACAGCTATTGGACTCATTTTATCTGAATCCATTAGCTTCCACCTACATGAGAAGTACCACCCGTCTTAATACGCAACGCCCTCATCTCAGCAAGCATCTCTTCATCTTTCTTTTCCTTCTTCTTCAGCATCTTGGAAAGAAGACCTTTTTTTTCATCCTCATCGTCGTCTTCTTCCTTCTCGTTCATTATATATATGTTAATATTGGGAAGTCCTTTTATCATGCAACCTCCTTTACATTACGCTCCCTCATTAAACGTTGCTTCTGTTTTGGTCCCGTAACATGAGCGTTAAGATTTTCGCTCCAATACTCATATACTACCGCCTTGGCGATATGACTCAATAGTTTTCTCATTGGGCTTCCGCAATCACAGGTCATATGCTCACGGTTTTCCACTGTGTTAAATCTAACAACATCCGATCCACAATTGTCACAATGATAATTATACAGGGGCATCTTTCTTTTCCTTATTTTGCTTAAGAGCGTTCTTTAGGTTAATCTTAGCCTTCTCCTTAGCCTCATCAACATGAATCCTTGCCATATGAGCCTTTGCGGTAAGATCAACAACATGGCCTTGCGCCTTCATGCCATGTTCATTCATCTTATGAACCATGGCCAAGTTATGAGCGTCTTGCTTGTGTTGCATATCCATTCCATGTGATTTATTTTCATTTTCCATCTTCTGTGCTTCTCCCAAGACACCCGCCTTAATTCCGCCACGCTTGGTAGCCTCTTCCGCATTAGTAAGAGTTACGTCGGTAAGTGCCCTCATGCTCGCCAAGTCCTTCTGTGTGTCGGTCTTCATCTTGGTCTTCATAAGGTCCGCCTGACGTTTCGGCTCGTCCTTGGCAATTTCAGCTTCCAACTGTGACTTCATTCCAGACATCTGACCCTGCTGCACTTCTTCTTCTGTCTTCAGGAACTTCTCAGGCTCCATGATATTAAATGCTTCCATGACCTTTATGGTTCCTTCACGTCCACGAACATAAGGGTTCTGTTGGAACATCTGGTACATTGTAACTGCATCACGTTTGCGAGTCTCATCATTTATCGGCATGGTAGAGCCTACTTCTATATCATAAATATAGTCACCCTTAATGTCTTCTTTGGACATTGACAGCCAAGGAAGAAGAACCGTGGCTCCGTTCTCTCCTACTATCTTATCCAACTTTTTAGTAACATACGGGGCTACGTCTTCATCTTTCATCTGAACATTGTCCAAAGGAATGTCCAAACTATCAATTGTCTGCTGACAAATCTTAGCTAGTTTACTTACAATTCTAACGGTAAATCCTTCAAACGTTGCCTGCTGATCTCCTCTTAACGTCTGCGCTGCTTGTTCAATTAACTTAGGCTCTGTAGCTGATTCAAACTTTGTGGATGAAAGCATTTCAGAATCAGAAACACCAGCCATTTCACGAATAGTCTTCTTTATGCCCTGACGAATCATGTAAATATCTTGAGATATGGTAGCATCTGCCATGGGAAGTATTGAGTCTACCGGATTCATGGTGGTTTCAACGACTGTACCATCACCGCCATTGGTAAGTTTATACTTCTCTTCCTGACTTAAGGCGTTTTCCCTGGTAATATATCTCCTTTGAGATATACGAGCAATGTGTGACATCTGCATACTGCTTATTCTATTCAGTTCATCTTGCAGGTCAAGGTACATCCATGTGTCAGGGATAGGGTAGAAGTCTGTTCCATTCTCGTTGAAGTACAGGGTTTCGACGGGGAAACCGTCATACTCCAAAGGCCATGACTTTTCGTTTCTGATAAATCTATCATGTCCTTCCACCACCGTTATCAACCTGTGTTCTTTTCTGTCCCATATATCCCACCCCTCTACCCTACCCCACATATCCCCATTGTCGGGTTCTACGATAGAATCAGAACCCATTATCCTTGAACCAAAATCAGTTTTAACGGTAAAATTTGGACGAAGATTAGTGGTGTTACTATACTTAGGATTCTTTTTAAGATCGTTCAATGCACGAACCCATCTAAGGGCAATCCAACGGGAATCGTTCAAGTTGGAATCAATTCCTTCAGGGTCGTTACGGAAGTCTTTAGGATCACGGCGAACACAATAAGGTGAATCTGCCGCTATAAGTTCATTGGTTTCTATAAGCTCATCATCTTTTATTTTCTCAGTCTCAAGGGTATATCCCAACTCCATTATCCCAAATGGTGTCAATAGAGCATCATAGAGGCACTTTCTGGATTCTCTCTTTATCTGAAGTTCTTTATAGTAATAATTAAGAAGAAGTTCTACATATACGGAAGAAGCTATGGTATCGAATACACCTTCATTGGTGCGAAATGGTTTCTTTTTAGGCTTAACGTATATCTTTGGATTTCTATGATTCAGGCGGGGGACAATGGCTCGGATATTGGCGAATACTACGTTGTCAATGGGATGCTCTCGGTACATATCAGTACCAACTCCATTCCACTGTTCTCCCTTATAATAATTCCATGCCCTTGTTGACTTATCTTCTATAGTCTCATACTTTCTATGAGCTACGCTTAGGCGTTCTTTCCATTGCTGAAGTTCGTTGTTTCTAGCCATTAATTAACCACCTATAAGATTAGGGTTCGGTCTTCCTTCTCTCATCCTTCCCATCCATCCTATGAACGACTTATTGGAAACTCTTGGGGTCAGCTTGTAAGGTGAAGGACGGGTGTTCACAATGTACCTTGCGGTATCCATTGCGTGATCGTCACCCTCGGTCTTCTCCCTGTCGCCTTCCTTCTGACTTCCCTCTTTCCATCTATAATATCGCATCTCACGCCGGAACTCTGTCATATTTTTAAAGACATACGCCCTGGGCCATTTCCTCTGGCTTTGAGTAATTGGTAAATCCCTGATAGGCCAAGGCGGAATACCATCTTCCGTCTGCATGAGATACTCCAAGAAGCGCAAACGCCCAGCAGTCCTATCATTATTACCAGATATAGTCGGTATGCCTTCGTAACAAATATCATCTATCGCCTGCGCTGCTGAAGGATCGCCTACAGTAAGGCTTATTTTTCTTCCCAAACTTCTTGCCTTGATCTCCATTGCGTGTTCCCGAATAGACTTGCCTTCCCTACTATAATACTCATCAAAGAAGTACAACTCACTATTCGGGCCTACAGCACACCAAAGGCAAACAAAAGGATCACGATGACCAAAGTCAATACCACGGATAACAGGCCAATCTCTAGGTATATCAAACGAGTCAATAACATGGACAGCCTCTTGGAATGTTCCATAAACTCTCCCACCGTAAAAAACCCACTCACCAAGATACTGCTCCCTAAAAACAGGACTCTCTTCACCATAGAACCTCTTCGCCCTCTCGAACTCCTCCATATCATACTTCGGATTAGCCGTTACATCCCAATGAAAGGACTCTATGCCGTGGGTGCCTTGTTCACCCTTCTCAACCAACTCATGTACCCACTCACCACCCTGGTCCGGCGTTGTGGGGACGATTTCTCTACCCTTCTTAGTAATGACTGTAGGATGGACGTATCTTTCACGAATATGCCTCGGTAACTGAGCCGCCTCTGAATAGATTACCCAATCTACCGCCTCACCCAATAAAGACTCAGGATTGTCCGCCGACTTGCCCTCAACGATACTACCCCAAGGAAACTTGATATATAACTGTCCAGACCTAGCGTTAGTCTGACAAATTTTCGGGGCAGGCAACCCTAATTTTTTCCGCCCAAGTACCAAGTCCTCATGTATATACCTGAACTCCTTCTCAGCCAAACTATAATTCGGACCTACTATCCATCCCCTAGTACCAGGAGTCAGTATGTCAACTAAAACATCCTTCGCCGCCGCATAACTCTTAGATGTACGTCTAGGTGCTGAAGCTACCTTAATCCTACTCGTAGACTCATGGAAGGACTTAACAACAGGATGAGTTACATCATAACCCAACTCCTTGAATAATTTCCACTTGTCTATCATTCATCTATCTTTCTAACTTGTGATTCCCAGTAATCACATACACAATACGACTCAACAGAAACCATCCGCTCATAGTACGGGCCATCTTCTGAATGAGTTACATAATATTCACAATCAAATAAATCTCCATTAAAATATATGCATGTCCCGCAACACATACATTCCGTAGTCATGTAGTTAGGTAAATCTTTCAATGACTTAATCATCCGTACCAACCGTAGCCAATACTATCTCAGATGCAGCCCTATCAACACCCTGCAACCCAAATATAGGATCACATGTTACATGTCTCCTAATAATATCAGCTACTTGTATAATACTCAAAGTTTTCATTTTTCCTGTGATTGAAACTATTTAATCAATTTATCAAATACTTATAAGGATAATACATTCCTATTGGATTTCATTTTACGGATAAGGTGACTATAACGATACCGATGGGAGGGGGCTCCCGTTTTGCATCGTCAATAAATTAAGAATTCTTATATGGAACCTAATTATTGCACCTGTATTTTACATAATATATCTTATCAGACAGTATAATGAGTGCTAACTAATTGATAACATTGAATACTAATGTATGTATGTATGCAACTATGATGATATACCTTATTGAACCATGCAACTATTACCCATGATCCCTATATATACTACTGGGATGATGCTACATACTGCCATATATTCAGGTCCGCTGATAGCGTAAGCATACACCAGTAATAAAATTGAATTGTCTCTCTTGATACCATTGATACTATCTATATATACCAGATTGAATTATATCTATTTATACCATTGATTATGTATAATTATCCTCTTGAACATGCCTATTGATGCTATCCTTATCATCTATACTATGCCATGCTATGCTTTATCTGCTGCATGGTCTGTAATCGAACGTGAGGCATTGTCAGGGTGTGTTATGGGGTCATCAGCTACTTCCAGGGCTTCTCCGTCAATGGTATTATTGAAAGAATTTGCAGTTGGGGTATTATGCCCCACTACCTTTGCTTCTTTGGTATTTACGCCCTGATTTATTGTTAATTGGTTAACACTTATCTTTGTGATAAATTTTGCATATTTACTCTCGTCGTCCTCGTCTTGACTGTACGCTCCGATTAATTTAGCTGCTGTATCTATTCCCTTGAATAGCGTGCCCAGCTCTCGGTCCTCTCTTGCTGCGGTCAATCCCCAATTAGCA
>Ga0209253_10005493_pt1 | contig 10989 bp, 10 predicted proteins | sample FrelakmetBRP12BR_FD_187145 | JGI IMG/M metagenome (GOLD analysis project Ga0209253, IMG submission 187145) | Freshwater lake sediment microbial communities from the University of Notre Dame, USA, for methane emissions studies - BRP12 BR (SPAdes)... | ecosystem: Environmental > Aquatic >... | reverse complement strand
TGCACGCCTCCCCGCCGATGCGCTCCAGTACCCCGATGACGCTGGCACCGTACAGGTAAGCCGCCGCGAAGAGGTAGGCAACAAGTATAAAACAAATGATGCTGAACAGGGAGCCGTAAAGAACGTTCAACTGGCTGAATTTCCTTATGTAAAACGTAAAGCCCCAATTGATGGCAACCACGAGCGCCAGGAAGATCACGGTCCCCGCCAGGGCGTTTCGCAAACTCACTTTTCCCGGGGAGAGAAACCGGTAGCTCAGCACGCTCCCGAGGATCATGATCCCCGACAGGAGCACTCCGGAGACCATGTGCAGCAGGGCGTGGAACGCCTTGTCGATCTGCGCGGACATCCCCTTCGTCAGGTAGAAGAGCCCTTCCCACAGGGGGGGGACGACGATCGCTGCGGCGGTCAGCACGATCAGCACGACCACGAGCGCCACGTGGAATCCCATGGATCGCCGGAACCGCGCCTGCCGCTTCCGCATGAGCATCACCGCGAGGGACGTGTGGACCGCGTCCGTGGCGGAGAAGGAGGAGAACAGGAGCAGGAGCAACCCCAGGATCCCGAAGGTCCCACCGGCGGCAAACAGGCGCCGCAGGTTGGGCACCAGCACCCGCGCGCCATACGGGAAGGTGTTCCGCAGCACGTCCGTAAGCTGCTCGAAGGGGAGATCGTTCTTCCCGATGACCATCGACGTGACGGCGAAGGCGAGGAAGAGGATGGGGATGGCGGAGAGGAGCAGGTTGAAGGCGACGGCGGCGCTGTAGACCATCCCGTGGTTCCGGAAGAAGATCACCGCCCCCTCCCGGATTCCCCGCAGCATTCGGCTCACACGGGTGTTCATCGTTCCCGGTATACGATGCGGACGGGGGAGCCCTCGAACCCGAACCGGTCGCGGATCTTGTTCTGCAGGTATCGCGTGAAGGAGTCCGGAATGCCCCGGCGGTCCTTCACGAAGACGGCGAAGGACGGGGGGGCCACCCCCACCTGGGTGATGTAGAACGCCCGGTTCCTTCCCTCACGGGACGGGATCGGAACCGCGTACAGGAACGCCTGGGCCATCCGGTTCAGAAGCCCCGTGGGGACACGCTGGCGGAAAGACGCGATCGCCTCCTCGATCTTCCGGAACAGGAGCGGGAACCCTTTCCCGGTGGTGGCCACGATGGGGACCACGGGTGCGAAGGAGGCGTATTCGAGCCCTTCCTGGATCCCGCGCAAGGCGGTCCGCCGCCGCTCCTCCCCCTCCCACCGGTCCGCCTTGTTCGCCGCGACGACGACGGCGCGTTCCTCGGTCAGGATATAGCGCAGGATCTGCCGGTCCTGGTGGGAGAGCCCCTCCGGCCCGTCGATCAGCAGGACGGCGAGGTCGCACCGCTTGATGGAGTCGAGGCTCTTCAGCACCGAAAACTTCTCGATCACGTCCCCGGTCTTGCGCTTCGCGCGGATCCCCGCCGTGTCGATCAGCGTGTACCGCTTCCCTTCCCTCTCGACCATGACGTCGATGGCGTCCCGCGTGGTCCCCGGGACTTCCGAGGCGATGACGCGCTCGAACCCCGCCAGGGTGTTCACCAGGGTGGACTTCCCCACGTTGGGCCGCCCGACCACGGCGATCTTGGGGACTCCCGTGTCCTCCTCCCTCGCGTCCGCTTCCCCGGGAATCTTGTCCGGCATGCGGGAGACGATCGCGTCGAGGAGGTCGGAAACCCCGGTGCCGTGCTCGGCGGAGAGGCCGAAGATCCGGTCCACCGCGAGTGCGTGAAACTGCGCGAGGGAGTCCCTCCCCTCCCTGACGTCCACCTTGTTCGCCGCGAGCAGGAACGGTTTCCCGCGCTCCCTCAGCATGTCGGCGATCTCCCGGTCGAGCGGGAGGAAGCCGTCCCGCGCGTCCACGAGGAACACGACCAGGTCGGACTCGTAGATGGCCCGCAGGACCTGGCCGCGGATTTTCGGGAGGAGTTCGTCTTCGCCGCCGGTGACGTACCCCCCCGTGTCGATCAGGAGGAACCGGCGGCCGTCGTACTGCACCGGTTGGGCGACGAGGTCGCGGGTGATCCCCGGCTCGTCGAAGGTGATGGCGCGCCGCTTCCCGGCGATCCGGTTGAAGAGGGTCGACTTTCCCACGTTGGGGCGCCCCACGAGCGCCACGGTGAACTCACCCCGGCTCATATCCCAGGCGCCTCAACATGGTCTCGCTGCGCGACCACTCCCTTTCGACCTTGACGAACAGCTCCAAGTATACCCGGGCGCCGGTTTCTTTCTCCAGCTCCAGCCGCGCCGCGGTCCCCGCCTTCTTCAGGAGCGCCCCGCCCTTCCCGATGACGATTCCCTTCTGGGATTCCCGCTCCACGAGGACGTCCGCCCGGATGCGCACGAGGTTCTTCTCCGCATCTTCCTTGTACTCCTCGATCTGCACCGCCACGCTGTACGGGACCTCCTCGTCGAGCTGCTCGAAGAGCTTCTCCCGGATCACCTCCTTGGCGATGAAGCGCATCGGGAGGTCCGTCAGCTCCTCTTCGGGGTAGAAGGCCGGCCCCTCGGGGAGCCGCGCGAAAAGAGCGTCGAGAAGCCCGTCCACCCCCTCCCCCCGGGTCGCGGACACGAGGAAGGAGTCGGCGTAGAACCCGTCGCTCGTAAGTTCCACCCGACGCGCGCCCGCTTCTTTCGCCCCCATCCGGTCCACCTTGTTCACCACGAGCAGCCGGGGCACGGGCAGGTTCGCGAGGATCCCCCGGACGAGGGCGTCTTCCCCCCTGGGGCCGATCGGCCGGTCGTCCACAACGTGGGCGACGATGTCCGCCTCCTCGCCGATCCTCCGGGCGGTCCGGACCATGTACGAGTTGAGCGCCCGGTCGGGCTTGTGGATCCCGGGGCTGTCGAGGAAGACGATCTGTCCCCGCTCCTCGGTGTAGATCCCGGCGATCCGGTCCCGGGTCGTCTGGGGCTTGGGGGTGACGATGGCGATCTTCGCGCCGAGGATCCGGTTCAGCAGCGTGGATTTCCCCACGTTGGGGCGGCCCAGGAGGGCGACGAAACCCGATTTCGGCGACATGCTACGCGTCCTCCCCGGCGGCGGAAAGGCGCGAGAGGATCTCCCCTGCGGCGATCATCTCGGCCTCCTTCTTCGACTTGCCGGTTCCCTTCGCGGGCTCCACCCCTGCCACCGCTGCCTCCACGCGGAAGGTCCTGTCGTGGGGTGGCCCTTCGGAAGATAGGAGCCGGTACGACGGCAGCGGCACCCCCCGCCGCTGGCACCACTCCTGGATGCGCGACTTGGCGTCGAATCCCTCCACCAGGGACCCCATCAGGTCCGGCAGGCGGAAGTGGCGCCGGACGAAGCCCACCGCCGCGTCGTACCCCCCGTCCAGGAAGATCGCGCCGACGATCGCCTCCACCGCGTCCGCCAACATCTTCCGCGTCACGCCGGATCCTTTCCGCCGCACCGAAGGGTCGGTGGCCAGCGCGGCCGGGACCCCGATCCGCTCCGCGACGCGCATGAGGTTGCGGTTGTTGATCACCGCGGCTCGCGCCTTGGTCAGGATCCCCTCCCCCGCGTGGGGGAGGAGCCGGTACATCTCCTGGGCCACTCCCAGGTTCAGCACGGCGTCCCCCAGGAACTCCAGCCGCTCGTACGACCGCCGCCCGTCCGTCGCGCCGATGGATCCGTGACGCAGCGCCTCCTCGAGCAGGTCCCGGGACGCGAAGACGTGGCCGATCCGCTCCTCAATCGCCGACGGCGGCACCGATGACCCTTCCCTCGAGGCAGCCACCCCGGGCGGAACGGATCCGGACGGAATGAAGCTCTCCCGCCCTTCCTCCCTCCGCGGGAAAGGCAACCTCGACGTAGTTCTCGGAGGTGCCGCGGAATTCCCCGGAACCGCGATCCCGGGACTCGACGATCACGCGCAACGTCTTTCCCACCTGCCCTTGCAGGTAGAAGGCCCGCAACGCGGCATCCGCCTCCCGCAGCCTTGCGACCCGCCTCTTCTTCTCCGCCGGCGGAACGTCGTCCCGCCACCCCGCGCTTTCCGTCCCCGCCCTCGCGGAGTACGGGAAGGCGTGGATGTAGCTGACCGGGGAATCCCGGATCAGCCGCTCCGTCTCCCCGAAATCGTCCTCCGTTTCTCCCGGGAAACCTGCGATCACGTCCGCCCCGACCCGAATGCCGGGAACCGCGTCTGCGAGTCGCCCCAGCATCTCACGATATCGCCGTGCGGTATACGGCCTGCGCATCCGGTTCAGGACCCGGTCGGACCCGCTCTGGAGAGGCACGTGGAGGTGAGGGCACAGCCGGTCCCGGGCGGCGAGGAGGCCGACCAGTCGGGGGGTGATCTCCAGCGGCTCCACGGAACTCAGCCGGAACCGGCACGCGGTCGTCGCCGACAGAAGCGTCTCGATCAGCGCGGCCAACCCGTCGGGCTCCCCGCGGTCGCACCCGTAGCGCCCCACGTGGATCCCCGTCAGGACCAGCTCCCGCGCACCGTCTCTCTCCGCGCGGGCCGCCGTTTCGATCACCTCGTTCAGAGGAACGGAACGGCCCGGTCCCCGCGCCTTCGGAACCACGCAGTAGGCGCATGTGGCGTCGCACCCGTCCTGGATTTTCAGGAAGGTCCGGCTGTGCCCCAACAGCCGGTCCGCGGCGTACTCGCCGATCCCGCCTGCGGACCGGTTTTCCTGATCCCCGAGGGAGTCCAGCAGCTTCCCAAGCAGGGACGGCTCGCGGATTCCGACCCAATGATCCACGTCGGGCAGGGAGCCGCGGGGATCGGGGGAAGTCTCCGCATAACAGCCGGTGAGGATGATCACGGCGCCGGGGTTCTCGCGGCGAAGCCTCCGGACCAGCGCCCGGGAGTCGCGGTCGGCCCGGTGGGTGACGGTGCAGCTGTTGACGACGAGGACGTCGGCGGGCGACCCCGGGGGCACGACGGAAAAGCCCGCGCGGGAGGCTTGCGCGACGATCCCCGCGGAGTCGGCGAAATTCGCCTTGCAGCCGACGGTTACGACCGCGAGGTGCCGGCGCATTCGATCCAGCCGCCCCCCAGCACCTCGCCCCCCTCGTAGAGGACGAGGGCCTGCCCGGGGGTCACGCTCCGCTGCGGCGCATCGAAGCGCACCGCGAGGCGATCCCCCTCGACGCGGACGACGCACGGCGCCCCGGGGTGGCGGTACCGGACCTTCGCCGTGGAGCGGAACTCCTTCCCTGGAGGGAACCCGGAGACGAAGGTGGGGGAAGCGACCGTCGCATCTTCCGAGAAGGTGTCGTTGTCGGTCCCCAGGACGATCTCGTTCCTCTCCGCGTCGATGGCGACCACGTAGAGCGGCTCCTTGGCTGCGATCCCGAGCCCCTTCCGCTGGCCGACGGTGTAGTGGAGCACTCCCTTGTGGTTTCCGAGGGTGTTTCCATGGCGGTCCACGAACCGCCCCCGGTCCTCCCGGATCCCCCGGGTCTCCAGGAACCGGGAGTACGAATCGTCGGTCACGAAGCAGATGTCCTGGCTCTCCTTTTTTTCATACAACGGAAGTCCCGCCCCGGAGGCGATCTTCCGCACGTCGGCCTTCTCCATCGCACCCACCGGGAAACGGATCCGCGAAAGCCGCGGGGAGTCCAGGGAGAAGAGGAAGTACGACTGGTCCTTCGAGGCATCCGGGGCGGCGAAGAGGCGGCATCGGCCGTCGCTATCCCGCCGGATCACGGCGTAGTGCCCCGTGGCCACGCCTTCCGCGCCCAGTTCGTCCGCCTTCCGGAGGAGCGCGCGAAACTTCAGGTGCTCGTTGCACAGCACGCAAGGATTGGGAGTTCGTCCCGCGGCGTACTGCTGGACGAACGGGTCGATCACCTCGCGACGGAACTCGTCCCGCAGGTTCAGCACGTAGTACGGGATCCCCAAGGTGTCGCACACCCTCCGGGCGTCGTAGAGGTCGTCCAGGGAGCAGCAGGTCCCTTCCCGGTCGCGCGTGACCTTCGAATAATCGTAGAGGTCCATCGAGACGCCTATGACCTCCCACCCCTCCCGCTGCAGCAGGAGCGCCGCCACGGAGGAGTCCACCCCCCCGCTCATCGCCGCCAGGATCCGTTTCCGGGTCATTTCGCCCTCGCTTCCCGCGGGTGATAGAGAGGCGACATGGCCCTCAGCTTGTTCACCACCTGCTCGATGGCGTCCACCGCGTATTCGATGTCCTCGTCCGAGTTCCCCCGCCCCAGGGAGAATCGGAGCGCGCCCTGCGCGTCGGTCGGGTCCGCTCCCATGGCCAGGAGGATCGGCGACGCCTCCAGGGAGCCCGATGAGCACGCCGAGCCCGAGGAGCAGGCGATCCCGAGCATGTCGAGGTTGAGCAGCAGCGCCTCCCCCTCCACGTACCGGAAGGAGAGGTTCACGGTGTTCGGCAACCGCTCCGTGGGGTGGCCGTTCAGGACCAGCTCGGGGATCCTCCCGAACAGGGCCCGCTCGAATGCGTCCCGGAGCCGCCGCACCCCGGCGACCTCCGCGTCCATGTGCTCCCGCATCAGGCAGAACGCCTTCCCCATGGCCACGATGCCGACGACGTTTTCCGTGCCGGCCCGCCGCCCGCGTTCCTGGTGGCCGCCGTGCAGCACCGCGGCGAGTTCCGTCCCCTTCCGGATCAGGAGCCCTCCGGCGCCCTTGATCCCGTTCACCTTGTGGCCGGAGAAGGACAGCAGGTCCACCGGGAGAGTCTCCCACGGGAGGGGGACCTTCCCCGTCGCCTGCACGGCGTCCGTGTGCATCAGGACGCCGGCCTCCCGGGCGATCCGCCCGATCTCGCCGATCGGCATGAGGCACCCGGTCTCGTTGTTCGCCGCCATGATCGAGACCAGGATCGTGTCCTTTCCGATGGCGTCGCGGACCGTACCGGGCTCCACGATCCCCTGCCGGTTCACGGGGACGTACGTCACCCGGAACCCGTGCGCCTCGAGGAACCGGCAGGTGTTCATGATCGCGGGGTGCTCCACCTGCGACGTGACGATGTGCTTCCCCGAGTTCCCAGGAAGGTACGCCACCCCCTTCACCGCGAGGTTGTCGGCCTCCGTGCCGGAACCGGTGAAGACGACTTCCAGCGGACGGCAGCCGTAGAAGGCGGCGATCTGCGCGCGGGCGTCCTCCACCGCCTTCCGCACGTCCCTTCCCGCCCAATGAATGCTGGATGGGTTCCCGAACAACTCCGAGAGGAACGGCTGGACGGCGACGGCGACTTCCGGGTGAACCGGCGTCGTGGCGTTGTGGTCGAGGTACACCTTTCTCAAGCGCCCACCTCCTCCCGGACTGCAGGCCGGCGATCCTCGAACAGGTCCTGCAGCGACATGGAGTCGAGAAATTCCCCGATCCGCGACTCCAGGGCGTCCCACATCTCCTGGGTCCTGCACCGGTCGATCATGCCGCACCGGCGCCCGGAGTGCCGGCACCCGACCCGGTCGGTTTTCCCCTCCGCGGTCCGGATGATCTCCCCCACCGTGATCGCGGAGGGGTGCCGCGCGAGGATGAACCCGCCGCCGGGCCCGCGGACGCTCTTCACGAGGTTCTTCTTCCGAAGCCGGAGGAACAACTGCTGCAGGTACGGCTCGGGGATCGACTCCCGGCGGGCTATCGCCTGGATCGGCACCGGGTTTCCCCGAGAGGACGCCGCCAGAGACACCAGCGCCATCACGGCGTACCTTCCCCGGGTGGTGATCTTCACGGGGCGACCCTCGCGGCCGGCGCGGTTTCCTTGCGGGACGAAAGCTCCTTCGTCAGTTCCTCCACCTTCTTCTCGAGTGAGAGGAGCTGCTCGGTCAGGCACTTGATCGCGGTCCCTTCCGGGTCGGGCGTTCCCGCCACACCGGTGGGATCGTTGTACACGTTCCCTTCCCGGAACACGACGCGCCCCGGGATCCCCACCACGGTGGAGTTTGAAGGCACATCCCGGTTCACCACGGAGCCCGAGCCGACCTTGGAATTCTGGCCTATCCGGATCGCCCCGAGGATGGCGGCACCGGCGCCGACGATCACGTTGTCCTCGAGCGTCGGGTGGCGCTTCCCCTTGTTCCAGCTCGTTCCGCCCAGCGTCACGCCGTGGTAGAGGGTGACGTTCCTGCCGATCTCGGAAGTTTCCCCGATGACCACCCCCATCCCGTGGTCGATGAAGAACCCCTCCCCGATCGTCGCCCCCGGGTGGATCTCGATCCCCGTGAGGGCCCGGGAAACGTGGGAGACGAACCGGGCGAGCACCTTCAGGTCATGGGTCCACAGCCAGTGGGAAAGATGGTGGAACCGGACGGCGTGGAATCCCGGGTAGCAGAGGAGGATCTCGAGGACGCTCCGGGCGGCCGGGTCGCGTTCGAAAATGACCTTGATGTCGTTCCGGATCTGTCGGAACATGCCGGATCCTCCATTGGAAATATATCAGACTTATATTGTCAATTATTGGTCATCGGGAGGAGAAATGGAAGGATTTTTTCCAGCCGCTTTTCCTTGATCCCCCGGACAGCCAGGAGATCCGCCGGGGAGCGAAACCCCCCTCTCCGGCTCCGCTCCTTCACCACCGCGTCGGCGACCGCGTCGGATATCCCCGGGAGCTCCGAGATCTCCTTTCCCGTCGCCCGGTTGATATCCACCCGGTTCCCGAGCAGGAATTTCTGCCGCGCGGAAAGAGGGCCGTTGCGGGCGCTGACCCGGGAATCCGGGGAGGGGGAAGGATCTTCCGGGAGGACAGGAACCCGGGACGCGGCAACCGGACCGTTGCCCGGAGGCGGGCCGGTGTTGCACGCGAGGCGGGCGGTCGCCGCGGTATTCCAGACCAGAAGAATCAGGGAAAGGAAGAGGTACGCCCTGGGACGGTTGCCGCTACTCTCCCGACTCCCGGGATTCACCACGCCGCGTCCTCCACAGCTTGACCCGGATGCTGTCGACCAGGGCCTGCCAGGACGCCTCGATGATGTTGTGGGAAACCCCCACGGTGCCCCAGCTGGCTCCCTTGTCGCCGGACTGTATCAAGACGCGTACCGAGGAGCCGGTCCCGCCCTGCTGGATGACGCGGACCTTGTAGTCGAGGAGCTTTACCTCGGAGACCTCGGGGTAAAACTTCTCCAGCGCCTTGCGCAGCGCGTTGTCCATGGCGTTCACCGGGCCGTTCCCGAGCGCGGCGGTGTGCTCCACCTTCCCGTCCACGGCGATCAGGATCGTCGCCTCCGCGATGGGAGGCTCCCCCTCGGACCGCTTTTCGTCGATGACCCGGAACCCCTTGAGTTCGAAAAACGGTTCGTGCTCCCCCATCGCGCGGCGCGCGAGCAGCTCGAACGACCCTTCCGCCCCCTCGAACTGGTACCCCTTGTGCTCGAGCTTCTTGATCTCCTCGAGGATCTTCTCCGTGTCCGGGTCGTTCGCCTGGAACCGGAGCCCCTGTTCCTGGATCTTGGAGAGGATGTTGCTCCTCCCGGCGAGGTCGGAGATGAGGACCCGCCGGTGGTTTCCCACCGTTTCCGGCTCCAGGTGCTCGTACGTCTTCGGGTGGCGGCGGATCGCGGAGACGTGCATCCCCCCCTTGTGGGCGAAGGCGGCGTCCCCGACGTACGGCTGGTGGAGCCAGTGCCCCACGTTGGCCACCTCGGCGACGTAGCGCGACAGGGCGTACAGCTTCTTGAGCTGCCCCTTCGGCAGGACGTTCCGTCCCATCTTCAGCTGCAGTCCAGGGATCACGGAGCAGAGGTTCGCGTTCCCGCACCGCTCCCCGTACCCGTTGATCGTCCCCTGCACCTGGGTGGCGCCGCACTCCACCGCCGCCAGGGTGTTCGCCACCGCCATCTCCCCGTCGTTGTGGGTGTGGATCCCGATGGCCGTCCCGGTGGCTTTCCGGACCTCTTTCACGATCTGCGCCACCTCGGAAGGGAGGGACCCGCCGTTCGTGTCGCACAGGACGAGGAAGTCGGCGCCGGCGTCCGCCGCGGCCGCCAGAACCTTCATGGCGTACTTGGGGTTGTTCTTGTAGCCGTCGAAGAAATGCTCGGCGTCGAAGAAGACCTGGTCCGCGCGCTTCTTCAGGTACGCCACCGTCTCCCGGACGGCGCTCAGGTTCTCCTCCAGCGTGGTCCGGAGCGCCTCGAAAACGTGGAAATCCCACGACTTTCCCACCACCGTGATGACCGGGGTCCCGGCGGCGACGAGCGCCTTCATGTTGGCGTCCTCCTCCACCTTCTTCCCCACCCGGCGGGTCATGCCGAAGGCGCAGATCGTCGAATTCCTCCAGCGGATCTTCCGCGCCCGCTCGAAGAACTCCTTGTCCTTGGGGTTGCTTCCGGGGTATCCGCCCTCGATGTAGTGGATGCCGAACTCGTCCAGCTTTTCCGCCACGGCGACCTTGTCGAGGACGGACAGGGAGATCTCCTGGGACTGGGTCCCGTCCCGGAGCGTGGTGTCGTACAGGAAAACCGGTTTCACCATGTCAGGCGGGGTTCCCCAGCCCGAACGCCCCGTGCAGCACGCGGACCGCGAGCTCCGTGTACTTCTCCTCGATGAGGACGGAGATCTTGATCTCCGAGGTGCTGATCCCGAGGATGTTGATCCCCTCCGCGGCCAGGGTCTCGAAGACCTTCGTGGCCACGCCGGAGTGGGAACGCATCGCCATCCCGACGATGGACACCTTGGCGATCTTGTCGTCCCCGACCACCTTCTCGGCGCCGACTTCCTTCGCCACTTTCTCCGTGATCAGCATGGCCTTCTTGTAGTCCGTGCGCCCCACGGTGAAGGTGAGGTCGGTGTACCCCGTGACGGACACGTTCTGGACGATGACGTCGACCACGATGTTCGCATCGGAGAGGGGCTTGAAGATCTTCGCGGCGATCCCCGGCTTGTCCGGGACCTTCACGACCGTGATCTTGGCCTCGCTCTTGCTGTACGCCACGCCCGACACAACCGCCGTTTCCATGATCTCCTCCTCCGTCGTCACAATCGTTCCCGGGTTATCGTTGAACGAGGAGCGGACGTGGATCCGCACCCCGTACTT
>Ga0209253_10005492_pt1 | contig 10992 bp, 13 predicted proteins | sample FrelakmetBRP12BR_FD_187145 | JGI IMG/M metagenome (GOLD analysis project Ga0209253, IMG submission 187145) | Freshwater lake sediment microbial communities from the University of Notre Dame, USA, for methane emissions studies - BRP12 BR (SPAdes)... | ecosystem: Environmental > Aquatic >... | reverse complement strand
CAAGACCGATTCTCTGCTTTCGCGAAAGAGCATGGTAGAGGTCAAAGACTTTGCCAAAGACTATCATCCGTCGAGCGGTATGGCTGCATTTCTTGACAGCCTTCCCGACCTCCTCGCTGGCCGGGATTTTAAGGAATTTATCTCCCTTGTCCGGGCGGCCAGGTCGAATAAGAGAGCCATCGTATTTGCCCTCGGCGCCCATGTGATCAAGGTGGGTCTGAGTCCTGTGATCATCCGGCTGATGAGAGAGGGTTGGGTCACTGGCCTGGCGCTCAACGGAGCCGGAATCATTCATGACTTTGAGATCGCTTTTTGCGGCCGAACCTCGGAAGATGTTGGTGCCCTCATTAAAAGCGGGGAGTTCGGGATGGCTCGGGAAACGGGGGAGATGCTGAACCGGGCCATTAACTCAGGCGCGGAGCGGGGGATGGGTTTGGGAGAGGCGGTCGGGCAAATGATCTCCGGCTCGAGCTTTCCTTACAAACATCTGAGTTTGCTGGCGGCGGCGTCTGGGCTCGAAATTCCTGTTAGCGTCCACGTGGCGGTAGGAACGGACACGATTCACTTTCATCCGGAGGCCAGCGGCGAAGCGATCGGGAAAACGTCTTTAGCCGATTTTTTTCTCTTCGGCTCGCTCGTGGCGGAACTCGATGGGGGAGGAGTTTTCATCAATATCGGCTCTGCCGTTATTCTGCCTGAGGTCTTCTTGAAGGCGCTGTCTTTCGTCAGAAACCAGGGAAAAACGGTGGACAATTTTTCCACCGCAGTCTTTGATTTCATCCAGCAGTATCGCCCGTATCAGAGTGTGGTCCGGAGGCCACTGGGAAAAAGGGGAAAGGGATTCTATTTCCTCGGGCACCACGAGATCATGATCCCGCTTTTAGCCGCCGCGTTAGAGGCCTAGATCTACCCAGCTTTCTTCGATAATCCGCGAGAAGATGCCGATAAGCCTCCTCCGTCTGCCTGGCCGTGTCGTCTAAAGAACCGGACGTATCGATCATATAATCAGCATAACTCTGTTTTTCAAGAGAGGGCATCTGGCTGCGACTTTTTTTAAGGGCTTCTGGCCGGCTGATCCGATCTCTCTGCATGAGTCGCTTTATCTGCATCTTTTCAGGGCAATGGACAACGATAATTTTGTCAAAAAAACGGAGAAAACCCGACTCGATAGTCAAGGCCGCTTCGGAGACGAAAATCTTGTATTTCCCTTGTTTCCCCAGCCGCCGGATGACCTGTTTTATCTTTTCCAGGACGAGAGGGTGGATAAGAGAATTTAGGAATTGCCGTTCTTTCTTATCAGAAAAGATGATCGCGCCCAGCCTGGAACGGTTGATGGTCTGGTCCGGATTTAGGACCTGGGGGCCAAAATGAGCGACAACGTATTTCCAAGCAGGGCGGCCGGGTTTTATGAGTTCGTGCGCGGTCCGATCAGCCCGGTGGATATAACAGCCGTGTTGTTCCAGGACCTTGGCGACCTCTGATTTCCCTGTTGCAATCCCACCCGTCAGCGCCGCGATCAGCATGGTCATGGACGTTTCTCTCGACGGCTGATTTTTGCCAAGGCTGCCACTGACAGCGGATAGAACAAAGAGGGACTTAGGTTGACTTTTTCTTTTTTTCCGGTCTGACAAATTGGAAATCTTTGCTGAACCGGATGGCGACGCCCTGCTTCTTTCCTTTTTTGTCGGGTTCTTCAAGGCGAACGGTGATGCCGCCGAGGTTGAGCTTGATCTTTTTCCCGCCGGTCAGTTGCGAAGGAAGGTCGATCATGAGGTTAAGCTTTGAACCGACGGCAAGGCCGGAATCCAAACAGAAATAGGCCCCCGTGGCGCTGATGTTCTCGATAGTGGTGACTTCTTTGAACTGTCCTCCCTGAGGGAGTTTCCCCTCGATTATGGTTGGAAGGGGAAGATCAAGACGCCACTCCCTTCGGCGATTGGCGCGGACCACAGGAAGCGGAGTTTTCTTTGTTGATTTTTGGACTTTTTTCATCTCAACCTCTAATATCGGTCTCCTTAAAATAAGGCTGAATTGATGGCGTACAAGGCCAGCTGCAATCGGCTGTGGGTATCGAGTTTGGCGTAAATGCTTTTGATATGGGACCGGACCGTATTTTTGCTGATAAAAAGGATTTCGGCGATCTCATCATTGCTCTTGCCCTGGCCGATCAGCCTGAGGACTTGAAATTCCGTCGGGGTTAGCTGGTCCAGGGTCTTTTCCTTGAGGTCTCTTCCGACGACAGAAATGATCCGGTCCATGATGCTGCTCATCTTGTCTCGAGGAAGCCAGATCTCTCCTTTGTAAATGACCCGGATCGCTTCGGAGAGCTGGCTGGACGGGTCGGTCAGGTCGAAGTATCCCCGAGCGCCCGCGTTGATGAGCCCCACGATCTCCTCATGCGACGGAATGCTGCCCATGATCAACAGCTGGGATTTGCTTTGAAGCTTGGAGATCTCCTTGATGGCCTTGCAGATCTCCCGCATATTGGGCAGGGGCTCGGTGTTGGCGAAAAGGATAACGTGAGGCCGCAATTTTCTGATTGAATCCATGAATGTCTCAATGGTGTTCTTCTCGACGTTGGTGATCTCGATCCCTGTGTCCGCTTCCAAGGCCTTGAGGATGCCCGAGAGGATGATCTCAGAAGGGCAGAAGATGAGAATCTTGATTTTTTTTTCTTCCGAGCTGATTGGTTTTTTACTCATAGTTCTCTCCCTCTTTGGTGTTCCTTAACCCCTGAGCCAAAGAGGTATTTCAATTCTCCGGTAGGCGCAATTCTATTAAATCAACGTATTCTTGTCAAGAAATTTATTCCTGAACGGTTCGCGAAAAAAGGACTATTATTTAAGAAATAAGCAGGGGCGCGACGTTTTCTTTTAATTGATGCTGGGAGGGATCGGAAGCAGCCGGAATTTTTTGTCCAGCCGCACGGAGATAAGCTGCTTCTTCCCGATCCGGGCCGCGTCAGCCTGGGCCTCGACGACCGTTCCGGAAAGACGAAGTTTGAGATGATTCTCCAGAATGAGTGTCTTTGGGATGTCCAAAGCCAGGTCCAATCTGGACCCCAGGATGACTTTTGATCTCAGCCAGACCGTGGCTTCCTCCGCGCTGATAGACAAGACCTGGGTTTTTTCCCTGAATTTGTTTTCCAGGGCATCCACGCCTGTCACCAGAGCAGGGAGAGAGAGCTCGAAGGCACGCTCCCTCTTCCCAGCTCTGGCCGCGCCATGGGTGGAGGGTTTGGAGAGTTCTTCCTTTTCGTTCATTTCCGGATAACAATTTTCGCCGCTTCCTCCTCTAAGTTCAATCGCTCTTGAGGATGAATCAGAGGGTGATTTTTTTAACATTTGCATCATCCGCAAAGATTAGGCTCCTTGGCGTAATCCTGCCTTCTGGAGAGTTCATTATGGGCCTGAACCCGCCAGCAAAAATATTATCCTTTTCCTTTAACCGAGGACCGACCCGGTCCTCAGTCGTCCTCTTTGATAAAATACTTGCTCTCAAACCTCAGCGAAACCCGCTGCCTAGAGGCGTTAGATTTGTTGGCTTCCACAAGTGCGACCTTTCCCTTGATGACCAGTTTCAGGTTCTTGTCCTCGGCCAGGGCTGGAGGGAGATCGATGCAGAGCTTCATCTTGGTTCCCAGCGCCGCGGCATTCCTGAGATTAAAGGAGGCGCCCTGGTGGCTGATGTAGAAGAGCACGGTTTTTTCCTGGAACGCTCTTCCGGCGGCATCCTGCCCTTCGACAAGCGTCGGGAGAGGAAGGTTGAAGGCCTGATCCTTCCTGTCCGGTTTGCTCAAATGAAAGAGCGCGGATTTGGATAACATATTCGCTTCCTTTTCCTTTTTCGAGAGCATACAATGCCATGCCCTTTTTGAGGGGTCAATCACCCTTTTGGATGAAATAAGGGGTGAATTTCTCTCAGCGGGCTTTTAACCCTTTTTCATTAGGCATCACCCGGGAGAAGCGGCCTTGAGAAGCCCGGCTGACTCAAGGCCTTCCTTGACAAAAAAGAGGGGCGCGGATAGAATGAGCCAATCTTCAATAAAGCGGAGAATCCAGTGGCCAAAGACGATCGTTTTGTCAAGCAGATAACCCTTAAAAGCGAAGATTTCTCCAGGTGGTATCTGGAGATCATACGAAAAACGGAGATGGCGGATTATGCTCCGATGAAAGGGATGATGATCATTCGCCCCTACGGTTACAGCATCTGGGAAAATATCCAGAGACTGATGGATAAGCGAATCAAAGACACCGGACACCTGAATGCCTATTTCCCCCTTTTCATACCCGAAAGCCTGTTCCGGAAGGAGATGGATCACCTGGAAGGGTTCGCCCCTGAAGTGGCGTGGGTCACTCACGGAGGGCAAGAAGAGCTCGAGGAGCGGCTGGCCGTGAGGCCCACCTCAGAGGCCATTATCGGGTCGATGTACGCCAAGTGGATCCGGTCCTGGAGGGATCTCCCCCTCTTAATCAACCAGTGGGCCAATATCGTTCGCTGGGAAAAAGTGACCCGTCCGTTCTTGAGGACGACCGAATTCCTCTGGCAGGAAGGGCACACCGCTCATGAGTCGTTTGAACAAGCCCAGGAAGAGACCATCAAGATCCTCTACATGTATAAGGAATTTGTGGAAACAGAGCTCGCCATTCCTGTGATCGAAGGTCGGAAAACTCTGAGCCAGAAATTCGCCGGTGCCCTGGAAACCTATGCCATCGAGGCCCTGATGTCGGACGGGAAGGCCCTGCAGATGGGGACATCCCATAACCTCGGACAACATTTTTCGAAGGTCTTTGACATCCGGTACGAAGACAGAGACCAAAACCTCCAGTATGCGTGGCAGACGTCATGGGGCGTCTCGACTCGCTTGATCGGGGCCCTGGTCATGACGCACGGGGACGATTCTGGATTGAGACTTCCCCCTCAGGTCGCGCCAATCCAGGTTATCATCGTTCCCATTTCTATCGGCAACTGGAAAGAAACAATCCTGCCTCTGGCCGAGCGCATCGAGAAAGACCTCCGGCTGAACGGCCTCCGGGTGAAGCTCGATGCCCGGGAGGAATTCACTCCCGGATGGAAATTTTCCGAATGGGAGATGCGCGGCGTTCCCCTCAGGCTGGAGCTAGGTCCCAAAGACCTTCAGGAAAACCGGGTTGTGCTTGTGCGAAGAGACGTCAAGAGGAAGGAATTCGTCGGTCTTGACGATCTTATTGGGAGAATTCCTCAGACGCTCAACGATATCCAGGCTTCGCTATTTGAGCAGGCTTTGAAATTCCAACTCGAAAACACGTCTTTCATCGGGGATTATCAGGATTTCAAGGGGGCCATCGAATCGAAGAGGGGATTTATCAAGACCTGGTGGTGTGGAAGCGAGGCCTGCGAAGACAAAATCAAAGAAGAGACCATGGCCACCATCCGGGTTGTTCCATTGAACCAGGAGAAGGAAGCGGCCGCCGGAAAGTGCGTCTATTGCCAAAATGACGGCAGGGAGCTTGTTTATTTTGCCAGGGCCTACTAAGGCCTCACGTGATTAGATCTCGGGGGTTTTTTTGTCAGAAACCGAGAACGAATTCATCGGCCAGAGAGAACGCATGGTGGACATCCAGATCCAGGCCCGCGGGATCAAGGAGGAAAAGGTCCTCCTGACCATGAGAAAGGTTCCCCGTCATCTTTTCGTTCCTGAGGATCTCAGATCTTATGCCTACGCCGATGAGCCTCTCCCCATCGGCGAAGGACAGACGATTTCGCAGCCGTATATCGTCGCCTACATGACCGAGGCTCTCGAACTCAAGGGGGAAGATAAAGTCCTAGAAGTCGGAACTGGATCCGGCTATCAAACGGCCGTTCTGGCTGAGATCGTCAAGGATGTCTACACCATTGAAATCGTGGGCCTTCTCTCGTTAAGAGCCCAGGACCTGTTGCAGAGGCTCGGCTATACAAATATCCATTTCAAGATAGGAGATGGGACATTTGGGTGGCAGGAAAATATTCCCTATGACGCGATTATCGTGACTGCCGCCCCTGCTTCAGTGCCAAAGAAGCTGAAGGAACAGCTTAATCTTGGCGGCAAAATGATTATTCCGGTGGGAGAGGGCTTTCAGGAGCTTGTTCTCATTACTCGCGAAAAAAGGGATTTCAAAACAAAAAAGCTTCTGCCGGTCCGCTTTGTCCCCTTGATTTCAACGCACTGAGATGGAGACCTAAGATGAAAAAAAAGCCTCTTCTTGCCTTATGCTTTTTCCTGCTCTTCTGCTCGGCCAAGGCGGGAAAAGACAAGTTTATCAAGCTCTATTTTCCTGATGGATCCTCGGTCACGGCTGAGCTGGCTTCGAGTGATGAGGAAAGGCAGCAAGGTCTCATGTTTCGAGAGAAGATTAACGAAGACCAGGGGATGTTGTTCCTTTTCGAAGAGGAAGGACTCCATTCCTTTTGGATGAAGAACATGACATTCTCTATCGATATCCTGTGGCTTGACCGGCAGAAGAGAATTGTTCACCTTGCGCCCGAGGTTCCGCCCTGCCCGAGCGACCCCTGCCCGTCCTATGCTCCTGGGGCTGCAGCCATGTATGTCCTGGAGCTGAAAAGCGGGGCCGCAAAAAGGCACCACCTCAAGCTTTACGATCGGCTCGAATTTGTCTTGCCCAAAAATCTCAGCGGACCTCAAAATCCACGATCTTAGTCGCGGACTTGCCGCTCAGCTGGTCTTTGAGCACGGCCCTGAATTTGTATTTCCCCACCTGGACCTGGCCTCCCAGAGTAACAGAATTCTGAGCAAAAAGGTCCATCACCGGAACCCTGGTCGTGTAGTGGAAATCGAGGGCATTAGGCCATTCTTGGAGGATTTCCCCTTTTTCGCTTAAGAGAGCCATGCTCTGGGTATACCAGATCTCATAAAGCCCTTCCTTCCGGCTGGTAAAGACATTGACGGGCTCATAATAAACCAACAGGTCCCCGCTTTTATCAAGCGACGCGCCCGGAAGGGGAACGTAGGACCCAAAACCGACGATGTTAGAGCAAATAGTAAAATTGCGGAACCCGAGCTCTCCTTGGTTCTGAATCTCTATGATCTTCTCTTTCAGCTTAAGAATCTCATCGCCCTGAGCCTGGCTGAAGGAGATGGCTAAGAAAAAAATGACTCCGCTCCATAGAAGCTTTTTCACGGGACCTCCTTGCTTGTCGTGGATTGATCTTTTGATTGGGAAATTATATGGCAAACTCGGCAAATTTCAAGATGCAGGTGTAAGCATCCTGATTTCCGTGAAGGCTGTAGACTTAGGTGGGTAGCGCGGCTTGGAGCCCGGAAATAATCTTTTCCAGCTCTACGGCGACATTTGCCGAGGCCTTTTTTTGGCCAAGACTGTCTCCGATTTTCTCGAATTCCGCTTTCATCTTGACTTTCTTGGCTTCAGAAAAGAGGACCCTTTTTGCTTCCTCGGCCAGCCTCTGGGCGTTGAACTGACGCTGGATGAGCTCCGGGACGATTCGTTTTCCGGCGAGGATATTGACGATGCTGTAGTTCTTGATTTTCAATAGCCTGCGGAACGGATAATAAGTCAGGGGAGAGATCCGATAAAAGGCGATGAAGGGTGTTCCCAAAAGAGCCGCTTCGAGATTGGCTGTGCCGCAAGCCGAAAGCGCAAGGTCTGAGAAAGCGATGGCCTCATAACCGTCGCTGTCGAGAACTTGGAAACACTTTTCTTCGGGGGAGAGGAAGCGGCCGAGATATTCGCGGTCCAAGCTTTCCGCCAAAACCAGAAGGAAATGAGCCGGGAAATCGGCTTTAATTATGGGGATGGCTTTAGCAAGGACGGGCAGATGATTTCGTATCTCGGTCTTCCGGCTTCCAGGAAGCAAAGCAATAAGCTTTTTCTCGGCAGGAAGAGAGTATTTCTGGAAAAATTCCTGCCGACTGAGGCCGGTTTTAACTTTTTCTATGAGGGGGTGTCCGACAAACGTGGCCGGGATGCTGTGCTGTTTATAGAGCTCCAATTCGAAAGGGAAGATCAGGCACATCATAGCGACGACTTCCCTGATGGTCTTGAGCCGGCCGCTCCGCCAGGCCCAGACAGTGGGGCTGATATAATAAAGGACCGGGATTCCCGCTTTTTTGAGCCGGCGGGCCAGACGCAAATTGAAATCCGGCGAATCAATCAGCAGAGCGCAGAGGGGTTTTCTGGACTGGATCTCCCTTTCCAGGCGGTTAAATATTTTTTTGATCTGAGGAATCCGCGAGACGACCTCAAAAATGCCGATGGCGCCCAGCTCTTCGACTTGGAAAACGATCTCCGCCCCCTCCTCGCGCATCCTTTTTCCGCCGATTCCAAAAAATGAGACCGAGGGCCGTATCTTCCTGAATTCCCGGATAACGTCGGCTCCGTATTTTTCGCCAGAATTCTCGCCCGCTACGATGAGAATGGAATTCATGGAGTCTTGGCGGGTTGCCCGTAATAAACGATCTCGGGTTGCTTATTCTGATCCTGGCCGTAGAAGAAGAGCCATTTATCATAGCTCTCTTGTTCTTTGTAGATACGGATAGATTTTTTGGTAGAGGCGCTGACCACTCCCAGGATCTGAGCATTGCGAATATTGGACAAGGCCTTGAAAGGAGCAACCATGACTTTTTGGGCGGAAAAACTCTGCCCTGTCTGCCCGTCGCCCGGAGTGGTTCTCTGCGAGACCGAGGTGCGGGGCTGAATCGAAGTCTGGCGCCCCATCGTTCCCATTCCTTCTTGTTGAAGGATAATGTTCCAGTCGCCTCCGGGAATCATCGGGTCTTTGTAGGGGCGGCGCAGGCATTTTTCCTCTACCAGCTCTTCGATCGTACCCGGGAATTTGCCCGGATTCTTCAGCTGGAAGAGACGGATGGCTTCGACGTACTGGTTCCCCCTGAAAACCAGCTCTTCCTCGTTCTCCCTTTGGATTTGAGTCTGCCAAACCGGGACTGCGATCATGAGGCCCAGGCTCAGGATCGTCAGGACCACCATAAGCATGATCAGGATATAACCCCTTGGCTCTTTCATTTGCGGGCCTCACCAGGTGTCGTAGGTCGTGCCGTCTATGGCTTTTTCCTGGGAGGCGGAGTGGACGTCAACGATCCCAAATTCCATATTAGGAACAAGGTCTTCGTAGGAAGGATTCTCCCTGACCTCGACCCAGGTATCTCCCTTTTTGGTCATCGGGTCGAGCGGTATCTTCCTTAGGTAGCTCTCGTCTACCAGCGTTTGAAGGGAGGCCGGATATTTCCCTTTGTCCGTGTAGTATTGATCGATCAATTTTCTCAGGATAAAGATGTTCTCTTTCAAAACGGTTTCCCGGCCCTTTTTGAGGGAATACTTATATTGGGGAAGCGCCAGTCCGACCAGGATGCCGATGAGGGTGAGGACGATGAGGATTTCGATAAGGGTGAATCCATTTTTCTTCCCGCAGCCTTCTTTCATCATGGCTTTACCAGTCCTTATATTTGGTCCCGTCCAAGGCCGTGCCCAGACTTTTCGTAAAGACGTCATAGACGTTTTCGCCACCCCAAACATCGGAATCAGGCTCGTCTTGATAAGACCGGAGTCCCCAGTCGATAGAATCGGTTATCGGGTCTCTGGGGATTCGCCTTAAAAACTTGATAGTCTTAGGTCCGGTTTTTTGGCCTTTTTCGTCGGCCTTTTGTTCTTTGAGCTCGATGCCCTTGACCAGCGTCTCAAGGTCAGGAGGATAGCCCTCAGAATCCTCTTCCACTTCTATTTTCTTTTCGTCGGCCAGCTTTTTGTAGGCGTCCAGCGCTTCGCGGAGAGTTCTCAGGCTACGGCGCAGCTCGATCTCTTTCTCGCGCTTGACGGCGATCTTGGTCAGGGGCATGACGGCGGCAGCAAGGATGGCGAGAAGGGCCAGGGTTACGAGTATTTCGACGAGAGTGAAACCCTTTTTCGGCTTAAAAATGCCGGCCATTTTTGTGCCGTTTTTTATCTCAAGGCCTGAATTTATTTCTGGGGGGGCGGTCGTTCTGGCGATAGGTCTTGGGTCGCTGATAATTTTCCGATCCCTCCCCCTCGGGCGCAGAGGCGGGCCTTTCCTCGAGGACTTTGCGGCTGACGCGGACCTTGTTGTCCTCATCGATGCTGATAACCTTGACCTCGAGAGTCTGTCCCATCTTGATCACGTCCCTGACGCTCTTGACCCGGTAATGGGCGATCTCGGAAATATGCAGCAACCCGACAATGTTGGGCAGGATTTCAACGAAGGCTCCGTATTCTTCGATGCGAATAACTTTTCCCTGGTAGACCTTGCCGACTTCGGCCTCAATGGTGATCTCCCGGATCATGTCTTTGGCCCTTTCGGCGGCCTGCATATCTGTAGAGGCGATGATAATTTTCCCGCCTTCCTCGATATCAATCTTGGCCTTTGTCTGGGCGATGATCTTCTTGATCACCTTCCCGGCCGGTCCGATCACTTCAGCCACCTTCTCTGGGTTTATAAAGAGGGTGATGATTCGGGGCGCAAACGGTGAGATTTCCGCCCTCGGCGCCGGCAAAGCCTCTTTCATTTTCGCCAAAACTTCCAGGCGGGCTGTTCTGGCCTTAAGTAATCCTTCCCGGAATATCTCGGAGCTGATCGAGGGGATCTTTAGGTCGAGCTGAATGGCCGTGAGGCCTTTTTCCGTGCCGGTCACTTTCAGGTCCATATCGCCAAGATGATCCTCGAGCCCGGCGATGTCTGTGAGAATGACGTGCCGCGGTCCATCGGTAAAGAGGCCCATGGCAATACCGGCGATCGTCATGGAGAGGGGGACTCCCGCATCCATCAGGGAGAGAACGCCTCCGCAAACGGTTGCCATTGAAGAAGAGCCGTTGGATTCCAGAATGTCCGAGACGATCCGGATGGTGTAAGGAAAAGCCTCTTCGCTCGGGATGGAGGGGAGTATCGATTTTTCGGCCAGCGCGCCGTGTCCTATTTCCCGTCTTCCCGGCGCCCGGAGAAACGAGACCTCGCCGACCGAGAACGGCG
>Ga0209253_10005491_pt1 | contig 10993 bp, 10 predicted proteins | sample FrelakmetBRP12BR_FD_187145 | JGI IMG/M metagenome (GOLD analysis project Ga0209253, IMG submission 187145) | Freshwater lake sediment microbial communities from the University of Notre Dame, USA, for methane emissions studies - BRP12 BR (SPAdes)... | ecosystem: Environmental > Aquatic >... | reverse complement strand
GAGCTGGATATGTTTATACACCACAGTTCGTGATGAATGGCCGCGATTTTAGGGGCTGGGATAATTCACGTTTAAATCAATCTATTGAAGCCACCCAAAAACTGGCTTCACGTGCCGATTTAAGCCTAGATGCTGTAACTCAAACAAATGGCGAAATTACTTTGAAAGCCAACGCGCAAAAAGTGAACCCTGTTGACGCTAAAAATTCTGACATTTTTGTAGTAATTTACGAAAATAACTTAGTGAGTCAAGTGAAGGCAGGCGAAAATAGTGGGCGCGAACTTAAGCATGATTACGTCGTGCGCGAGCTGTTTGGCGCTTATCAAATCAATAATCAAAATGAATTCTATAAAAATTTCAATTTAAGTTCAGAGTGGAAAAAACGCGATGCTAGCGCAGTAATTTTTGTGCAGAATAATCAAACAGGCGAAATTTTACAAAGCCTGGCGCTGAAGTTTTGTAATAGTTAGTCTTATACGCGCGTATTCGTTACATAAAACCAATGCCCTGTGAGGCAATATACATGCGGCTTACAGGGCATTGGTTTTTAAACTTAAGAATAATTACTCTAGTGAAGCGCCCCTGTTACAACATCTGGGCTGGACTCGGCAGAAGGATCCATGTTGGTATCAATTTTATTTTCACCTAATGGTAGGCTTTTCTCTTCGATAGCCAAATCTACCGCTTCAGCTGTCAAATCCACTTCTGCATTAGGTTCTGCTTCGGCAATTAAATCACCATCTTCCAGCGGCAATAGCGCCAGTTCCTCGTCCTCAATCATTTTTTGAAGATATGTATCACTAGCCTGCAAATCCTGCGTCCAACCGTTTTGTGTTGAATCATCAAACTGCAAAATATTTGCGGTAGCACGCAGATCCCATTCTAGATTGCTCAATAACTTAAGCGCAATCTCATCAGACTCCACAAGTTGGCTAGGTTTCATTTTTGCCATTGCAACTTCTGAGCCTACCATGGAAGTAGCTGTAGAAGCAGCGCTGGTAAGCAATGTGGTGGCTGTAGTGGCCTGCGCAGCGGCCGAAGAAGCGCTGATCACTGCCAAAGCAGGAAACGCCACGCTAGCCAGCGCCGAAATAATAAGTTTGGTCGAAGTGTTTTTAGTGTGATGTTTGCCAATGACATGTCCCATCTCTCTCGCCATCACAAAACTAAGCGCATCATCGTTAAGTTCGAGTTCTTGCAAACCACGAAAAAGCACAACCTTACCCGCACCGTTTGAGGCGGTGCCAGGCTCTTTTTTATCTGCTACATTAAATGTAAACTGCGCCACACGTTTTTTTAAATTTGGGTACAAAGTATAAGCAGAGGCAGATAATTGCGCACCTAATTGTTGTACACGCGCATCAAATTCTTGATTGGATTCGCAACTTTCTGCCACACATGGCGCAGCATTAGGCTTGGCTGCAAGCCGCACGCGCATATCGACATCGGAGTAAATATCACTGATACCGATTGGGACAAGTTCTGGCATATCCGCTGATTCAGTCTCATACGCATGCACTACCGTTACACTAAGTAATTGAGCAAGCGCGAGTAGAAAAATGAGTTTTTTTAATGGCAAAATATATTCTTTTATAATTGGAAAAAGCTATTGGTAATCCACAATTAGAGGTGCATGATCACTGAAACGTTCATTTTTATAAATCGTTGACTTAATTGCTTTTTTTGAAAATTCAGGCGTCGCAATTTGGTAGTCTAGCCGCCAGCCTACATTTTTCTCGTACGCTGCACCGCGGTTGCTCCACCAGGTATAGCATTCATCCGTGGTTTCAGGATGCAGCCTGCGATAGACATCAACCCAACCGACACGATTGAACAAATCGCCCAGCCAAGCACGCTCTTCTGGCAAAAAACCAGAATTCTTTTTATTGCCTTTGTAGTTCTTTAGATCAATTTCTTGATGCGCGATATTCCAATCACCGCAAATAACCACGTCGCGGCCATTTTTCGCGAGCTCTTCTAAATGCGGCAGGATACGTCCCATCACGCTAAATTTAAAATTCTGCCGCTCTTCGCCACTTGAGCCGCTAGGCAAGTAAAGCGAAACTACACTCAAATTTCCAAATTGCGCTTCAATAAAACGGCCTTCACTATCAATATCAGCAATGCCAAGTCCTTCGATCACTGCATCTGGTTTGGCTTTAGAGTATATCCCTACACCACTATAACCCTTTTTTTCTGCATAATGAAAATAGCCAAAATAGCCTACTGGGGCAAGCATTTCTTCAGTCATATCTGCTGCTTGTGCTTTGATTTCCTGTGTGCAAATGACATCGGCCTGCTGCATTTGCAGCCAAGCGAAAAAACCCTTGTTTGCAGCAGAGCGTATTCCATTCAAATTCGCAGTTATAATACGCATATCACCTTTCAGTTAATTTTGTTATGACTCAGTCTAGCCAAAATCTATCGCAAGAGTTTATCGCGTTTTCAGTCAAAAAACAGGTGCTGAAATTTGGCGAATTTAAAACCAAAGCTGGCCGCTTAAGCCCATATTTCTTTAATGCTGGGTTATTTAACGACGGCGAAAGTTTATTAAAACTAGGCGAATTCTACGCCGAAAGCATCGAAAAATCAGGTATTCAATACGACATGCTGTTTGGCCCAGCATACAAAGGCATTACTTTGGTAGCTAGTATTGCCATCGCACTTGCCAAAAATGGTCACAATGTGCCTTACGCGTACAACCGCAAAGAAGCCAAAGATCATGGTGAAGGCGGTGTAATCGTAGGCGCGCCGCTACACGGTCACGTACTCATCATCGATGACGTCATTTCAGCAGGTACTTCTGTGCGCGAGTCAATTAACTTAATTCAGCAACATGGCGCGAAAGCTTGCGGTGTAGCCATTGCACTTGACCGTCAGGAAAAAGGCTCAGGCGAACTCTCGGCCGTGCAAGAAGTCAAACTTTCGTTTCAATTACCCGTGTGTAGCATAGCCAACTTAAATGATTTACTGGAATTCGTTGCAAATCAGCCCGCCATGGCACAACACTTGCTTAAAGTTCAGGAGTATCGTCAACTATATGGCGTAATAAATTGAACAGTTAGGTAATATGCAAAAAATTATTTATATTTTAGCGTTTGGTATATTTATACTATCTAGCCATGCTTACGCTGATAGTAAAAAAATCGTTAAATGGGTTGATAGCAGCGGCGTGACACATTATGGTGACAAACTGCCTCCTCAAGAAGCTGGCCGCAATAATTCGGAATTGAATAATCAAGGTATGGTGCTGAAGAAAAACACCGTAACCGTTAATAAAAACGAAGCTTTAGACCAACAAAAACTTGAACAAGAGCATAGAGATAAAATCTTACTAGCCTCATACACCAAGGCTGAGGAAATTGATTTAGCACGCGACCGTAATTTGCAAATGGATCAGGCCGCTATTCAAGCGCTAACGCAGCAAAAGCAAAGTTTAGCCAGTAGAACTTCTCGTAACAACAAAACGGCACAAAATTTCCGAGCGCGTAATAAACCACTACCGCCATACTTAGTTGAAGAATTAAAATTGTCGAAATCAGAATCTGCCAACATTGAAAAACAATTAGCACAGCGTAAATTGAGCATGGAAACCACACGTAAACACTATGCAGAAGATAAAGAACGATTTATCGCGTTAAAACAGCCTGCTAGCGTTGATTCCGGGGCCGGTTCGCTAGAGGCCACACTCACCATGACACCTACGGCCGCAGGCGCAACAACCTCTAGCCAACCAACTAAAAAATAGCTAATTAGCTAGGGCTAGCTAGCAAGTTTTTTCTTTAAAATTTCATTCACCTGCGCTGGGTTTGCTTTGCCTTTTGAGGCTTTCATAGCTTGACCAACCAAAGCGTTAAAGGCTTTTTCTTTACCTGCTTTAAACTCTTCCACCATGGCTTGATTAGCTGCTAATACTTCATCAATAATTGCTTCAATTGCACCACTATCGGATACTTGTTTTAGTCCAAGCTTCTCAATAATCGCATCCACATCAACTTCACCCGCCCACATTGCTTCAAACACTTGCTTAGCGGCATTATTAGAAATAGTGTTGTCCTGAATACGTTTCAGCAATTGCGCTAACTGCGCTGGATTAACTGGTGTATTAGCAATGGTTTTTTCTTCGGAATTTAGTTTGGCCGAAACCGCTCCTAGTACCCAGTTTGCGGCTGGTTTTGCATCTGCGCCAACATTTACTACAGCCACAAAATAATCCGCCACGCCTCTACTCGCCGTGAGAGTGGCAGCATCGTAGCCACTCAATCCATAATCTACCTCAAATCTTGCTTTCATGGCTTCTGGCAACTCTGGCATGGTAGCTTGAACACGAACTTTATCTGCCGCGGTCACTTCAAGCGGCAACAAATCCGGGTCAGGGAAGTAGCGGTAATCATTGGCTTCTTCTTTACTGCGCATGGCACGCGTTTCACCTGTATCGGGGTTAAAAAGCACAGTGGCCTGATGAATTGTGCCTCCATCTTCCAGTGTTTCGATTTGCCAGCGTGTTTCGTATTCAATGGCTTGCTGCATGAATTTGAATGAATTCAGATTTTTAATCTCACGACGCGTACCTAGTTTATCCGTGCCTTTTGGACGAACTGACACGTTCACGTCACACCTAAAGCTGCCTTCCTGCATATTACCGTCGCAAATATCTATCCACTGCACCAGTTCGTGTAATTTCTTCGCATAGGCAACCGCTTCAGCCGCAGAACGCATATCCGGTTCAGTCACAATCTCTAACAATGGCGTGCCTGCACGGTTAAGGTCAATACCGCTCATGCCCTCAACTGCACCATGCACAGATTTCCCCGCATCCTCTTCTAAATGGGCGCGTGTAATATTAATGACTTTTTCATACGCAGCATTTTTACCTACTGCCGGCACTTGGATGGTTACGGCGCCTTTGCCAACAACTGGCAACTCATACTGGCTAATTTGATAACCTTTAGGTAAATCTGGATAAAAATAGTTTTTACGCGCAAATACCGAACGCGGCGCAATTTCGGCATTAATAGCTAAACCAAATTTAATCGCACATTCCATGGCCTGTTTATTCAGCACAGGCAATACACCCGGCAAGGCAATACTCACTTCACAGGCTTGCGTATTAGGTTCTGCACCAAACGCGGTGCTGGCACCACTAAAAATTTTAGTCTTGGTCTTTAGCTGGGTATGCGTCTCCAACCCAATGACAACTTCCCATTCCATTACTTCAACTCCTCAGGCATACGCATATGCCAATCCGTCACTTGCTGATAGGCATGCGCCACATCTAGCATGCGCGCCTCATCAAAATAATTACCCATCAACTGCAAACCAACAGGCAAGCCATTACTAAAACCCGCAGGAATGCTCATCCCCGGCAAACCCGCTAAATTAGTGGCGATGGTATATACATCCTGCAAATACATTGCCACTGGGTCATCGGCTTTTTCACCCGCTTTAAAGGCAGTAGATGGTGCTGTAGGCCCCATGATAATGTCGCATTTTTTAAACGCTTGCGTAAAATCATCTGCAATCAAACGCCGTATTTGCTGGGCTTTGAGATAATAGGCATCGTAATAACCCGCGCTTAATACATAGGTGCCAATCAAAATGCGGCGCTTAACTTCCGCACCAAAGCCTTCGGCGCGGCTCTTGCAGTACATATCCATCAAATCGGTATATTCAGCAGCGCGATGACCGTAGCGCACGCCATCGTAGCGTGATAAGTTAGAGCTGGCTTCGGCGGGGGCAAGCACATAATAAACTGGTATAGAAAGCTCGGTATTAGGCAGCGAAATCTCTACAGTTTCTGCGCCGAGCTTTTTATATTCATTAATCGCTGCCTGCACAACCGCGCCCACATTGGCGTCCAGGCCATCGGCAAAATACTCTTTTGGCAGACCAATTTTAAGACCTTTTAATGGCTGAGCCGCTTGCAAACTCGCCAAACCGCGTGTGTAATCTTCTTTTGGATGATTCAGGCTTGTAGAATCACGCTCATCAAAACCTGCCATCACATTCAACATCATGGCACAATCTTCGGCACTTTTCGCCATTGGCCCAGCCTGATCGAGCGAAGAAGCGAAAGCAATCATGCCGTAACGCGAAACTAGACCATAAGTTGGTTTTAAGCCTGTAAAGCCACAAAGACTTGCCGGCTGACGTATTGAGCCACCGGTATCTGTGCCGGTCGCCGCCGCACAAAGCCGCGCCGCGACTGCCGCCGCACTGCCTCCGCTACTGCCGCCGGGTACACGGTCGAAATCCCACGGATTTTTCACGCCCCCAAAATAACTGGTCTCATTACTTGAACCCATGGCGAATTCATCCATATTGGTCTTGCCCAAATTCACTGCGCCTGCCATGTCAAATTGAGAAATCACATGTGCGTCATAAGGCGCAATAAAATTCGCCAGCATTTTTGAGCCACAGGTAGTTTGCCAACCTTTAGCACAAAATATATCTTTCTGAGCGAACGGAATTCCGGTCAAGGATTCTGCATTTCCTGATGCAATTCGTGCATCCGCCGCTTTGGCTTGAGCAAATGTTTTAGTTTCATCTAGCGCAATATATGCATTAATGGTTGGATTATATTGCTGGATGCGATTTAAGAAAGTTTGTGTCATTTCAACACTTGAAACTTCTTTTTTGGCCAGCATTTGGCTAAGCTGCTTTAGACTACTGTTTATCATGTTATTTCTTACTCAATCACTTGCGGTACAAGGTACAGGCCATCTTGCGTTGCAGGTTCATTCGAACCGTTTCCAATAGCTGGGGCAATGGCTTGAAAGTCCTCGCGTCTATTGGCTTGCGTGACAACGTCTTCTCTTAGTCTTTGTACCACATCTTGCGAATGCGACATCGGTGTAATACCGGTCGTATCAACCGCTTGCATCTGTTCGATTAAGCCTAAAATACCCGAAAGTTTGTTGAGCGTTTCCGCAGCTTCTTGCTCGTTAATTTCCAAGCGTGCCAAGTGTGCAAGGCGTTTAATATCTGTAATGTTGAGTGTCATAGCGAATTTTCGATTTTATTTGCTTAAAACTACTAAATTTGTTTGTAACAATGTGTAAATGCGACTTAATTTTAACTGCAATATACGTTATTATACCTTGATTTTAAAGCATGCCTTTAGTTGCTCACTAAGTCATGCATACGTTTGCTGAAAGCACAGGATAAAACAATATGTTAGGTTTCATAAGCAGTTATTTCTCGAATGATTTAGCCATTGATTTGGGCACGGCCAATACTCTCATTTATGCACGTGGCAGGGGAATTGTATTAGATGAACCATCAGTGGTGGCTATTCGTTTAGAAGGCGGTCCTAACGGCAAAAAAGTATTACTAGCAGTAGGTACGGATGCCAAAGGCATGCTAGGCCGCGCACCTTCCAATATTCAGGCGATTCGCCCGATGAAAGATGGTGTTATTGCCGACTTCACTGTTACAGAACAAATGCTCAAATTTTTTATCCGCAAAGTGCATGATGCACGCTGGTTCTCACCTAGTCCACGCATTATTATTTGTGTGCCAGTTGGCTCTACTCAGGTAGAACGCCGTGCCATTAAAGAATCAGCGGAGCGCGCAGGGGCAAAACAAGTATTTTTGATTGAAGAACCAATGGCAGCCGCGATAGGTGCGAATATGCCGGTAGCGGAGGCCACTGGCTCAATGGTGGTAGATATTGGCGGCGGCACCACCGAAGTAGGTGTTATCTCGCTTGGCGGCATCGTTTACGCCAAATCTGAGCGTGTGGGCGGCGATAAATTTGACCAGGCGATTATTGATTACATTCGCCGTAACTATGGGATGCAAATCTCTGAGCCAACAGCCGAAGCAATCAAGAAAAAAATTGGTTCCGCATTTCCAGGCTCGGAAGTTTTGGAGATGGAAGTCACCGGACGCAATTTAGCTGAGGGCTTGCCACGTAAATTTACTATCTCCAGCAACGAAATCTTAGAAGCCTTAACTGAGCCACTAAATGCAATAGTAGGCGCTGTAAAATCAGCATTAGAGCAAACCCCTCCTGAATTGGGCGCGGATATTGCGGAAAAAGGCATGGTGCTAACTGGTGGTGGTGCCCTGCTGCGCGATTTGGATCGATTATTAGTCGAAGAAACCGGTTTGCCTGTGATTGTTGCCGAAGACCCACTTACTTGTGTAGCGCGTGGCTGTGGCCGTGCCCTTGAGGAAATGGACAAGTTGGGTAACGTATTTGCGCATGAATAAAATATTATTATTCAATCAATCCAAACTATTACGTTGGCATGCTTAAGGGCGTTCATCAAAAGCTAGAAGCACAACAAACTCCTGCTTTTTTCACCCGTGGCGCTAGTGCATTCTCGCGCATGGTATTTTTTTCTGCTCTATCTATTAGCATTATGGCTGTAGATGCGCGTTTTAATTACCTGTCTCAAGTGCGCCAAGCGTTTATTGCTGCATTGCATCCAATAGAAATTGTAGCAAACGCCCCTGGTGAATGGTATCGCGACGTTAAAAAATATTTTTCCGCCCACAATGAACTAGTGCAAGAAAATTACGCGCTTAAACAACAAGCCTTTGAGCATCAAGTGATGCTGCAACGTTTAAGTACTGTCCAAGCAGAAAATGTGCATCTTCGTAGTTTATTAAATGGCAATATTCCCATACAACCTAAAGCGGTTCTAGGTGAAATCTCACACATGGGACGCGACCCATTTACCCATGTTGTGGTTGTCAACCGTGGCAGTCAACACAACATCAAAGCAGGGCAAGCTGTGGTTGATTCAAAAGGCGTTATTGGCCAAGTAACACGTGTTTATCCATTTACCAGCGAAGTCACGCTTATCACGGATAAAGAGCTTTCTATTCCGATTCAAATTGAGCGTAACCAACTAAGGGCAATTGCATTTGGAGAGGGCAACAACACATTGGATATTCCATACTTACCCACCAATGTCGATATTAAAGTAGGTGACAAATTAGTTACTTCTGGCATAGACGGAATTTACCCAGCAGGTTTGGCAGTGGCCACAGTAACAAAAATACTGCAAAACACCGAATCTCCATTCGCTAAAATAGTCAGCACACCTATCGCTGGCGTAGGTAATCACACGCAACTTTTATTACTGGCATTGCCTGATGCAGAGGAAATTAGTGCTCCTCAGCCAGAACCTGAGCTAAAGCCAGAAGTAGCTATTGACCGTAAAAAAAATAAGGTTAAACAAAATGCGTCACACTAGCCTTATTACGGTTTACCTCACTTTACTAATAGCATTGCTCTGTCAGCTTTTTCCTTGGGTTGGGCAGGGCATTATTTTTCGCCCAGACTTTATGTTGGTCATATTGCTTTATTGGCTCCTGCGAGCACCGAATCTATGTAATGTAGGCACGGCTTGGCTTGCAGGTCTGTTAGTAGATTTAGCGACGGGCAGCTTACTTGGTCAGCATGCCTTAAGTTTCACAATCACCGCATTTGTTGCATTAAGCTACCAGCGCAGACTGGTATTATTTAACAGCTGGCAGCTAGCGGGCTATGTGTTTGCATTGCTGATCATTGAACGCTCAGTGATATTGCTTCTCAAACTGTTTGCTGGCAATGAGAGCCCTAGCCTAGCCTATTTTTGGCCGATTGTTACAGGCTTATTATTATGGCAATTCATGATATTGATGTTTGGTGGACTAACGCGCCCAAAGACCACATAGCACCTATCTCTCAATAATGAAATCTAATCGCGAACTTAAAAATTACCAAAACGAGCAGCACAATTTTAAACTAAGGTTGAGTGTACTTAGCCTATTGGTGTTTATAGCGTTTAGTTTATTAGCGATTCGTTTTTATTTTTTGCAAGTTAATCGCTACGATTATTATCAAACACTCGCGGAAAATAACCGCATTTCAATTGTACCTATTACACCTAACCGTGGCTTAATATCCGACAGAAACGGTGTCATACTCGCGCATAATTTTTTTGTTTACACACTTGAACTTACGCCTTCAAAAATCGAAAATTTAGAATCTACAATTGCTGAAATATCACACCTGGTAGAAGTAAGTCCCACCGACCTTAAACGCTTTAACAAACAAAAAGCAGAGAGTCACACCTTTGAGAGTATTCCACTTCGCACCCATTTAAATGAAATTGAAGCAGCTAAGTTTGCTGTCAATCGATATCGCTTCCCTGGTGTTGAGCTCAAATCACGTCTATTTCGCCACTATCCATTGGGCAAACTAGGCGCACACATGGTGGGCTATATTGGCCGCATTAACGATAAAGATCTTACTAAATTATCCGAAGCCGATACACTTTCCAATTACAAAGGTACCGACCATATCGGCAAAAGCGGCGTTGAGCAATCCTACGAATCGACATTACACGGCACTACTGGTTTTCAGCAGGTTGAAATTGATGCCGACGGCAAAGCAGTGCGCATACTTTCAAGTAAAGCACCAATTTCTGGCAACAACCTTATTTTATCCGCCGACAGCAAGCTGCAAGAAATTGCTGAAACGGCTTTCGGAGAACGTCGTGGCGCACTCGTCGCCATAAAGCCAAGCACTGGTGAAGTACTAGCCTTCGTCAGCATGCCTAGTTTCGATTCAAATTTATTTGTAGATGGTATTGACGTTGAAAACTGGAAGCAGCTCAACGACTCATTAGATAAACCGCTTATTAACCGTCCGTTGCGTGGCGTCTATCCGCCAGGCTCAACATTTAAGCCTTTTTCAGCATTAGCAGGGCTAGAAAATGGCAAACGCAAACCGCCTTTTAGTATTAACGATAGCGGATTTTTTACCCTTCCCAATAGCAGCCACCGCTACCGCGATTGGAAACCCGGCGGACACGGCAACGTAGATATGCGTCGCGCAATAACGATTTCTTGCGATACTTTTTTTTACGGTTTAGCGATGGAATTAGGAATTGAAAGACTCACTAATTTTGTGCGCCATTTTGGTTTTGGTCAAAAAACTGGCATAGATATTTTAGGTGAAATTTCCGGTTTACTACCCACACCGGAATGGAAA
>Ga0209253_10005489_pt1 | contig 10997 bp, 7 predicted proteins | sample FrelakmetBRP12BR_FD_187145 | JGI IMG/M metagenome (GOLD analysis project Ga0209253, IMG submission 187145) | Freshwater lake sediment microbial communities from the University of Notre Dame, USA, for methane emissions studies - BRP12 BR (SPAdes)... | ecosystem: Environmental > Aquatic >... | reverse complement strand
CCTGCCGCGCCGTCAGCCCCCCGAGCTCGACGCCGTAGACGCTGACGCCGCGGTGGATCTTGCCGCGCGAGAGGGCGTAGTCGGCCCCGGTGAGGACGACCAGGATCGCCACCACGGCCGCTATCGCGACGAGAGTGATGACGAGCGCCCTCGACGACGCGCGGCCACCCCGCCCTCGAGGTGTGCCGTAGCGCGTGTACGAGGCGTGAGATGAAACGGAAGAGTCCTCGGAGCTCACAGTTGTGCAGTTGCCGCCGGTGAGTGCACGACGACGAGTATAGCAGACGACGGGACGGTGACCCGGCCAAGGCTGACGTGACGAAGGCGGTCAGGCACAGCGCCCGCGCTCAGAAGTGATCGTGGGCGAGAACGAGACTCGATCCGAACAACCCGGCCGCCTGGAATCGTGACTCCTACCGAGGTTCTATTGTCAACCACGAGGTCGGCAAACCGACAGGCCAGCCAACCGCCCGCTGCTATACTGGCTTCCTCTTATGCCCGGCACCAGAGATGCTGCGCGTCCCCCCGCCTCGCCGGCCTCCGGCGGCCCCACGCTCGTCGCGTCCAAGCTCTCGCCACCGTCCGTCGGCCAGGCGAGCATCGGACCCGGGCTGCTCGAGAAGGTCGCCGGGGGAGCGCAGCGCAGGCTACTGCTCGTCTCGGCGCCCGCGGGCTACGGCAAGAGCACGCTGATCGCCGAAGCGGCGGCGCGACTCGATTGGACGACGGCCTGGTACAAGCTCGACGTCCTCGATCACGACCCGATCGTGCTCGTGGCTTCGCTCACCGAAGCGATCCGCCGGCAGGTCGCTGACTTCGGCGAAGTGGTCATCGAGCGCCTCTCCAACTCACGCGAGGTGCCGATCACCGTTCCTCAACTGCTTGCCTTGTTCGTTCACGAGCTCGAGGACGAGGTGAAGCTGACGCTTCACCTCGTCCTCGACGACTACCAGGAGGCCTCGGCCTCACTCGAACTCAACAACGCTCTCGACTTCCTGCTCGCCAACCTGCCCGCCCACGTCCACGTGGTCCTCCTGACGCGGTTCGAGCCGTCGTTCTCGATCGCAAAGCTGCGGCTCGTAGACGACATCGCCGAACTCCGGTACGAAGACCTGAGGCTGGATGCCGGGCAGATCGAGTCGGTGTTCAAGTCACGCGCCGGTGTCGAGATACCTGCAGCCGCGGCCACTCGCCTCGAGGAACTGACGGACGGTTGGCCGGTCAGTGTCGTGCTCGCCTGCAAGGCTCTGCAGTGGAGCGGGCTGCCCGCTATCGAGGTCGCGCTGAGCGATCCGCGGCTGAAGAACGACGTGTTCTCGTATCTGGCCGAGCAGGTCTATCAGCGGGAGGGCGATGAGACGAAGGCTTTCCTGAAGCGCACGAGCTGCCTCGACTACGTGACGGCGGACCTCGCCAACGAGATCACCGGGAACGACCACGCCGAGCGCATACTCGACTATCTCAAGAAGAACCAGGTCTTCACCTTCGCGGACGCCGCGCGCACCACCTACAAGTACCACCCCCTCTTTCGCGACTACCTGCGGCAGAAATGCGCCCAGGAGAACGGCGCGCGCGAGTTCCACGCCTTGCAGTTGCGGACCGCCCGCGTCATGGAAAGGGCAGGCGACACCGGGGTCGCCGTCGAGATCTACCTGTCCGCGAACGAGCCGGCCCTCGCCCTTGACTCTCTTGCCGGGGCGGGTGAGCTGGCACTCGAGAACTCGACCCTCGACGGCATGCGATCCTGGCTTGCCCGACTTCCCGGCGACCTGAGAAGAGGAAGCGTCTGGGCACTCCTCCTCGCCGGCCAGATCGACCTGCGCGAGGGGAGGTTCGACGAAGCCATCACCACATTCCGCTCAGCTGAAGCGTCTTTCGCCCAGATGCGAGACCGGTGGGGCCGGTATCACGCCGCCTCGGCCATCGAATCCGCGCTCTTCTGGAAGGGCGACACCGCGAGTGCCGCAGCAGAGTGCCGCCGAGCCATCAGGTACGCACCGGACAAGGCGAGGAAGGCTCACTCCCTGATCAGCCTCGGTGCAGCCCTCATGGACGAAGCTCGCTGGGGAGAGTGCGAAGCACTTTGGTCGCGTGCGGAGGATCTCCTCGACGACGCCAACCCAAGGGAGTCAGCAAGAATCGACTGCCTGCGGTCCTACTCCAAGAGCCTCCAGGGCTTCGCAGGGACTGCGGCCGAAGAGGCGCATAAAGCGCTCGTCAAGGTGAGAGCGCTCGGTCCCAAGGCCTTGGAGGCCTCCTTCCTGAACGTGGTCGGCACAATGGAAATGCATATGGGTCAATACGCGGAGGCCGAGAGGGTGTGCGTTCAATCTCTCGAAGTTTCCGGCAGGTACGGTTTTCATCACTTTGATCACATGACGAAGGATTCCCTCGGCCAAGTCATGATCGCCACGGGTCGTTTCGATGCGGGCTACAGACTGCTGGAAGAGTCCGCCGCCTCCCTAGAGGCCATGGGGGACCGTGCGCTACTTGCCCTCACCCGGTCCCACGAAGGAACGGCTTGGCGGCGGCGGAACGATCTCGGGCGAGCACTCGACCACTACGCCATCGCCTGTGAGCTTGCAGGTGGGCGACCCCTGTACGAGCTAATGTGCGAGGCCAATCTACGATTCACAGAAGGATTGGCCGATTCTAGCGATGCACCTGTTGTCGCGTTGCAGGACGTGGGGAGCGAGGCCCGGCACCGGGGCCTCCTCTTTGTTGCCCTCAAGTGTGACTTCTTCGCCGCTCTGCTTCGCTACCTGTTTGAGGACAGACCTCGGGGGCTGGCCGACCTGGCCGTGACTGTCGAGCGTCAGGCGGAGTTGGGGCACCTGCACTTCCTGAGCCGGGAGCTGTGCATCCGTGAGACTCTCTGCGAGGACCTACTCGACTCCCCCTCGGAGAGCCTACGGGATGTGGTCATCGACGTTCTGGCCATTCATCCGCCCGGCCTCGCCGCACTGCTTCGACTGCTGTCTCTCCACGAGGATACCGCCGCCTGCGTCCTTGAGAGGACCGCCGGTCGCCTCACGCAGGACGCGTCGGCGACACTCGTCAGAAAGGCGAAGCGGCATCCTGCCGCACGTGTGCGTCGGCTCGCTCAGCGAATGGCCCTGACGTGCACCGAATCTCGAGAGGACGTGGGAGAGCTGGCTGAACTGACACACCGGGAAGCGCAGGTCCTGGCCATGATGGCCGACGGGATGCGTAACGACGAGATAGCAGCGGCCCTCTTCCTCGCGCCCAGTACGGTGAAGACGCACGTCAACCGGGTCTTCTTCAAGCTCGGAGTCAGCGACCGGGTCCAGGCGGTGCTGCGTTACAGGGCGTCCGCCCCGATATCGCACTGATGCGGAAGTGGACCCCTGGGCCATGCAACCAGATACAACTCGAGCCCCTGATGACTACAACCGCGGTTTGACTACAGCCCCTCTCCATCTGCCTACCATGGCTTCACTTGTGCGAGCCAGGAGGGAGAGATGGAGTCGTCAGCATCAGTGGTCCACGTCGAATCTGGTTCAATGAGCCACCGCAAGAAGACAGTGATCGACATCCTTCGCGACAGCCCCGGCTTCGTCTCCGGCCAGGCGATCAGCGGTAGCCTCGGGATCTCCCGAAACGCAGTGCACAAGCACATCAACTCGCTGCGACACCGCGGCTACAGGATCCTCGGCGTGTCGAGGCGTGGCTACAGGCTCGAGGAAGAGCCGTGCCGGCTGGTCATGCCCGTTGTCGCCAAGCTCATGCAGAACACTCTGTTCGGGCACTCCTTCAGGTACTACGACGAGATCGAGTCGACGAACAGCGAGGCGAAGAAGCTCGCAAGTGGCGGTGCCCCCGAAGGCACGGTGGTGATCGCCGAGCACCAGTCGGCCGGCCGTGGTCGGCTCGGCCGTCAGTGGACGTCGCCGGCCGGCAAGGGGCTGCTCTTCTCGGTCGTCCTGCGGCCACAGTTGCCGATGACGGAGGCCCACCTGCTCACTCTGGTCGCCGCGACCTCCGCGGCCGAAGGCATCGAGGGGCAGACGAAGGTCCCCGTGCAGGTCAAGTGGCCCAACGACCTCGTCGTGAACGGGCGCAAGGTCGGAGGGATCCTGCTCGAGGTGTCGGGCGAGTTCGACGAGGTCAGCTGGGTCGTAGTCGGCGTCGGGATCAACGTGAACACGGAGTTCGCCGAGCTGCCCGTCACGCTCCGCCGCTCGGCCACCTCTCTGAAGAGCGCGACCGGAAGGCCTGTGGACAGGAGCGTCCTGCTCGCGCGCATCCTGCTCGCCCTGGAGAAGGGCTACCTCGATGCGGCTGCCAATGGCTTCGAGAAGCCCTTGCGAGGCTTCCGCGAACGCGACTACCTGCTGCATCGCAGCGTGAGCGTCCTGACGCGCGAGGGGCCCGTCATCGGTGAGGCTGCCGGCATAGACGACCGCGGCGCACTGCTGGTCGAGCTTCCGCACCGGCACATCCGTCGCTTCCACGCGGGGGAGGTCACTCTCCACTAAGGGCCGTTGACTGATGTCGCGCCCCCTCATACATTGTCAACGCGGTCTACCACAGACCGCGTTGACAATTGCCCGCTTCCGACTCGACACGCGCTCTGGTCATGGCCGCCCTCTTCGCCGCACTCATCGCGGTCGGTGGCCTGTTCGCGCTACCCTTCTGGGGCCCCGTTCCCTTCACCCTGCAGGTCTTCTTCGTCCTGCTTGCGGGCGTCGTTCTAGGCCCCAGACTCGGAGGTCTCGCGGTCGCGATGTACCTCCTCTTGGGCCTCGTGGCTCCGGTGTACGCTCAGGGGACTTCCGGCCTGGGCGTGCTCCTCGGGCCGACGGGGGGCTATCTGTTCGGTTTCGTTGCGGCCGCCGTGCTTGCCGGATGGGTCGCAGGAAGTCGTGCTGGACGCGTGCGTGTGTTCTCCGCCGCCGTGGTCGCGCTCGTGCCTATCTACGCTCTCGGCGCGACCTGGCTGGCGTGGCAGCTGCACATCGCGGATGTGCGCACGGTGCTGCTCGAGGGCGTCATCCCCTTCGTGCCTCTGGACCTGGTGAAGGCGCTGGGTGTGGCGCTGGTCGCGTCTGCCTTGGTCAGCCTACGGCCGGGTCTCGGCGTGCCCGCATCGTCTCGCTGATCTGGGCGATCGCCTCGGCCCTGAGACGCAGGTTGATGCGCCCGCGCTCGTACTCGCCCATGAAGTCGGTAGAGGTCCCCTCGCGGTAGGCGAGGTCCTTGTCGCGCAGGATGGAGGCCAGGAGCTCGACGTACTTGCCGTCCAGACTCACACCGGACATACGCCGCAGCTCCTTGAGGGCATCGAACGAGCTCCGCGCCGGTCGATAGGGCCTGTCGGAGGTCATGGCGTGGTAGGCGTCCGCAACCGCCAGCATCTTGCTGAGCTCGGGGATCTGCCCGTCGCGTATGCCGTACGGGTAGCCGCTGCCGTCGAGCCGTTCGTGATGATAGCGTACGATGTCGGCGACATCCTTGTACGCGGCCAGGTGCGAGAGCACCTCGGCGCCCTTCGATGGATGCTGGTGGATGAACGCCCATTCCTCGGCATCGAGCTTGCCGTCCTTCCTGAGGATGGCGTCCGGTGTGCCGACCTTCCCGAGATCGTGCAGCAGACCGGCCAAGTGCAGGGCTTCGGCCTCGTCTTCCGACATGCCGAGAGACAGGGCCATGTCCCTGCAGTACATGGCCACGGCAGCCGAGTGACTGGCCGTGTACTCGTCCTTGCTGTCGAGAAGCACGACCATCGCCGCAGCCAGCCCGATGTTCATCTCGAGGTACTCGTCTGAGAGCTGCTTCTGTTCGGCTAGGAGCCGCTTCTGCTCCATGAGGAGCTTGAACATGTACTGGGCGGCGAAGAGAGGGATGAAGAGCAGCGCGACGGCCACCACCCCAGCCTGCGCATAGACGGCTGCGACGGCCAAGCCAAGGCCCGTGAGGATCGCCAGGGACTCACCCAGTGGAGCGAGTTCGCTTCTCCAGAAGCGGCGAAGAGACCGGCCGTACTTCAACCGAGCCCCAACGCTCAGGAAGACGGAGTTCATCAACATGTAGACAAACCCCGCAAGACCACCCGCAAGAAGCAGCCAGCCGGACACCCCTGACAAGCTGAAGTCGACCTCAGCGTGAAGCGTCTCGTACACGATGGAGGCCAGCAGCGTGCTCAACATGAAGTTGGCCACATTGAACACCGCGAGCACGCGAGACTCCTCGCGCCAGCTTCCCCACAGCCCGACCAAAGCCGCTGTGAGAACAGCTCGCGGCGTCCCAAGAAACATGATGCTCAACAGGAGTGGCAGATTGCTCGCGGTTACAGTGACGCGGTCCGAGACGGCGACGGAGAGCTCCTCGGCGATGATGGCGAAGAGGGCAAACAGCGCCACCGTGGCGAAGCCCGACAGGGGCAAGTCAAGCAATTGCGAACGCCAGAAGGCCAACAGGAAGCCGGCGATCGACGCGGCGAGCATCGCGCCGACATACGCTGCAAAGAATCGGTTCTGCCCAGCCAAAATCACCCCGCCGCAGATACCACGGGTATCGGCATGATACCTGCGACTCTTAAGGCTGGAGAATCAGTGGAGTCGAGTGCTCCCTCCGGCAGAGACCAACGCCACTATGACCGACGCCAGAACTGCCTCAATCTTCCGCATTGCGGGTTCGGCTTTGGAGGACTAGTGGAGTCTGAAGCTATCGCGACGCATGGGTGGCTCCTCTGCCGTGGTCTGTGCTGCCGATTGCCGAAACGTCCCGGTTGACGATCAGCGCTCCCGCATCGTATCCAGCTCTGACTACAGGGAGAGCGAAGCCGCCAGTGGCCAATACGATGAATGTCAACCGACGCTATTGCCAGATTAGACAACACCTCTACAATCCTGGCAACACTCCCGCAACGGCGCGGGACCCTGATTTGTCAACCGGGAGGCGAACCGGTAGAACTTGCGCGTGGCAACGCCAGACACGATCGCGGCGCTTCCGGCACGAAGCCTGGCGGGCAACCGCAACTTCTACCTGCTCTGGACGGGCCAGTTCGTCTCGCAGCTCGGCGACCGGCTGGCCATGGTCGCCTTCCCCTGGCTCGTCTACCAGAAGACTGGTTCGGCCTTCTCCACGGGCGTCGTGCTGGCGCTGTACGCGCTGCCCTACGTCCTCTTCGGGGCCTTCGCCGGCGTCGTCATCGATCGCTTCAACAAGCGCCGCCTGATGATCGTTGCCGACCTGGTGCGCGCCGGGCTCGTGCTCAGCGTGGCCCTCGCGGCGCATCCGGGGCTGCCGTTCGTGTTCGCCGTCAGCTTCGCCATGGCGACCGTCGCGGTCTTCTTCGACCCCTGCAAGCTCTCGCTCCTGCCCGACATCGTGCAGCGACGGCAGCTCGTGCGCGCCAACTCGCTGCTGACGATGGGCGAGAACCTCAGCGAGATCATCGGGTACTCGGCTGCCGGCCTCGTCGCCTACTACTTCTCGACGAGGATCGCCTTCGTGGCCGACAGCGCCACCTTCTTGGTGTCGGCTGCAGCACTGGCGCTCATGGTCTACGTGCCCCCGGTTCGTGAGACCGCCCTACGCCAGACCCGCCGCGTGGGCGCCGCGATCATGGAGGGCATCCGCTTCCTCTTCGGCCATCGCCAGCTCGCGGCGAACACTCTGCTGATAGTCATGGCCGTCCTCGGGCTCGGCGCCACCTACCCGCTCACCTTCCTGCTCGCCGTGGACGTGCTGGGGCAGGGCACCAAGGCCTTCGGCCTCATGGAGGCCGCCATCGGCCTCGGGTACCTGGGCGGATCGGGCCTGCTCGCCGGCCTGGGGTCACGGGTGCGCAAGGGCTACGCCATCACGATCGGCCTGGGCGTCATGGGCGCGGGGCTCGTCTGCATCGGGCTGCTGCAGGGCCTGGCGGCCATCCTGGTCGCCTTCCTCGTGGTGGGAGTCGCCAACGCGGCCGCGCTGATCTCGATCGACACGTTCTTCCAGGAGGCGGTGCCCGAGCATCTGCGCGGCCGCGTCTGGGGAGTCCGCTTCGCGCTCACGCAGGGCGTCTACGCCCTCTCGATCCTCGCCGGCGGCGCTCTTGCCGGCATCTTCCCCGTGCAGAGCCTCTTCGTCGTCGCCGGGCTCATCGTCGGGCTGCCGGGGCTCGTCGGGCTGGCGACGGCGAGGGTGCGCGAGATCTGACGGCTGCTAGGAACCTGACGGCTGCGGGCGGCGAGCCGCTCCCGAGATCGCACGCCCACTGACGGGGGTGGAGCGCAGGTGATAGCCTAGGGGCGAGCCTCAGAAGACGCGCGGGAGGGCCCCGCGCGTCGCTCGCCGGGAGAGCCCTCGTGTCGCACCCCTCCGACATAGTCACGCCCCCGCCCGCGTCCGACCGCGGTACCGAGTGGGGGCAGCTCTACATCGTCTGCTTCGCCAGCTTCGTCGTGTGGGCGGGCTTCGGGGCCATCCTGCCGTACCTGCCCGTCTTCCTGAAGGAGCAGGCGAACGCCTCGGTGTGGCTCATCGGCGTGATCGCCGCCGCCTACTTCGTCGGCACGTTCGTCTTCTCGACCCCTCTGGGACGGCTCAGCGACACCGTCGGCCGCAAGCCGATGATCGTCGCCGGCGTCGTGTTGTACGCCGTCTCCACGCTGCTCTTCGTGACGACCACGCACCCGGGGTGGTTCCTCCTGTTCCGCCTTCTCGAGGGCATCGGCGCGGCTGCGGTCGGACCCGCCGGCCAGGCGTTCATCGCCGACATCACGACCGACGAGAACCGCAGCCGCGCCTATGGCTGGCTGACCACGGCCCAGTTCGGCGGCCTCGTCGCCGGGCCGGCGCTCGCCTGGCCCCTCTACGCGCTCGGAGGCGGCGAGGGCAAGTGGGCCTTCTACTCGATCTTCCTGTTCGGCAGCGCCGTGTCGGCGGTCATGGCGCTGGTGCTGCTGATCAGGCTCAAGGAGCCGGAGCGCAGCAGCCGCCGCCGCCGCGAGAAGGTGCAGCGGCCTCCGCTGCGCACGTTGCTGACCCGTCCGATCCTCGCCTTCATCATCGTCGCCGCCGCGGGTCACTTCGCCATGGGCACCTGGGACGTGATCTGGAGCATCTACCTGCGTCACCTGGGAGCCTCGATGGCGTTCGTCGGCTGGACGTGGATCGCCTTCAGCGTCCCCATGCTGCTGTCGTTCCTCGGGGGCTACATCGCCGACCGCGGCAACCGCTTCCTGCTCATGTTCTCGGGGTACGCCATCTCCGGCGTGACGTGGATCATCTACGGGACCGTGACGGTGCTGTGGGTGCTGCTGTTCTTCAGCGTGATCGAGGGCCTCGCCATCGCCTACTCGTACCCGGCCAAGCAGGCCTTCCTCGTGCAGGTCAGCCCGCAGCGCTGGCTGGGGACGATCCAGGGGCTCGAGACGACCGCGATGCAACTCGCGGCGCTGGTCGGCACCCTCACCTCGCCGCTCCTCTACAGCGTGATGGGAGGCTGGGTGATCGCCCTCGGCGGCATCTTCAGCCTCGCCGGGCTGGCGATCGCGGCGCCGATCCTGCACACGGCGTGGCAGGACATCAGGAAGTCGGGACGGATACTCTCAGCGGCCGAAGCCGATCGGCTCGCGCATCAGCATCTCAAGGAGCAGTTCATAGCGCCCGAGCCCCGGGCTGAGTAGTCACAACAGGCGCCACGCGGTCGTTCGCGCGGCTCGCGGCGGCGGCCCGCCGCCGCGGCGCCGCCCGCGCCGGCGCCGGCCGTCGGCGGCGGCGCCTAGAGCTCTGCGGGCAGCTCGTTGAGCTCGGCCTGCGTGAAGACCGGCCCGTCGACGCAGACGTACTTGTGGCCGATGTTGCAGCGGCCGCAGATGCCGATGCCGCACTTCATGCGCCGCTCGAGCGTCGTGACGACGTTCTCGGGCGCGAAGCCGAGCTTCTCGAAGACGGGCAGGGTGAACTTGATCATGATCGGCGGGCCACAGGTGACGGCCACGGCGTTCTTGGCGCTGGGCGCCACCTCCCCGAGCACGGCCGGCACGAAGCCGGTGCGTCCCTCCCAGCCGTCGACCGGTACGTCGATGGTCTCCACGTAGTCGAGGTCGCCGCGCTGCGTCCAGTCGGCGCGGTCGGCGCCGTACGAGAGCAGCTCGGGGGTGCGGGCGCCGTAGATCAGCGTGACGTCGCCGAACTTGTCGCGCTCGTTGAGCAGGGTGAGGAGAAGGGGTCGCAGCGGCGCCATGCCGATGCCGCCGCCGGCGATGACGACGTTCTTGCCGTACCAGTCGCGGTAGAGGAAGCCCTTGCCGAGGGGGGCGCGCACGCCGACGGCGTCGCCGGGTGAGAGATCGTGGATGGCCTGCGTGACCTCGCCCACCTTGGCCACGGTGAACTGGATGTACTCGCGCTCGTGCGGCGCCGAGCTGATGACGAAGGTCGCCTCGCCGACGCCGAAGATGCCCAGCTGGCCGACCTGGCCGGGCTCGAACGTGGGCAGCTCGGGGAGCTCGACGCGGATGCTGACGATATCGGTGGCCTCGGGAACGACGTCGAGGACCCGGCCGACCTGCGGGATCAGCTTGCCCCGCGCCGCGGCCGCCGGGTACAGCGTCGAGGGATCGCTCATCGCGCCATCACCGCCTCGACCATGTCGCGGATGTCAACGGCGGCGGGGCAGGCGCGCACGCAGCGTCCGCAGCCGACGCAGCTCTCGAGGTTGTAGAGCTCGGGGTAGTAGGTGAACTTGTGGTTCACGCGGTTGCGGAAGCGCTTGGCGTTGCGGCTGCGCGGGTTGTGGCCGCTGGCCTCCTTGGTGTAGCAGGCGAAGCCGCAGGAGTCCCAGCAGCGCAGGCGCTCGCCGCAGTCGCTGCCGCGCGCCTCGTCGGTGATCGAGAAGCAGTAGCAGGTCGGGCAGACGAAGCTGCAGGCGCCGCACGAGACGCACGCCTCGGTGACGTCGTTCCAGAGCTCGTCGTCGTTGAAGACGCCGAGGAGCTTCTCTTCGATGTCCTTGATCTCGACGGGGGTGCCCTGCGCGG
>Ga0209253_10005488_pt1 | contig 10997 bp, 10 predicted proteins | sample FrelakmetBRP12BR_FD_187145 | JGI IMG/M metagenome (GOLD analysis project Ga0209253, IMG submission 187145) | Freshwater lake sediment microbial communities from the University of Notre Dame, USA, for methane emissions studies - BRP12 BR (SPAdes)... | ecosystem: Environmental > Aquatic >... | reverse complement strand
AGAAAAGTTCGCGACGATCGGCTGAACATTTTTCAGAACACTGCTGCCTGCCGTGGAATAGCGGTTATGACCGATAGCAATATGGCCGGGAAGTTTCTTCAGCCTCTTCTCACTGAAGATGTCTGCCACAAGCCCCATTCCCTTTTCGATATAGAGCTGCCGCGCGTCAGATGAGCAGATGCCTGCGCCTTCCTGACCCCTGTGCTGCAGAGCGTAAAGGCCGAGATAGGTAAGGTTCGCCGCCTCTGGATGGCCATACACGCCAAAGACGCCGCATTCTTCATGAAATTTGTCATAGGGATCGGACCTATCTGCATAGGGGATATAGGAACCCTGCCGGCAGGTTTGCAGCATATGGCAAGGCTTCTGTTTTTGGCTGTTCCTCAGTTTATGGTGCACGGGTAGCGGACACTTTCTCCGGGAAAATAAAGTATATCATTCTACCATAAACAGCTCTGCCATTTGGGGGACAACCATTTGTTCGAAAAAAGTTATTGAAGATATGAAGTTTCTTGTGAGATAGAACAGCGTAATAACCATAGGACATGTGATCATTTCTTAAGTAAATAGTCAGTAAATGCCTTATACAGATGCGGCAAAGTGCGTTTCTTGTGAGTAATGACATAAAACTGCCTCTTCATGTCGGCGTCTTTGATCTTGATTTCTTTAAGCAGGCCGCATTTCAGTTCATCCTTCACAGACCTGCGTGATACTGTTGAAATGCCCATGTTCTCTTTGACAGCCTGCTTTATGGCATCAGTCGAGCCGAATATTCCGACAATATTGAGATGCTGAAAATCGATACCTTCTTTTTCAAGGATATTTTCAAATACTCTTCTTGTGCCGGAGCCCTGTTCCCTCATGACAATGGGCAGGCCGGCAATATCCTCGATGCTTATGCTCTTTTTCGCGTCGAAGCTGCTGGAAGCAACTACAATCAGTTCGTCATCGAGAAAAGGTTTATAATCAACCTGCTTTGATTCGAGCTTGGCTCCGACAATTCCTATCAGAAGGTCATCCCCGGCAACCTTGTCAATAATTGCGCGGGAATCTGAAACAACTATCTCAAAAAGAACAGAAGCGTTCGACCGCCTGAATGACGCTGCAAAGCCTGGAAGGATGTATGTCCCAGGGATTGTACTGGCACCAATTAGGAGATGTCCGGACAGGTCTTTCCTGAACTCTCCTATAACGTTTTTGAATCCTTCGACCCTTTCAATAATCTCCTGCGCTTTGATGATGAGAACCGCAGCCTCTTTGGTTGGGAGAATCTTTCTTGGCAGCCTGTCGAAAAGCCTGCAGTTTAATTCATCCTCAAGCGCCTTGACGTGGTCACTTATGGTCGGTTGCGTCAGGTTAAGCTCTTCAGCTGCTATTGAAAAACTTTTGTGCTTATAGACCGCTGCGAAGACCCTGATATGGTGTATGTCCATAGTAAATTAGAATAACCTATTGCCGTCCCGGTGTCGACGCTCTGGACCGGCTCAGAAAATCTGACAATGTTGTCTGTGCCGCCTTTGCATCTTCTGGATCGTCAGTCAAATATAGCTTGAGCCTGTGGTTTTTTCCGGAAAGGGAAACAGAAAAGAAGGACAGCTCATACCCTTCAAACAATCGGATCTTGTCCTGTATCTCGACAGCAATGTAATCATCAAGGCTATAGACCTTTTGCCACGACAAAGCAAAAGCCCTCCAGATCTTTCTGATCGTCCTGCCTGAGAGATCAAGTTCTGTTGTAATGCCAAGATATCGACCTGCTCTCTCATCATGTATTGCGAGAATGCAGTCCGAGGTCCTTTCTATGGATGCTGAACCCTCACTTCCACAGCAAGTTCCGGGGAAACACTTTAATATTACGGGCATTGTCAATTATGAAATTGGCCCGATATATGAGTCAAATAGATTGTTTCAATTCATTTTCATCAATGAATCGACTATGCCGATGCTTTCAGGATTGCGTAGTGATAAAACAGGCTTGGGGTGCGAAACGGCATGTCTCATCCAATCCATACTGTCCTATCAAAATCCTTCATGCCTTCCACGATATGGTTTGTGGTCCCTCTATGGCCGACCTTCAGTTCATCCTCAAGGCCATAATGTTTCAGACAAGTGCCGCAGGAGTATATCTCAACGCCCATAGCCTCGATCTCTTTCAGAATCGGACAGATGTCCGCATTTGTAGTGGTAAGCTTTACCCCGGCATTCAGAAAAAAGATTGTGTGGGGTATCTGCTTGTATGTCTTCATGGTCTCGAAATAGGCTTTCATAAGAATCCTGCCAAGCTCTTCTTCTTTCCCCATTGTGTCTGTGCCCACCACAAGGAGCAGGGTTTTATCTGCCGTCTGAGATGTTGCCGGTGCAGTCGACGGTGCACATGCATAGCCTTTAACAATCTTTACCCGCCAGTCTCTGCCGTCCCTGGTTGTCTCTGAAAAGAAAGCATTATTCTTTGCAAACCAAGCGAGGTTATCTGCCGAGGCCTCATTATCAACAAGAACCTCGACAATGCCTTCGGTGATTATTGAAAGGGCTTCTTCCGCCATCATAACAGGCTTTGGACAGCCCTGATCTCTTGCGTCGATTATCATGTCATTCTCCTATTTCTCAACCTTCTGTCCTGCCTCTTTCCAGTCAGCAAAGATCGTCTGATGAATATTCGGGTAAGCCAGCTTCATAAGCTTTCTATATGCCGTATAACTCCTGCCGCCGGTATTGCAATAGACAATGATCTTCTTTTCCTTTGGCAGGACTTCAGATTTTGCCGCAAACGTTTCCACCGGAATATTTATTGCAGTCGGAATATGTCCTTCCCTGTATTCTGATTCATCCCTGACATCCACAATAACAAAGTCCCTGGAGCCGCTGTCAATCAACTGCTTCAGCTCCGCAGGTTTGAGCTTTGTTGTTTCGATCTTTTTGCTGTAATCAGGCCCTGTAGTGATGGGCAGGGCCTTTTCTTCCCATACCGGGAATCCATCGGCATAAAGCAGGATGTTTGTGTATCCGGCTGCTTCTACCTTTGCAGCAACCTTCTTGCTCTTCCCGCACTTGACCCCGTTACAGTAGATGACCAGCAGAGCCTTCTTGTCAGAAGGCAGTTGCGCAGCCTGGGCCTCGTATCCTTTTTCGGTGATGTTGATTGCCCTTACAATCTGTGCCTCATCATACTCTTCCTTTGTGCGTGCATCAACAAGTGTGAACTCTTGTTTGGCATCGAACATTGCCTTCAGTTGCACAGTATTAATAAGTTTGTAGTCAGCTGCAACTGCCTGCGAAGCGAGAACAATCAGGCAGATCATAAAACAACCAATGACTTCCTTGCGTATTTTCTTCATAACAGTTTCCTTTCATGACGCTCCAAGATATTCGGATAACTCTTAATCTCAAAAACTGTTGATGCCATTTATTCCTCCTGTTTCAATATATCTCTACTTACTATTTGACTTCTCCTGAAGCTGTCTGCTTCCGCAAAAACCTGAAAAGATTCTCGAAAGGACGTTGTCGTCAATCTGTTTCATCAGATTATTCTCATAGCGCTCTACGAACTGTTTTTCTTCCAGCACATCCTCAGGAAGTGCATCCGTATCTTCAGCAACATCTTTCATAACCCTGACTTCCCTTGTAGTGTGGTTCACCTCATAAGAAAGCCCCTTGTTCCGCTCTATCCAACGGAAACAGTCGTCATGAGAACCTGCATACAGCAGGATGCAACAGTCATCCTTCTGGAGAAATACCAGGCGATAGCCGCATCCTAAAGATATCTTTTTGCAATGTTTTATCCGATATTCGCCATTTCTTGTATATCTGAACTTTTCACGCCGAGAGTCTTTGGCGGACTGTAACAAGTTACTGAGTATCACATCAATTCTCGCTGCAGCTTCCGAAGCAGTCCCGCCCTTCCGGCGCAGGTCATCAAGACACCGCTCAAATAGGGGGGTCTTGTATAAAACGATTCTTGTTTCGTTTTCTCTTGGCGTCATTGCCTCTAAACACTCCTATAAACTGTTAAGAAATGATTGCGGACGCTCCAGACCAGAGGGCCCGGAGCGTCCGCAATTAGGCTATTCCAGCTTCCCGTATCTGTCCAGACTTATCTTTTTAGTTACTTTGTGAATCACCACTTCATCGTTAGGCAGGTGTCTCCAGACCAGCCTGACTTCAGCAACCACTTCTTTCTCGTTTTCCGGCAGCTTGATTTCAAACGTTTCCTTCGTTGGTCTGTAAGGTTGAAGGCTCGTATCGCGCAGGAATCCAAGTTTTGCAAATGCCCCGTAGACCATTGCCTGACCGTAACCATTTCCGGACTGTGGCATGTAAATCTTCTGGTCTTTGAGAAGCTCCTTGCCAGCTTTATCTTTTACCAGAATATCAAGGGTGACCCTATTCGGAGACGGACAACCGTCAGGAAACCGGTGGCCAATGCGGCTGGTGACCGTAGTTTTGAGAACAATCATGGGAACCAACTCCTTTATTGTCGGCCTAAACTCGTAACCAAGTGAGTCGACTTCCAGGTCGATCCATTTACTAAGTCTCGCCACTGTCAGCTTCTCATCGTCATAGGTTGGAGGGAAGGCATGACCGAGGTTTTCTCCCCTCATATGGCAATCCTGGCAGGTTTCGCTTTTGCCGAGCGGCACATAGCTGTGCAGATAGCTGTCATAATTCGATGTGCAATACTGCGGCTCATCGAACCCAATAATATTTGGCCCCGTATGGCACTGGCCGCAAAAGGCGGGATCTTTCATGATATTGCTTTTCTTGGCTATCGGGTAGTTTTTGTCGGCATGAGCGCCTATCCCCTTGGTTCCGTAGACAACACCTTTCTCAGGATCTCCATCCCTGAAATGCCGTATGATAGCCTTTGTATTATGGCAGATAACACAATTGATGGAGAGCTTTTCGAGTACTTTTGTGTCGTTGTTAACAATTGCCTGTGCGACCTCATTGGCGACTTCATCTGTAGCATCCTCAAGCTGCGGGAGATGGCATACTGTGCAGGGTTTCATGTGGACATACTTAACATCCTTGATGCTTTTAACACCTGATTTTGAAAGCACTTTGTCCTCAGGCAGGGCCTGTGTCAGATAAGCAGTCCAAGTTGACGTAGTCCGCCCCTTGGTGCCGATGAGAGTCTTATAGTGGTGTGACTTTTCCCACTGCCCATGAATTTCAGCATGGCATTGTTTGCAGCTTGATGAGTCATACCTCTTAACAAGCTCATCAATAGATTTGGCTTTTTCTCCAAATGCCATCGATGGAACGACCAGCAACACGAGCATGAGAATGAATTTTATAACCATTGTTATTCCCCCTTTTTGTAAGAATTAGCGAGCATATCGCCCGCGCTTTTCGTTTATATATGCTTGTAGATCCCCAACTGGGACCTCTAACTAAAGACAAGTGCGGAAATTAACCTGCTTGATTATCATCATCAGTAACTCCTTTCTTAGCAGCAAATTATTTCTCTACCAACTGCCAGTCCTCTTTCCAGGTCGGAATACTGTGTCTGATGAATATATTGATATGTTGTTGATTTAATTAATTTCTCCTATTTACATTGCCTTGCGTTTGCAATACTGCTGATCACTCCTAATGGAGGGGGACAGTGGGAATCGAACCCACAATAGCCAATTTTATGGCTATAACACTGGTTTTGCAGACCAGGTGAGGACCATCCTCTTACCCCCCGTTCAGGTATAGCCTATAAATTTCATGCGTTACTTCATTTATAACAATGCCTTGCTACAGTTCCTTGAAACTTATCTTATAGCCTATGTTGAAGCCGTATAAATCTTCATTGAGCGGCTTTCCATCCGCCTCGGCATATGGGTACATAAAGTAAAGCAGTGGGGTACCGCCCTGCACTGGATTCAAAAGGACATGCTCGCCATTATTCAGGGCAATACGGCTCTCATCAACTACACCAAAGAAATACTCCCGTTTTGCCTTCAACTCTTCTGCGGACGGATTCTTTTCAAGTTTATATTTCAAAACGTCAGCAGGATCAACAACGACCCAGCCATATCCGGGAAGATAGAACTCGGCCCAGCAGTGCTGATATTTCGTAATGTCCCCTTCCTTATCCTTATGCATCCTGATTCCATATATATCACGCGCGGGGACATCTGAAGCACGCGTAAGCGCAATATAGACTGAATGAATATCAGCGCATTTGCCGCCCTTTTCGGTCAGCAGTCTTTCAATCTCCTGAAGACCGCAGCCTTTCACATTAGGGTCACGTCGCATATTGTCTATCACCCAGTCGTAGACAGCGCGCGCCTTTTCGATCACTGTCTTTTTGCCCTTTGTTATTTCTGCAGCTATTTCCTTGACCCGTTTTTCAGAACTGCCCAGGTGGGAGTTATCAAGATACTGCTTCATTTCATTTTTTGAAAGAGAGGTCTCAGTTTTCGGAAAGTCGTTGGTAATGACTTCTTTTCTTTTAACGGTAAAGGTATATGTCAATGTGCGGTCCCTGAGCGGAGCTTTCCACTCTGCATATAGAGATGTCACCCCATTTTTTGGCTCTTTGTACACGCCCATTCCTGCATAATTGCCGTTTACTGAAACACCGGTTATGTCCTGATTATTATCGGACATCGGATAGGGCAACCAGAGTTTCACATTCCTGGCTTCCGCCTGAGCATTAAGCTTTACCTCAATGGTAACGGTCCCCTGCCGCTCCTTTGCGTCTGCATGATATGCCAACACCAATATGGCAAGGGCTGCAAAAAAGGTTGAAACCATACTTCTCCTGATCATGATCACCTCCACTATCTTAATTTGACATGCCAAAGTTTAAGATAAAGCAAACCGATTATACAAATAGATATTATCTATTAATATGCACATGAGCATAGGCACTATCATGCCTTGAAGCAGTTTATTGACAAAGCCCATGAATATGGATTATTCTTCAAACGTCTCAGAAAAAGTAACGCCACTGCTGACGAACAGCGGGGCGTGAATGAAGAAAGATCAGGGGCCATGAAGGCAAGCACCAGAAGGTGCGGTATTCATGGCCCTTTTTTTTAATAATTTTTCAGCCGGCCGAGAAGGCCAGAACCTCCATGAAGGAGAATATGTATTCCTTACAGGGAGGATTTATGGCAAATACAGTCTGCAGCAGAACAGCAAGCATCACATTCTGGGACGGATACGCTCCATGGTACAAGCTCTGGATGGAGCACAACCACTATCACAACAGGATTATCGAAACGCTCACCACCATGATTGAGCCGGGCTGGAAAGTGCTCGACATCGGCTCCGGCAATGGGGTTCTCTCTCTTCCGCTCTGCGCTTTGGGCTGCGAAGTGACCTCGTTAGAACCATCGATTGGCATGAGAAACCTTCTCCTTGAAGAGGCCATGCAGAGGGGGATCGACTGGATCAGCATAGACGACAGGCGATGGGAAGACATTCCGTCCTTCGACTTTGCGGATTATGACCTTGTCATGGCCTGTAACAGCCTTCATCTCACAGGCTCCGGATTTGAGCAGTCCCTAAGAAAAACTTTCAAGACCGGAGCAAAGAATGTTTTTGTCGTGACCGAGCATCTGCCGGAGATAAAAATCCCCTGGCAATTTGGCGATTATTCCATGCTCTTTACCAAATCCTACGAAACAGAGAGCTCATTTGCCTATCACCAGATGGCAGAGGTATTGGACCATCACACTTACAAGAAGGGCGGCCTGCTGTCCACCCACGAAGAACTCGACTTAAAGGCAAGGTTGTGCTTTGAGAACAATCACCTATGCATCAAGGATAATGCCAACATCGGCATGTATTGGTGGCAAAAAAATGAATGATTTCAAACGGTTCAGATTCAACCAGCCTGCAAGGGCTATAAATAACAGAAATTCAACAATGAAAATACCAGGGGGAGTGCAATGAAAACAGTTTGCAGATTTTTATTAGTTTTATCGTTTATTTTGTTTAACTTTGCCTTTATCGTCTTTGCTGAGGAAAAACCAAGCTCTTCGGGCAGGCTCTATCAGCTCGATGAAGTAACTGTCACAGCGGAAAAGATCAGAGAGGAAATAACTACTCCCAATATGAGTGTAGTATTGCCAGAGCTTCTTTTGCAGGGGGCAAGTTCAACCGTAGACGCTGCACTCGTAAGGCAGCCCGGCATAGATGTTCAACGGCTTCAGGAAGTGGGGGGAGCTCTCGACGATGAATCAATAAAGATAAGGGGCTTTGGTTCAAGCCGCATTTCGCTTTCCATAGATGGCAGGACAATGAACACGTCTGGTACTGCTGGTGGTTACTTTATCGACTGGACGACAATCTCCCTGAACAACATCGAGAAGATCGAGGTTATCAAAGGAATAAGCGATCCCCGCTATGGCAATGTCCTTGGCGGCGTTGTTAATTTGGTAACAAAGAAACCCACGGATAAACCTGTTTTTGAATTTCAGGGATTGGGAGGCAGTTTTGATACCTATACTGCCAGTTTCTATCACGCATGGAAGCCTTCTAATTTTGAATATGCCATAAGCGGTGGCTACTCAAAAAGCGATGGGTATCTGCGCAATGGAGATTTTGAGTTAAAAAACTTGAATCTATCTATTGGCTATCAACTACCATGGAATGGCAAGATAACAGGCGATATGAGCTACTCATGGGTTAAAAAGGGGTTTATCGTATCAAACCGACAATCAAAGAACTTTGATTCACCGGACTACAATAAACGCAAAGATGGTTCTTTTCCCGCATCGGACGGAGAGATAATGTACGGCGGCATGGGTGCGAATCCGGAGCCCGGCAGTTGGTGGACAAAAGAAAAAGTGTATCTGAATCTCGGTTACGAACAGCCTTTTGCAAACAGCGTATTGAATCTCAGATACTGGATCAATCATGGAGACAGAGAAGCATACAATACCAGGGTATCAGCCGGCCGGGTCTTTCATAAGAAATTCTTTGACGACCGTTCATACGGCTTTGACAGCTCATATAAGATAATAACCGGCAAGCATGAAATCACTGCCGGGCTTGAGTATAAAAAATTCAAGGATGATGGCGATAAAAACTATTCGGATGATTTCAGGGCTGCCTTCAGAAATGAAAACTATGTAAACTCAAATCTGTTAGGTCTTTACCTGATGGACGATTTTCATATCAATGAGAAGATGACCCTTACCCCCGGGTTGCGTTATATGTCATATGAAGGCAACGCCGGCCCTGCCGGGCAGGCAGAGGGCATAAAGGACATCTCAATGAACGGAATCGCCCCCTCTGTAAAGCTCGCTTACGCCTACGCTCCAAAATCGACTGTCTATATCAGCGCGGCAAGGGCCTTGAGAATGCCGACTCCTCCTGAACATTACTGGCATTACTCTCCTGATGCAGGTGTAAATACAAGCAATCTCCCTTTCGACAAAGAAGACGGGATCATGCTGCAGGGAGGATGGACGGCTGAATTACCTTCAAAAACCAGAATTGAAATAAGTCCTTACTACTATTCGATTAAGGACTACATCCACTTTGACCTCATAAATTTTGTCTCGTATAACATAGATAAGGCAACTATATATGGGCTTGAGGCAGAGGTCGCTCAGCAGCTCGGAAACGGCTTCTCAGTCTTTGCCAACTATACCTATCAAAAAAGTAAAACGAAAGGCGACCCATTTGTAAGTGACTTTGTGGCAGCGCAGGACAGGGCTTTTGATGAGATTCCGGGGCTTCCTGAACACAAGATCAATGCAGGATTTCAATATAAAGGAGCAAAGGGTGAAAAGATATCACTCTACGGCAGGTATATATCTTCACAAAAGGTCATTTATAACAACAACACACTTTATAATACCGACCTGAGAGTACGCACGCAGGATTCTTTCTTCACCGCTGATATTGAGGGTTCGTACCCTATAACAAAAAACCTGGCACTGACCGCCTACCTGCATAATATTGCCGACAAAACCTACCAGGAGCGCTTCGGATTTCCGGCTGCCGGAAGGAATGTCGGCTTCGGCATAAAGGGAAGCTTTTAGGCTATTGTGAAATACGGAATTGCTTTCAGGCTGTTATGTCTTTGGGTATTGCTTCTCTCGATTGGATGCACCGATCCTGCAGACTCGAACAAGAAAGACACGATTGTAACAGCTTTATCTACAGAGCCTGTAAGTCTTAATCCCGTATTTCTCACTGATTTTAATTCTTACGCAATGAGTGAACTTGTTTTCCGAGGACTTGTCAAATTAGACAATGGGATGAAAGTCACGCCTGATATGGCGGAATCCTGGGAGATAAGGGGCGGCGGTCGTGAGATAACATTTCACCTGAAAAAAAATATCCGCTGGCATGATGGAGGAGAGTTTACCGCTGACGATGTCGTATTCACATACAGGGCAATTGCCGCACCAAAAACCGCAACCCCTCAGGCAGGCCGTTTTGGCCCCATTAAAGATGTAATAGCTTTAGACAAATATACCGTCTCTGTCCGGTATTCGGAGCCTTACGGGTCGGCACTCGAAAGCTGGACAATAGGGATGATACCAAAACACATACTCCAAAACAGGGACATCAATGACAGCTCCTTTGATAGCAAACCGATAGGAACAGGCCCATATAAACTAAATGAATGGCAGCGGGGACAATTGCTGAAACTCGAAGCCAATGGAGATTACTATGCTGGCAAGCCGAAAATAGACAAGCTCATTATCAAAATTATGCCGGATGCTGCATCCCGAATGTTTGAGTTGCAATCGGGGCAGATAGATGTAATGGAACTTATACCGTCGCAATATAGTAACGACAAAAAGTATAGGAATAACTTTCAAAAATTTAATGCAAATGCATTCAGATATGGCTTTCTTGGCCTAAATCTTCTTGACGAGCGATTTAAAGACAAAAGAGTCCGTCAGGCAATAAGCTGCGCCATCGATAAAGAGGCGATCATTAAGATTGTTTTAATGGGCCTGGGCAAAGTCTCAACAGGACCGTATCCATCGGTGGCATGGTATCATAACGACGAGGTGAAGCCCCTGGAATATGAT
>Ga0209253_10005487_pt1 | contig 10998 bp, 5 predicted proteins | sample FrelakmetBRP12BR_FD_187145 | JGI IMG/M metagenome (GOLD analysis project Ga0209253, IMG submission 187145) | Freshwater lake sediment microbial communities from the University of Notre Dame, USA, for methane emissions studies - BRP12 BR (SPAdes)... | ecosystem: Environmental > Aquatic >... | reverse complement strand
GGCGGCCCGCATGGGCGACTGGCTCGACGGCTATCTCGACGGTGCCGACTTCACCGGCAAGGAAGGGGAGCTCCTCTGTGTGCCCGGTGCCGGCCTCGTGCCCCAGGGCACGGTGGTCCTCGTCGGCCTGGGCGCCGCCGCCGACGCCGAAGTCGTGCGCAAGGCGGCCGGCCTGGCCGGGCGGGCGCTGATCCGGGCCGAATCGGTGGGCACCACCCTGGGTGAACGGATTGCCGGGGGTGAGGCGGCGGTGGCGCTCGGCTTCCTCCTGGGTCAGTACTCCTTCCAGAAGCACCGCACCCAGCCCAAGCCGGTGAAGACCACATCGCTGCGCTTCATCGGCGCCGACGCCGCCGGCCTGGCCGGGGCGGAGAAGGCGAAGGTAGTGGCCGCGGCGGTGGCCAAGGCCCGCGACCTGGTGAACGAGCCCTCCATGAACAAGCCGCCGGAGTTCCTGGCAGGGGTGGCCCGGGAGATCGGCGAGCGCACCGGGGTGCGGGTCAAGGTCTACGACAAGGACGATCTGGTGGCCGGGGGCTTCGGCGGCATCCTCGGGGTCAACGCCGGGGCCACCGAGCCGGCCCGCCTGGTGGAGATGTGGTACGAGCCGCCGGGGGCCAAGGCTTTCTTCGCCATGGTGGGCAAGGGCATCGTGTTCGACTCGGGCGGCCTCTCGCTGAAGACGGCCGACGGCATGGAGACGATGAAGACCGACATGTCGGGTGCCGCCGCAGTGTTCGGCGCCATGGAGGCCATCGCCACTCTCCAGTTGCCGGTGAAGGTGCTGGCCCTCGCGCCGCTCACCGAGAACATGCCGGGCGGATCGGCGCTGCGCCCAGGCGACGTGCTCAAGGCGCGCAACGGCAAGACCATCGAGGTCCTCAACACCGACGCCGAGGGGCGCCTGGTGCTGGCCGACGGCCTCTCGCTGGCCGCCGAGGCGAAGCCGGACCTCATCGTGGACCTGGCCACCCTGACCGGGGCCTGCATGATCGCCCTGGGCGAGGAGATCGCCGGCCTGTTCGGCACGGGCGACGCCCCCGAGAAGGTGCGCCGGGCCGCCGAGGCGGCGGGGGAGCGGGTCTGGCAGCTGCCGCTGCCCCCCGACTACCGCAAGAAGATCGACTCCGACGTGGCCGACATGAAGAACACCGGCCCGCGCTACGGGGGCGCCATCAACGCCGCCTTGTTGCTGAAGGAGTTCGTCGGCGACATCCCCTGGGCGCACCTGGACATCGCCGGGCCGGCCCGGGCGCCGGAGACGGCCCACTACCTGGCCAAGGGAGGCACCGGCTTCGGGGTGCGCACCCTGGTGGCCCTGGCGGAGGCCCTGGGCTCGGGCTCCTGAGGCCGGTGCGGGGCCGGGGATACTGAGCGCCCCTCAGCGGTCCCGGCCCGCGTCCCGAGGCCCGGAAGCCTTCCGGGACTAGCCTCGGCAGCACATGGCACGGCGGATCATGACCGTCACGGTGGTGCTCGACCTGGCGGCATTGGCGGTCGCCCAGGTCGTGGCCTCGCTGCTGACGTTCCAGACCCCGCTGCCCTGGCTGTTCCGCGGCGACGCCTGGACCATGGTGGGGGCCCTCACCGGAAGCGCTCTGGTGGGCCTCTACGTCTCGCGCCGCTCCGCCGGGAATGGGGTGTTCCGCCCCTCCTACGGCCGGGCGCTCTCGGCAGTGGCGCTGGCCCTGGGGCTGACGGCTCTGGTGATCCTCTTCGGGCGTCCCTACTGGTCCCGCAACTACGTCGTGGTGGCCACCGCCACCTGGCTGGGCCTGATGCTGGCGCACCGCTGGGTGCAGCGGCAGCGCCCCTGGGCGGAGAGCATGGTGCTCGTCGCCACCGAGAAGGTGCTCATCGATCACCTGAAGGGGGCGCCGCACGCCAACGTGCTCGAGGTGCTCGATCCCGCCGGCACGATGCCCGAGCGGCCTTTGCCCCCCGGCACCACCCTGGTGGTGGACCTGCGGGCGGTGCTCAGCGACGAGATGGCGCGCTTCGTCTCGTCGTGCAACCTGGCCGGCTACCCCATGGTGTCTCTGGTGAACTCCTACGAGGAGCACACCGGGCGCCTGGCCATCGTGCACCTGTATGAGGGCTGGGAGCTGACCGTCCCCCTGTCGGGCCGCACTCCCTACATGCGCTCCAAGCGAGTGCTCGACACCATCCTCGTGCTGCTGGCGGCCCCGGTGGTGGGCGCCGTTGGCCTGCTGTTCGCCCTGGCCGTCAGGCTGGACTCGTCCGGGCCGGTCATCTTCAAGCAGTTCCGTATCGGGCTGCAGGGCCGCCCCTTCACCCTCTACAAGTTCCGCACCATGCGGGTGGGGGCCGGGGACGGCGAGGCCCGGTTCGCCCGTCCCGGCGACGACCGCCTGACCCGGGTGGGGAGGCTGCTGCGGCGCATCCGCCTCGACGAGCTGCCCCAGCTGTGGAACGTGTTGAAGGGGGACCTGGCGCTGGTGGGACCCCGGCCGGAGCAGGGCCCGTTCGTGGAGCGTTTCTCCGAGTCGATCCCCTTCTACACCCACCGCCATCTGGTGCGGCCCGGGATCACCGGTTGGGCTCAGGTGAACTTCGGCTACGCCGACTCCGAGGCCGACACCGTGGAGAAGCTCTCCTACGACCTCTACTACGTCAAGCACCTGTCGCCCTGGCTCGACCTGGAGATCCTGGGGCGAAGCGTGTGGACGGTGCTCTCGGGCTTCGGGGCCCGCTGAGCGGTCCGCGGCCGGGACGGCGTCCTACGGGACAGGGTAGGAGGCCAGCGGCGCACCGGTGGCGGCGTGCCGCAGGGTCAGCACCGATCCGTCGCCCACCGCTCGTCCCAGGGCGGCCAGGGCCCCGCCGGGGCCGAGACTCGCCAGGGCCTCGGTCAGGTAGCCGGCGGGGAACTCGGGGGCGGCGAGGAGGCTGCCGGTGAGGGGATCGGCGACGGTAGCCACCAGCGTGCCGTCGGCCGCCGTGCCCAGCACCGCGACATCGGTGGCCGGCCCGCCGCCGACGTCGGCGAGGTGGGCGAGCGCCGTCACCGCGGCCAGGTTGGCCAGGGGGAAGGCGGCCGCTTGAGCACCGGACACCGGGTCCAGGCTGAGGAGATGGATCGTGCCGGCGGCCGGGTCGGCGGCCACGATGACCAGCAGGGGGTCACCGCCGGGGTCTTGCGCGGCCACGGCATCCCGGGCCAGCAAGGTGGGGGACAGGCTTAGGCGGGCGGTCAGGCGGCCGTCGCCGGCCCGGCGGGCCACGGCGACGAGGGGCCCGGTGAGGTCGTTGCCCACCAGCACGAGGCGAGAGGCGGTGCCCTCGCCCTGCAGGGCGACGAGGGCTACCGGGGTGAGGCCCGCGCCGAAGGACATCCGTCCCCGGCGCTCTCCGGTGGCGGCGTCGCGCTTGACGACCCGGGCGACCCCGTCGGGGCCCTGGGCCAGGATGGCCAGTGTGGGCGAGGACCCTTCGTCTCCGGGCATCAGGGTGATCTGCAGGTAGGTCAGCGTCGGGCTCAGCCCGAAGGAGGAGAGGCGGCGCCCGTTGCCGGCGTCGACCACCACGACGCGGGCCGGGCCGTCGGGGGTGGTGAGCAGCACGGCTACCTCGTTCGCCGCGGAGCGGCCGAGGTGGGGCACGGCCACCGCGTCGATGGGGGTGTAGCCCGCCGGCGCCAGCGCGGCCGTGGCCAGCACCTCCCCGGTGGCGCCCGAGTAGACGTTGAGCACCGGGGCCGATCCGTCGCGGGTGTAGGCCACGGCGGCCTCGCCGACGCCGTCAGCGTCCACGTCGCCGGGAGCGGCGAGCACGCCTTCCAGGGGCGTGGCGCAGGCGATGGGCAGCGCCACCTGGAGGTCCCAGGGCCCGCCGTTGGCGGCGGTGACTTGGAGGTCGAGGAGGGCGGTATGGCCGTTCGGGGTGTCGGCCGCCAGGCCCAGGTCCCAGTCGGCGGAGTTGTCGGCGGTGGCGCCGGCGGCCAGATCGGGATAGCCGGAGGCGGTATTCCACAAGACGGTCACGTAGGGATCCGCCGAGGTGAGGGTGGCGGAGACTCCGGCCAGGGCCAGGCCCTGGTTGGTGAGAGGGGTGAAGGCCTCCACCGCCTCGCCGCATTCCGCCACGCCGTCGGCGTCGCCCCGGCTGTCGCCGAGGGCGTCGTCGTCCAGGCTGAAGGCGGCGAGCACCACGGGGCCACCCGGGTCGATGGGGGCGGTGGCCGGGCCGGAGCAGGGCAGGGTGTCGGGCGGAGGGGCGCCGACGTTGTAGACCTGCATGGAGCGCAGGCTGAGGCGGCCGCGCAGGTCCCGGGTGGTGAAGGTGCGCGGGCCGCCTTGCCCGCTGAAAGTGATCTCGAGGGCAGCGCCGGTCGCCGAGCACTTGGTCACGGTGGCGCCGGTGACCGTGCTCATCCCGGGGAGGCGGGAGGCGAGGTCGCCGGCGGTGAAGGTGCGCGTCCAGCGGGCGTTGGGATTGCCGGTCGAGGCGAGGCGGCTCCAGTGATCGTCCACCGCCCGCAGGTAGGGGACGTACGCGGTGAAGCCGTTCTCGGAGTCCTCGGTCCAGCCGAAGGTGCTCGACGAGTAGAAGGTCTCGATGGGGATCAGGGCGCCGTTGCGAGTCTCCGACGGGTGAGTCATCACCTGGCCTGCGGTGGCCGACACCCCGTCGAGCCACGGCTGGGTGGCGTGACCCCAACCGGCGTAGTACTGGTCGACCGCGGTGTCGTACACGTGGCACCAGCACCACGGCCGGGAGGCAGGATCGCCCCGGTCCAGGGCCCGGTGCAGGGCATAGGAGCGGGCGGCCACGGCCTGGGCTTCCAGGGCAGCCTGGGCCCCCATGTTGCCCCAGGCGTAGGGGCTCTCGGAGATGCCCAGGGTGTAGGCCTCCACGCCTATCTCGAGCGAAGCGTTGAAGCCGAGGTTGTTGTCGGGGCGGATGTGCAGCATTCCGAAGGCGTACCGGCAGGGGCGCCAGACCGTCCCACCGGGGGCGTTCCAGTCGGGCAGGGTGCAGCCGCCGATCTCGAGGGCGGCGGTGGGCGACTCGGCGGCGCCGTCCCAGGAGGCGTCGATGGTGCAGGGGCCTTCCATGGCCCCGGCCGGGCCGATAACCCGGCAGTTGCCGCCGCCGAGGTACTCGACCACGACCTTCTCTCCTTCGGCCAGGACGACCGTGCCGGCTCCCTGGGTGAAGGTTGCCGGAGCGGCCGGGGCGCTGCCGGTGGCCACCAGCGTCAACTCGAGGCGAGCGACCTCCTGCGTGAGCCCGACCCAGAGCGGGGCGGCGAGGAGCGCCGGGTCGGCGGGTCCGGGGGAGGCGCCGGTGAAGTAGTGGGAGAGGATCTCCTGCCAGGTGTAACCATCGCGCGCCATGCCGTAGGCGCCGTACTGGCTCAGGCCCACCGAGTGACCGTAGCCGCCGCCGAGGAAGGTGAAGGTGACGTCCGCGGAGGCCGCCGGAGCGGCCGGGAGAAGGGCGGCCAGGCTCAGGACGAGGCCCGTCGCCACCACGCCGAGCCGGCGGAGGGGCGACCATGACTGCCTTGCGTAGTTGATCCGCACACCCTGAGCATCGGACCGGGCTCAGGCCTTCTTGAGCACTATGCGTGGCACTTTGGCCACTCGGCGTGGGGGAGGCCGCGATCAGGTGAGGGCAGCGACGAGGGCGGGGAGGGCCGTGCCCGCGGGCGCCTGGAGGCGGATCGAGGCGAGGTGGTCGAAATCGGTGGGGCCGAGGTTGAGGACCACGAAGGGGCGGCCGCGCTCGGCGACTCGCAGCGGGACGTAGGCGGCGGGGAACACGGTGAGGGTGGAGCCGACGCTGATGACGGCGTCGGCGCGTTCGGCCAGGTCGAAGGCTTCCTCGACGGCCCCGGCGGGCATCATTTCGCCGAAGTAGACCACGGCGGTCTTGAGGATCGCCCCGCACAGCAGGCACGAGGGGTCGTCCTCCCCGGCGTCGACCCGGCGGAGGACGGCGGCGGTGGGCTGGCGGTCCCCGCAGCCCAGGCAGACCGTGGTGTGGGCGTTGCCGTGGAGCTCCACCACGGCATCGGCCGGAAGGCCGGCCTTCTGGTGCAGTCCGTCGATGTTCTGGGTGACGCAGCCGATCATCCGCCCGGCGGCCCAGAGGGCGGCCAGGGCGCGGTGGGCGGCGTTGGGGACGGCGTCCAGGGCCCCCGAGGTCATTCGCATCTTCCAGGACCGGCGGCGGGTGTCGGGGTAGCGCAGGTACCGGTCGAGGGTGAACTCGTCGGGGTCCACCTTCGTCCAGACCCCGTCGGGGCCGCGGAAGTCGGGGATGCCCGACTCCGTGGAGATCCCGGCGCCGGTGAAGGCCAGGATGCGGCGGCAGGGCCGCAGCAACTCGGCGGCGGCGGCGATGCCTTCCATGCGCGTGATGGTAGGCAGGGCGGGGAGAGCGCCCTGCGGGGGGCGGCGTCAGCAGCCGAGACGGCGCCGGTACTCGGCCCGGAGGCTGGGGTGGAGGCGGCGCTGCTGGCCGTCGTCGAGGTGGGGTACCCGCTCCGGCACCACGATGGCCTCGCCGTCACGGCAGACGAGGCCTTCGCGCAACAGGCTGGAGAGGTGAAGGGGGCGCCGCAGGCGCCGCCCCCGGCGGGCGGCGACGGTGAGGCGAAGCAGGTCGGCGACGGCTCCGGGGCCGACCAGAGCCGACCAGTAGCGGCGGACCATGGGATCGTCGAGGGCGTGGCCCGGGAGGCCGTTGACCGGCACGAGGCGGGGCCGGATGTAGGGGCGGGGAATGGCGGTGGGGCGCAGGACCGCGACCTCCGCCGCCCCCGGAGCCGGCGCGGCTTCCACGGGAACGGGAGGACGGGCGTTCTCGTGGAGGGCTCCAGGGGCTGCGGTGGTCATGCCGGTTAGATACAACTAACCACACTTAGATGCAACTGACCCCGCGAAGAGCGCGAAACAAAGCCCTGACCCACCGGGGCAAGTGCGGAGGACGCCGGCCCGTCCGCCCGCCGGCGGTGCGTCGCTACCCGCCGCCGGCGTAGGCGCGGTAGCGGATCACCACCACGGTGCCCTCGACGATCGGCCGCCCGGTTCCGGGCCGGGTCCCCACCACCTTGTTGTGTTCGGCGGGGTCGTCGGTAGCTACCGAGACCAACTCCCAGGTGAAGTCGACCTCGGAGTCGGCTCGAAGCGCCTCGAGCAACGCCAGGGCCTCTCCCAGATCCATGCCCAGCAGGCTGGGCATGATCGCCTCGGGGCTCTTGCCGTTGGAGACCTCCAGCTTGACCTTCTCGCCTTGCTTCATCCTGGCGGGGTGCTCGGGATCCTGGGCGACCACCTCATCCTGGGGCTCGTCGGAGTTGACGTACTCCCACTCGGCGTCGAAGCCGGCCTCGTACAGCTCCTTGAGGGCGTCTTCCAGTTCCATGCCCAGAACGTCGGGCACTTCTTCCCGCGGGGTCTCGTAGTAGGCGGCGATCCCCTCGGGGTCGGGCGGGAAGTCCATGACCGGGAGCCCGTCGGTGACGATCTCCATGAAGTCGGCCCAGATCGGGGCGGCGACGCTGGAGCCCCACACCCGGTCGTAGTAGGTGCCGTTGATGACGATGTTGCGCATCTCGACCTGGCTATCGGGGAAGCCGACCCAGACCGAGGTGGTGTACTGGGGAATGAAGCCGACGAACCAGACGTCGGTGTGGTCCTGGTGGGTACCCGTCTTGCCGGCCTGGGGCCGGCCGATGTATGCGTTCCCCCCGGTGCCGTTGGAGACGGCCTGCTCCAGCGTGTTGACCACCGCCGCCGCCAGGGCGGCGTCCAGGACCCGGGTGCGCTGCGCCCGGTGCTGGTAGACGATGTTGCCCTCGGCGTCTTCGATCCGTTCGATCAGGTAGTTCTCGACTCGGGAGCCGTAGTTGGCCAGGGTGGAGTAGCCGGCGGCGATCTCGAGCGGGCTCACTGCGGAGGCGCCGAGGATGATGGCCGGCACGTTCCCCAGCGGGGACTTGATGCCCATGCGGTGAGCCACTTCGGCGATCCTGTCGGCCCCCACCTCCACCCCCACCTGGCAGAAGACCGAGTTCGTGGAGGCGATGGTGGCCTCCTCCAGGGTGCGGATGGTCCCATCGGTAGGGCCGCCGTAGCACACCCAGGGCTCGACGCCCCCGTAGTCGAGGATCTGCGGCGAGCTCTCGGCCCAGTAGGAATTGAGCGGCCATCCGTTCTCCAGGGCGGCCACCAGCCCGAACGGCTTGAAGGCCGAGCCCGGGTTGCGCCGGCCCTTGGTGGCGATGTCGTAGGTGCGCTGGCCGGCGGCGACGTCTTCGCCGAACTCCAGGCCGGAAGCCATGACCTTGGTGGCGCCCGTGCGGTTGTCCACCATGGCGATGGACCCGGTGGGCCCCTGTTCCCCTGGGGGGAACCACTGCTGCAGCAGATCCTGGGCTTGCTGCTGCAGGCCGTAGTCCACCGTCACGTAGATGCGGAGGCCGCCGCCGCCTTCACAAGTGGTGTCGTCGGCCGGGCAGCCGAACAGCGCCCGCTTGCGCTGCAGGTAGGTGTCGCCCAGGCCGAAGGCGGGATCGTTGAGCACCGCCTCCTTGGCCGCGATGAGGACCTGGGGCGCCAGGGTCTGGAACTCCTGGTGAGGGACGGTGCGCAGCGGCGCGTCGAGGGCGGCCTCTGCTTCCGCCTCGGTGACGTACCCCTCTTCGAGCATCTCGCCGATCACCCGGTCGCGGGCATCTACGGGGTCGTCGGTGTCGTTGCGCAGGTTGTAGAGGGTGGGGTTGCGGATCGGCACGGCCAGGGCGGCCGCCTCGGCAATGCTGAGCTCGTCCAGGGATTTGCCGAAGTACTCCTGGGCGGCGGCCTGCACCCCGTAGGCGTTGGCCCCGAAGTAGACCGAGTTGAGGTAGAACTCGAGGATCTGCTCCTTGGTGTAGCGGCGCTCCAGCTCCATGGCGATGGCGGCCTCCGACACCTTGCGCCGGAGGGTGGGCTCGGTGCCGATGAAGTTCAGCTTCACCACCTGCTGGGTGATGGTGGAGCCGCCCTGGCTGGCGCTGCCCCCGCTCACGTTGCCCACGAGGGCCCGGACTATCGAGGCGTGGTCGATGCCGACGTGGCTCCAGAAGTCGGCATCCTCGGCCGAGAGCACGGCCGCCACCACGAGGTCCGGGATGTCCTCGAGGGCCACCGGCTGGCTGTTGCGCTCGGTGAGCTGGCCCAGGCGCACCCCGTCGGCGGTGTACACCTCCGAGAGGCGGCCCAGGTCGGGGAGGTCGAGGGGCAGGCTGCCCACCGCCGGGATCCAGGCGCGGCTGAGGTCGTCGAGGCTGCCGGCGGCGGCGTTGCCGCCCAGGAAGGCGAGGAGGCCTACCCAGCCCGAGGCGATGACGGCGATGGCCGCCAGTACGGCCACGGCGATCAGCCGGCGTCCACGCCGATCGATGCGCTCGGCCTGATAAATGGAGACTTCCATTGGCTACCCCGTCGGACGTCCCGGGGAGGCCCGGCGGTTCCCGGGTAGCATCCGGCCTCGTCCAGCAGTGTAACGATGCCGCCACTTTCTCCTGAGCCCCGCAGCACTTCCAGCGGTATCGAGATCGGCCCATGCTTCGGCCCCGCCGACCTCGAAGGGTGGGATCCGGCGGAGGCGCTGGGCGAGCCCGGCGCCTACCCCTTCACCCGCGGCCCCTACCCGGACATGTACCGGGGGCGGCTGTGGACGATGCGCCAGTACGCCGGGTTTGGGACGGCGGAGGCCACCAACGCTCGCTTCCGGGCCCTCCTGGCCGCGGGCCAGACCGGCCTGTCGGTGGCCTTCGATCTGCCCACCCAGCTGGGGCTCGACTCCGACGACCCCCGGGCGGCGGGTGAGGTGGGGCGGGTGGGGGTGGCCGTAGCCGCGACCGACGACCTGCGGCGCCTCTTCGCCGGGATCCCACTGGCCGGGGTCTCCACGTCGATGACCATCAACGCCACCGCCGCCGTCCTGCTCCTCATGTACCGCCTCGTGGCCGAGGAGCAGGGGGCCGATCCCCGGCTGCTGCGGGGCACGGTGCAGAACGACATCCTGAAGGAGTACTCCGCTCGCGGCACCTACATCTTCCCTCCCCGCCCCTCGATGCGCCTGGTGACCGACCTGATGGCCTACTGCGCCGCCGAGATGCCCGCCTGGAACACGATCTCGGTGAGCGGCTACCACCTGCGCGAGGCGGGAGCCACCGCCGCCCAGGAAGTGGCCTTCACCCTGGCCAACGGCCTGGCCTACGTCGCCGCCGCCCGCGAGGCGGGGCTCGCCCTGGAGGACTTCGCCCCGCGCCTCTCCTTCTTCTGGAACGCCCACAGCCACCTCTTCGAGGAGGCGGCGAAGTTCCGCGCCGCCAGGCGGCTCTGGGCCCGCCTGCTGCGGGAGCGCACCGGCACCGACGACCCGGAGTGCCTGCGCCTGCGCTTCCACGCCCAGACGGCGGGGAGCACCCTGACCGCCGCCCAGCCCGAGGTGAACGTGGTGCGCACGACGCTGCAGGCCCTGGCGGCGGTCCTCGGCGGGGCCCAGTCGCTGCACACCAATGCCGCCGACGAGGCCCTCGGCCTGCCCACCGCCGAGGCGGCCACGCTGGCGCTGCGCACCCAGCAGGTGCTGGCCTACGAGTCGGGGGTGGCCGACACCGCCGACCCCCTGGCGGGGTCCTACTACGTGGAGTGGCTCACCGACCGCCTCGAGGAAGCGGCGCGGCGCCTCATCGCCGAGGTGGATGCCGCCGGAGGCGCGGTGGCGGCGGTGGAGGCGGGCCTGGTGCGGCGGGCGGTGGAGGAATCCGCCTACCGCCAGGCGCTTCAGGTCGAATCGGGCGAGGCGGTGGTGGTGGGGGTGAACCGCTTCGTCGCCGATGACGAGGGCGCCGCGGTGCCGATCAGCCGCGCCGACCCGGCGGCCGAGAGCGAGCAGACGGCCCGTCTGGCCGAGGCCCGGCGCCGCCGCGACGCCGCCGCCGTTGCCGCCGCCCTCGAGGAACTGCGGCGGGGG
>Ga0209253_10005486_pt1 | contig 10999 bp, 13 predicted proteins | sample FrelakmetBRP12BR_FD_187145 | JGI IMG/M metagenome (GOLD analysis project Ga0209253, IMG submission 187145) | Freshwater lake sediment microbial communities from the University of Notre Dame, USA, for methane emissions studies - BRP12 BR (SPAdes)... | ecosystem: Environmental > Aquatic >... | reverse complement strand
CCGGCCTTTTTTCCGGTGTCGAATTCAGCAGCGTTTTTCCGAATGCAGCCCCCATGGATTGGTCACTGAACACACAACAGAGGTAAATCGACAGGAGTCCGATCACTCACTATGACACTTATGTTTGCCGCTAACAGGAATCGCTCAATTTAGGCGTAACTTACTTTCCGACCTTTAGTGGAAAGAATGGGGTCAAACCTCCACTATTCACTCAAGCCGAGGGTTCAGAGTCAATGTGAAAGAATGTGGGATGCGGGATGTCCCTGACAAATTGACATTCTTGAAGGACGGAGCCGCGTAGGGCGCACAGCATAAAGGGCTGGATCTGGGCATCACGAGGGACGTAGAGAGCCACCATGGCTACGATGATTCCGGGGGGCATAGAGGAGTTCAAGACCGAGGGCGAACGGCGTTTCTACCGATTCCTCGAATCGGTTGCCAAGCCCGACCACGAGTTCACCACCTGGTACCTGCCCGACATCGAAGGCCGGGAGCCGGACTTCATTCTCTTCGGGAGTGAGGTGGGTCTTCTGATCTTCGAGGTCAAGGACTGGGCCCTCGACCAGATGGTGGAGGCAAGCCCTCACACTTTCACCTTAAAGGTGGGCGAGAGGCATAGGAGAATGGGGACGACCATAAAATTATAACTTACTATCCAGCTTCTAGCGGGAATCGGGAACGCGCGTGGCAAATTGACCTTCCTGCACGGCGGCGGCGCATAAGGCACACGGCATGAACGGCTGGATCGGCGTCACCGACAACGGCTTGCTTGCAATCCTTTCCCGACAGCACGGAATCGACGAAGTCAACTTCAGATAGCCGGGCGGCAAGAGGCCGTTACGCGTCTCGAAACCAGCCCTTCGTCTTCAAACTCCACGCTGCGTGGGGATGGGGGGCACGTCCTGGATTGTAAGATTTTGGGTGGAAGGTGAGGACGGGAAGCCGAAATCCACCGGGCTGGCTTATACGATAGAAATGCGGAGGGAGGCGCGCGTCACATCGTGGGGTGTCCAGGGGATTTTTCGGGGTGCTTACTCGACCGACTCGATAACGGTCGCGGGTGAGTAAAGGCTGGACTTGAGGCCTCGCATGTCATAAGATGATAGTTGTGACGTTACAGAGAAGGATAAGGGATGCAGGGTTGAGGAAAGAAGCGAAAATGAGATTCAGATATTCTCGTCACGTGGAGGAGGAAATTAAGAGGAGGGGGATACCGTCTGCCCTGCTTGACTCGGTTCTTGACACCCCGCAGCAAGTTCTCGTTGAGAAAGGCGGGAAGAAAGCATATCAGTCTCAACTGGATTTCGGTCAGGGCAGAATCTTCTTGCTGAGGGCAATTGTGGATGATACCGTCGATCCTCCTATTGTTATAACGGCTTACCGGACCAGCAAAATCAGCAAGTACTGGAGGGCGCGATGAAAGTAACCTACGACCCACAGGTCGATGTACTTCGAATCATTTTCAGCAGCGCAGCAATCGAGGAAAGCGATGAGGATAAACCGGGTGTGATCCTTGACTACGACAAGGACGGCAATATTGTTGGCATGGAAATACTGGACGCATCCAAACGCATCGAAAACCCTCGATCGCTTGAATACGCCGTAGCTAACTAACTCTCGAGACAAGGCGCTTCGGACTCCTACCCTATTCCCTTCTCGAGAAACGCGCCTCAGGTATGGAAGATGGGGGACATCCCTGACAAATTGACATTCTTGAAGGACGGGGCCACGTAAGGTGCACATGATGAACGGTTGGTCGGAGCGGCAGGTGAGAAACCTTGTGTATGTGGGAGTCACCCGAGCCCGTCATCGCCTCTTCATCCCTTACGTCACGGAGACGGAACTCATCAGCGAGCTCCGCCGTTGCCTCTAAAAGCCTTCCTCCCGACTCCCTGCACTCCTCCCTGCGCCTGCCGGAGGCACTGATCCTGTACGTTAAGGCCCTTTTCTCCATCCTCTTCCTGGTAGGCCTGGGGCTCATCTTGGTAAGCGGGGCCACCAGGTTGGGGCGGGTATTTCACCGGGTATTTTCGGCGAAAAATGGTGAGAAAACTGCACAAGATTGATCAAAATCGTAACCAGGCCAGAAGGCAGGAAACCCGCATCCTCACTGAGAATGCGGGTTTTCTGTTACCAATCGCAGAGCCTCCTGGACGGCCTCCGGCGCGGTCTTCACGTAGCGTACCCCGTTTAGGTTCGGGATGGTCTGGAGGCCGATCACGGGCTTTCCCACCTTGAGGGCATGGCCGATCTCGGAGAGGGTTCCGGCGCCGCCGGAGACAGCAATGAGCGCATCGGCGGTGTGGACGATGATGACGTTCCGAGCCTGACCCATATCGGTGGCCACGGGAACGCGAATATAGAGGTTCGCGTCCTGGGTGGAAGGACCGGGGAGAATCCCCAGAGTGAGGCCGCCTTCTGCTGCGGCCCCCCGGGCGGCAGCCTCCATCACCCCGCCGAGACCGCCGCAGACGAGGATGGCGCCGCGACGGGCGATCTCGCGGCCCACATCGAGTGCAAGCTGGTACAGAGCCGGGTCACATTGCCCGGCTCCGATGACACCGATAATGGGTGGGCTGCGCCTCACTCCAACTCCTGCCAGCCGTGCTGACCCACGAGGTTCACAAACCGACAGCCGCCGAGATCGGACTTCTTGATCCCCTCCTTTGTCCGGGCGACCCTGACAAGACTCTGGCTGTACCGATCACCCACCGGGATCACCAGTCGGCCACCCACGGCCAGTTGATCTACCAACGGTTGGGGTACGTCGGGAGATCCAGCCGTGACTATGACGGCGTCAAAGGGTGCCTCTTCTTTCCACCCGAGCGTGCCATCGCCCACCTTGAGGACCACGTTGAGATAGCCCAGCTCGTCCAGGAGTCGTCTGGCCTTGACGGAGAGAGGGTAGATCCGCTCGATGGAATAGACCTTTTCCGCAAGTTCTGCTAGGATCGCCGTCTGATACCCGGAGCCGGTGCCGATTTCGAGGACGCGCTCCGTCCCCTTGAGTTCCAGTGCCTCGGTCATCAACGCCACGATGTATGGTTGGGAGATGGTCTGCTTTTCTCCGATCGGGAGCGGATGGTCGCCGTAGGCCTGACTGATGAGCGCCTCTTCCACGAAGCGGTTACGGGGCACTTTCCGCATGGCCAGAAGGACTTTCGCGTCCTTGATGCCGCGGCTGACGAGCTGGCTGTCCACCATGCGGTTGCGGGCGGTGGTGAAATCCATGGGAGCCTCGTATCGGGGTGAGAGCCCTCAGAAAACATAGATTAGCCAAGGAGTCTTTGTCAATGTCAAACTCCTCGGGAAAAAAGGCAAGAAGGGCAGTTCAGGTGGGATCACGGTGGGCAGGTGGGTGGATCATCATTCTCCTTTTGGTCGGTATGGGTTTTGTCATCGTCCAGTGCACGCCCCTCTCGCACGAAGCGGAGCAGGTGCCGAACCGACCGGTGACCAGGACCTTTGACGTCAACGAGGAGATGCTCCGGAAGGCGGTGGAGCGGGTGTTCGCCAAGAAGAACTATCAGCTTGACCCCGAGCGGACCACGGCACACCATCTGCAAAGCAGGTGGCTCGAGGAGGGCTCCTATCGAACCATGATAATAGCGGATCTCCGTTCGATAAAGAGGAGTCAGAGCGAAGTGACTCTGCGAGTGCTCCTCGAGAAGAAAGGCACGTGGTCGGAGATCTGGGTCCCGATGGATGAGATCGGCATTGATGTCTATGACCTGCTGATGGATGAGGTGTCCATGGAGTCTTACCGAGTGCTCTATGACGGTGGCTAAAGCCATCATCCCCGCAGCCGGCCTGGGGACGAGAATGCGCTCCCTTGCGGGCGATTCCCCCAAGGAGCTGCTCGAGATCGGGGGGAAACCCCTCATCGCTCATGCGGTCGAGGGCATTGCCCGAGGCGGTATCGCCCAGGTTGCCGTCGTGGTGAGCCCGGCCAAGGAACGCATCCGGCAGGTTCTCCTGGAGAGGTATCCGGGGGGGCTGCTCGGGCCGTGCGAGCTCATCTTTATCTTGCAGGGTCGACCTCTGGGGGTTGCTGATGCGGTCAGCCGTTGCCGTGACTTCACCGAGGGCGAGCCATTTGCCCTGGTGATGCCGGACAACATACTGATGGAGGGGCCTCCGGTGATCGGCCAGCTTCTCCCCTATTTTGCGCGGCACGGGCTCGATACGATCGGGGCGATGCGATTGGCCGGGGAAGCGCTTCGGTGCTTCGGCAACGTAGGCTTTCTGGACGTGGAGTTGCTGCCGGATGAGGCGGGACGCCTGTTTCGGGTTCGCCACTACTCGGACAAGAGGCGCGAGCCCGTTGAGTTGCAGTGGGGAAGAACGGTCCTCAAGGGGTTCGGCTGCGGCGTGTTTCTGCCGCGCTTTTTCGACCTCATCGAGGAGTGGCGGCGGCGCCTCACCGGTGAAGTGGATGAGGTTCCCGTGCTCCAGGCGCTCGCCCGGGAGGGGAGACTTTTGGGCGTGGAGCTCATGGGACGGGGATTCGATGCGGGGAACCCCGAAGGTTTCCGGGCGGCGACAGCCTTCGCTGCCGGCTCTGGTGAAGGTTCCCGGATGTAATTACCGGAGCGGACTACCGCGCCAGACTCATGATGACTTCGTAAGAAGTCGCCAAGGTAGATGGCACAGTAAAAAGCTCCAGATGCAAGGCGCGCGAATCTTGAGGAGTGAGGCGTACATAAACGTACGCCGCAATGACGAATGATGAAGCGCAACGCCGCAGATGGACTTTTTACGAAGCCGTCACTCATGGTTCTCAAGGGATGAGGCGGGCAGAGTGAGTTGGTCTCACCATCGGAGGGCAAGACACGAAGGAGTCTTCGCCATTCCCCGTTTCGTGTTATACTTCCAAACTCAGGTTTGACTCAATTGAAAGCGGTTCCCTGCTCCCCTTCAAACCAGGGGGTGAGCGAACTGCGCGGAGGAGAGACAGGACGATTCTATCGCTCATGAAGAGTCACGTGAGGGATATCGCCCTGCGGTCTGGTGAGAAAAGGAGTCAGTGAGAGATGGCGACGAAAGACGGTCGAAAAAAGCTCCTGCTGTGGAGCAGCGTGGTCATTGGTCTGTTGGCGGTGGGGTTTTTGTTCTATCCGGTGGCCCAGCGGGCGGTTTCGGCGGCGGATACGTCGTCGGTGAAGCCCTTTCCCCAGGCGCCAGCTTCATTTACCGAGCTAGTCGAGCGAGTGAAGCAAGGGGTTGTGAATATCTCGAGCACCAAGGTGGTGAAGAGACGTCCCGTGCCTTCTCCCTTTGGGCCCCAGGGTCCTTTGCGCGACTTCTTCGGCGACGATTTCTTCGAGCGATTCTTCGGGCAGATGCCCAGGGAGCGGAAACAGCACAGCCTCGGCTCTGGGGTCATCATCGATCCGGTCAAGGGCTTCATCCTCACCAATAACCACGTGGTCGCCAACGCCGACGAGATCAGCGTACGCCTCGACAACGGCAAGGACTATGAGGCGGAGGTGGTGGGAAGAGATCCCAAGACGGATCTCGCGCTCATCAAGACCAAGAAAAAGATGGATACCACGGCCTCGGAACCGTTAGGCGATTCGGATAAGGCTCAGGTCGGCGAGTGGGTCATGGCGATCGGCAACCCCTTCGGCCTGGAACGAACGGTCACGGTAGGAATCATCAGCGCCAAGGGGCGGGTGATCGGGGCCGGACCCTACGACGACTTCCTGCAGACCGATGCGGCCATCAACCCCGGCAACAGCGGCGGCCCGCTCTTCAACATGAAAGGCGAGGTGATCGGCATCAACACCGCCATCGTCGCCTCCGGTCAGGGCATCGGTTTCGCCATCCCTATCAATCTGGCGAAGGAGATCCTGCCTCAGTTGGAGAAGGGCAAGGTGATCCGCGGCTGGTTGGGGGTAAGCATCCAGGATGTGACACCGGAGCTCGCCAAGTCCTTCAACCTCAAGGATACCAAGGGGGCGCTGGTGGCGGATGTGGTCAAGGACTCGCCGGCGCAAAAGGCTGGCATCGAGCGAGGTGACATCATCGTCTCCTTTGACGGCAAGGTGATCGCCTCAGCACACGAGCTCAGCCGCACCGTTGCCGGCACTGCCCCCAACACCAAGGCCAAGGTAGAGGTAATCAGGGGCGGGAAGAGGCAATCGCTCGCCGTCCAGGCGGGCACCATGCCCGGCGAGGCGGAGGAGGAGACCAAGGTGGTCGCGGCCGAGCTCGGTCTCTCCGTGCAGACCCTGACGCCCGAGCTGGCAGAGCAGTTCGAGTGGCCGCGGGATGAGAAAGGCGTCCTCATCACCGGTGTCGAGCCGGGCAGTGCCGGGGAGGATGGAGGACTGCGCCGGGGCGACCTGATCAAGGAGGTGGATCACAAACCGGTGAAGACCGTGGATGACTACAGGCGGCAACTGAAGGAGGCCAAACAAGGGGAGTCCATTCTCTTCCTCGTCAAACGAGGGAATCAAACCTTCTTTGTCACCGTGAAGAAGGGAGGCGAGTAGACCGGAGGATTCAAACCCCATCGCCAAGCGCATCGTCTACGATTTGAAGAATCTGCTCGCAAGAGACCGAGGTGCCGACGAGAGGGCCGCGGGGACTCTCTCGTCGGCACCTCGCGATTGAATGGGGCGGGGCAGGGTGGTCCGCTCCACAAAGGCGCATAGTCGCAGCATTGATAGCGTACGGAGAGGCCCTGCCTTTCAGCGGAGGGGCGGTGGAAGGCTCCGGAGGCTTTCCTCGCATCCAGGAGAAGGTAGTGGCTCCGGATGCGCTTTGTTTCGCAGACCACCCTGCCTCCGGTGCCGGAGGGTTTCGCCAGGATGTAGGGTGGGCACAGCCCACCAGACAAGGTGCTGCCTTGTGGGAGCGGCTTCCAGCCGCGATGGAATGGCGCCAGGCCGGTCCAACCGCCTCCAAGCTTGCAGAAGTTTCCCGCCCAGACCGCTGTCTCCCTGTCACCCCACATCCACCCAGATTCGAATCATAGTCCGTCGGCAGCCTTCGGCTCCGGGATATGCCTACCGGGTTGTCGTGCCCTTGACGCCGGAGAAGTCATGCTTACATTTTTGACAACTTGGCGACAAGTTAACATAACACTACAAGGAGGTTGATCGTATGTTCGAGCTAATTCCACGTTTCCGTTCGATCGTTTCACGTCCGGAGAGAGATATATTTGACTGGGCCTTTGACGGCTTCGACCTGCCGGACATCTTCCGCTCCGAAAAGGGCTTGACCCCGGCCTTCGATATCTCGGAGACTGCCAACGAGATTCATGTGAAGGCGGAACTTCCCGGCATGGACCCCAAGGAGATCGAGATTACTGTGACCGGCGATCTTCTCACTATCAAGGGTGAGAAGAAGGAGGAGAAAGAGGAGAAGGGTGAAAACTTCCATCGGCGAGAGCGCCGGTATGGGTCCTTCTCACGAAGCTTCCGCCTCCCGGTCGAGGTGAAGGCGGACACCATCAACGCGGGCTACGAGGATGGCGTGTTGACCGTGACCTTGCCAAAGGCCGAGGAGGAGAAGGCCAGACGGATCGAGGTCAGGTCCTAAGGCTGGGCAAGCGTTCTGGTGTCGTACGAGGGGCGTCACGGCGTGTCCTGGAAGAAGGGGGCACGCCAGGCCCCGGCTATTATCGTGGAGGTGGTCTTGATGAACAAGAAACTCGGCGCCGCGTATCCTTATTTCCCAGGCCTTCTGCTCGTTACCTTTGGGCTGCTCGTTGCGGCAGTTCCGGAGCTTCTTGTCGCTATCATCTCGGCGGCGCTTCTAGCCTGCATCATGCACGAGACACCTGCTGCGACCGCGGATCTGGACGTCCTTCCGGGCGTCCTCGGATCTCGTACCTTGCGACGTACTGAACAAGTACGCCTCAGGTCCGAGCCCCTGTGGCTGCCCGGTGGCACGACCATCTCCACGATCTCGCTACGGCGTCTCGTGCATAATGCAGGCTAGTGGCAGGCGTTGCGGCTCTCGCCGCAGCACATGGCAGTCGTAAGCGGCTTCAGGTGAGGGAATGGAAAATCGAGTGGCCCTCCGCCTCTCACGACCGGCGAGATTTCTTCGGGAGGGTTCGGGTGAGACGGGAATGGTGATGGAACTACGCTGGACTCCCTGACCCGCAGGAGGGTCAGTCTCCATAATGAATCCCACCGGCCCCCGAGGCCGGTGGGATTTTTGTTGGTGGCGAGGCGTCCGCCACGCCTTCAGGGAGAGACGGGGAAGGAACCCCGATATCCTCAGCCGTGGACGGGCCTGGCGGCCTGACCTTCTTCCATTGTGCCGAGGAACTGGTGAATCGTTTCCGCGGGGAGCTCGTTCATCCCAACTCCTAGGCTTTGTTCGTCGATACCCAGGGTGAGGCCGAGGAGTTGGGTATAGACAAGAGAGGGGAGGCTAACGGCAGAGGTCCGCCGGGAGAGCAAGATCCTCTGGACCCTGTCGAATTGAAGCTGGCAGAAAGGACAGATAACGCAGACATAGTCGGCGCCGGCCTGCTTGGCGTCAACGAGCTTTTTCTCCGTAAGATCCAGAGAGAGCTCGTCGTTCACTCCCCAGAGTGGGGCGCCGCAGCATTCCAACTTGGTGCTCCACGGGACGCTCTTCGCTCCGGTAATACCGACGAGTTGGTCGAATATGGACGGGGCGAATGGATTGTCGAACTGGACGACGTCTTTCGGCCGCAGCAGGTGGCAGCCGTAGTGCACGGCAACATTCAGGTTCCTGTAGGTCTTGACCATCTTTTGCTTAATGCTGTCCAGGCCGATATCGTGATACAGTACCTCGAAAAGGTGCTTCGGCTCCACCCCTCCAGTATATGCCAGGTCTTCTTTCGCAAGGGTCGTGTCGATTTGCTTCTTCAGGGAGGCGTTGTCCTTGAGAACATGGGCTACGTGTTTCAGGTTGCCGTAACAGCAGTTGCACAACGTCAAAATATTCAAGCTGCGCTTTTCAGCCAAGGCAAGATTTCTGGCGGAAGAGAGAGCACAGGCGGTAAAATCATAATTCTTGAGCGGATAGCCGCAGCAGTTGAACTCCTTGACCTCCTCGAGTTCAATGCCAAGCTTGGCAAGAACCGCATCAGTGGCGGCCTCATACTGTTTCAGGAAGACTGACGTTACACAGCATCGTTGCAGGGCGAATTTCATACTCTCACTCCCGTCTCCGCGGAGACCTTTTCTCTTGCCCGGGCGATAGCCACACTCTTCAGTTCATAAAGCACATCGGCAACATGTACACACTGGGGACACTGCTCCTGACACTGGTAGCAGCCGAGGCAATCCCACAGCATCTTTGCGCTGAAGACAAGATCCCAGAGCCTCAGGCCGACGGCATGCATGATCTGGTGGGGAAGCAGCCCCAGAGTCGCCTGCGGTGTGCGATAGTTCTGAACCACCGGGCAGGAATTTGAACAGGTCACACAGCGATAGCACTGCGAGAAGGTCTGCGCCTGGAACGACGCTTCCAGCTTGCTCTTCAAGGCGCTTTCACCAAGGGCGAGCGGCACGGTGAGGTCACGCACCACTGCCACATTGACCGCGGCGAGGATACCCTCTCTGGCCATTTCTGCGGCTTTGGCGTAGCGGCCTCCATTAAGGCCCTCGCTCGCCAGGCCGCGGTAATAGGAGAACGGAGAGAGGACAAGAAATTCCGGGTATCCTCTCGCGAGCAAGGTCTCCCTGGCGCTGAACCAGAGATCCTGGAGGTTGATCCCCGACGGGCAGGCGACCGTACACCGGTAGCAATTGGTGCAAAGGTACATACCCTGAAGGATGGTGCTCAGCTGTTGAGGGCTCAGCTCCTTGCCGGCGGCGAGAGCTTTCAACGAACCGATCTTTTCAGAGGGTAAAATGTTCAGGTTGGGAATCGTCTCGAATACCACGCCGACTGAACAGCGCGCACTGCATGTGCCACAGTGAGTACAGGCATCGAGCTCCATAACCTGGCGGGTGGCGATATTGGCCGGGGCTGAGGTCTTCTTATCCATGACGGCATTGGCCATCAGACTCACCGGGGTGGCGAAGATGTGGAACATCCTGCTGAAGGGGAGGTAGGCCAGACCGATGAAGCAGGCGAGAAAATGGACGTACCAGAGAATGGTGGGTAGGTGGGCCCGATCCAGCGCCAGCGCGAAGGGACGCATGAGCAAGGCGGTGCCGTAGCTCAAAAATGCCGATTGTGGGCGAGAGTGGCACTGGAGACAACTCATTTCGTGGATGAGCTTGCCCCGCTCCAGGGTTGCCGCGTCAAACGGCCCCTTGGCCTTGGGGGAGACGGTCCCGTAGTACTCGACCCAATACGCCTCCAGACCCTTGAGATCCTCTTCATCGGCGTTCATCGCGTACTCCTGCACCATCTCCTCGTACCGGGTGGAGGAGCCGATCTTGGCGCCATGGAGGAGGATGCCCGAGAGCATGATGACGGCGAGGATGACCATGGCATACTGATCCTGGGAGTTGGTCCTGAGGCGGGAGAGCTTGAGGAAGAAGCGGCGATAGATGGCAATTCCTACGCCGGCGATCACCATGGCGCCGAAGATATCCCTCAGGAATATGAAGGGATTCACGGTTGGATAGTATTCCGCGAAGAGGGGCACGCTTACGTACTTTTCCAGGGCGTGGAAGAGGAGGAGCAGCATGAAGCCGAAAAATATCAGGGTATGCATGAGCCATCTGAGGCGATCCTCACGATAGACCTTGACCTGAAGGATCGCGTCCAGGAGAAAGGCCCTCAGGAGGGTGGCAATCTTCCCGCTGAACAGGGTCCGGACCATGCCTTGGATCGCCGCACCAACTCTGGCCGCGGCAGGAATCCCCGCAGCGTCCGCCCCGATCCTATAGGTGAACCAGGTGAAGACCTTGTATACGAGACCGAGGGCGAAGATCGCCAACGCCACATAGAGTGAAGCTCTCTAGAACATAAAGCTCACAAGCCTCCGCTGGATCTGAGGGTTCCACTTCTGGAGACGGTGAACCTGAACAGCTCAGGCCGACGCTACAGCGTT
>Ga0209253_10005485_pt1 | contig 11000 bp, 9 predicted proteins | sample FrelakmetBRP12BR_FD_187145 | JGI IMG/M metagenome (GOLD analysis project Ga0209253, IMG submission 187145) | Freshwater lake sediment microbial communities from the University of Notre Dame, USA, for methane emissions studies - BRP12 BR (SPAdes)... | ecosystem: Environmental > Aquatic >... | reverse complement strand
GACCGTATCTGCGGCTCTCCGAGGCTGTGCTGCAGTCGGAGCGACGCGCCTCCCACGTGACGGCAACTGACCAAAGAGGCTGAGGTCGTGGCACTCCGCCAGCCCGCTACGTTGGTGGCACGTTGCCGGTCGCGTACCGGCGCGACAAACGTTTGGCGCGGCTTCGGCCTGCTCATCGTCCTCACCCTAGAGCCTCGCAGCCACCGCGAGCCGCGCCCGGCTCAGTCCCAGGCGTCTGAGCTCGACCTCTACCAGTCGTTCGCTGTCACCGCGTTCCATGTCGCGCCAGGGATCGTCGCTCAGCTCGCGCAGGCTGTCGTAGCGCATGCCCTCGATGGCTCGCTCGGCGAGATAGCGCAGCAGCACGGGATCGTTCGGGTCGCTGGCGAGCGCGCGACGTATGGCCGCCACATCGCGCCGCCAGGGTAGCCGCAGGGGCAGGTAGAAGAGGAGCGCGAGCAGGGTGGGCCCAAGAGCGAGGAGAAGGCCGACGGTCACCGCGACCTGCTCGATGCGCGTCTTGATCGTCTGCACATCTGAGCGTGTTCTGTCCGCTGCCCCCGTGACCTGGTCTACCGCGCCGTTCAAGAGGCCACCGACGAGCGGCACCGACCCGAGGCGCCTGAACCCCTCAGCCGTGTGCTTGAGGCCGTCGGCGTTGCTTATGATGGGGTCGGTCAGCCCGCCGATGTCCCAGATCGCGCGTCCGAGCACTACGCCGAGCACGACCCAGACGACGATCCAGACCACGACGAGCACGTCGAACGTGTGGATCTTCCTTGCACTCAGGAACGGTGAGCGTCCGGCCGGCATGTGGCCATCATACAGCGGCTCCCAAGGGCGCGGATCGACGGGAGCTCAAGGAGGCAGGGTTCACCAGCTGATGCGCCGACCTGCCGCGAGGCCTTCCGTGTCTGTGTCTCTGTACGAGACGATCATGAGCCAGGTAGTAACGCATTGTTCGATAGAAGGATGGTCTGATGTCGAGCCTCTGGGGCACGCTCGTTCCACTGATCGTCGGCAGCGCCGTCGTCCCGATGTGTTCGGAACGTGGGTCCTTGTGAAGGCGCTCTCCGGGCTGGGCTTGATCTGAGCTGCTCGTCGAGGACACCGCGCCGTGCGAGGGGGCGACGGGGGCGCCTCTCGGCGCCCCCGTCGCATTCCGCAAACGGTGTGCGGGAGCGGTTACTCCGCGGCTGCCTCGAGGCCGTACCTGACGAGGTCGGTGGGATGGATCCACTCGTCGGCGACGATCATCCCGCCGGCGTCCAGGATGGCGTCGCGCAGTGGGATGGCCCAGCGGTGCTCGAGCAGGGCGATGGCGGCCGTCATGCCGGCCGGGATCTCGTCGGCAAGGGACCAGACGTCCTCGGGGCTATAGAGGCCCGCGGAGGCCGCCTCGGCGCCGGCCTCTGCGCCGGCCGCCATGCCTTCCTCGCCGCCGGCGCCGAGACCGATGAGGGCGCCGGCGAGGGCGCCGAACTCCTCCAGCTCGGGCCGGTCGCGGATCTCGACCTTCGCCACGTTGCCGTCGTCGTCCTTGGTCACCAAGAGCAGGTCGACGAGGTGCACGATGTCTTGCTCGGCGAGGCGCCTCAGTTCATCGAGCGCCGCCCCTCTGAACTGGGCGTCCTTGCCGTAGCCAACTACCAGGACCTGAACAGGGCCTAGTGTCATTCTCCTGCCTCCTTCTTCGTCGTGATCCGCCGCCTACATGCTCATGAGGATCTTCTGCTTCTGCATGTCGAACTCGGCCTGCGTGAGCACGCCCTGGTCGAGCAGCTGCTTGAGTTGCGCCAGCTTGGCCATGCCGTCTTCCTGACTCGTGGCCGGCGCCGGCGCCGCCTGATACTGCTGCTGGGCCTGCTGGGCCTGCAGATCGTCGATCTGCTGTTGCTGGGCGGCGTCCTGGTCCCGCGACGCCTGCCTTGTCTTGCCGACATGGTAGGCCGCCCCGCCTACGATGGCAGCGCGCAAGAGAAATGGCATGGTCTCCTCCTTGGTCTGTCCGGCCGGGTCATGGCCCGGCTCCCCGATGCTGCTCTGCGATGAGCCGCGTGGCGGCGGCGCACTCAACGTGCGCGACGCCGTTGACTCTTCAATCTACCCAACCGGTGTCTCCTGACAACAATACCTTGGTATGGTAACCATAGGGTAACGACAAAGTGTAGTGTTGATTCGAAGACGACGCATTGCCCAGGGCGGGGCCGCTGAGGCCGGGAGGCACTGATCGTCCGCCGACTGTCACAGACGGTCAGCCCGTGACGGGTCGGCGTCACGGGCGCTACCGAGCGGGAGGTAGGAATGGTGTCCAGGAGACACCCCGACAGTGCAGACGCCGCTCACTCCACGCGCGAGCCCGCGAAGGCAAAGGGAGCCACGAACGCGAAGGGCCGGGGAGCGACGCAACGGCAGGGACTTCGCGGCGGCCGGACGCAGGTCAAGGAACGAGTCGTCCTTGCGGCGCAGAAGCTCTTCGCCGAGCGGGGCTATCGTGGCGTCACGGTTCGAGAGATAGGTGCTGCGGCAGGCGTGAGCCACGCTCTGGTCCACCGCTATTTCGGTGGCAAGCACGACGTCCTGGTCGCGGTCTTCAGACACAACGCGATGCCGATGGTAGCCACGGCTCAGAGCGCCGCGACGGCGCGCGGCACGGCTGTCGCCATGATGCGCGCCTTGCGTACTGACAGGCGGGACTACCTGAAGCTCGTGACGAGGCTGGCTCTGGATGGGACGCCCGTCGAGTCCGTCGGCCACGATTTCCCAGCCCTGCGGCTCTTCATCCGGCTGCTGGAGAGGGAGTCCGATGCCGAGGCTGTACGGGCCGGGGATCTGCCAGATCCCCGTGTCCTTGCCGCCGCCGCTACCGCCTTCGTGTATGGCTGGGCCGCCGTCGAAGACTGGCTGTTGCCTCTCGTTGGTCTGGCCAAGAGCGACAGAGAGAGAATCGAGGCCTCACTGGACCTGGCCTTGGGCGCCATGATCGAAGGTGGTCTGTCGCCGCGGGCCGGGCATGAGGGTCGATAGAGACGTCCCCGTGGTCGACGACACCACCTGCCGGCGCATGGAGACCGCGACGCTCTGCGACGCCGTCTACGCCGGCCGTAACGACGCCGACTTCCGGCGGGCGATGGCCGCGAGAAGGCCGTCGGCAGGCCGAGGAACGAGCCGTGCCTGAGGCCCGGTAGCCCTTCGCCGAGTCTGCCCGAGATGCGCTGTCGACCGAAACGTCTGAACACGACCGTCGCTGGGTTGTTTGTGATCGGGTCGACCGGCTTCGCGGTCGGGTCCGTGCCGGCCTACGCGTCGGCCGTCGGCACAGCGGCCGACGCGCTGACCTTCTTCATCTCATCGATCTTCTTCACATCGGCGTCGTTCGGGCAGCTGGTGCAAGCGGCAAGTCCCGCGATGAGCCCCACCGGCACACCTCGAGACGAAGAGCGGCAGCCGGCGAGAGTGCGTGCCTGGCTGCCGCACGACAAGAACTGGGTCGCCGCTGCGACCCAGTTCCCAGGGACGCTGTTCTTCAACGCGACGACCTTCCTCGCCATGATCCAGGGATTGACCGCGGAAGAGTACGATCGGGTCGTCTGGCGCCCCGACTTCTACGGATCTGTGCTGTTCCTCGTCTCGAGCACCTACGCGATCCTCGCCCTGGGGAGGTTCCTGACCTGGCAACCGCGTCGCCCCACCTGGCGCATCGCGTGGCTGAACATGATCGGCTCGATCGCCTTCATGGTTTCGGCCGTCGGAGCGTACGTCCTGCCGAAGACGAGCGCGGCGATCGATCCCGCTTGGGCGAACGGTGGCACCTTCGTCGGAGCTATATGCTTCCTCGCCGGGGCGTGGTTGATGATTCCCGCCTGGAGAAAGGCTGCGGACACGAGATCGCCACAGCCTTCCGACTCACCGGCGTCGGCCGATTCTGCGACCTGAGGTATGCCAGTGGACGACCACACCACATCCGAGGCCGCCGAGCTCGCCGCGATCTACGACGCCATCTACGACGGACGCGACGACGTCGCCTTCTGGCAAGCGCTGGCCGCGGCTGCGGTCGACGGTCCCATCCTCGAGCTCGGCTGCGGGACGGGTCGCGTGCTGATCCCGGTGGCACGGGCCGGCTGCGAGATCACCGGGCTCGACATCTCGGGGGACATGCTCGAGCGCTGCCGCGCCAAGCTTCGGAGCGAACCGCCCGAGGTGCGCGACCGCGCACGGCTGCTCGCGGCCGACATGACGTCGTTCGACCTGGGCCGCCGGTTCGCGCTGATCACCATCCCTTTCGCCGGATTCCAGCACCTGCGCACGGTGGAGCAGCAGCTTGCGTGTCTCGATCGCTGCCGCGAACACCTCTTGCCGCACGGCACACTGGTGCTCGATCTGCCCAATCCGGACCCGGCGCCGCCCTCACACGCCCGGCTCGAAGGGCCGACCGATGGCGAGGCGACCGCCGAGCTCGTCGACTGGACTGACGGGCGGCGGATCCGCTGGTGGATGACTGTGATCGATTACCAGCGCTCGCTGCAGTGCACCGAGTGCGAGGTGACCTACGAGATCATCGCCGCCGACGGCGCGACGAGGTGCGTCAGCGAGACGTTCCCCCTGCGATACGTGTTCCGCTACGAGCTCGAGCATCTGCTCGTCCGCGCCCGTTTCCGCGTCGTCACCCTCCACGGCGACTACGACGGCTCGCCGTTCGCGGACCGATCACCGGCGATGATCGTAGTGGCCGAGCCTTCCGGCGGCTGAGCCTCACTCGACCCGCGTTCAGGGCATCGACCACCACTCGGAGCGAAGGGAAGCGGCCCGGCCGACCTCACGTGCGTGAACCCTTGTCCGGACATGCAGGTTGGCGGCCAGCGCGCCACGACCTCCCGTCGTGCACATGACCAGGATCACATCGTCGGAGCAGTGGATTGAGCACAGGCCGAGCAGCGGCTATGGTGCGCTATGCACTGTGGCGGACCGGCGAGGCACCGGAGACTGCAGGTGTGCCGTGCCTGAGAGCGAACCCGGCTCCGTCAGAGACAACAGCAGAGTATCGGTGGCGCCAGACAAGGAGAGGGCCGTGGCACTCAAGCACCCCAAGGGACCCGGCAAGCGGAGCAGCGAACCCAACCTCGCACTGGACCCGACCTTCACGCTCGAAGGAACGATCCCGCGCAATGAGCTGCCGACAAGCGAGACGGCCCCTCAGATCGCCTACCAGATCATCCACGACGAGCTGATGCTCGACGGCAACGCGCGCCTCAACCTGGCGACGTTCGTCACGACCTGGATGGAACCCGAAGCCCAGAGGCTCATGGCCGAGTGCTTCGACAAGAACATGATCGACAAGGACGAGTATCCGCAGACGGCCGAGCTCGAGATGCGTTGCATCAACATGCTCGCCCGCCTCTGGCACGCGCCCGACGCCGGGCAGGCCACCGGCTGCTCGACCACCGGTTCGAGCGAGGCGGCCATGCTCGGTGGCCTGGCGCTCAAACGCCGCTGGCAGCACAAACGCCGCGCTGAGGGCAAGCCAGCCGACAGGCCCAACATGGTCATGGGCATCAACGTGCAGGTCTGCTGGGAGAAGTTCGCCAACTACTGGGACGTCGAGATGCGCCTCGTGCCCATGGAGGGAGACCGCCTGCATCTCTCCGCCGAGGAGGCCGTGAAGCGCTGCGACGAGAACACCATCGCCGTCGTGCCGGTGCTGGGGTCGACCTTCGACGGTTCCTACGAGCCGGTGAAGGAGATCTGCGCCGCCCTCGACGACCTGCAGGCGAAGACCGGCCTCGACGTGCCGGTACACGTCGACGGCGCCTCCGGTGGCTTCGTCGCCCCCTTCATCGACGAGGGCCTGGAGTGGGACTTCCGCTTGCCGCGCGTGGCCTCGATCAACGCCTCGGGACACAAGTACGGGCTCGTGTACCCCGGCGTCGGCTGGATCGTCTGGCGCGAAGCTCACGCCCTGCCCGAAGACCTGATCTTCTGGGTCAACTACCTGGGCGACAACATGCCCACCTTCGCGCTCAACTTCTCTCGCCCCGGCGCTCAGGTCGCAGCCCAGTACTACAACTTCCTGCGCCTCGGCTTCGACGGCTATCAGCGGGTGCAGGGCTACGCACGCGAGGTGGCCACACGCCTCTCCTCGGAGATCGCCGCGCTCGGACCCTTCGAGCTGCTCACCAAGGGCGACGAGCTGCCCGTGTTCGCCTTCAAGGTGAAAGACGACGTCGACAACTTCTCCGTCTTCGACGTCTCCAACGCCCTGCGCGAGCGCGGCTGGCTAGTTCCGGCCTACACCTTCCCGGAGCACCGCACCGACCTCGCCGCGCTGCGTATCGTCGTCAAGCGCGGCTTCTCCCACGACGTGGCCGACCTGCTCATCAAGGACTTCGAGCGCCAGCTGCCGCGTCTCGAGAAGCAGCCCGAACCGGTGCACGACGAGGCGTCGGCGGGCAGCTTCCACCACTGATGCCCCATGAATGACGCCGCTTCCCCACCGCGCGACCCGGAGTCGGTGCTCCGCGAGCGCAGCTACCGTGTCCTGCTTGTGCTCGCCGCGATCGTCGGCGTGATCGTGTCGCTGGCCTCCTGGGCGTTCCTGGAGGCGGTGCACTACGCGCAGGTCTGGGTCTTCGAGGACCTGCCGGGTGAGCTGGGCTTCTCGGGCGTGCCCACGTGGTGGCCCTTGCCGGTGCTCGCGCTGGCCGGCGTGGTGGTCGCCTTCGCGATCGAGCGGCTGCCCGGCAGGGGCGGGCATGAACCGTCCGAGGGACTCAAGTCCGGCCCTCCTACGCTGCCGGTCATGCTGCCCGGCGTGCTGCTCGCCGCCTTCGCCAGCATCGCGTTGGGCCTGGTGCTGGGCCCCGAGGCCCCGCTCATCGCCCTCGGTTCGGGGCTGGGGATCTTGGCCATGCGCACCGCCAGGCGCGACGCGCCAGACCAGGCCGTCGCCGTGATCGCCGCCGCCGGCAGCTTTGCGGCGATCTCGTCGATCTTCGGTTCGCCCGTCATCGGCGCCATCATCATCATCGAGGCCGCCGGGCTCGGGGGGCCCACCCTGCCGCTGGTGCTGCTGCCGGGCCTGCTGGCGGCGGGTATGGGCTCGCTGGTCTTCGTCGGCATGGGGCGCCTCACCGGCCTCCCCACGAAGGCCTACGCGATCGAGCCGCTGGACCTGGCTTCGTATCCGCATCCCAGCCTCGCCGCCTTCGCCTGGACGATCCTGCTTTCCGTTGCCGCCGCGCTGCTGGTGTTCGCCATCATCCGGCTCGGCGTGGCAACGAAACGCCTGACCGTCCGGCGTCCGTTCGTCGTCATTCCCGTCGTCGCTCTGGCAGTGGCCGCCCTCGCCATCGCCTTCTTCGAGGCGACCGGGGAGCCGACGAACCTGGTCCTCTTCTCCGGTCAGGAGGCCATGGGGCAGCTCGTCCAGCAGGCGGCCGGGCTGTCGCTCGGGACGCTGGCGCTGCTCATCGTGCTCAAGGGGCTCGCCTGGGGCCTCTCGCTGGGCGCGGGTCGCGGCGGTCCCACCTTTCCCGCGCTGTTCCTGGGCATCGTCGGCGGGCTGCTCGCCGCCCACCTGCCCGGTATGGCTCAGACGCCGGCTATCGCCGTGCTCATGGGAGTCGCTTGCGTCTCGGTGCTGCGGCTGCCGCTGTCGTCCATCGTGATCGCTTCGATCGTCTCGGGCGCTGGGGTGGGAGCCGCGCCCCTGGTCATCGTCGGTGTGGTGGTCGCCTTCCTGGTGATCGTCGGCCTGTCGTCGCGGTTCGCCGCGAAGGACCAGGCGCCGGCCCCTTCCTCCGCACCATAGGGCGACCGTGAAGCCCCCGCAGCCGGCAGGGAGACCTCAGACGGCGGGGGCTGAGTCCTAGAGACCGCCCCGAGCGCATGGAGGAGATAGGACGGAGTCTCCGGTCCGACCGTTGTTCTAGGCTATGCTGCCACCTGGAATCCGGCGGTTCGTTGCCGTCTGGTGACCTTCACGCACGCGCCCGAGCCGGCTGAACGACCAGACATCCCGAGCACACAAGGAGGGAGCATGGGCGACACCTACGACGTCATCATGGCCGCGTACCCTGCACTTGAGGCGGCCGAGAACGACTTTGACGGGCTCGTGGCGCTCGTCAAGCACAAGAGGGTCCGTACCGAGGGCGTGATCCTGGTCGAGCACGACGCCGACGACAAGGTGACAGTCCACCGGACCGGAGACCACCTCGGCCGCAAGGGCCTCGGCTGGGGCGGCGGTGTCGGCCTCGTGGTCGGCCTCTTCAACCCGGCGCTGCTGGGCTCGATCGTGGTCGGCGCCGCCGCCGGCGGGCTCATCGGCAGGTTCATGCAGCACAAGGTCGACAGCGGCCTCGAGAGCGGCCTGGGCGAGAAGCTCAAAGAGGGTCAAGCCGCCATCATCGCTATGATCGACAGCGAGGACCGACTGGCGGCCCAGTCGGTGATCTCAACCCCGGCGAAGTCCGTGGTGCGGATGGAGAAGAAGGGCGTGCGCGGCCTCAAGGACGCACTGGCCGAGGCCGCGCAGAAGTTCGTCCCCGACCGCACCGTGCTGCCCATCCCCGACAAGGCGTTCGGGGGAGTCGCAGGTCGCACGCTCAAGGAATCGGTGGCCGACTGGTCGATGATCCCCGGGCCCAAGGCGCCCGATCGCGGCCCCAACGTGCTCCTCGTCCTGATCGATGACGCCGGATTCGGCCAGCCCGACACCTTCGGCGGCCCCATCGAAACGCCCGCCATGACCCGGGTGCAGCAGATGGGCCTCACCTACAATCGCTTCCATGTGACGGCGGTGTGCTCGCCCACGCGCGCGGCGCTTCTCACCGGCAGGAACCAGCACCGCGTCGGCTTTGGCTCCATTGCCGAGTACCCCGGACCGTTCCCTGGGTACACGGCCGCGCTGCCGAAGAGTTGCGCTCCCTTTCCGCGCGTCCTGAGAGAGAACGGCTACGTCACCGGCGGCTTCGGCAAGTGGCACCTCACGCCCGACAACGTCCAGGGCGCGGCCGGCCCCTTCGACCACTGGCCCATGTCGTGGGGCTTCGATCACTACTGGGGTTTTCTGAGCGGAGCCGCCGGCCAGTACGACCCGATCATCACGCAGGACAACTCGACGCTGGGTGTGCCGGAAGGCAAGGACGGCGAGCTCTACTACTTCCCCGACGACCTCACCGACAAGGCCGTCGAGTGGCTGCACGCCGTCCGTGCCCAGGACGTACACAAGCCGTGGATGATGTACTACTCGACCGGCTGTGCACACGCGCCTCACCACGTCGCCAAAGCGTGGGCCGACAAGTACAGGGGCAGGTTCGACCAGGGCTGGGACAAGCTCCGCGAGGAGGTGCTCGAGCGCCAGAAGAAGCTCGGCGTCGTGCCCCCGGACACGCAGCTGACCGAGCGGCCCGACGTGTTCCCTGCCTGGGACTCGCTGAGCGACGCGCAGAAGAAGCTCTACGCGCGTCAGATGGAGGTCTTCGCCGGCTACTCGGCCAACGCGGACTGGAACGTCGGCCGGCTGCTCGACGCCATCGAGGAGCTGGGCGACCTCGACAACACGCTCATCTTCTACATCTGGGGCGACAACGGCGCCAGCATGGAGGGCACCACCACTGGCTCGTTCAACGAGATGACCTTCCTCAACGGCATCGTGCTCGATGCAGACCACCAACTCAAGCTCATCGAGCAGTACGGCGGTATCGACGCCCTCGGCGGCGACCACACGGCGCCGCACTACGCAGCGGCGTGGGCGCACGCGGGCAACACACCGTTCCAGTGGGGCAAGCAGATGGCAAGCCACCTGGGAGGCACCCGGAACCCGATGGTCGTCGCCTGGCCGGATCGCTTCAAGGCCCGCGGCGAGATTCGTTCACAGTTCACCCACTGCATCGATGTCGGCCCGACGATCCTTGAGGCGATCGGGCTCCCGGAGCCGAAGACGGTCGATGGCATCGCTCAGGAGCCCATGGACGGCACCAGCTTCCTCTACACCGTCGACGACCCAGACGCCGCCGAACGCCACACCGTGCAGTACTTCGAGGAGTTCGCCAGCCGGGCGATGTACAAGGACGGCTGGTGGGCGGCTTCCAGGCCGGACCGCATCCCGTGGGACTTCTCGCCGGCAACGATCAGGCGCTTCGGGCCGGAGGGCGACTTCGACGCCGACAGGGATGCCCCATGGGAGCTGTACTACCTGCCCGATGACTTCTCGCAGGCGAGGAACGTCGCCGCCGAGCACCCGGACAAGGTCACGGAGCTACAGGAGCTCTGGTGGAAGGAGGCCGAGCGCAACCGGGTGCTCCCCTTGATGGGCGGCCTCTCCGTCATGTTCGGCATCCTGCCACCGCTGCCGACGGTCACACGCTTCGAGTTTCGCGGTGACGTGCAGAACATACAACGCGGCATGGTGCCGCGGTTCTTCGGACGCTCGTACGCCGTCGAGGGCCAACTGGTCGTGCCCGAAGGCGGCGCCGAAGGCGTCATCGTCGCCGATGCGGACTTCATAGGCGGCTTCGCGCTGTGGGTCGACGACAAGCACCTACTCCACCACACCTACTCGCTACTCGGTGTGGAGACCTACACGCAGGTCTCGACCGAGCCGCTCCCGACCGGCGACGTGACGGTGAAGATGCTCTTCGAGTCCGACGAGCCCAAGCCGGGCAGTGGCGGCAAGGTGTCGCTCTGGGCGAACGACAGGATGATCGGAGAGGGTCGCCTCGACAAGACGGTGCCGCTTGGCTTCACGTCATATGCCGGCATGGACGTCGGCCGCGACAACGGCTTGGTCGTCGACCTCGACTACGAACCAAAGGCCCCGTATGCGTTCACGGGAACGGTCACAAAGGTCGTCTTCGACCTCAAGCCGCACGCGCACGAGGACGAGCAAGCGCTGCACGAGCACCACGCCATGCAGTCCGTGGGCGCTGGGGCGGCCGGCTGAGGTCGGTCGGGCTGAGGAGGCCTCCCGCAACCGCGTGGGGGGCGGGGGTGAGGGCTTGGCC
>Ga0209253_10005484_pt1 | contig 11000 bp, 9 predicted proteins | sample FrelakmetBRP12BR_FD_187145 | JGI IMG/M metagenome (GOLD analysis project Ga0209253, IMG submission 187145) | Freshwater lake sediment microbial communities from the University of Notre Dame, USA, for methane emissions studies - BRP12 BR (SPAdes)... | ecosystem: Environmental > Aquatic >... | reverse complement strand
CTGGAAGGTGCGGCGCGGACCGCACCGCCACCGCATCGTCATCGGCAAGGACACCCGCCTCTCCGGCTACATGCTCGAGACCGCCATCGCCTCGGGCATCTGCTCGATGGGGGTGGACGTGCTCCTGTGCGGGCCGCTGCCCACGCCGGGGATCGCCTTCCTCACCCAGTCGATGCGGGCCGATGCCGGCGTCGTCATCAGCGCCAGCCACAACCCCTACCAGGACAACGGCATCAAGTTCTTCGACCGCACCGGCTTCAAGCTCCCCGACGAGGCGGAGCTGGAGGTCGAGCAGCTGGTCCTGGCCGCCCCCGGCGACGGGTCCTCCCAGGACTTCCACGCGCTGCGCCCGACGGCCGACCTCCTCGGCAAGGCGAAGCGCATCGACGATGCCATCGGGCGCTACGTCGTCTTCCTGAAGTCGCTCTTTCCCCGCGACCTCACCCTGGACGGGCTCACCGTGGTGGTGGACTGCGCCAACGGCGCCGCCTACCAGGTGGCGCCGGCGGTGTTCGAGGAGCTGGGCGCGCGGGTGGTGCCGCTCCATGTCGAGCCGGACGGGCGCAACATCAACCACGCCTGTGGCGCCGTCCACCCGGAGTCGATGGCGGAGGCGGTGTCCCGGCACGGCGCCGACCTGGGCATCGCCCTCGACGGCGACGCCGACCGGGTCATCGTCGCCGACGAGAAGGGACGGGTGGTCGACGGCGACGCCATCATGGCCATCGTGGCCCGCGACCTGCTCCGACGAGGCGGCCTGCTCAAGGAGACGGTGGTGGCCACGGTGATGAGCAACGTGGGACTGGAGCGATCGCTGGCCGCCGTCGGCGGCGCGGTGGTCCGCACGCAGGTCGGCGACCGGTACGTCGTCGAGGAGATGCGGCGCGGTGGCTACAACTTCGGCGGCGAGCAGTCCGGCCACCTGGTCTTCCTCGACCACGTCACCACCGGGGATGGCGTCTGCGCCGCGCTGAACCTCCTGGCGATCATGAAGCGGAGCGGGCTCCCGCTCTCGGAGCTCGCAACCTGCTTCGAGCCGGTGCCGCAGGTGCAGTTGGCCGTCGCGGTGAGCGACAAGCGGCCGCTCGAGTCGCTGCCGGGCGTGCAGCGGACCATCGCCGGGGTGGAGCGGGCGCTGGGTCGGGAGGGGCGTGTGCTCGTGCGCTACTCCGGCACGGAGAACAAGGCCCGCATCCTGGTGGAGGGACCGGACTTCGCCGCCATCCGCGCCCACGCCGAGGCGATCGCCGAGGAGCTGCGGCGGGCCCTGGCGTGAGCCGGCCGGCGGCGCCGGCCCGGGGGCCCGGGCCGGCACCGGGAGCCGCAGCCGGGCGCCCCGGCTCGCCCCGACGGGAACGGGAAGCCTCGGCGGATCTGGGGTAGATTGCCCCCATGCCCGCCGCGCGCCTCGGAGTCAACGTCGACCACGTCGCCACCCTGCGCCAGGCCCGCCGCGCCGCCTACCCGGACCCGGTGGCCGCTGCGTTGCTCGCCGAGCTGGGCGGCGCCGACCAGATCACCATCCACCTCCGGGACGACCGGCGCCACATCCAGGACCGCGACCTCCAGGTGATGCGGAAGACGGTGGCGACCCGGCTCAACCTGGAGATGGCCGCCACCCCGGAGATGGTGAAGATCGCCTACGAGGTTCACCCCGACGAGGTGACCCTCGTCCCGGAGCGCCGCGAGGAGCTCACCACCGAGGGAGGGCTCGACGTGGTCCGGGCCAAGGAGGCCGTCGGCAAGGTGGTGAAGACCCTGCGGGACGCCGACATCCCGGTCTCGCTCTTCATCGACCCGGACCTGGACCAGGTGAAGGCCGCCCACCGCGTCGAGGCGCAGATGGTGGAGATCCACACCGGGCGCTACTGCGAGGCGCGGCTGCCCGCCGACCGGCGGCGCGAGCTGGCCCGGATCGTCGACACCGCCAAGGCGGCCGCCAAGCTCGGCCTCCAGGTGGCGGGCGGCCATGGCCTGAACTACCAGAACGTGCTGCCGGTCGCGGCCGTCGCCGAGATCGAGGAGCTCAACATCGGCCATGCCATCGTGGCCCGGGCGGTGCTCGTGGGGATGGAGCGGGCGGTCCGGGAGATGAAGGACCTCCTGTCGCATGGAGCCCGGGGTGCGTGAGCCGGCGGCGGGGACCGTCCCGCTGGAGGCGCCGTGATCCTGGGCGTGGGCCTGGATGTGGTGGAGGTGGCCCGCATCGAGCGGCTCGTCGGGCACGGCGCCGAGGACGATCGCTCCCGGCGCTTCCTCGATCGCTGCTTCACCCCGGGCGAGCAGGCCGCCTGCGAGCGCCGCCACGACCGGGCCAACTGCCTCGCGGCGCGCTTCGCGGCCAAGGAGGCGGTCTCGAAGGCGCTGGGCGCGCCGCCGGGGATTCGCTGGATCGACGTCGAGGTGGTGCGTGAGGCAGGCGCCCCGCGGGTCCGGCTCGCCGGCGCCGCCGAGCAGGCCGCCCGCCAGCGCGGGGTCGAGGAGATCCACCTGTCGCTCACCCACGACGGTGGCATCGCCGCCGCCGTGGCGGTACTCGAAGGGAGAGGGACGTCATGAGACTCGTCGGATCCGCCGAGATGCGGGAGATCGACCAGATCGCCATCCAGGAGTACGGCGTCCCGGCGCTGGCGCTCATGATCCGGGCCGGCCGCGCGGTGGCGGACGCGGCCATGGCGATGGCCGCCCCTCACGGCCGGGTGCTGGTGGTCTGCGGCGCCGGGAGCAACGGGGGCGACGGCTACGCCGTGGCCCGCATCCTCCGCAGCGCCGGGCGCGACGTCCGCGTGGTGGCGCTGGCGCCTCCGGACGGGATGAGCCCGGTGGCGCGGCTCATGCGCCAGGAGGCCAACGAGGTGGACGTCCCCATCGCCGACGCCACCGCCGTGTCGGCGATGGGTGCCGAGCCCGGGGACGTGGTGGTCGACGCCATCTTCGGGATCGGCCTGACGCGGCCGCCCGAGGGGGTCTTCGCCGCCGCCATCGCCCGCATCCAGGAGCTCAGGGAGCGGGGCGCCAAGGTCCTCTCCGTGGACGTCCCCTCCGGCCTCTCCGCCGACACCGGCCACCCGCTGGCCGTCGCCGTCCGAGCCGACCGCACCGTCACCTTCGCCTTCCGCAAGAAGGGGCTGCACGTCCACCCGGGCGCGGAGCTCGCGGGGGAGGTCACGCTGGTGGACATCGGCATCCCGTCCGCGGCGGCGGCGCGGGTGCCGGTGACCGCCGAGGTCCTGACCGAGGCCGAGGCACGGGCACTCGTGCCGCCGCGGGGATTCCAGGCCCACAAGGGCGACGCCGGCCGGGTGCTGGTGGTCGCCGGGTCCCCGGGGCGGACCGGAGCGGCCCATCTCGCCCTGACGGGCGCCCTGCGCGGCGGGGCCGGCCTCGTCACGCTCGCAGCCCGGGAGGACGTGCTCCCGCTGGCGCTCGCCGGGCGGCCGGAGGCGATGAGCCACGTCCTGCGCGGGCAGGGTCCGCTGGGACGCTCCGATCTGGCCTCGCTCGTCGCCGTGGCCAAGGGCGCGGACGTGCTCGTCATCGGGCCCGGCATTCCCCGCGGCCCGGAGACCGGGCCGCTCATCCGCGACCTGCTGGAGCGGACGCAGCTCCCCGCGGTCCTCGACGCCGACGCGCTGAATGCCTTCGCCGAGCACCCCGGCCTGGTTGCCTCCGTGGCCCGCTGGTCGCCGGTGGTGATGACGCCCCACCCGGGCGAGATGGCGCGCCTGCTCGGGACCAGCGTGGAGGAAGTCCAGGCCGACCGGCTCGAGGTGGCGCAGCGCAAGTCGCGCGAGTGGGGCGCGGTCGTCATCCTGAAGGGGGCGCACACCGTCGTCGCCGATCCGGACAGCGTGCCGGCGGTGATCGTCACCGGGAACCCCGGGATGGCGACGGGTGGCACCGGCGACGTCCTGGCCGGCCTCGCCGGCGCCATGGTGGCGAGCCGCATCCCCCTGCGCGACGCGGCGCGGGCAGCGGCGTGGGTCCACGGCCGCGCCGGGGACCTGGCGGCACAGCGGCTCGGGCAGCGCGGGCTCCTCGCCGGCGACCTGGCGGAGGCGCTGGGCGGGGTCTGGGCGGAGTGGGGGCGCTGAGCGTGGCAGCGTCGCGGGCCGGGGCACCGGTCGCCGGGGCAGCGCGCGGTGGGATGCGGCGGGTGACCCGCTCGGCACGCCAGACCTTCGCGCTCGGCGAGAGGCTCGGGCGGCGGCTCGCCCCGGGCGACGTGGTCGCCCTGGTCGGCGATCTGGGCGCGGGCAAGACCCAGCTCGTCCGCGGGGCCTGCCGCGGCGCCGGGGTTCCGGACGTCGAGGTGGCCAGCCCGTCCTTCGGCATCGTCGCCAGCTACCGGGGCCGCATCCCCGTGCACCACGCCGATCTCTACCGCATCGGCGGCTTCGACGAGCTCTACGCCACCGGCTTCGGGGACCTGGTGGGTGGCGAGGGGGCGGTGCTGGTGGAGTGGGCCGACCGCGTTCCCGACGCACTGCCGACGGAGCGGCTGGAGATCCGCCTGGCCCACATCCCGCGGCGGCCGGCCGCGCGCCGCATCGAGATCCGCGGCATCGGTGAACGCCACCAGGCCCTGGCCCGCGCGCTCTCGGCGCGCCGCCGGGCCGGGCGGCCGCGGGGGGGCCGCCAGGCGAGCCCAGCCGGCGCGCCGACGCCGGCGGCCAGGCGCCCGCGAAGGTCAGCCGGTGCGCGCTGAGGTCCCGGGGCGCAGCGGCCCGCGCAGCAGGTGGAGGGCGCGGTCCCCCCGCGACGAAGGGGTGGGTGTTCACGAGAGACACGCGGCCGACGCTGGCGTCAGGGACATGGGCCAGGAAAAGGTGGGAGCGGGCGCGGCGGGCGGTCCGCACGAAGTCCTCGTCGGCGTGGGCGGCCATGACGCCCCGGCGCACCGACGACGCGCGTCCCTCGTACCAGGCGATGCCCCAGCCGTGCGGGTGGAGGTGGGACTGTGTCCGGAGCGCGTTCTCGGCGCTGCAGAGCGGCTCGCAGGCCGCGAAGGAGGGGTCGGCCAGCTGGCCGAAGAGGCGGCACATCGCTTCGCCGGATTGTGACGGGGCGGGGGCGGGGCGCCGTCAGGCGCGCCGGCCGCTCTCGCCGCGCCGGACCGCGGAGCCCACCAGGTGGGCGAGCCGCAGCGCCTCGGGCACGTTTCCCCGGTCCGTGAGCCGGCGCAGGGCCGCGCCGGCGTCGTCGGGGGTCGCCCCGGCCACCTGGAAGTGGAAGGGGGGCCGGGCGTGCACCGGTCCGGCCCGCTCCAGGAGCCCCAGCCGCCGCTCCGGGCGCGGCAGCCGTCGGAGGGCCCGCTCGACGGCGGCCAGGTCGGGAGGGCGTCGCAGCACGGCCACGCAGGGGCGGCCGACGCGCCCGGCCAGGGACGGCAGATCCACCACGTTGAACCCCCCGAAGGAGATCCCGTCGAGAAGGACCAGGTGAATCTGCGGGAGGAACTTCCCCCCGAGAAGGAGCCTGGCGAGGGTCGCGGTGGCGTCCCAGCCGTCCTGCCGCAGGTGGCCCCACACCATCCCCTCGAAGCGCGTCCCGGCGCAGACGACGCCGGCGACGTGGGCGCGGCCGCCGCGGCGGCGAGCGAAGGGCGCGTCGTCGAAGCCGACGGCGCGGAGGAGGCGGGGCGGCGGAGGAAGGCGCACGAGCCCATGCTGCCACGGCGCCGCCCCGGCGGCACCATCGCCGGGCGCGGCACCGGCCGGGCCGTCGGAGGAAGCGCCCTCACAGGTCGGCGGCGAGCGGGCGGCCCCAGGGCGGCGGCGGCACCGCCGGGAGGCCGAACCGCTCCACGCGCACCCGACGGTCGTTCAGCTCGAGCACGCAGGCCGTCCGCGGCAGCGAGAAGCGGCGCGGCCCGGCGCTGCCCGGGTTCAGGAACAGGGGGCCGTCGCCGCGGTGTCTCACCAGGCGGCGCAGTCCGCGGCCGTCCAGGCCTCGGCCTGGTGGACGACGCGGCCGCCCTTCACCACCAGCAACGCGTGGCTCACACCCATGTGCCAGCAGAGGTGCTCCGCGGAGCGCCCTCCCCAGACCACGAGATCGGCGCCCAGCCCGGGCGCGATGCGGCCGGCGTCGGCGAGGCGCAGCGCCCGTGCACCACCCTGGGTGAATGCGACCAGCGCCTCGTCCGGCGTGAGCCCCAGCTCCAGGCAGGCGAGGGAGAGCGTCAGTCCCACGTTCTCGCTCATGGCGGTGCCGGGGTTCACGTTGGTGGCCAGCGCCACCGGGACGCCGGCATCGAGCAGCCGGCGTCCCGGCGCGAAGCGTCGCCCCCGCGTGAAGAGCGTCGCGACGGGGAGCAGCCCGGCGGCAACGCCGCCACGGGCGAGCGCCGAGATCCCGGCATCGGACACGAACTCGAGATGGTCGGCGGAGGACGCCCCCACCTCGGCGGCCAGCGCCGCGGCGCCGTCCTCGGAGAGCTGGTCGGCGTGCAGGCGCGGCACGAGGCCGTGGGCGCGCCCCGCCTCGAGGACGCGCCGTGCCTCCGAGGGCGTGAAGGCGGTCGCGGCAACGAAGGCGTCGCAGAAGGCGGCGAGCCGTTCGCCTGCCGCAGCCGGGATGAGCTCGCCGCAGACCCGGGAGAGCCACCCCTCTCGGTCGGCTCGGAACTCCGGTGGCAACGCGTGGGCCGCGAGCAGCGTCGGCACGACCGTCACCTCCCCCGCCAGGGAGCGGGCCAGCTCGCGGACGACCCGGAGCAGCCGCAGCTCCTCCTCGACCGACAGTCCATAGCCGCTCTTCACCTCCACGGTGGTGACGCCCCATGCCAGCAGCCTCCGGGCGCGGGCGTTGGCGGCCCAGAGGAGCGCCTCGTCGCCCGCGGCGCGGGTGGCCCGGGCGGTGGCGAGGATGCCGCCCCCGGCGCGGGCGAGCTCCGGGGCGCTTCGCCCGGCGGCCAGGGCCGCGAACTCGCCGGCGCGCGCGCCGTCGTCGCCGAAGACGAGGTGGGTGTGGCAGTCGACCAGGCCGGGCGTGACCAGCCGCCCGCCCGCGTCGACCTGCCGGGCGCCCTCGAGGTCCACCGCCTCCTCGATCCGGGCGTCGGGGCCGAGCCAGGCGACCGCGCCGTCGGCCACGGCGATGGCGTGGTCCTCGAGGTAGCCCGGGTCGGAAGCGCCGCGGTCGCAGGTGGCGACGCGGGCCCGGCGGATTGCGAACTGGGCGCGGAAGGCGTGCATGTCGGCTCCGGTCGGTCAGGGGATCTTCACGCCGCGGTCCCGCGCCACCGCTCGCGCCTCCTCGTAGCCGGCGTCCGCGTGGCGCAGCACGCCCATGGCCGGGTCGCCACGGAGCACGCGCTCGAGGCGCCGGCCGGCCGCCGCGGTGCCGTCGGCGACGATGACCTGTCCGGCGTGGAGGGAGTAGCCCATGCCGACGCCGCCGCCGTGGTGGAAGCTCACCCAGGAGGCGCCGTTCGCGGCGTTCAGGAGCGCGTTCAGGATGGGCCAGTCGGCAACCGCGTCGGAGCCGTCCTTCATGGCCTCGGTCTCGCGGTAGGGCGAGGCCACCGAGCCGCAATCGAGGTGGTCGCGACCGATGACCACCGGTGCCGAGAGCTCGCCGGTCCGGACCATCTCGTTGAAGGCCAGGCCGGCCCGGTCCCGCTCGCCGTAGCCCAGCCAGCAGATGCGGGCCGGGAGGCCCTGGAACCGGACCTTCCTTCGGGCGAGATCGAGCCAGCGAAGGAGACCCCGCTTCTCCGGGAAGAGGCGCGCCACCGCCCTGTCGGTCCGGTGGATGTCCTCGGGGTCGCCGGAGAGCGCCACCCAGCGGAATGGCCCCTGACCCTCGCAGAAGAGGGGCCGGATGTAGGCCGGCACGAACCCGGGGTAGTCGAAGGCGTTGGCGACGCCGGCATCCCGGGCCCCGGCGCGGAGGTTGTTGCCGTAGTCGAACACGTGGCTGCCGAGCCCCTTCATCGCCAGTATCGCCTCCACCTGCCGGGCCATGGACTCCTTCGCCCGGCGCACGACGCTCTCTGGATCGGTGCGCCGCAGCGCCGCCACCTCGTCGAGCGACAGGCCGGCCGGGACGTAGCCGTGGAGCGGGTCGTGGGCCGAGGTCTGATCGGTGACCAGGTCCGGCGCGATCCCGCGGCGCACCATGGCCGGGTAGACCTCGGCGGCGTTGCCGGCCAGCCCGACCGAGAGCGGGCGCCGCTCCCGGCGGGCAGCCTCCAGGCGGCGGAGCGCCTCGTCGAGCGAGTTGGTGGCCTCGTCGAGGTAGCCGGCCTCGAGCCGCCTGCGGATGCGCGCCGCATCCACCTCCACGCCCAGGAAGGCGGCGCCGAGCATCGTCGCGGCCAGCGGCTGCGCGCCCCCCATGCCGCCGAGGCCGCCGGAAAGCACCAGGCGACCGCCCAGATCGTCCGAGCCGAAGTGGGTCCGCCCGGCCTGGGCGAAGGTCTCGTAGGTTCCCTGCAGGATCCCCTGCGTCCCGATGTAGATCCAGGAGCCCGCGGTCATCTGGCCGTACATCATCAGCCCGCGCCGCTCCAGCTCCCAGAAGTGCTCCCAGGTGGCCCAGCGCCCCACCAGGTTGGAGTTCGCGATGAGCACCCGCGGTGCGTCGGGGTGCGTGCCGACGACGCCCACCGGCTTGCCGCTCTGCACCAGGAGGGTCTCGTCGTCTCGGAGATCGCGGAGCGCCGCGACGATGCGCCGGAAGCTCTCCGGGTCGCGCGCTGCCTTCCCGGTCCCGCCGTAGACCACCAGTTCCTGGGGGCGCTCCGCCACCTCCGGGTCGAGGTTGTTCATGAGCATCCGCAGCGCCGCCTCCTGCACCCACCCTCGGCAGGAGAGGGCCGCGCCGCGCGCCGCCCGCACCGGTCCAGCGAACTCGCCCGCTCCACCCTGCGCCATCCTTGGCCTCCTGCCTCTCGCCACGTCCCCCAGGGCCCGTGCCCGGCCCGTGGCTCCTCGCCGGCCGGGAGGACGTTGTGCCGCGGCGAGCGTGCCGTCAACCGGAACGATGCGGGGCCAGGCCGGCGGCCGGGTGCTAGACTCGCCCGGTGCGCGACCAGGCCTTCATCGCCGCCCTGCGGCTCGTCCCAAAGAACGCGCTCTCCCGCGCCGTCGGCGCCGCCACCCGCTGGCCGCTCCCCGGCGCGCTCGGGCCCGGGGTCATGCGCGCCTTCGCGCGCCGCTATGGCATCGACCTCTCCGAATGCCGCGACCTCGCGTCCTTCCGGACCTTCGGCGAGTTCTTCGCCCGCCCCTTGAAGCCCGGCCTGCGTCCCATCGCGCCCGGCGCCGACGTCATCGTCTCTCCCGTGGATGCCGTGGTCTCCGAGGTCGGGATCGCCGTGGACGGGGCGCTCATCCAGGCGAAGGGCATCCACTACGCCGCCGGGGCGCTCGTCGGCGACGAGGCGCTGGGACGCCGCTTCGATGGGGGTGCCTACGCGACCCTCTACCTCTCCCCGCGTGACTACCACCGGATCCACTTCCCGCTCTCCGGACGGGTGGTCGGCTGGCGCTACCGGCCGGGCAAGCTCTGGCCGGTGAACCCGGCCTCGGTGCGCACCGTTCCCGGCCTCTTCACGGTGAACGAGCGACTGGTGACGCTGCTCGACTCGCTGCTGGGTCTCGTCGCCATCGTGGCGGTGGGCGCCACCGTCGTCGGCCGGGTGCGTGCCACCTACGACCCGGCCGTCCCGGCGACGAACCACGCGGGTGCGACACCCCAGGCGTGCGACTACCCGGACCCCATCCCGGTGGGGAAGGGGCAGGAGCTCGGCGCCTTCGAGATGGGCTCGACCGTGATCCTGCTCCTCGAGCCGGGGCGCGCCGTCCTCTCGCCGTCGCTCGCCCCGGGTCTGCCGGTTCGGGTGGGGCAGCCCATTGGCGGCCCGGCCCCGGCGGGCGACCCCGGCGCGCGAGCGGGCGTCTGACGTCCCGCGGCGGCGCGGTTTGACCGGGCCGAGGCCTTCGTCTAGAACCGCCCGCGTGAAGATCAACGGCGTCAAGGGCATGAACGACCTCCTGCCGGCCGACGTGGGCCGCTGGCAGGAGATCGAGCGCAGCGCTCGCGAGGTGTTCGCCCTCTACGGCTACCGGGAGGTGCGCACCCCGGTGGTGGAGTCCTACGGGCTCTTCGCTCGCGGCGTCGGCGAGACCACCGACATCGTCAACAAGGAGATGTACGTCTTCGAGGACAAGGGCGACGAGAAGCTGGCGCTGCGCCCGGAGGGCACCGCGGGGACGGTCCGGGCGTACATCGAGCACGGCTGCCACGTGGACGGGCCCCAGAAGTGGTTCTACCTGGGCCCCATGTTCCGCCGCGAGCGTCCGCAGAAGGGACGCTACCGGCAGTTCCACCAGATCGGAGTCGAGTCCTTCGGCGTCGCCGAGCCGGCGGTCGACGTCGAGCAGATCGCGCTCCTCGACGACCTCTTCCGCCGGCTGGGCGTGGCCGCCACCATCCAGCTGAACTCGGTGGGCGACGCGTCCTGCCGTCCGGCCTACCTCGCCGACCTGCGCGAGTGGCTGCGCGGTCGGGCCGGGGAGCTCTGCGTCGACTGCCGCGAGCGCACCGAGAAGAACCCGCTGCGCGTGCTCGACTGCAAGGTCGACAGCTGCCAGCCGGTCCTGCAGCAGGCCCCGCGCCTGCTCGACCGGCTCTGCCCGGACTGCAAGGAGCACTTCCAGGCGGTCCGGCAAGGGCTCGACGACCTCGGGGTCCGCTACCTGGTGCAGCCGCGGCTGGTGCGTGGCCTCGACTACTACGTCCGCACCGCCTACGAGTTCACCAGCGACGCTCTCGGGGCCCAGTCCGCGGTGGCCGGCGGCGGGCGCTACGACGGGCTGGTGGAGACGCTGGGCGGCCCACCCACGCCGGGCATCGGCTTCGCGCTCGGCGAGGAGCGGCTCGCCATGATCCTGGAGGCGTCCGGGCGGAAGCCGGCCGAGGCGCGGCCGGAGGTCTTCTTCGTCTCCGCCGACGAGGAGGGGCGTCGCGAGGCGATGCGGCGGGCCGCC
>Ga0209253_10005483_pt1 | contig 11000 bp, 13 predicted proteins | sample FrelakmetBRP12BR_FD_187145 | JGI IMG/M metagenome (GOLD analysis project Ga0209253, IMG submission 187145) | Freshwater lake sediment microbial communities from the University of Notre Dame, USA, for methane emissions studies - BRP12 BR (SPAdes)... | ecosystem: Environmental > Aquatic >... | reverse complement strand
ACGGCCTCGAAAGGGAGGCGTCTGTGCTCGAGCACCATGCGGACCTTGCGCGCGAACGGGCTGAACGCATTGTCGTAGAGTGTGATCATGAGGGTCCTTTCCGATGGCTCAGATGCCGCGGGCCGGCCCGGCGCTCGCCAGCACGAGGATGGCGCAGGTGGTGAGGCACGCGATCGGGCGCACGAGGAGAGAGGGCGACTGGGGCACGCAGGGACTCCTTTCGGCTGCGGGGATGCGCCGCGCACGCGGCGCCCTGCGCCTATAGCACAGGGGCGGTCTTCGATGTGAGGGCCGAGGGCCTGCGCATGCGGATCGCAGGTGCCCGGCAGGTCCTTCGAGAGCCACGTGAAGCCGGCCTGCTCGAAGAGCGAGCCGACCCAGCGCGCGTTGAAGTCGCCGGCGATGATCAGGGGATCGACGATGGTCCTGGCGTTCGCGAGGACCGTCTCGATCTGGCGCTGCCGATCGTCACTCCTGGCCGACGCCGGCGGACGTGCGGCGCCTGCGGGCACGCGGTCGCCGCTACGGCTCCGTCCTGGAGGCCTGGCGGCTGTTGTCGGCGCAGAAGCGCTGGCCCCTGGTAGCCTCAGCAACTGCGAGTCGAGCAAGGCGCAGCACGGGAACGGATCGCTTGGGCACTCCGTGCGCGCACCTCACTCCACAGGTCGTTTCTGCTCGTCGAACAGGGCTACGGAGCGATCACGACCCGAAAGCTCGCCGAACAGGCCGGCGTCAATCATGGCCTGGTGCACTAGCCGGAACTACGGAGCCGGGCGATGCATGGACTTCGACGCGGCGACCCCGGACGTGATCGCAGGGGCGATAGCCGTGGAGATCGGCCGGCCCACGAGCTCCAAGCCCGTCGAGACCGACGGAGCCGACCGCGCCGCAGCTCTGATCGCCGAGCTCCTCTGATCACGGCCGCATGCGTGCTCGCTACGCAACGAGGGCCACGTTGCGCGTCGCCTTCGCGAGCGACAGGCTGGCCTCGGCGTGGAGATTCCGCAAGCTCACCATGGTGGACGTCGTGACGAAGCAGTGTCCGGTGATCATCGTGGACACGGCGCTCCCCGCGACGCGTGTCACGCGCGAGCTCGCCGACCCGCTCGAGCGCGCCCGTCGGCACGCGACGCGGCCGAGGTCCTCACCGCCTGTGGCACCCGGGCGAGCGGCCGGCCGCACGAGGCCCGAGGCGCTGGCCGTCGCTCAGCCACCGCCAGTGGTGGGCGAGTCGCAGGTACAAGCGCAGCCTGCCGAGCGCGGCGTCCGCGGCCTGCAAGGCCTCCACCTGCCGGCCACCGCGCCGGCTCTGGGCGTCGAAGAGGCGGTCCTGCACGTCGAGGGCTGCATCCATCAGGCGCTGCGTGACGGTCGCGCGGTACACGCGCGGGAAGCGCTCCGACTTCGGCAGCAGCCAGGCAAGCAGGTCGAAGACGCGGGACAGGATGACCATCTCGTCGGGCATCGCGGGCTCCGGTGACCTCCGAAGCTTACCGGCGCATCTGTGCCTGGGACAACCTGCTTGCGGCCTGGCACAAGGCCGCGCGCGGGAAGCGCGGCGGGAGCGCCGCGGCGGGATTCGAACACGGGCTCGCCGACCGGCTGCTCGAGCTCCGCGACGAGCTGCTGCAGCACCGCTACGTGCCGGGCCCCTACGTGCACTTCTTCATCGGCGACCCGAAACGCCGCAAGATCAGCGCGGCGCCGTTCCGCGACCGCGTGGTCCATCACGCCGTGTGCAACGTGATCGAGCCGCGCTTCGAACCCCTGTTCATCGCCGACAGCTACGCCAATCGAGTCGGGAGGGGTACGCACCGCGCGCTCGCGCGCCTGCAGCAGCTCGCGCGGCGGCACCGCTACGTGCTGCGCGCGGACATCGTGCAGCATTTCCCCTCGATCGACCACGCCATTCTGCACCGGACGCTGGCGCGGGCGATTCCCGAGGACGATGTCATGGCCCTGGTGGACAGGATCATCGCCAGCGGTGCCGGCGTCCTCGAGGACGAGTATCGGCTGGGCGGTCACTAGCCCCCAGGGCGGGTCAGTGCGCGTGCCGTGCCCGCCGCGCGCGGTCACCGCATCGCCCCTGTGCGCTGGGCGCCGAGCGTGTCGGGTCAGGAACGCGTTGGATCGATGAGGCGAAGCCGCGGGAACCAGGGCGCAAAGTCAGCGGGGTTCCGCGTGATGAGACCGTGGAAGCGGCAGGCGAACGCCCCGATCAGGATGTCGGCAATCGGGCGCTTCTTCTTGACGCGCCTGCTACGCCTCGCCGCGATGTAGCGCCACCAGCCATGGAACGCCGCCGCCGTGTCCTCCTCCAGCCACGGCTCCGCGTCCTGGACGCCCAGGTGGCGCAGGAACGTTCGCAGCGCTGCCCGGTCTCCACCGAAAGCTGGTGCCAGCTCGATCGTCGTAACCGGACAGAGGAGCAATCCCTCTCGTGCGCGCCGATCGAGCACGCGGGCTGATCGCTCTCCGAACTCCGGGTCGTCCTCGCCGACGTCGATGACGACGCAGGTATCGACCACCCACGGCATCAGCCGCGTTCACCCTCCCGCAACAGCCGCATCCATCCGGCGGTTCGCTTCGGCCACCGCCCCCGACGGCGGACGCGCTTCATGAAGCCCCGCATCGCCTCTGCGCCGAGCGGGGTGGGGGGCTCGACGACGACGCGGCACTCGTGATCGGAAACGACCTGCCATCGGAGCGTCTGGCCAGGTTTGGCCCGCAGGGCACGACGGATCTCCGCCGGCACCGACACCTGCCCGCGCTCGGTGAGCGTGGTGCGGATCTCCTTCACGCACCTCCGCTATCATGTGGCCATATCATGTACAAGGTCGCAAAGCGCCGGGGATCGGGGCCGCCACACCACCAACGCTGCGGACATGCGAGGGGCGGGGGTGTCTTCGGCTGCCGCCTGGAAGCGGTCGAGCCGGTCCGACTTGGCCGTCGATGGCGGCCCGGATGGTGAGGCGGTTCGCCTTCACGTCGACCTTCGACACCGGATCCCCGCCGGCATGGCCCGACGTCCGCTGCGAGAGGAGCGTGGGCCGGCGTGGGACGGCTTGCCTTCGCTGGCGCACTTGCTAAGGAACGCGGACGCCGTGCGCGTGTGAGCGGGGTGGTGCTCGGCGTCGCGGCCGGCGCGCGCTGGGCCGGGCCCGACCCCAACCTCGCGGAGCGTGTCGATGGAGTTCAATCTCGCAACCATTCAAGAGGCGATCGCCGCCGCCATCCCCGAGCGCGAGTGCATCGTGCATCGCGACCGGCGGGTCACGTGGGGCAGCTTCAACGAGCGCACGCGCCGGCTCGGGAACTTCCTCCGGGCGCGCGGGCTCGGCTGTCACACCGAGCGCGACGTGCTCGGCAACTGGGAGTCCGGACAGGACCACCTCGGCATCTACCTCTACAACTGCCCCGAGTACCTCGAGGCGATGCTGGGCGCGTTCAAGGCCCGGATGGCGCCGTTCAACGTCAACTACCGCTACGTCGAGGAGGAGCTCGTCTACCTCCTCGACAACGCCGAGGCCGCGGCCCTCGTCTACCACGCGCGCTTCGCGCCGACGCTCGCGAAGCTCCTGCCGCACCTGCCGCATCTGCAGGTGTTGCTGCAGGTGGCCGACGAGTCCGGGAACCCGCTGCTTCCCGGAGCCGTGGCGTACGAGGAGGCGCTCGCCGATGCGTCCCCGGCGCGGCCCGAGGTCGCGTGGTCGCCGGACGATCTCTACATCCTCTACACGGGCGGGACGACCGGCATGCCGAAGGGCGTGCTGTGGAGGCAGGAGGACGCCTTCTTCGGCGCGCTGGGAGGCAATCCGCCCGGCGGAACCCGCGTGCGCTCCGTCGCGTCCCTGGTCGAGATGGCGAAGCAGGGGAGTCTGCGAGCCCTGCCGGCACCGCCGTTCATGCACGGGGCGGCGCACTGGATCGCGTTCAATGCTCTGCACCAGGGCGGCACGGTGGTGATCCATACCCATCCGGAACGACTCGATCCCGCCGACGTCTGGTCGACGATCGCGCGCGAGAAGGTGGGGTTCCTCCTGGTCGTCGGCGACGCGTTCGGGCGGCCCCTGCTCGACGAGCTCGAGCGGCACAGCTACGATCTCTCCGAGCTCCGTTTCGTCCTCTCGGGCGGGGCGATCCTGACACCGGCCCTGAAGGAGGATCTCCTCCGCAAGCTGCCGCACGTCATCATCATCGATGCGTTCGGGGCCTCGGAGACCGGCGGGCACGGCCAGCAGCTCACGGCGGCGGGGCAGAAGGCCTCGTCGGGCACCTTCCGCATGACCGAGGAGACCCTGGTCCTGAACAACGCTCTCACGGCTCCACTCGAGCCGGGCTCCCCCGAGCAGGGGTGGCTGGCCCGTAGCGGCAACGTGCCGCTCGGCTACTACCGCGACCCGGACAAGACGGCCAAGACCTTCCCCGTGATCGGTGGCACCCGCTACGCCGTGCCCGGCGATCACGCCCTCATCTCCGCCGACGGCGCGATCACGGTCCTCGGCCGCGGCTCGGTCTCGATCAACACCGGCGGCGAGAAGGTCTATCCCGAGGAGGTCGAGCAGGCCCTCAAGTCCCATCCGAGCGTGTACGACGCGGTGGTCGTGGGAACGCCCCACGAGCGCTGGGGCCAGCAGGTGAACGCGATCGTCCAGCTGCGCAGCGGCGCCGGCACCACTGCCGAGGAGCTCGTCGAGTTCGCTGCCCACCGGCTCGCGCGCTACAAGCTGCCGAAGGAGGTCGTGCTCGTCGACCACGTCGAGCGCAGCCCGAGCGGCAAGGCCGACTACCGCTGGGCGCGCGCGCGCGCCCTCGAGGCGCTCGGCCAGCCGCCGGATTGACGCGACCGTACCGCGAGGAGGTGAGCATGGCGCGCGTGCCGTATCCGGACCTGGCGTCGGTCTCGCCGGAGGTGCGGGATCTCGACACGATCTCCGAGGTCTGATCGGACGGACGAATGAGTGAAGACACGGAGCAGCGGTCGGAGTATCCGTACTGGAACGCGGCCACGATGGAGGCGACCGGGGCGTGGGCCGAGAAGCGCCGGCTCGCACGCGCGATGCGCGAGGTCATCGAGCGCCTGGTCATGACCGACGCGCCGGAGGCAGAGCTGCGCGCCGCGGCCGACGCGCTGGAGCGATACGCGGCGCGCCTCGCGACGCACCCGAGGCGGACACTGGCGCTCGGCTTCTCCGAGAGCGCGAACGCGGGAGACGTGGGCGCGTTCTTCGACTACAGCCCGATGATCGGCCTCTGCAACCCGCTCGCGCCGCCGATCTCCCTCCGGGTCGATGGCGGGGTGGTGCGCGGGACGACGCGCTTCGGCGCCGCCTACGAGGGCCCTCCGGGACACGTGCACGGAGGCTTCGTGGCGGCGGCCTTCGACGAGGTCCTCGGCTTCGCGCAGTCCATGACCGGTAATCCCGGGATGACCGGGGCACTCACGGTCCGCTACCGCAAGCCGACGCCGCTCGACGTCGATCTCCGCTTCGAGGCGACGGTCGTGCGCGTCGAGGGGCGGAAGATCTTCACCGAAGGACGCCTCTATGCCGGCGAGCAGCTCACGGCCGAGGCCGAGGGGATCTTCGTCTCGGTCGATCTCCGGCGCATGCGTCTCCTCGTCGAGTCGCAGGCTGCGCGGGAGACGTAGCGGGGCCGGCTGCGGCGCTGGCGCCGGCGGTGCCTCCGCTCGGCGCCGTGGCTCAAGTCGCGATGGGCGAGAGAAGTCAGACCTAGCGCCCGCTGCCCGCGGGCCTCGGGGCCGGCGCGCGCGCCCTGAGGGCCCGTCCCGAGACCGCGGGCGATCCCCGCACGAAGAAGCGCCATGGCAGGAGCGCGTCCTCGCCGGCGTAGGCGACACCGATGCGCGGGGAGCTGGCGACCGCCCCGGGGCCAAGGGCGGGCGCATCGAGGATCGCGACCGGTCCCGCAACCAGGTCGGCCCCGTCGAGGCGGCGGTCGATCCCCATCGCGCGACAGAGGCGCGCGGGCCCGCGTGCGAGCAGCGGCTCCGGAATCAGTCGCTCGAGGCCGCGCCGGCGGCGCATCAGCTCGATGCCGGCGACCGGCTCGAGGGCACGCAGCAGCACGGCCTCGGGCCGTCCTGCGGGCCGCGTCACGACGTTGCTGCAGAAGTGCATGCCGTACGTGAAGTAGACGTAGAGCCGCCCGCCCGGGCCCCACATCACCTCGTTGCGGGGGGTGCGGCGCCCGCCGGCAGTGTGGGCGGCCCGGTCCTCGGGGCCCCGGTACGCCTCGACCTCGACGATGCGACCGGCCGTGACACCCTCCGCGCTCCGGTGCACGAGGATCTTGCCGAGGAGGGCACGTGCCACGCGCAGCGTCGGGTGGAGGTAGAACGAGACCGGCAGGACGGCGCGGCCCGCGAGAGCATCGCCGCCGGCGCGGCGCGCGCGCGGACCGCCGCCGGCGAGCGCGTCGGAAGCCGGGCGCGTCATGGGCCGTGGGAGGCGATCGGGTGGCGCTCCAGCAGGTCGCGAATCGCGGCGCGGTACGCCTCGCCGAGGTTCCGGATCGGTGCCCGGTCGCCGCTCGAGAGATTTGCGATCTTCGCGGCATCGAGATCGATGCGCAGCCGGTCGCCGGTGCGTACGGATGCCGGCGCGTCGACGACGAGGACGAGGACGCCGTGCGCGAGCGCGGCGCGCTCGACGGCGGGCGCGGCCCGCCGTCCGATCAACGCCCGCACGCCCGCAGCCTGGAGCGCTGCGAGTGCCGGTGCGGCAGTGTCGTCGTCGCCCGCGTGCTCCTCCGCCACGAGCACGTCGCCCGGGCCGAGGCGCGCCGCGAGCGCGGCGTCGAGATCGGCGAAGAGGTGCGTGCGGGCGGCGGCGGCGGTCGCCGCGGCGAAGCGCCGGGGCAGGACCTGGGTGGCGGCGAGCGGCATGCCGAAGGACCACGCGCGCGCCGTGATCGTCGGCAGCGCCTCCTCCCACTCTCTGCGGGGCCCCTCGTCGAGCGGGTCCATCTCAGAACAGCTCGAGCTGGCGGGCGCGCCCGATCACGTCGGCGAAGTGCAGGCCGAGGGGATGCAGGAGCGCCGCGGCGATCGGCTCGACCTGCCTCCTTACGTAGTGCTCGTAGTCGAGCGGGCTCTGGCGTGCCTCGACCGGCTCGGGTCCCGCCGTGGTCATCACGTACTCGACGATGCGCGCCGGCGGCGCGCTCTGCTTGCGGGCCGCCTTGACGTGGGCGGGCGTCGTCCTGGTGTAGGCCGAGAGCTCCTTGCGCACGGCCTTCTTGTAGACCAGGTCCTCGTCGAGCTCGCCGGCGCGCAGCGCGGCGACGAAGGCGCGGATGAACTCCTCGACGGGGCGGTCGTGGAAGACGCGCTCGAGCAGCTCGCGCTGGAAGCGGCGCGCGAGCGGGGTCCAGTCGCGCCGCACCGCCTCGAGGCCGACGATCTCGAGACGCGGCACGCCGTCCTCCTCGACCAGGCCGGCATAGCGCTTCTTGCTGCCGCTGGTGGCGTGCCGCAGCTCGGGCATGAAGAAGCGCCGGTAGCATTTCTCGTACTCGAGCTCGAGGAAGCTCTCCACCCCGAACTCCTCGCGCAGCCTCTGCCGCAGGCGCGCGCCGACCGCGTCCAGGATCGCGGCGGCCACGCGCTCGGCGCGGCCCGCGTCGGTCTCGTGCGGATCCACGAACAGCGAGTCCGTGTCGCCGTAGATCACCGCGTGGCCGAGGCGCCGCACCTCGTCGGCCGCGAGGTGGATCAGGTACTGGCCGGTCAAGGTGATCGCGTTGGCGATGGCGGGCGAGAAGAAGCGGCACGCGGGGGCGGCGAGGACGCCGTAGAGCGAGTTCATGAGGATCTTGATGGCGTGGGCGGCAAGCGTCTCGCCCGCCCGGCGCGCGGCGTCGCGCTCCTGCCAGAGGCGGGCGACGAGGTCGGGCAGGATCCCGGGCTCGCGCCGGAAGAGGGCGCCCGCCGGCGTGCGGATGAGGTCGTCGCTGCCAGTCCCGCGTCCGGCCGGTGCGTGGGTCAGGGGGTCGATGTTGAAGGTGCGGATGATGCTCGGGTACAGGCTCTTGAAGTCGAAGACGAGGATGTTGCGGAAGAGGCCGGGTGCGGAGTCGAGCACGGCGCCGCCCGCGACCGCGGCACCGGCGTGCTCGCCGCTCACGGAGGGCGCGACGTAGCCGCGCCGGCGCAGGGCGCCGAGGTAGAGGAAGTCGACGGAGGCGATGCTCGCCCCGACGCGATCGGGCTGCATGCCCGTGAGGAGGCTGCGCGAGACCGCGAGCTCGATCAGGCGCTGGCGCTCCAGGATCTCGAGCACGAGGCGGGCATCGAGCAGGTTGTAGTCGGCGAGACGCTGGCGATCGTGGCGAAAGGCGTGCTCGATCTCGCGGCCGCGCCCGTCGCCGTGCATGAGCTTGCCCTTGCCGAGGAAGACGCGGGCCGCGGTCTCGAGCTTGTAGTCCTCGAGGCGCAGGAACGCGCCGCGCGTGAGCGCGAGGGCGTCCAGCACCTGGCGACCGGGCGCCCGCACGCGCGCCTCACGGGTGAAGCCGCGATCGCGCTGGATCGTCGCCGCCTCGCGCGTGCGGCCGAGTCGGAACGGAATGCCGTGCCGCTGGCAGAGCCGCTCGAGCACGGTGAGGTCGAAGTCGACGACGTTCCAGCCGGTGAGGACGTCCGGATCGAGCTCCGCCAGCAGCGCGAAGAAGCGCAGCAGCACCTCGCGCTCGCCCGGAAAGCACTCGCTGTGCGCGAGCGGGCCGGGTCCCACCATCAGGACGCGGTCGCTCCCCAGCCCGGCGAGCGCGATCGCGAACAGCGCGCTGGCGCGGAGGTCCGTCTCGATGTCGATCGAGAGGACGCGCAGCGCGGGGGTGAAGCGCGCCGGGGCGAGGCTCGGGTTGCGGTACACGCGCGCGATCCCGTCCAGTGGCTGCCAGGGCCCCTCGATGTCGATCGCGCCGCGCAGGTCGCGATCGATGAGGTAGCGATAGGCGAAGCGCAGGTCGGCCTCGAGGCACGGGACCCCGGCTGCGCCGAGGCGGTGCCGCAGCGGCGGCACGTCGGACGGCACGGCGACCGACACGCGGGCCACGGCCTCGCCGTCGAGCGTGCAGAGCTCGCTCGCCTCGATCGCGGCGCCGAGCTTCTCCACCGCCGCCGCGTGGCGCGCCGGAACGAAGAAGTACGGCCGCGTCCGGTCGTCGACGACGCAGAAGGACTCGCCGCTCTCCAGGACCCCGTAGAGGTGCACCTCGGGTCGGCCGCCCACGACCCGGTAGGTCGGCTGCAGGATGAAGCCGCGCACGCGGCGAGTATAGCGTGCTGCGGCCAAGGGCGCTCCCCGGCCGCCCGGCGAGAGCGGGGCCGGCGCACACCGTGGGGCGTGCGCTCGGCACGCCGCGGGGCTGCGGCCGGCACACAGCGTCGGGCGTGCGGCCGGCGCACACGTGGGCGTGCGGCCGGCGCACACGGCGGGGCGTGCGGCTACATGTAGCTCCCGCCGGTGACCAGCAGGACGTGGCCCGTCACGTAGTCCGCGAGCGGCGAGGCGAGGAAGAGCACCGGCCCCGCGGCCTCCTCGGGCGTGCCGGCGCGGCCGAGGGGGATCATGGCCTTGGCGCGCTTGCGCATCTCCTCGGGAATGCCGAGCTCGACGAGCTGTCCGTCGACCTGCTCCCGCGCGCCCGCTTCCTTGGCGGCGGTGAGGCGGGTCTCGACGAAGCCGTACGCGACCGCGTTGACGTTGATGTTGAGGCGCCCCCACTCGCGGGCCAGGGTCTTGGTGACGCCGACGATGCCCATCTTGCCGGCCGCGTAGTTCACCTGCCCGGCGTTGCCCGCCACGCCCGAGGTCGAGGACACGTTCACGACCTTGCGCATGACCTGCTTCCCCTGCTCGAGCTCGGCCTTCGCCCAGTCGCGCCAGTAGATGGACGCGGCACGCAACAGGCGGAAGGGGCCGGTCAGGTGTACGTCGATCATCGCGTACCACTGCTCGTCCGTCATCTTGTGGATCACGCCGTCGTAGGTGTAGCCGGCGTTGTTCACGATCACGTCGAGGGCGCCGAACTTGTCGACGGTCGCCTTGACGAGCCGGTCGGGGAACTTCGGGTCCGTGATCGAGCCCGCGGCCACGAGCGCCTCGCCGCCGGTCGCCCGGATCGCCGCCGCGGCCTCCTCGGCGACCTCCTCGCTGAGGTCGTTCACGACGACCCGCGCCCCATGGGCCGCGAACAGCTCGGCAACCGCGCGGCCGATGCCGCGACCCGAGCCAGTGACGATCGCAACTTTGCCCTCGACGAGCTTCATGTCCGTCTCACCTCCCGAGAAGTGTCCGCGTCATGCCACGGCTCGGACGGGGGCGCAAATCGGCTGCCCGGGGGACGTCGAGGCGAGTCGTGTGGGCGGGACGCCGTGCCCGTCTTGCCTCTGGCCGGACCTGTTCGACAGCCGTCGCCGCCGCGCCGAGCCCCGTTCGGCGGATGGCGAGGCCGAGAGCAAGAGACCCCGATGGTCGTTTGCGGCGTGCTGCCGCCCCGCCGGTGACGCGGGGACCATCGGGGTCCGGTGGTACCTGGGTCTCCACAGGGGACCCAGCGACATAACGAAGGGTCTCTCCTAGGAGGTCACCACCTCACAGATCACCGTAGGGAAACACGTCACTGGATCACCTCCTTTCCTCCGGCGCGACAACCGGGCGGACCCAAGCCCCGCCGCCGGGAGCGCGGCCGCCGATGCCGCCTCCCGGCCCCGATCGACGGCCCGTGCGCCGTCGCTGGGGCCTGTGTGCGCCCCGATCGGGTGACCGGCGGAAGTCTAGCCTCGCATTGGCGTCGCTGTCTAGCCTCACTGGGCACACCGGAATCCGAGGACGCCGTCCCGGTGCGCTGCACCGTCCGAGTCGCTCGACACCGTTGCCGCTGCTTGGCGGATCGGCTGCGGGTGCGCTACAGAGAGCGCATGGGACGACTCTTCAACGACATCACGGAGACGATCGGGCACACGCCAATGG
>Ga0209253_10005482_pt1 | contig 11000 bp, 5 predicted proteins | sample FrelakmetBRP12BR_FD_187145 | JGI IMG/M metagenome (GOLD analysis project Ga0209253, IMG submission 187145) | Freshwater lake sediment microbial communities from the University of Notre Dame, USA, for methane emissions studies - BRP12 BR (SPAdes)... | ecosystem: Environmental > Aquatic >... | reverse complement strand
CTTGCGAGTCAGCTTCACGCCGATGTCGCGGCTGACCTGTCCGACCCAGACCGGCTGGCCCTCGCACAGGAACGGCGCGAGCCAGAGGCGCATGTGGTTGCGCTGGGCGATCTTCGATCTCGCCCGCTGCAGCGCGAGGTCCTGCTTGCGGCCGAACGCGTAGAGGGCGCTCACCGGTGCGGTCACCATCGGCTGATCCGTGAGCGCCGCGCCGATCATCCGGCGGACACTGTCCACGGTAATGGCTTCCGTGAAGCCCCAGCCGCCGGCCGTGAGACCGGCGAGCACGTCCCGGCCGCTGCCGACCAGGACGATGTTGAGCGGGTCGCCCTCCCCCTTGCCGTCGGCCGTGGTGGTGCAGCAGGGCATTTCGCGCACGCGTACGCGTACCTCGTCCCGGGTCAGGTCCGGATAGCTGTCCACCTGCGCGTAAAGCTGGCGAAGCGGCGACAGTTCATAATCGAATCCCTCGGTCGGCAGCGGTACGGCGAAACGCATCCTGACGCCGTGACCGAACGCCGAGAGCCTCACGTCCACGAAGCGCCCGCCGCGTCGGTAGGTCGCATAGACGTAGCCTTCGTTCTCGCTCGGGCCGCCGAGGTAGAACGGCATCGCGTGCTTTCGGAAAGCCGCGGTGACCTGCGCCTTCTTCTCGTCGTCCAGGTCCTCGGTGGCGACCAGCGCCGCCTCGTCGGCCGTGTAGTAATCCGGGTCGATCGCGAGCGGCATGACCCAGTAGTCCACGTCAGTCGTGTTGATGATCCTGACCCAGATCGGCTGGATGCCGTACTCGGCGAGCGAAACGCCAAACTGCCTCGAAGCCTCCTGGTCCGTGGCGACGGCGAGCTGCACCGTCACGCCGTCCTGGGCGAGTGTCTGGACGCGCTGCGGGTCGATCGCCTTGGCGGTCGGGCCCGCGATCGGGCCCGCGGTCGGGGCCGCGAACGGGTCCCCGGTCGGGGCGGCCGGCTGCGACGCGCAGCCGGTGAGCGCTGCCGACAGCACGATGAGCGCCGTAAGCGTGCTCGCGGTGCCGCACACCCACGGGTTAGTCGCATAGGGAACTTGGCTCACCAGTAACGCCTCCAGGTGAACGTCATGCGCAGGCCCAGCGACCAGACGTCCTGAAGATGCACCTGGGGCGCCCCACTATCTGACACGCCAGGCGGCGCGGTCAGCGGGATGCGCGCGAGGTCCTCCTTGAGCTGGACCGCGACATCCGCGACCACCCGGATCCAGGCCCTGCACCGCCTGCAACGCAATCTCGCGATGCTCCGGGTAGACCCACGCGCTGGCCGAGGCGGCAAAGCACAACGTCCCGGTGAAGACGGCCACGTCGACGCACGCGACCTTGATGGCTCGGAGCATGAACAGCGTCCCTTCCTGCGCAGCTGTCGCTGGCCAGTTGACGACGGCGCGGCGTTCTTGAAGGCCATTGTCGAAATTCGCGTGCAGGATAGCCGAAATCCAACCACTTGGTGAAATCCTGCGGCGGGATGACTGCACTCGCAGGCGTGCCCTGCTTGTGCCTAAAATCGCCGGTCATGGGAGTCTCCCCGACTCCCGCTCCCTCGAGGGTCGTGCCGCGTGATTCCAACACCTCGTCCATCGGTGCTCTGGCTTCCCGTCGCGCTTTGCGCAGTTTCGCTTGCGGCCTGCGGCGGCAAGCCGGCTCCCGAGGCTGAGCCGCAGGCGGTCCCCGCCGCCGTAATCACCGTGACGGGCGGTGACGTGCCCTACGCCGCCGAGTTCGTGGGCGAGACGGAGAGCTCGCAGGAGGTGGAAATCCGGGCGCGCGTCGAGGGGTTCCTAGAGTCCATCGCTTACCGCGAGGGCAGCGTGGCTCAGAAGGGCGACGTGCTGTTCCAGATGGACCGCAAGCCGTTCGAGGCATCGCTCGACGCCGCGCGCGCCGAACTGCAGGCGCAGCAGGCCCGGCTCACCACGGCCAGCGCGAACCTGAAGCGCGTTGGCCCGCTGGCCGCCGAGGACGCGCTCAGCCAGAAGGACCTCGACGACGCGACCGGCACGAAGGACGCCGCCGCCGCCGCGGTGGCGGGCGCGAGGTCGCGCGTCCAGCAGGCCGAGATCAACCTGAGCTACACGACGATCCGCTCGCCGGTGAACGGCGTCACGAGCTTCGCGCGCAAGCAGCCGGGCAGCTTCGTCTCGCCCGGGCCGGACAGCCTGCTCACGTACGTGTCCGCGCTCGATCCGATGCGCGTGACTTTCAGCGTCTCCGAGAACGAACAGCTCCGATTCAACCGGCTCATGTCGGACGGGACGCTCAAGGCGCCGCCCGGCGGAAAATTCAGCGTGGAGATCGTGCTGGCCGACGGCACCACCGTCCCGGCCCCGGGACACATCACGTTCGGCGAGGCATCGTTCAGCAAGGAGACCGGCACGTTCCTCGTGCGCGCGGAACTGCCGAACAAGGACGGTGCCCTGCGACCCGGCCAGTTCGTGCGCGTACGCGTGCTCGGTGCGACGTGGGTGGACGCAATACAGTTGCCCCAGCGCGCGGTCATGCAGGGGCCCCAGGGCAACTTCGTCTGGGTCGTGGATGTCGAATCGAAGGCGCAGTTCAGGCCCGTGTCGGTCGGTCCACTGACGGGCGACCAGTGGCTGATCAGCGAGGGCCTGCATCCGGGCGAGCGCGTGGTCGTGGATGGCGGGCTCAAGCTCGCGCCGGGCGTCCCGGTCAGGCCTGCCGAACCCGGACCGGCTCCGCCGTCCGCGAAATCCCAGCCGGCCCGGGGCTGACGCAGGGCGGAACCGCAGGTGATCTCAGACCTCTGCATCCGGCGCCCGATCCTCGCGAGCGTCCTGTCCATCGTCGTCACGCTCGCAGGCCTCGCCGCGCTCGTGGGGCTGCCCATCGAGCAGTACCCGCCGATCGCCCCGCCGCAGGTCACAGTCTCCGCGAGCTTCCCGGGCGCGAACGCCGAGACCGTCGCACAGGCCCTCGCCGCGCCCATCGAGACGCAGGTGAACGGCGTCGACAACATGCTCTACATGCAGTCGACGAGTTCCTCGACCGGCCAGATGACGCTCACGGTCTACTTCAAGATCGGGACCGACCCCGACACGGCCCAGGTACAGGTCCAGAACCGCGTGAACATCGCGTTGCCGCAACTGCCCGACATCGTGCAGAAGACCGGCGTACGAGTCGAGAAGCGTTCCTCCAGCATCATGATGCTGATCGCCGTCTACGCGCCCGACGGCCGCTACGACGTTAATTACGTCGCGAACTACGCGAACCTCTACGTGCTCGACGCCGTGAAGCGCGTGCCGGGCGCGAACCAGGCCTCACTCTTCGGCGCGTCCGAAAACGCCATGCGCATCTGGCTCAGGCCCGACCGCATGGCGTCGCTCGGCATCACGCCCACGGACATCCAGCAGGCGATCTCGAAGCAGAACCAGCAGTTCGGCGCCGGCTCGATCGGGCAGTCGCCGACATCGAAGCCGGTCGAGATCACCGTGCCCGTGGTGACGGAAGGCCGCTTCAACGAGCCGGAGCAGTTCGAGAACGTCATCCTGCGCACGGACCCGGCGGGCGCGGCCATCGTCCGGCTCGGCGACGTCGGTCGCGCCGAGGAGGGACTGCAGAACTACATGATGCGGCCGAGCCTGAACGGCAAGCCGGCCGTATTCATCTCCGTCTACCAGCAGCCCGGATCGAACGCGCTCGAGGTCTCGAAAGGGGTGCGCCGCACGCTCGAGAGCCTCAAGGCCGGCTTCCCCGCCGGCATCGACTACGAGGTGTCGCTCGACTCGACCAAGTTCGTCACCGCGTCCATCGACGAGGTCGTGCACACGCTGATCGAGGCCGTGGTACTCGTGGTGCTGGTGGTCTACGTCTTCCTGCAGAACCTGCGCGCGACCCTGATCCCCACCCTCGCGGTGGTGGTGTCGATCGTCGGCACGTTCGTAGGCATGCAGCTGCTCGGCTTCTCGATCAACCTGCTGACGCTCTTCGGCATGGTGCTCGCGATCGGCATCGTGGTCGACGACGCGATCGTGGTGATCGAGGCCGTCGAGGCCAACATGAAGACGAAGGGCCTCTCCGCACGCGACGCGGCGTTCGCCGCGATGCACGAGGTGTCGGGGCCGGTGATCGCAATCGTGCTGGTGCTGGCTGCGGTGTTCGTGCCGACTGCGTTCCTCGGCGGCACGACCGGCGTGCTCTACAAGCAGTTCTCGATCACGGTCGTCGTCTCCGTGATCCTTTCCGGGTTCGTCGCCCTCACGCTCACCCCTGCCCTCGCCGCGCTGCTGCTCGATGGGTCGCACGGTCGCCCGCCGAGGATCCTGCGGGCGTTCAACGAGTGGTTCGACCGCCTGACGGAGCGCTACAGCAAGGCCGTGCGCTGGGTGTTGAAACGCACGGCGCTGGCGCTCATGGTGTTCGCGGCATTCATCGTCGCAATCCTCGGCCTCTTCAAGACCGTGCCCGGCAGCTTCGTGCCGCCCGAGGACCAGGGCTTCATGCTGATCGCGGCGATCCTGCCGGATTCCGCGAGCCTTGATCGCTCCGACGCCGTCGGGCGCCGCATCGGCGAGATCGTGCTGAAGCACCCGGCGGTGCAGTTCGCCTCGGTGCTCACCGGCTACAGCATGCTGGACAGCCAGTACAAGACGAATGCAGCCACGGTCTTCGTGAGCCTCAAGGACTTCGAGGAGCGCAAGGGCAAGGACATGTCGCTCGACGCGCTCATCGCCGGCATCGCCCCGCAGCTGGCGGCCATCGAGGACGCCGTCGTCATCCCGATCAACCCCCCGCCCATTCCCGGGCTCGGGAACCAGGGCGGTTTCGAGATGTGGGTACAGGACCTGACCGGCGGCGAGCCCCTGCGTCTTGCACAGGCCGTGCAGCAGCTCACGGCCGGCGCGAAGCAGCAGCCTGCGCTCGCAGGTGTCAACTCGACGTTCAACCCGGCCTCGCGGCAGCTGAGCGTCAAGGTCGATCGCGAGAAGGCGGAGACGCTCGGCGCGCCGATCGCGGACGTCTACGGCGCGCTGCAGTCGCTGTTCGGCTCGCTGTACGTGAGCCAGTACAATAAGTACGGACGCGTGTGGCAGGTCGTCCTGCAGGCAGAGCCCGAGTTTCGCAGCAGCCCCGAGGACCTGCGCAACATCCATGTCCGCGGTCGGTCCGGCGAAATGGTGCCGCTCGACGCGGTCACGACGGCGCGCTTCACGATGGGTCCGGACCTGATCCCCAGGTTCAATGGCTTCCCTGCCGCGAAGATCAACGGCGGCCCCGCGCCCGGCTTCAGCTCCGGACAGGCGATCGCGACGATGGAGACACTCGCGGCCGGCCTGCCCGAGGGCTACGGCGTCGCGTGGTCCGGCCTCGCGTATGAGGAGAAGCAGGCCGGAGGCGCCTCGGCGCAGGTGTTCGTCTTCGGGCTGGTCATGGTGTTCCTGATCCTGGCCGCGCAGTACGAGTCGTGGTCACTGCCGGGCAGCGTCATCACCGCGGTTCCGTTCGGCGTGCTCGGCGCGCTGCTCGCAGTCTGGCTGCGAGGCATGGAGAACGACGTCTACTTCCAGATCGGCCTCGTCACGCTGATCGGGCTCTCCGCCAAGAACGCGATCCTGATCGTCGAGTTCGCCATGCTCGAGCGGCAGAAGGGCCTCTCGATCGTGGAGTCCGCCGTCGAGGGCGCGAAGATGCGCCTGCGGCCGATCGTGATGACCTCCCTCGCCTTCACCGCCGGCGCCATACCGCTCGCGATCGCGTCGGGCGCGGGCTCGGCGTCGCGCCACTCGATCGGCACGGGCGTCATCGGCGGCATGGTCGGAGCGACGACGCTCGCGCTGTTCTTCGTGCCGATGTTCTACGTGCTGATCAGCCAGCTGAGCGAGCGGTTCTTCCCGCCGAAACCGGCGGACTCCCCGGGCCAGCCTTCGGCGCCGCCCGCGGATCAGGCGCCTGCGGCCGCGCCCGTCGACCCGGGAGGTCACTGAGCCATGCGTCGCCTGACATGGCTGCTCGCCATGGGCACGCTCGCAGGCTGCCTCGGCACGCCCTACCAGCGGCCGGATCTCGACGTGCCGGCACAGTTCCGCATCTCGACGGCCGAGACGCCGGGTGCCGCGGACCTGCAGTGGTGGACGGGATTCGGCGACCCGGCCCTCGACCAGCTGGTGACCGAGGCGCTGGCGAACAATGACGACCTGCGCATCGCCGCGGCGCGCGTGGACGAGTTCCACGGCGCCATGGTGACGACGCGCGCACCGCTGTTCCCGGGCATCGGCTACACCGCGAGCAGCGGGCAGGAAAAGCCGTCACAGCAGGTGGTTGGCGCGGGCAACGACGCGGTGCGGACAGCGACCGCCGGCGGATTCACCGCCGGCTGGGAAATCGACGTCTGGGGCCGAGTCCGCAACCTGACGGCGGCGGCAAACGCCGACTGGAGGGCTTCCGAGGCGGACCGGCGAGCTGCCGTGCTGTCCATCGTCGGCGCGACCGCGTCCGGCTACGTGACCCTGCTGTCGCTCGACGCGCAGCTGCGCACGGCCGAGGGAACCCTCGAGAGCCGGCGCAAGGCGCTCGGCGTGTTCGAGAAGCGCCACTCGGGCGGAGTGATCTCCGGCGTCGAACTCGCGCAGGCGCGCTCGGCGTACGAGGTTGCCGCCGGCGCCGTGCCGGTCCTGCAGCAGCAGGTGGCTCAGCAGGAGAACGCGCTCTCGCTGCTGCTGGGACGGAACCCGGGGCCGATTCCCCGCGGACGCCAGCTCCCGGAGCTCGAGACGCCCGTCGTACCAGCGGGACTGCCGTCGGACGTGCTCACGCAGCGCCCGGACGTGGTCGCCGCCGAGCAGGCGCTCATCGCGGCCAATGCGCGCATCAGCGCGGCGCGGGCACTGTATTTCCCGACCATTTCGCTCACCGGCCTGCTCGGCAGCGCGAGTGTCGAGCTCCAGGGCCTGTTCTCCGGCGGCTCCGACACCTGGAGCTACTCCGGGCAGGTCGCCGGGCCGATCTTCCAGGGGGGCGCCATCGTGGGCGTCAACGAGCAGGCCGATGCGCGCCATGCGCAACTGCTCGCGAACTACCGGAAGACCGTGCGCCGGGCGTTCGCGGACGTGGACGATGCGCTGGTCGCGAGCGTCAAGACCACGGAGCGCACGCAGGCGCAGAAGGCGCAGGTGGACGCGCTCGCGACCTACGCGCGGCTCGCGCGCAAGCGCTTCGAGGGCGGCTACTCGAGCTATCTCGAGGTGCTCGACGCCGAGACTTCGCTCTTCAATGCCGAGCTGCTGCTGAGCCAGGGCGAGCGTGATCGACTGCAGGCCCGCGTGGACCTGTACAAGGCGCTGGGAGGTGGATGGGTCGACGCGGCGGCTGCCATGGCTCCGCAGCCGCACGCGGTTCCATAGCCAGCCCGACCGGAGGTCCGAGGGTCGGCCGCTCTACGGCGCCGGCGACGCCCGATGGCTCGAGTCCATCAACCATCGATACGCGGATTTTCAATTCCGGGCCGATGGGTGAAACATTATCTGCATCAACAGGTTGGCTGGGGCGCACGTTGCACCGAATGCCCCACGATGCAGCACCGTGCAGGATCGATTCCCGCAGAACTCCCGCAGAGTATGCCGCTGTTGGCGCGGTGAAGCTGGCCGCAGGTTTGCCATTCGCGGCATCCGTAGCACTGCGACTGGAGGGCGACCCTGGGCGGGGACATGATGGCGCCGTGACCGTGCCCACCCCCACTCTCCGCGCCCGCGGGCTGACCAAGGTCTATCGCACCGGCGAACTGGAGGTGCACGCCCTGCGCGGGCTCAACCTCGAGCTCCAGACCGGCGAGCTCGTAGTGCTGCTCGGGCCATCCGGCAGCGGCAAGTCCACGTTGCTCAACATCCTCGGCGGCCTCGACACGGCGACCGGCGGCGAGGCGTGGTTCCTCGACCACGAGTTGTCCAGCCTGGATGAGGAAGGTCTCACGCAGTACCGGCGCGAGCACGTCGGCTTCGTATTCCAGTTCTACAACCTCATACCCAGCCTGACCGCGGTCGAGAACGTGGCGCTGGTTACGGAGATCGCCCGCAATCCGATGCCGCCCGAGGAGGCGCTCCGGCTCGTCGGCCTGGGCGAGCGGCTCCACCACTTCCCCGCCCAGCTGTCCGGCGGCGAGCAACAGCGCGTCGCCATCGCGCGCGCAATCGCCAAGCGCCCCGACATCCTGCTCTGCGACGAACCCACGGGCGCGCTCGACAGCCAGACCGGCGTGCTGGTGCTCGAAGCCATCGAGCGCATCCATGATGAACTCGGCACGTCGACGGTACTCATCACTCACAACGCTGTCATTGCCGACATGGCCGATCGCGTACTCGTGATGGGCGACGGCACGATTCACCACGAACGGCGCAACGCGCGACGACGCCCGGCGCGGGAACTTTCATGGTGATGTCGCCGCTGCGCCGAAAGCTGCTCCGTGACCTGTGGCGGATGCGAGGCCAGGTACTGGCCATCGCGCTTGTCATGGCCTCCGGCGTCGGCGTGCTCGTGATGGCCCTCACCACGGTCGAGTCGCTGCAGGAGACCGCGGTCGCGTATTACGAACGCTACAGCTTTGCGCACGTATTCGCGCAGGTCGAGCGGGCGCCAGAGCACCTGCGCGACCGGCTGCGTGAGATCCCGGGCGTGCAGGCCGTCGAGACCCGAATCGTGCACACCGCCGTGCTCGACATCGACGGCTTCGAGGAACCCGTGATCGGCCAGCTCGTCTCGGTCCCCGAGCGGAACGAGTCCCGGCTGAACCGCCTCGCACTGCGTCAAGGCCGCTTCCCGCGCCTCGGTGCGCCGGACGAGGCGGTGCTTTCGGAGCCGTTTGCGCAGGCGCACGGGCTCGACGTGGGCGAAGGCCTGCGCGCAATCATCAACGGCCGCTGGCGCGTGCTGACGGTCGTGGGGATCGCCCTCTCGCCCGAGTACGTGTACGCGATCGGCCCCGGCGCGCTCATGCCCGACGACAAGCGCTTCGGAGTGTTGTGGCTGGGGCACGAGGCGCTGCAGGCGGCCTTCAACCTCGACGGCGCCTTCAACGACGTGAGCCTTGCCCTGCTGAGAGGGACTGATCCGGCGGCGGTGGTCGAGCGCGTCGACCAAGTGCTGGAAGGCTATGGGGGAGTCGGCGCCTACGCACGCGCAGACCAGATCTCGAACTGGTTCCTGATGAACGAGATCATTCAGCTCAGGACGCTCTCCAATATCCTGCCTGCGATCTTCCTGGCCGTCTCGGCATTCCTTACCCACATGGTGCTTGCCCGGCTGATCGCGGTGGAGCGCAGTGAGATCGGTCTCCTCAAGGCCTTCGGCTACCGCAACCGGGACATCGCACTGCATTACGTCCAGTTTGTGCTTGGCATCGGCACGGTCGGAGTGATCCTCGGCTGGATCGTGGGCTACTGGCTTGGGCTCTACAACACTCGCATGTACGCTGAGTTCTACCGCTTTCCGTTCCTCCTGTTCCGGCCGAGCGCGCGGCCTTTCGTCATCGCTGCCGTCATCAGCCTCGGCTCGGCCCTGATCGGCGCGTTGGGCGCGGTGCGGCGGGCGGCTGCCCTGCCGCCTGCAGAGGCGATGCGCCCGCCCTCGCCGCCGCTCTTCCGGCGAACACGCCTGAGCCAGTTCGGCCTCGTGCAACGGTTGGACCAGCCGACGCGCATCCTGCTGCGGCAGATCGCCCGCTGGCCGGGACGCTCGTTCCTCACGGCCGCGGGCATCGCGATGGCAGTGGCGGTCCTCGTGACCTCCATGCAGTGGCTGGATGCCATAAATCACATGGCGAACGTCTATTTCCGCGAGGCACAGGGACAGGACCTGACCGTCGGATTCGGCGAGCCGCGCTCGAGCGAGGTGACGCGCAATCTCGCTCGCCTCCCGGGCGTGCTCACGACGGAGCCGATGCGTGTCGTGGCAGCCAAGATGCGCTTCGGCTGGCGCGAAGAGCGCGAGGCCGTGCAGGGACTGCCTGCGAACCAGTCGCTGTATCGTGTCTACGACGCGAAGGGCCACGCCCTCTCCCTGCCACCGGAGGGGCTCGTGATCTCGACCATGCTGGCCAAGATGCTGGACGTGCGGGTCGGCGACCGGATCACCGTGGAAGTCCTCGAAGGCCGCCGCCCCGTGTTCGAGGTCCCGGTCTCCGCGACCTTCGAGACCTACATCGGCTCGCCGGCCTACATGGAAATCAGCGCGCTCAATCGACTGATGCGCGAGCGGCCGAGTGTGTCCGCCGTGCATCTCAGGATCGACCAGAACGATCGCGGGGCACTGTTCCGGGCGCTGAAGACCCTGCCCCGCGTGGCCTCGGTGACCGTCAAGGAAGCGGCCGTCCAGACCTTCCACGAGACGATGGCGCGCACCATCACGATCTTCGTCTCGTTCTTCATCGTGTTCTCCTGCGCGCTCGCGTTCGGTGTCACGTATAACGCGGCCCGGATCTCGCTGTCCGAGCGCGGCCGCGAACTCGCGACGCTGCGGGTGCTTGGCTTCACGCGCGCCGAGATTTCCTACATCCTGCTGGGCGAAGTCGCCCTCCTTACCTTCGTCGCCCTGCCGCTCGGATGCGCATTCGGCTACGCTCTCGCGCGGCTCATCGTCAGCGCATTCGAGACGGAACTGTACCGCGTGCCGCTGGTGATCCTGGCCTCGACCTACGGCTGGGCCATCGTGATTGGCCTTGTGGCAACCGCCGTTTCGGCCCTGCTGGTGCGACGGCGGGTGGATCGCCTGGACCTGATTGCAGTGCTGAAGACCCGGGAGTGAAGCGATGACCGCTGCTGCGAAACGTCTCCTGTTCTGGGCACCGCTCGCGGTCGCCCTGGCCGTGGCGCTCCTGTGGGTTTTCCGGCCCGCTGCCGTAGCGGTCGATTTCAGCGAGGTGGCACGCGGTCCGCTGGCGGTCAGCATCTCCGACGAGGGGGAGACGCGGGTCCGCGACATGTACGTCGTGTCGGCGCCCGTCTCAGGCCATCTGCGCCGCATC